>Ga0308161_1000142_pt1 | contig 185667 bp, 168 predicted proteins | sample PhyFR2_FD_201034 | JGI IMG/M metagenome (GOLD analysis project Ga0308161, IMG submission 201034) | Phyllosphere microbial communities from UC Gill Tract Community Farm, Albany, California, United States - DLSLF.R2 | ecosystem: Host-associated > Plants > Phyllosphere > Unclassified | place...
GCTTTCCTCATTCAGTGTCAACCGTTTATTTCATCCGGTTGCCGCTGTTTTTAATCTTTCCGACCCGGTTACTTCGTGATGTTGTTCACGTTGTTCCCTGTCGATGGAGCGGCATTATAGGGAGTTCGATTTTAATGGCAAGCGAATAAATACAGTTTTATTTCGTTTGCCGTTTTTTTATCCAAAGACGGTTATTTTTGCGCTTTTGCTATAAAGGAAGGCAAAGCAGCAAGGCTTTCCAGCACAGCGTCAGCTGCACTTTCACTTTGTTCTGTCACCGGCTTGCCGGTACGCACTAAAATCTTATGCCCGACGCCTGCGGCGGCAGCTGCCTGCATATCTTCCTGTTTATCGCCCACCATATAAGAAGAAGACATATCAATGTTCAGCTCTTCTTTAGCCGTTAAAAACATACCTGGCAGTGGCTTACGACAATCACAAACCTGGGTAAACTCTTTAACTGTGCCTTCAGGATGATGAGGACAGAAGTAGATGCCGTCGAGATCGACACCGCGATCAGCCAGTGACCAGTCCATCCACTCGGTCAGCGTCATAAACTGATCTTCAGTAAATTTACCGCGGGCAATGCCGGACTGATTGGTCACCAGCACCAGCAGAAAGCCCATTTCCTTTAATTTAAGACAGGCGTCAATGACGCCATCAATGAACTGGAATTCATCGATTTCATGTACATAGCCGTGATCGACATTCAAAGTACCATCACGGTCGAGAAAGATTGCTGAAACAGGTTGTGCCACGAATTTGCTCCTGATGCCTGATTAATGGCGTGAGTATCGCATGTTTTCACTGCCTGTGAGAATGCTAACCTGGTTGACTTAGACGTCTAGACGCCTTAGCATCCACGACATGCTACGGGGGCGATCCCCGAAGAGTTAATTTCACCACGTCACGGCAAAAAGACAGAATAAAAAATAATATGATTAAACTTTCAAACATCACCAAGGTTTTCCAGCAGGGTGCGCGCCAGATAGTCGCGCTCTCTGACGTGAGTCTTCACGTCCCTGCCGGACAAATTTACGGCGTCATCGGTTCATCCGGCGCAGGTAAAAGTACTCTGATACGCTGCGTCAATTTGCTGGAACGCCCGACCGAAGGCCAGGTATTGGTTGATGGTCAGGATCTGATGTCCTTCTCTGAAAAAGCGCTGACCCGCGCACGTCGCCAGATTGGGATGATCTTCCAGCACTTTAATCTGCTTTCGTCGCGTACCGTATTCGGCAATGTTGCGTTGCCACTGGAGCTGGACAATCTGTCTTCAGCTGACATCAAAAAACGCGTTTCTGAACTGCTGAGTCTGGTCGGCCTGGAAGATAAGCATGACGCTTACCCGGCGAATCTTTCCGGCGGACAAAAACAACGTGTGGCGATCGCTCGTGCGCTGGCCAGTAATCCGAAGGTATTGCTTTGTGATGAAGCCACCAGCGCCCTGGACCCGGCCACCACACGCGCCATTCTGGAATTGCTGAAAGACATCAACCGTCGTCTGGGATTAACCATCCTGCTCATTACCCATGAGATGGACGTCGTAAAACGCATTTGCGATCAGGTTGCGGTCATCAGCGACGGTAAACTGATTGAGCAGGATAAAGTGAGCGAGATGTTTTCTCATCCGAAAACTCCGCTGGCTCAGCAGTTCATTCAGTCCACATTGCATCTGGATATCCCGGAAGATTACGCCGTACGCATGGTGCCGGAACCAGAAACAGGTCGAGTTCCCTTACTGCGGCTTGAATTTACGGGACAGTCGGTGGATGCTCCGCTGCTTTCAGAAGCTGTACGACGCTTTGACATTAACAACAATATTATCAGTGCGCAGATGGATTATGCCGGCGGCGTCAAGTTCGGGATTATGCTGACAGAATTGCACGGTTCAGAAGAAAACACTCAGGCGGCAATTCACTTCCTGCAAGAGAATCAGGTTAAAGTAGAGGTACTCGGGTATGTCTGAGGCAATGATGTGGTTAATGGGCCGGGGTATCTGGGAAACTGTCATTATGACACTGACCTCTGGCTTTTTTGGTTTTGTGCTGGGCTTGCCTTTTGGCGTTCTGTTGTATGTAACGCGTCCGGGTCAGATTGCAGAGAATAAAAACGTTTACCGCGTGATGTCCGCGCTGGTAAATATTTTCCGTTCTATTCCTTTTATTATCCTGCTGGTGTGGATGATTCCGTTCACCCGCATGATTGTCGGTACTTCTATCGGTTTGCAGGCCGCGATTGTTCCGCTCACCGTCGGTGCGGCACCGTTTATTGCCCGTATGGTTGAGAATGCGCTGCTGGAAATTCCCAGCGGTCTGGTGGAAGCCTCCCGCGCGATGGGCGCAACACCGATGCAAATCATCCGTAAAATCTTATTGCCGGAGGCTCTGCCGGGTCTGGTCAACGCAGCCACCATCACGCTGATCACTCTCGTAGGCTATTCTGCTATGGGTGGCGCGGTCGGCGCCGGTGGTTTGGGACAAATCGGTTATCAGTACGGTTATATCGGTTACGACGCAACTGTGATGAATACGGTATTAGTCCTGTTAGTGGTTTTGGTGTATTTAATTCAATTTTGTGGCGACCGCATCGTAAAAGCAGTCACACATAAATAAGAAATGGCCGTTGTAATAGTTACCCTGTGAATGATTTATATCCGCTTATTGAGGAAAGGACATGTCTAACAAATTCAAATCCATTGCCGTTGTTGGCGCGCTTCTGGGATCGCTGGCATTAGTCGGTTGCGGACCAAAAGAACAAGATCCAAACCACATCAAAGTGGGTGTGATTGTGGGTTCAGAACAACAAGTTGCTGAAGTTGCTCAGAAAGTAGCGAAAGAAAAATATGGCCTCGACGTTGAGCTGGTGACGTTCAACGATTACGTGTTACCTAACGAAGCGCTGAGCAAAGGCGATATTGACGTTAACGCCTTCCAGCACAAGCCTTACCTGGATCAGCAGATTAAAGATCGTGGTTACAAACTGGTTCCGGTCGGTAACACCTTCGTATACCCGATCGCAGGTTACTCTAAGAAAATCAAATCTGTTGATGAACTGAAAGAAGGCGATCAGGTTGCTCTGCCAAACGACCCGACTAATCTCGGCCGTTCACTGCTGCTGCTGCAAAAAGTCGGTCTGATTAAACTGAAAGATGGCGTTGGTCTGCTGCCAACCGTTCTGGATGTGACTGAGAATCCTAAAAATCTGAAACTGGTTGAGCTGGAAGCACCACAACTGCCACGTTCACTGGATGATGCGAAAATCGCTCTGGCTGTGATCAACACCACTTACGCGAGCCAGATCAACCTGACTCCGGAGAAAGATGGCATCTTCGTAGAAGATAAAGAATCTCCGTACGTTAACCTGATCGTTGCGCGTGAAGATAACAAAGACGCTGAAAACGTGAAGAAATTCGTTCAGGCTTACCAGTCTGATGAAGTTAACGCTGCAGCGAACAAAATCTTCAACGGCGGCGCAGTTAAAGGCTGGTAATCCGTTGCTGTCAGGGAAGCAGGTTTTGCTCTGCCCCTTACGCTGTAAATATTGCTTTCATAAATAAATTCAAGGCGGGCATATGCCCGCCTTGTTATTTCCTCAATACCTTGGTTCAATAACGCCACATTCTTTCCTGTAAACATATTAAAAAGCAGAGGATATACCATGCGTGCTTTACCTCTCTGTTTGTCGGCGCTTTTGCTGGCGGGTTGTTCTTTGACTCAACACCCACAGCCAACTCCTCCTGCACCCGTTGTAAAAGAAGAGCCAAAACCAGTCAAACCTAAACCGGCTCCGGTCCGCCCTGCCCCGGTAAAACTCTATAAAGATGCTGAAGGCCTGGTTGGTAGCCCTTTCCGTGATTTAGGCGAAGTCTCCGGTGAATCCTGCCAGGGTGATCAAAATGACGCGCCGCCGAGCCTTGCTACTGCGCGTAAAAGAATGCTAACCCGTGCCTCTTATATGAAGGCCAATGCGGTATTACTGCACCAGTGCCAGATCATCAGTGGTGTGCCGGGTTGCTTCCAGCAAGCGATTTGTCAGGGTTCAGCCCTGAACGTCACGTTTAAATGACCTCATTTTCATTTGAACAAATAGGGACGATTCACTCGCCCTATAAAGAGAAGTTTGCTGTTCCGCGCCAGCCGGGTTTGATTGAGGATGGTGGCGGCGAATTGCATCTGCACGCGCCTTATAACCAGCCCGAAGCCGTTCGCGGGCTGGAAGATTTCAGCCATTTATGGGTGATGTTTATTTTTCATCAGACGATGGAAGGTGGGTGGCGTCCGACCGTTCGCCCGCCGCGTTTAGGCGGGAATACGCGCACCGGCGTGTTTGCCACCCGTTCGACCTTCCGCCCCAACCCGCTCGGAATGTCTCTGGTCGAGCTGAAAGGTATCCGCTGTCAGGGGCAGAATATTATTTTGCAACTGGGCAGTCTGGATTTGGTAGATGGCACACCTGTTGTGGATATTAAGCCTTATCTTCCCTTTGCAGAAAGCCATCCTGACGCGCGCGCCGGATTTGCCCAGCACGCACCGGATGCCGATATGCCGGTCGAATTTTTACCACAGGCTGAACGGCAGCTGGCTGAACATGCGAGGCAATATCCGCATCTGCGCCGTTTTATCACGCAGGTTCTGGGACAAGACCCCCGCCCGGCTTACCGCAAAGGCGAAGCCACCGAGCGGGATTACGCTGTTCGCCTGCTGGACTTTAATGTCCGCTGGCGGGTAACGGGCTCCCTGAATCAGGTATTGTCCCTGGACAAAAACTAATTTCCTCTGCGTCTCTTTTGACAACAGCAACTCGCTGGTAAACTAAGCCACTTTTCACGTTTTGGCTGCCACTGGCAGCCTGATTGCAATTTGCAGTGCTAACGGAACCAACAACATCATGCGTACTACTCAATATCTGCTCTCTACACTAAAAGAGACGCCAGCCGACGCGGAAGTGATCAGCCATCAGCTGATGCTGCGTGCGGGGATGATCCGTAAACTGGCCTCAGGCCTGTATACCTGGCTGCCAACCGGCTTACGTGTTCTCAAGAAAGTCGAAAACATCGTACGCGAAGAAATGAACAACGCGAACGCCATTGAAGTGTCGATGCCGGTGGTTCAGCCCGCTGATTTATGGCAGGAGAGCGGACGTTGGGAACAATATGGTCCCGAGTTGCTGCGTTTCGTTGACCGTGGCGATCGTCCATTCGTTTTGGGTCCGACCCACGAAGAAGTCATTACTGATTTGATCCGTAATGAAGTCAGCTCGTACAAACAATTACCGCTGAATTTCTTCCAGATCCAGACCAAGTTCCGTGACGAAGTTCGTCCGCGCTTTGGCGTGATGCGTTCCCGTGAATTCCTGATGAAAGACGCCTACTCATTCCACACGACGCAGGAATCTTTGCAGGAAACGTATGATGCAATGTATGCAGCCTATAGCCAGATCTTCAACCGCATGGGGCTGGATTTCCGTGCTGTTCTCGCAGATACCGGTTCTATTGGCGGCAGCGCATCGCATGAGTTCCAGGTTCTGGCACAAAGCGGCGAAGATGACGTGGTGTTCTCTGACTCCTCTGATTTCGCGGCTAATATTGAGTTTGCTGAAGCGTTAGCACCAACGACACCACGCGCTGCACCTGCTGAAGAGATGCGTGTTGTTGAAACCCCTGATGCCAAAACCATCGCTGAACTGACAGAACAGTTCCAGGTTCCGGTTGAGAAAACCGTTAAGACCCTGATGGTCCACGCTACCGCAGAAAGCGGCCATAAGCTGGTTGCGCTGTTGGTTCGTGGTGATCACGAACTGAATGAAATCAAAGCCGAGAAATTGCCACAAGTTGCAGTACCACTGACTTTCGCAACGGAAGCTGAGATTCGTGAAATCGTGGCTGCTGGTCCGGGTTCACTCGGTCCGGTCAATCTGCCAATGCCAGTTGTCGCTGACCGCACGGTTGCCGCCATGAGCGATTTCAGTGCAGGCGCCAACATCGACGGTAAACACTATTTCGGTATTAACTGGGATCGCGATGCTGCGCTGCCAGAAGTGGCGGATATCCGTAACGTCGTTGCCGGTGATCCAAGCCCGGATGGTCAGGGTACTCTGGTTATCAAACGCGGTATCGAAGTCGGTCATATCTTCCAGCTGGGTACCAAATACTCAGAAGCAATGAATGCCACTGTTCAGGGCGAAGATGGCAAAAACCAGGTGATGACCATGGGTTGTTACGGCATCGGCGTGACCCGTGTGGTTGCTGCAGCGATTGAACAGAATCACGATGATCGCGGCATTATCTGGCCGGATGCTATCGCACCATTCCAGGTCGCTATTCTGCCAATGAACATGCATAAATCTTTCCGCGTGAAAGATGCGGCAGAAGCGTTGTACAAAGAACTGCGCTCACACGGTATTGATGTGATCCTCGACGATCGTAAAGAACGCCCGGGCGTCATGTTTGCAGATATGGAACTGATCGGCGTTCCACATCACGTAGTGATTGGTGATCGTAATCTGGATGCTGAAGAGCTGGAATACAAAAACCGTCGCACCGGCGAAAAACAGATGATCAAACAAGGCGATATCGTTGAATATCTGCTGAGTCAGATCCCGCGTTAAGAGCGGACAACGATTTTTTGACGTAAAAAATGCCCGCTTTATGCGGGCATTTCTGTTTTTGTGCAATTCAGTTTGTACTGCACAGGCTGCTTTTGTTTTAAGGATGTTTTATGGGCAGGATTTCGTTGCGTCAAACTTAACGTTTTTATCCGCCACGACAGCTTTCTGCATCTGTCCTTCTTCCATTGACGGTTCGGTCATAAAATGCCCCTCCATCGAAAGGAAAACCAGCTGGTTAGGTGCTTTGCGCGCCGCAAGATAGCCTTCTTCCAGTGATTTATTTGCCGATATCGGGAACACTTTACCGGTCGCACAATCTTTAAATGACGCAGCGTCCGCGCTGTATTGCATCATTCCGCTCAGTGTCATCGGCGTCTTAGGCAAACTTTGCTGCACCGGCTTCAGGGTATAATTGAACTGAGAAGCGATAGGCTCGCCGCTCATATCCAGCATTTCCAGATTTTCATCTTTCGGATGGAAGTAGCGTTTCTCACCATCGTTTCCAGTCAGTACCAGTTTGTCGGCCGTCCGCGCCCAGCTTCCGTAACTGGCGAATGCCTGATCGCCGTCTTTACTTCCCTGATAAATTTCCTGCAGGATATAGGTTCCGTCCTGTTGCAGGAAAAGTGATGTCTTCAGGCCACTGCAATCGGCACAAGGCAACACACCGCTGTAACTTTGCTGCATCGCCTGCAAAGGTTTCTCATGGTTAAATGCGGCGGTATGACAGCCGAACAATGATAACGCCCCGAGCGCCAGCACAGCTCCTGTAATGATTTTTTTCACAGTTTCTCCCCTACTGCTATTCCATAGTGCTGCGATAAAAATTGTCCTGCAGCACGAATTTAGGGCTAACGTATCTTGCCCCGCAATGCTTTCGTCGCACCCTTGCGAACTTTACTTTCTACCCGACGAATTTTAGACCCCCGGGTGGGTTTTGTTGCACGGCGCGGTTTCTCTACCACCATCGCTTGTGAAATCAATGTCCCAAGCCGTGCCAGTGCGGCTTCACGGTTCATCTCCTGACTCCGGTATTCCTGGGCCTTGATAATCACCCAGCCGTCAGCGGTAACACAATGATGATTGAACGCCAGTAACCGCTCTTTGTAATATTCTGGCAAACTCGACGCTTTAATATCAAAGCGTAAATGAATAGCCGTTGATGTTTTGTTGACGTTCTGACCGCCGTTACCCTGAGCGCGTATCGCGGTCAATTCAACTTCGCTGTCGGGTATTTCCACTTTTCCGGAAAGTATTAGCACGCTGATTACCTGGTTTCTTTTACAACAGACTCTTTCCATTCAGAAAAATGAATTTCTAAATTACTCTGAGCATCAGAAAGCCAGATAGTTCCGTCCTGCAACGTTGCCTGTAAATTCATAGTACGGCTGCCAAAAGCAGTCAGCTGAGTCAGTAACTCATCTTCTATATAACGGATGCGCAGGTTCTCAAAACCTCTGACTTTCCCTTCGATTTGCGACCACCAGACTTTCGCCGCACGCTCACCATACGCGTAAAGTACGACTTCGCGCGATTGGTTACAGGCCTTTTTCAGACGCATCTCATCAGGCAATCCTAATTCAACCCACAATTCGATACCGTTGTGGTCATTCTTACGCCAGATTTCCGGTTCATCTTCCGCGCTTAATCCGCGGGTAAACGCCAGTCTTTCGTCGGCATGATAAATCCATGCCAGCAAACGCAGCATCATGCGTTGTTCTGTTTCGGAAGGATGCTGCGCCAGTGTCAGGCTGGCATCATGAAAGAAATTGCGATCCATATCGGCGATATTGACTGCTGCTTTATAAATAGTTGCTTTTAACGCCATGGTAAACCCCTTGATAATAGACGCACAGTGTACTTGAAAGCGTCCTGCCGCGACCAGTTTTCCCCCGATGGTCATCCTCAATAATGGCTTTACGCAAACGATTTACCTTTACAGGCCGGCTAATAACTCACACTCTCCTGTGCTATAGTCGTTAAATACTGAGAGTTTATCTTTCTGCGCTTTCCTCAGAGGGATACGCTTTTTAGGGAGAACTTATGCAACAATACTGTGAGTTGGTACGCCGTAAATATTCTGAAATCGCCAGCGGCGATCTCGGATATGTGCCCGATGCGTTGGGCTGTGTATTGAAAGCATTGGACGAAGTGGCAGCAAATGCTGAACTTCCGTCTTCCGTTAGGGACCAGGCGGCCTATGCCGCCGCTAACTTATTGGTGAGCGATTATGTCGATGAATGATGAGTACCAACCCATCAATTGCGATGACTACGATAATCTCGAGCTCGCCTGCCAGCATCACCTGGTTTTGACGCTGAAGATGCGTAGCGGAGAAATTGTTGAGGCAAAAGCCAACGATCTGTTAATGCGTAAAAAGGTGGAATATCTGGTGGTTGATGCGAACGGCGAGCAACGGGATCTTCGTTTAGATCACATTGAAAGCTTTAGCCATCCGGAAATTGGCACCGTTGTGGTCAGCGCTGAATAGCCTTAACTGTCGTCAGTTTACCTAACGGGCAATCTCAGGATTGCCCGTTTGCATTTCTGAAGGCAGACTTATTTCTGCGGCATCAGACTGGCGTAATACGCCGACAAATCACTGATATCCTGATCGGATAATGACGAACTAAAAGCCTGCATCACGCCCGCCTGCCCGCCACTTCTCTCACCTTTCTTATAAGCATGCAGTGAAAGCGCCAGATAATCGGCATTTTGGCCCGCCAAATTAGGGTAAATTGAATTAACGGCTTTACCCGTTGCGCCATGGCACGCCGCGCAACTAACGGATTTTGACTGCCCGTCAGCAATGTTACCGCCTGCCAATGCCGGTAAAGAGATCAGCATTAACGCCACGCTCCCTATTACTGCCCTTATCACTGTTTTTTCAACGACTGTCACCTGCATCAGCACTCCCCGGGCGAATATGGTTCACCCAAATAAACTGTTCTATTCTTTTATGGCAGAGCCGACCAGACGATCTGCCACTGCGCTTCATTATTTTCGGGCTGAGACTGGCGGGTGGTGAACCATCCCGGTGCAGCCATCAGCCGTTCATTGTAATAAATCAATGGGATACGGTCCCGCTGCCACGGCGGAACGCCCAGTTCAGACCAAAGTTTTTTAGCCTGACGCGCCCGATCTCGTCCGACTTTTTCGATAACACCGTGCGCTTTAAAACGCACAGTGACCTTTTCATCAGCACGGGGCTGGCGGATCACATATTCAGCCGCCTGTAACGCAGGATCTGGATCGACCTTCAGATATCCCAGACCGTCGGGTAACGTTAATTTCTCATCCGGCTCCCAGCGGATAACTACATCTTTCAGTGGCTGGAATTCTGGTAATAAATATAAACGCTGGCGAAAACGCCTGATGACCAAAGTGCCGAGCACTAACTGTGCCTGCGCATCTTCGCGACTAAGCGCCACTTCGTCCCAGATTCTTTGCAGTTGTTCCCGCGAAGGCATCTTTGCACCACAGGATGCCAGCCAGCGACGCAGTAACGCAGAGCGTCTAACGGCCGAAAACGCCTTCAAACCCTCGACTGACAAACTGCCCTCATCGTCAGTTAACGCTGTGAGTGACTCACTGAGCAATTCATCCAGCAACGTCTCCTGCTCTGCGCAGAGCAAAGCGCTACGGGCTGTGGCCGAGGCAAAATGCGGCCAGCGCTGGTAAAGAGCGGGCAAAATATCAAGTCGCAGAAAATTGCGATCAAAGCGGGCATCCCGGTTACTGTCGTCTTCAATCCAGCTGAGCTGAAGCCGTGCCGCACACTCTTCAAGCTGCTCACGGCTGAGATCCAGCAAAGGCCGCAACAAACGATAACCGTGAACCGAACTGTCCGCACTCATCGCGGAAAGACCGGCGGGGCCGCTGCCACGCTTAAGCGCCAGTATAAAGGTTTCACATTGATCGTTGAGATGCTGCGCGGTCAGTAAGGTTTCATTCTCAGCCAGATTACCGGCAAAAACCTGATACCGCGCCGTTCTCGCGGCAGCTTCGATGCCGCCGTCCTTCGCATCGACCTGAACTTTAACGGTGGAAAAATGAATATTACGCTGATGACAAAACGTCTGGCAGTGCGCCATCCAGTCATCGGCAAACTGACTTAATCCGTGGTGAATATGCAGCGCACGCAGTTCGACCTGCGGTAGCGTGGTATCACGTAACTCTGCCAGCCCGGCCAGCAGGACAGAAGAATCCAGCCCACCACTGAACGCCACGCAAAGTTTTCGTGCGTCACCGATTTTATGGCGCAGATGTTCAGTCAGAAATGTCGCGGCAATTTTTGAGTTCATAGAATATTCAGAGTTCGTACAGTTCCAGCGGCAAACCATCAGGATCGTTAAAGAAGGTGAATTTTTTACCGGTATACGGATCGATTCTTACCGGTTCACTGACAACACCCGCCGCAGTGAGCGCAGAAATGGACTGTTCGATATCCTCCACGCTGAAAGCAAGATGGCGCAATCCACAGGCTTCCGGACGACTTGGTCGTTCCGGTGGTCGTGGGAAGCTGAATAGCTCAATGGTGTACTGACCGTTCAGCGCCAGATCGGCCTTCCAGGAATCACGCTCTTCACGGTAAAACTCGCCCTGCAACGTGAACCCGAGAATGTCGCAGTAGAAGTGTTTACTGGCCTCATAATCGGAACCAATAATAGCAATGTGATGGATCTGGCGAAGATTGAGCATAGACATGTCCTGTTGATTTCTGAGGTGAACGTTACTCAGGCTGTCCAGAGTCGTCAATAAAAAGCCCTCACGAAGAGGGATGTTTGTTACTCCGCTTCCGGAAGTTTTAAGACTTTCACCAGATAGCGTCCGTCTTCTGTGAGACGCGTTCCATGAATATCGGTTTCAAAGCCAGGATAACGCTCGCCTATTGAGCACAGCATAATCAGGAAATCGAGCACCGCGCGGCTTTCCTCGGTGATCATCTCTCCCGGCATCACCACCGGCACGCCCGGAGGATAAGGCAGGATCATGTTGGCGGATACTTTGCCGATCAGCTCATCGATATCACATTCATCAATATGGCCGCGAACCTGATGCTGGAACATTTCATACGGCGTCATTTTCATTTCCGGCAGCACATCAAACGCCTCCAGCATTAAACGCGGCAGATCGTGGCGTACAATCAGTTTATGGATCCCTTGCGCCAGATCCTGAATACGCATGTTGCGGTAGAAATCAGGATCTTCCGCATAGAGATCTGGCAGCATATTCTTGACCCGCAAATTGAGATCATAACTGCGTTTAAAATCGGTCAGTCCGCGCATCAGGCTCATAGATTTGGTTTTATCAATGCCAATACTGAACAGGAAAAGCAGATTGTAGGGGCCGGTTTTTTCCACCACCACGCCGCGCTCATCCAGGAATTTCGCCACTAACGCAGCAGGGATCCCTTCCTCTTCAAGCTTACCCATTTCATTCATGCCGGGTGTCAGGATGGTCACTTTGATCGGATCCAGATACATATGATCGGTATCAGCGTTGGCAAAACCATGCCAGTTTTGATCCGGATCCAGCGGCCAGCATTCAGCTTCATCAATATGTTCGGGCTGCCAGATATCAAAGAACCAGCCGTCAGTCTCTTCGCGAAGCCTTTGGATCTCTTTACGAAAATGCAGGGCACGTTCCACTGATCGGTTGATCAGACGTCGGCCGGGGTTCCCGCGCAACATCGCCGCTGCGGTTTCCGCCGAAGCAACAATACCGTAGTTTGGCGAGGTGGTGGTGTGCATCATGTAGGCTTCATTAAACGTGCTTTCGTTATAATCGCCCTTAATATGAATCATCGAAGCCTGCGAGAAAGCGGCCAGCAATTTGTGCGTCGACTGCGTTTCATAGATGACTTTTCCCGGGATCCGTTCCCCGCTCATTCCGCTTTTGCCATCATAAATCGGATGGAAGTTGGTATAAGGCACCCATGCGGAATCAAAATGAATCGACGGAACATCCAGCGTGTTCTTGATGTAATCGGTGTTGTACAACAAGCCATCGTAGGTGGAATTGGTGATGACGGCATGAACCGGCCAGGTAGCATTCGTGGTCTGGGCAATTTTCTCTTCGATGCTTTCGCGGGTGAATTCACGCTGCGGTATACCACCAAGAATACCGTAAGCATTGCGGTTCGGGCGTAAATAGACCGGCACGATATTAGTCATCATCATCAGATGCGCGAGTGATTTATGACAGTTACGGTCAATCAGCACCGTGCTCCCTGCCGGTGCCGCATACATGCCGACAATTTTGTTCGCCGTCGAGGTTCCATTGGTAACGATATAACTCTGTTCAGAGCCAAACGTCCGCGCGATATATTCTTCGGCCTCAAGATGTGGGCCGGTATGATCGAGCAAAGAACCCAGCTCAGTTACCGAAATCGACACATCCGCTTTCAGCGTTTTAGCGCCGAAAAAATCATAGAATAGCGTTCCGACCGGACTTTTCAAAAAAGCCGTACCGGCCATATGCCCGGGTGTACAGAAGGTGTATTTCCCTTCTTCCACATAGGTGAATAACGCTTTTGTCAGCGGCGGCGTGATCGTATCGATATATTCATCGGTGTACTGACGGACGCGTTTGGCAATGTCATCGGCGGCACTCAGCGCATATTCAAAGAAATACAGCACCATACGCATTTCATTGACGTCAACGTCCAGTGTCGAATGCGTATTGATGAAAGCATAAAGCGGCAGGTATTCATTAAGTTCGTTTATTTCGGTACACAACTCTTCGCTGTGCTGATCCCAGTCGAAAATCGCGCCGCAGATCCGCGCATTGTTTTCGATGAGTTTGAGTAAGTCAGCCCGGTCACGCGGATAAATTATCTGAAACCCAAGAAGCGTCAGTGCGCTATCCAGTTCGCGGATTGGCTCCTCTTTGTAGTAAGCCCCTTCCGGGCGCATGATAGCGATAATATTCATCTGACAAATCCTTCTGTTGTTTTTCTCTCAGGTATTAATAGAAACACGGTTGCCCGCTGCTGTGTACCCTTTGTGGGTGAGTTTAGGGTAAAACGGGAAGACTTTAAGATTACAGGTAAGATTGCAGGAAAAATCGGGCGTGAAATGAACGGGAAAACAGGCAATAAAAAAGGCCATGCATAAGCATGGCCTTTTCAAAATCACTCGCAAATCAGCAATAACCGTAAGTCATCAGACGCTGATAACGACGGTTGCGCAGTTCTTCAGTGCTGAGAACATCCAGATCGCTGAGATCAGCTTCCAGTTGCGCACGAAGAGAAGCGGCCATGGCTTCCACGTTGCGGTGAGCGCCACCCAAAGGCTCCGGGATCACAGAGTCGATCAGTTTCAGCTCTTTCAGGCGCGGCGCAACAATACCCATTGCTTCCGCAGCCAGAGGCGCTTTATCCGCGCTCTTCCACAAGATAGACGCACATCCTTCCGGTGAAATGACCGAATAGGTGCTGTATTGCAGCATGTTAACTTTGTCGCCAACGCCGATCGCCAGTGCGCCACCGGAACCACCTTCACCGATAACGGTGCAGATAACCGGAACATTCAGGCGGGACATTTCGCGCAGGTTACGGGCGATAGCTTCAGACTGACCACGTTCTTCAGCGCCAACGCCAGGATAAGCACCCGGAGTGTCGATAAAGGTGATGATTGGCAGTTTGAAACGTTCTGCCATTTCCATCAGGCGTAACGCTTTACGATACCCTTCAGGTGCAGGCATACCGAAGTTACGACGAATCTTCTCTTTGGTTTCACGGCCTTTTTGATGACCAATGATCATCACGGCACGTTCACCTAAACGGGCGATACCGCCAACGATAGCTTTATCGTCTGCAAAGGCACGGTCACCTGCGAGTTCATCAAAATCGGTAAAGATATGTTTGATGTAATCCAGGGTGTAAGGGCGACGAGGATGGCGCGCCAGTTGGGCAATTTGCCAGGCACCCAGATCAGAGAAAATCTTACGGGTCAGTTCAACGCTCTTTTCGCGCAAGCGTGCAACTTCTTCGTCCAGATTAATATCTAATTTTTCGTCTTGACGGCTGACTGCAGTCAGCGAGTCAATTTTCGCTTCCAGTTCCGCAATCGGCTGTTCAAAATCAAGAAAATTCAGACTCATAGCATTCCTATTTTAGTCAAATTCCAGTTCCACCTGCTCACTACCGACCAGGCCTCGCAAATCCAGCAACAGTTTGTCCGTTGGCGTAACACGCCATGACGCCCCGAATCGTAGCCGGGCTCTTGCGTTTTCTCGTTGGTAATACAGATGCACTGGTATCGTCCCCGATCGATGTGGTTCCAACGATTGGCGGAGACGGTTCAAAAGCTGGTCATCAATTTGCCTGTCAGTCAGCGATATAGCAAGACCGCGAGCATATTTTTCCCGTGCTTCACTGATGTCCATTACATCGCGGGCCATCATTTTAAGCCCGCCACTGAAGTCATCAAAGCTGACCTGTCCTGTGGCGATAAGGATACGGTCTTTTTCCAATAAATGCTGAAATTTTTCCAATGCTTCGGTGAACAACATGACTTCCAGACGACCTGAGCGGTCATCTAATGTACAGATCCCAATGCGGTTGCCGCGCTTGGTGACCATAACGCGTGCAGCGAGCACCAGTCCCACTGCGACGGTCATTTTGCCCCGTTCTGTCGGGTGCATATCTTTCAAGCGCTGGCCGCCGCCATAACGCTCGATTTCTTTCAGATACTGAGTGATCGGATGGCCGGTCAGATATAGTCCGAGCGTCTCGCGCTCGCCATCCAGCACCGTTTGTTCCGGCCACGGCATTACGTTAGCGTAGGATTTTTCGACTTGTTCCGGCGCTTCGGCCAGAACGCCAAACATATCCACCTGACCAATTGCTTCAGCTTTAGCATGCTGATCAGCCGCTTTCAGTGCGTCCGGCAAAGAACTCATCAGTGCGGCACGATGCGGCCCGAGGCGGTCAAAGGCACCGGACATGATCAGTTTTTCGAGAATGCGTTTATTCAGTTTTTTAACGTCAGCGCGCGCGCAGAGATCAAACAGTTCTTTGAAATAACCGCCTTCGTTACGCGCTTCGATAATGGCTTCAATCGGGCCTTCGCCCACGCCTTTGATGGCGCCAATACCGTAGACAATTTCACCTTCGTCGTTCACGTGGAAATGGTACAAACCGCTGTTGATGTCCGGCGGCAGAATCTTCAATCCCATACGCCAGCATTCATCGACCAGGCCGACCACTTTTTCGGTGTTATCCATATCCGCGGTCATTACCGCCGCCATGAATTCTGCCGGATAGTGCGCTTTAAGCCACAGCGTCTGATACGACACTAATGCATAAGCGGCTGAGTGTGATTTGTTAAAACCATAACCGGCGAATTTCTCTACCAGGTCGAAGATTTTAATCGCCAGTTCGCCGTCAATTCCACGAGATTTGGCACCATCTTCAAAGCCGCCGCGCTGCTTGGCCATTTCAACCGGGTTTTTCTTACCCATCGCACGACGAAGCATGTCTGCGCCACCCAGCGAATAACCCGCCAGAACCTGCGCAATCTGCATGACCTGTTCCTGGTAGAGGATAATGCCGTAAGTTGGCTCCAGTACAGGTTTCAGGGATTCATGCTGCCACTGAATATCCGGATAGGAAATCTCTTCGCGCCCGTGTTTACGGTCGATAAAGTTATCTACCATGCCTGACTGCAAAGGCCCCGGACGGAACAGCGCCACCAGTGCGATCATATCTTCGAAACTGTCGGGCTTCAGACGTTTGATCAAATCTTTCATACCGCGCGATTCAAGCTGGAATACCGCTGTGGTTTCCGAGCGTTGCAGCATGTCGAAGCTTTTTTTGTCATCGAGCGGGATGGCCGCAATGTCCAGCGGCGGCTCACCGGCTTTCTCACGGCGGGCGTTAATCATTGCCAGCGCCCAGTCGATGATGGTCAGCGTACGCAGACCGAGGAAGTCAAACTTCACCAGCCCGGCATATTCCACGTCGTTTTTATCGAACTGGGTAACCGGGTGGTTACCTTCAGCATCGCAATATAGCGGCGCGAAGTCGGTAATTTTGGTTGGCGCGATGACCACCCCACCGGCGTGTTTACCGGCGTTACGGGTGACACCTTCAAGCTGACGAGCCATGTCGATCAGCGACTTAACTTCTTCGTCAGCCTCATAAATTTCTGGTAGCTGGGGTTCTGCTGCAAACGCTTTTTCAAGCGTCATACCTGGGTCAGGTGGCACCAGTTTTGAAATACGGTCAACGAAACCGTAAGGGTGACCGAGGACGCGCCCTACATCGCGGATAACTGCTTTGGCAGCCATCGTACCGAAAGTGATAATCTGCGAAACCGCTTCACGACCGTACATTTCGGAGACGTGATCGATAACCCGGTCGCGTTTCTCCATGCAGAAGTCGACGTCGAAGTCGGGCATGGAAACACGTTCAGGGTTGAGGAAACGTTCGAACAGGAGGTCAAACTCGAGCGGATCCAGATCGGTAATTTTCAGCGCATATGCGACCAGCGAACCGGCACCGGAACCACGCCCGGGACCTACCGGCACGCTGTTATCCTTCGACCACTGGATGAATTCCATTACGATGAGGAAGTATCCCGGGAATCCCATCTGGTTGATAACTTTGAGTTCGATATCCAGACGCTCGTCATACTCAGGACGTCGTTGTGCGCGCACTTGCGGATCAGGGAATAAAAACTCGAGGCGCTCTTCCAGTCCGATTTTTGATTTCTCGACCAGGAAATCTTCCGTGGTCATATCGCCGGTCGGGAATTGCGGCAGAAAATATTCGCCCAGACGGATAGTCACGTTACAACGTTTGGCGATTTCCACGCTGTTTTGCAGCGCTTCGGGGACATCTTCAAACAGCTCGCACATTTCGTCTTCACTGCGCATATATTGCTGCGAAGTGTAATTACGCGGGCGTTTAGGATCGTCGAGAGTGAAACCGTCGTGGATAGCAACGCGGATTTCATGGGCATCAAAGTCAGTCGGCACCATAAAACGTACGTCGTTGGTGGCCACAACCGGCAAGCCACGCTCTGTCGCCAGCGCAACGGCAGCATGAAGATAGTTTTCTTCTTCTGCACGGCCGGTGCGAATTAATTCGAGGTAATAGCGGTCAGGGAAATATTGCTGGTAGAAATCCAGACACTGATTGACCTGCAAATCATTGCCGCGGGTCAGAAACTTACCTACGTCCCCCATTCTCGCGCCGGAAAGCAGTATCAGCCCTTCGTTCAGTTCAGCAAGCCATTCGAGGTCGACAATCGGACCGGCCGCGCCATAACCACGCTGGTAAGCTCTGGAGATGAGCAGGGTCAGATTTTGATAGCCCTGATTATTCATCGCCAGCACGGTCAGTTGAGCAAGCTCATCACCGAGGATTTCACTCTGAACATTCAGGTCTGCACCGATAATCGGTTTAATACCGGCCCCGTGCGCCGCACCGTAAAATTTCACCAGTCCGCAAAGGTTAGTGAAATCAGTAATGGCCAGAGCGGGCATGCCGAGTGACGCTGCGCATTTCACCAGCGGGCCCACTTTCGCGAGCCCATCCACCATGGAGTAGTCGCTATGTACACGCAGATGAATAAAACGAGGTTCGGCCATATCCAGAGTCCAGAAATGAGTGAATTAAGAGTTGTATACCCCGCAAAACGGGGCAGGAACAAGTGATGCGTTATGCCAGCCCGAGCGCGCGTTTCACCGGAGAGAAACTGCGTCGGTGATGTGCTGTTGCTCCAAGGCGGGCAAGGCTTTCGAGATGCACCGGCGTCGGGTAACCTTTGTGCTTCGCAAAACCATATTCAGGGAACTGAAGATCCAGTTCAACCATTTCGCGATCGCGGGTGACTTTAGCCAGAATTGAAGCCGCGCTGATTTCAGCGACTTTGCTGTCCCCTTTCACGACCGCCTGTGACGCCATCGGAAGTTTAGGGCAGCGGTTGCCATCAATCAGCACCATATCAGGCGTGATACCCAAACCAGCAACCGCTCTTTGCATGGCCAGCATGGTGGCATGCAGAATATTCAGTTCATCAATTTCATGGGGTTCAGCGCGGCCGAGGCTCCAGGCCAGCGCTTTCTCTTTTATCTCGATGTACAACGCCTCACGGCGCTTTTCAGACAGTTTTTTAGAATCCGCCAGACCTTTAATCGGATTGGCCGGATCGAGGATCACAGCAGCTGTCACTACAGCGCCCACTAACGGGCCGCGTCCCACTTCATCCACACCCGCGATACAGATGGCCTGTGGATAGATAAATACATCGCTCATCGGTTTGCCAGCTCCATGACGGCCTGAGCAGCCTGTTCGTCTGCATCACGGCGGATACTTTCATGCAGTTCAAGGAACGTTTCACGTAGCGCATGGCTTTTCTCTCCGCCAGCCAGTAAAGGCAGCAAGGCAGCAGAAAGCTTTTCAGGCACACATTCGGTTTGCAGTAATTCAGTGACGATTTCGCGTCTTGCCAGCAGGTTGGGCAATGAAACATATGGCGTTTTTACCAGACGCTCAGCCAGCCAGAACGTGAACGGTTTCATGCGATAACCCACCACCATCGGGCATTTTGCCAGCATACATTCGAGTGCAGCAGTCCCTGAAGCCAGCAATGCCGCATCACTGGCAATCATCGCTTCCCGGCCTTTGCCATCGAGCAAATGAGCAGGCAAATCAGGTGCAATTTCAGCCTTGATACGTTCGAACTGCTCGCGTCGTTTCGCATTCACCAGCGGGACAACGATATGCAAATCAGGATAGGTTTGTCGCAGTTGCAACGCGGTTTTCAGGAAATCTGCGCTGAGCATTTCCACTTCCGCATGACGACTCCCCGGCAATAACGCCAGGCAATGAACATCTTCAGGGATCCCCAACGCCAGACGTGCCGCCTGTTTGTCAGGATGCAACGGCATCGCATCAGCCATGGTATGGCCAATGAAACGGCAGGGAACATTGAATTTGTCATAGAACGCTTTTTCGAAGGGCAGGAATGCCAGAACTAAATCTGTCGCTTTGCCGATTTTGAAAACGCGCTTTTGTCGCCAGGCCCAGACAGACGGGCTGACATAATGAATCGTGCGGATACCACGCTGTTTTAAGCGGCCTTCCAGGGTGATGTTAAAGTCCGGGGCATCGATGCCCACAAACACATCAGGCCGGAGTTCGCTAAAACGTTGAGTCAGATCTTTGCGGATTTTCAACAGGCGTGGCAGCCGTTCAAGCACTTCCACCACGCCCATCACCGCCAGTTCTTCCATTTCGTACCAGGCTTCGCATCCTTCAGCCTGCATCAGCGGGCCTGCGACACCCACAAAACGGGCATCAGGATGATGCTTTTTTAAGGCTCGAATTAGCCCGGCGCCAAGAATGTCACCGGACGTTTCACCGGCCACCAGGCCAATTGTCAGAACAGGCTTTTGCATTGTTTTCCGTAGCGCAGATCAGCGGATAATGCCGCGTGTTGAGCGGGCAAAGAAGTCACTGAAGGGTTTAGCTTTCGGGAATTCAGCCGCAATTGCAGCGATTTCCGGCTGGGCTTCTTCCAACGTTTTACCGCTGCGATACAGTAATTTATAGGCATTGCGGATAGCATGCAGATCAGCTTTTTCGAAACCACGACGCTTAAGCCCTTCGATATTGATACCGAAAGGTGTAGCATGGTTACCCTGCGCAATCACAAACGGAGGAACGTCCTGAGCAACGCCGGAACATCCACCCACCATGACATGCGCACCGATAATACAGAACTGATGCACCGCCGTCATACCGCCAATGATCGCAAAATCATCAACTTCAACGTGACCACCGAGGGTCGCGTTGTTCGCCAGAATACAGCGATTACCAATGACGCAATCGTGAGCAATATGCGCGTTAACCATTAACAGATTATCGCAGCCCACTTTTGTCAGGCCACCGCCCTGAACGGTACCACGATGAATGGTAACGCTCTCACGAATATTGTTGCGATCGCCGACCTCAACGCGTGTGGGTTCACCGGCATATTTCAGATCCTGGTTAATTTCACCAATGGAAACGAACTGGAATATGCGGTTATCGCAACCAATTTTGGTCACGCCATTAATCACTACGTGTGATTTAAGCTCAGTACCTTCACCAATTTCTACCTGGGATCCCACGTAGCAGAAAGGACCGATATGGACTCCGGCGCCGATCACGGCACCGTCTTCAACAATAGCGCTTGGATGAATAAAGGCGGTTTTATCAATCATGTATTAAGACTCCCGGCGACGGGCGCACATCATTGATGCCTCGCAAGCTATCTCACCATCAACTTTCGCGACACCTTTGAAACGAGCAACGCCACGACGCTCTTTAATGAATTCAACTTCCAGAACCATCTGGTCACCCGGCAAGACCGGACGTTTAAAGCGTGCATCGTCGATTGCTGCAAAGTAATACAATTCGCCCGGTTCCAGTTTTCCTACGCTTTTAAACGCCAGAATACCGGTGGCCTGAGCCATCGCTTCCAGAATCAAAACGCCTGGAAAAATAGGTTTACCCGGGAAATGCCCCTGGAAGAACGGTTCGTTAAAAGAAACGTTTTTCACGGCGCGCAAAAATTTCCCTTTTTCAAAGTCCAGCACGCGATCAACCAGCAAGAACGGGTAACGGTGCGGCAATAAATCCAGTATCTCTTCAATACGCAGAGTATGAGTGTCAGTAGTCAAAATACTCTTCCTGTCTATAAAAACTGATGGCATCAATAACACGGCCTGCCAGACCCCAAAACAAGGTCATCAGGCAGGCCGCAAATAGGAACGTATGTCGCAGGTTCACTCAACAAAGGGAACACAAAGCAGCATCGTAGGTGGTAATTAGTCTTTTTCGATTTTACGCTCGACAGCTTTCAAGCGCTTATTCATCTCGTCAATATTCATTACCAATGCAGCCGTCTTACGCCAAACTTTATTCGGTTGTAACGGGATACCGGAGGAGTATACCCCAGGTTCAGTGATTGGTCGCATTACCATTCCCATTCCCGTCACGACAGCCTGGTCACAAATCTCCATGTGACCGTTGATAACACTGGCTCCGCCGATTTGACAGTAGCGTCCGATTTTCAGACTACCGGCCATGATAACACCACCGGCAACCGCCGTATTGTCTCCAATCACGACGTTGTGTGCAATCTGGCATTGGTTATCAATAATAACACCGTTGCTGATAATGGTGTCATCCAGCGCGCCACGGTCGATTGTGGTACACGCGCCAATTTCAACGCGGTCGCCGATAATCACCGTGCCAAGCTGAGGAATTTTGATCCAGTTACCGCGATCGTTAGCGTAACCAAAGCCATCAGCGCCAATCACTGTTCCGGACTGGATCAGACATTGTTCGCCAATCTCAACGCGATGGTAAATAGAAACGTTAGCCCAAAGGCGGGTTCCGGCCCCTATTTTTGCGTCTTTACCGATAAAGCAGCCTGCACCGATGATGACGTTATCACCCAGTACAACGCCGGATTCGATAACTGCATTTGCGCCAACCGAGACATTCTTACCCAAAGTAGCACTGTCAGAAATCACCGCACTCGCAGCAATATCCTGTGCCGGTGCCGGAGTGGTATCCAGCAACTGCGCCATACGCGCATAGGTCAGGTAAGGGTTTTTAACCACTAATGCCGCTGTAGGGCAAAATGGCAGATCCGCTTCCGTCAACACTACGGCACCTGCATTGCAGGAAGCCAACTGTTCACGGTAACGGCTGTTTGATAAAAACGTGATTTGCTCAGAGTGTGCGGAATGCATTGAAGCAACGCCGGTGATGGCAATTTCGCCATCACCGTGCAATTGTGCATCCAACTGCTGTGCGAGATCAGCCAGTCGAATTGAAGACATGTTTATTTAACCTGTTTCAGCACATCAGCAGTAATATCTTTGTCATTGTTTGCATACGCGATGGCGTTTGCATCGATAACAACATCATAACCTTCTTTGCTCGCTACAGATTTCACAGCATCCTGAATACGGCTCAGGATTTTGTTACGTTCTTCAGCCTGACGACGACGGTTGTCTTGCTCGAACTGCTGCGCTTTAGAAGAGAAAGCTTCACGCTGAGCCATAACGTCTTTTTCAAGTTTAGAACGATCGCTGGCTTTCATAGTAGAGCCATCACGTTGCAGACGTTGCATTTTGGTTTGCAGATCACGTTCCTGAGACTGCAAATCTGTCGCACGGCTTTTGAACTCGTTTTCCAGCTGTTTTGCTACTGCTTCACGAGCAGGCATTTGTTGGAAAATGCTTGCTACGTTAACGATAGCAATTTTATCAGCAGCCTGAACGCTAGCTGAAGAAGCCATAACTAAACCGAGGCCTGCGGCATATAACCACTTTTTCACTATAAACTCCTTCCATCACCCGTTTGTGCCAGATGGCACAGTAAATTACACAAAACACCCGATATGAAAACAATACACGGGCCGAAACCCGTGTATCAAATCAGCATCTGGCCTTTGCGATTCTGCTGAACAAATTCTGCCCAGGCAGGACGTTACCAGGTTTTACCAATGTTAAACTGGAACTGTTCTGCCTTATCGCCTTCATATTTCTTAACTGGCTGTGCATAGGAGAAGACCAATGGTCCCAGTGGAGACATCCACTGCAATGCAAGACCTGAAGAAACACGAATGTTGCCTGGTTTACTGTAGTCAGGAACGCCCGCGGCCTGAGACTCAGGGGTATTTTCCCAACCGGTATCCCAGACTGTACCACTGTCCACAAACAGGGAAGTACGCAGTGAGTTCGCGTATTTCTCGCTGACAAACGGAGTAGGAACAATCAGTTCCGCACTCAGCACTGCCATTGCGTTACCACCTACTGCATCGTTCGAGTTATCGATCGGACAGCCGCTGTAAGAGGTATTAGCAGTAGTACATTTGTAATACGCCGCTTTAGGACCGATGGTGTTCGACTGGAAACCACGAACACTGCTTGAACCGCCGGCATAGAAGTTATCGTAGAACGGCACTTCTTTACCGCCCAGACCATCTGCGTAACCTGCACGCGCACGGCCCATCAGCACCCAATCACGATCCTGATTCAGTGGCAAGTAACTGGTTGAATCGAATGTGATTTTGTAATATTCATTATCAGAACCTGGAACAGTCACTTTACCGTTCAAGCTGGCTTTAGTCCCTGACGTCGGGAAGTAGCCACGGTCAAGGTTGTTATAACCCCAGCCGAGGTTGGCGAAGAAATCATTCGCACTGAAGTCAGCATCAGCATTATCACTGGTGGTCACCGGTGGTTTCAGGCCAACAGAGTTCAGATAACGGAACATAGCAATCTGTGGTTCCATATTGGACAGATCGTTATGGACATAATCCAGACCCAGACGTAATGAGTTGTTCTCATTAATCGGGAAGCCCAGGTTCCCGCCAATACCATAACTTCTGTTGGTATAGCTGGAGAGATCCGCATCATCAGCTTTAAAGTCGTTGTAGAAGATACGACCACCCAAACTTACGCCGTCAACGGTGAAGTATGGGTCAGTGATGGTGAATTCCGCGTACGTCTGGTAATCGTTTTTAGTACCGCTGATGCCGACAGAGTTACCCGTCCCCAGCCAGTTGTCCTGCTGAACACCGACCTGGAAGCTGACACCGCTTTCTGTACCGTAACCCACACCAAAGTTGAAGCTACCGGTGTTACGTTCTTTCACCTTGTAGACCACATCAACCTGATCCGGTGAACCCGGAACACGTTGCGTATCCACATCCACCGTTTCGAAGTAACCCAGACGGTTCAGACGCTCTTTGCCTTTATCGACCAGATCGTTGCCTAACCAGGCACCTTCCATCTGACGCATTTCACGGCGCAGTACGCTGTCTTTACTGGTGTCATTGCCTTCAAAGCGGATGTGACGCACGTAGAAACGGTTACCCGCATCAACATTGATGTGCAGCTTAACGGTTTTGTCTGCATCATTAATTTCTGGCTGTGTGGTCACACGTGGATAAGCGTAGCCATAACGCCCCAACATCTGTTTGATGTCGTTTTCCATTTTGGTGACTTTGGCGCCGTTATACAGCTCGCCTTTATCAATTTTAGTCAGGCTTTGAACTTCTGCTGAGTGACCCGCCATGCTGCCAGTCACTTCCACGCCAGAAAGTTTGTATTGCTCACCTTCTGTAATATTCAGCGTGATGTAGATGCCTTTTTTGTCCGGCGTCAGGCTGACCTGAGTCGAATCAATATTGAAACGGGCATAACCGCGATCCAGATAGAAACTGCGCAGGGTTTCAAGGTCACCCGCGAGTTTTTGTTTCTGGTATTTACGATCACCGACGACGTTCCACCATGGCACTTCATCACGCAGCTGGAAGCGTGAGATCAGCTCATCAGTCGTAAAGGCGTGGTTACCCACGATGTTAATCTGCTGAATTTTGGCAGAAACACCTTCGGTAAAGACCAGTTTCAGGTCAACACGGTTACGCGGTAAAGGGGTCACAACCGCTTTCACCGACGCACTGTATTTACCCACGCTGTAATAGAAGTCTTCGAGACCTTTCTCGATACTGCCGATGGTGGTGCGGTCAAGCGCTTCGCCAACACGGACGCCAGAGGCTTCCAGGTTTTGCTTGAGCATGTCATCTTTTACCGATTTGTTACCGGAGAAAGTGATGCTGGCAATAGTTGGGCGTTCTTTGACCTGAACAATCAGAGAATCACCATCGCGCAGGACGCGGACGTCCTCAAAGTTGCCAGTGGCAAACAATGCACGAATGGTGTTACTGATATCATCGTCAGTAACCGTATCACCGACGCGAACCGGCATATTGAGTAACGCCGCACCGACGGCAACTCGCTGCAGGCCTTCGAAATGAATATCTTTCACTACGAAACCGTCTGCACCGTATACGGTGGCGCTGCCAAACAGCAGCGACGCTATGAGCAACTTTTTGATCGCCATCGTTGTTATGCGTTCTTCCTAACCTAATCTCCGGCCTTAAAGACGGGAGAAATCATTGAAAAGTGCAAGCCCCATCAACAACACCAGCAAAACTGAACCAATGCGGTAACTGAAGTCCTGAACTCGCTCGGAAACTGGCCCACCTTTTAGCTTTTCTATTGCGAGAAAAAGCAGGTGTCCACCATCTAATACCGGTAATGGGAAGAGGTTGATGATCCCCAGATTGACACTAATGAGTGCCAAAAACGTGAGGTAAGACACCAAACCATACTCTGCTGACATTCCTGCGCCCTGTGCGATGGATATTGGGCCACTCAGATTGTTCAGCTTCACATCTCCGGTAATTAACTTACCCAGCATGCTCACAGTGAGTTTCATCAGTTGCCAGGTTTTATCCCCGGCCTCATAAAACGCCACAAACGGACCATACTGACGGATTGTTTTAAATTCGTCAGGCAGCGGTATCACCTTCGGTACCACGCCAGCAAAACCCTGTATTTTGCCTTTACCTGCGGACTTGGTGTCCGGCGTTAATGTTAAAGCAACCGAATCCCCACCCCGCTCGACTTCCAGCGCAATAGGTTTACCCGGATTGTCACGAACCTGTATGACAAACGACTGCCAACTATCCAGAATCTGACCATCGACTTTAACGATCCTGTCCCCGGCTTGCAAACCCGCCTTTTGGGCGGCTGAATCAGGCTGCACTTCCTGCAGTACAGATTCTATCTGCGGACCTCTGGGAATCATACCCAGAGAAACCACCGGATCCTGCTTTTCAGGATCAAAATGCCATTGGCGCAAATCCAGAGTTTTCTCAACGACCTGAGATGAGCCAAACTGTGCAACCCCTACGGTCGTTTGATCATCACCAATTTCGCCCATTAACGCCATACGAACTGATTCCCAATCAGGCGTTTCGATACCCGCAACAGACTTAAGTTCCATACCTGAGGAAATATTCGATTGCGCAGCGATTGAATTAGCAGTGATATTCGCGATGACCGGACGCACGCTGGGCACGCCGATAACGAAGACCAGCCAGTACGCAAAAATGGCAAAAATGAAATTGGCAATCGGTCCGGCACTGATGATAGCTGCACGTTGCCAGACCTTTTTGTTATTGAAAGATTGATGACGAAATTCAGGGGCAACGGCTTCGACTCGCTCGTCGAGCATTTTGACGTAGCCGCCAAGAGGAATAATGGCCAGTACATACTCAGTTCCCTGACGGTCGGTTCTGCGCCAGAGCGCACGGCCAAAACCGACAGAGAAACGTTCTACACGGACACCACAACGACGAGCAACCCAGAAATGGCCGAACTCGTGCACGGTGATAAGCACCCCCAATGCGACGATAAAGGCGGCCAGGCTCCAGAGTATGTTCATCATATGTCTAACTATTCCTTAGAAACATCACCGTCTGCGACGGATTAATACACTAACAGCATCAGACAGGCGAATACAGGCACCGCAGCCGTCAGGCTGTCGATACGATCGAGTATTCCGCCGTGACCAGGGATCATATGACCACTGTCTTTGATTCCTGCCTCGCGTTTAAACATACTTTCCGTCAGGTCGCCCAGCACAGAAGCCAGCGCTGCGACAACGGAACAAATCAGCAGGATCGAAGGCTGCACAGTTAACGGTGCATAACGGCCAAACAACCAGGCTATCAGGGCTGACATCAGAAGCCCGCCGGCAAACCCTTCCCAGGTTTTTCCTGGCGAAACTTTGGGTGCCAGTTTGTGCTTACCAAATAATTTACCAAACAGGTACGCGCCGGAGTCTGCCCCCCAGACCAGTAGCATCACATATAACAACCACCATGCGCCAGTGTGATGATTCTCAGCATAACCATATTGACGCAATGCGATCATGCCCCAGAAGAATGGCACAATCGTCAGCACACCAAATATTACCCGCAACACACGGGAATGCCGCCAGAATCCTGCCGACGCGGGATACCCCACGACTAACACAAGCGCCACACACCACCATGCAAGTCCGGCCCATAAAGAACCCCCAACCTGCATCAGATGCACACTTTGCTGATAAGCCGGTATGCTCAGCAACATGGCGGCCAACAGAAAACCGCAGAGTATGGCAAGCCAGATACGCTGATTACGTGTTGCAAAACCGGCAAGTTGCCCCCACTCCCACGCCGCCAGCATGCACACCACTAAGGTGACGATGGCGAAACCTACCGGTGGTAGCAGAAAGAGTGCTGCAATAACAATCGGTATTAAAATCAAAGCTGTGATAATGCGATACTTCAGCAAATGTTCTCCCTAGGACGCGTCAGCGCCGATAGGTGTAGTCCCTCCGAAACGGCGCTCGCGTTGTGCAAAAGCAGTCAGCGCACCTTCGAAGGTATTTTCATCAAAATCAGGCCAGAGGACATCGGTAAAATACAGCTCTGCATAGGCAATTTGCCACAACAGGAAATTACTGATCCTATGTTCCCCACCGGTTCTGATCACCAAATCGACGGGTGCCAGTTCGCTCATACAGATCGCTGAATTCAGCAATTCTTCTGTAATTTGCTCTGCCCGCAGTGTACCGGCTTCAACCTGACCAGCCAGTGTCTTAACGCCTTGAATAATATCCCATCGGCCACCGTAATTCGCAGCGATGTTGAGCGTCAAACCGTCATTATTTTGAGTAAGTGTTTCTGAACGACGAATGCGTTCCTGCAGACGAGCACTAAAGCGACTGACATCGCCGATGATTCGCAGCCTGACATTATGTTTGTGCAGACTTTTCACTTCACTGTCCAGAGCACGAACGAACAGTTCCATGAGCGCGGAAACTTCCTGAGCAGGGCGATTCCAGTTTTCACTACTAAAGGCATAAAGCGTGAGCGCATCGAGGTGATGACTGGCAGCAAAACTCACAGCTTTGCGCACTGACTTCACTCCCGCTTTATGACCAAATACCCTCATTTTACCCTGACGTTTTGCCCAGCGTCCGTTACCGTCCATGATAATGGCAACATGGCGAGGTTGAGAGCAACACATATCAGACATCTGTTGATTTTCGAGGGACATAACGCGTACTCACTTCCTTTTATCAGAACACAACGGCTTTCAGGCTGGCATAACGCTCTTCAGGCTTACTCCAGAACAACCGGCTGGCGCTGCACCTGTTTGTCGCTAATGCGACTACACGCGCAAAAAAGCCGTGTCTCCCTTTCAGGCACGGCTTAACTGACAGCTCACCGATTCCACCTGTAACATTCAGTCTCTGAAAAGCCAAATCTACTGCCAGTGTGGCGCAGACTATACCATCTCAGTGTGATGCTAACAAACTGCTGCATAAGTACTAAAGCAGGCCTAGACCGCAAAAGTACGAAGTTTATCTTTCGCACGCGCCCTCGCCAATGCGTCTATATGCAACACTTCCTCAACAGAATCGGGTTCGGCACTGACAAGTTGCTCCATAACCTCGCGGTTAAGAGAAGCAATATCAGTAAAGCGGAGTTCACCATTGAGAAAAGCGGCGACGGAAATTTCATTGGCGGCATTCAGCGCCGTGGTAGCAGCCTGCCCGGTATTGCTGGCTTCAATCGCCAGTTGCAGGCACGGATAACGCGCATAATCAGGCGCACCGAAGGTCATGGCGCCCATTTTGCAGAAATCTAGCGCTTCGACTTCAGTCTTCACACGTTGCGGATAAGCCATCGCGTGTGCAATGGGTGTACGCATATCCGGTGAGCCCAGCTGAGCCAGCACACTTCCGTCGCAATACCGGACCATCGAGTGGATCACAGATTGCGGATGAATAATAACTTCCATCTCTGCGGCGGAGGCATTAAACAACCAGCGCGCTTCAATGTACTCAAGGCCTTTATTCATCATGGTGGCCGAATCCACTGAAATCTTGCGCCCCATTGACCAGTTTGGATGAGCACAGGCCTGGTCAGGCGTCACATCGCTAAACTGATTAAAAGGGAGTTCGCGGAATGGTCCGCCGGAGCCGGTCAGGATAATGCGGGAAATGCCATGTTCTTTGAGAGAAGCAAATCCCAGCTGTTTTTGAACAGCCTCAGGCAGGCTCTGGAAAATCGCATTGTGTTCACTGTCGATAGGCAGAAGCTGAGACTGACTTTGACGAACGGCATCCATAAAGATACGTCCGCAGGTGACCAGAGACTCTTTGTTGGCCAGAAGCACCTGTTTACCGGCACGGACCGCAGCGAGTGTCGGTAACAAGCCCGCAGCACCCACGATAGCCGACATCACCTGATCCACATCATCAAGGGCCGCAAGTTCTATGGCAGCATCTTGACCAGAAAGCACTTCTGTACGGCATCCCTGTTCAGCCAGGATAGCTCTCAGCGCGCGGGCAGAGGCTTCATCCGCCATGGAAGCGTAAGCCGGTTGAAATTCAAGACACTGCTGCGCCATAACGTCAACATTGCGCCCTGCAACCAGTGCTTTAACGGTGAAATCGTCAGGATTAGACCGGACAACGGAAAGCGTGCTGGTGCCGACAGACCCTGTCGAACCAAGAATAGTCATTTGTTTCATGAAAATGCCCGGGATAGCGCTCGTAAATTCGGAAAGTGCATAGTCTGAAACCTCTTATCCGGCTTGTCTATGAGATTGTGCGAACCGGTAAAAGAATTAAAGCCCGTTAAAAACAAAGCGCCGCAATTGCGGCGCTTTGGAGGAAGCAGAAAGTTGGATCAGAACTCCATTAACTCGGCTTCTTTCTCAGTCAGAGCAACGTCGATTTTCTTGATGAAAATATCAGTCAGTTTCTGAATGTCGTCCTGAGAACGACGATCTTCATCTTCGCTGATTTCTTTATCTTTCAACAGAGCTTTGGTTTTGTCGTTCGCATCGCGACGCACGTTACGCACAGACACACGGCCCTGCTCTGCTTCGCCACGAACAACCTTGATCAGGTCTTTACGACGTTCTTCGGTCAGTGCTGGCAGTGGAACGCGGATAGTCGCGCCTGCTGAAGAAGGGTTCAGACCCAGGTCAGAGGTCATGATCGCTTTTTCTACCGCTGCGCTGATTGAACGGTCAAATACGGAGATTGCCAGAGTACGGGAATCTTCAACAGTCACCTGGGCCAGTTGGCGTAAAGGTGTCGCTGAACCGTAGTATTCCACCATGATGCCATCCAGGATGCCTGGTGAAGCACGGCCGGTGCGGATTTTGCTGATATGCGTTTTGAATGATTCGACGCATTTTTCCATACGAATTTCAGCGTCTTTTTTGATTTCGTTAATCACGTTGTTAACCTTTGAAAGCGGGTTACCTGGCAGACCATAACATCAGTATAGTCCGTGAATACTCATGCCAGCAGAGGCTGGCTGAACGCAATGTTCAATTGTGAAGGATCACTCCGCTTTAGAAATCAGCGTCCCTTCATTTTCACCCATCACCACGCGACGCAGTGCGCCAGGCTTATTCATGTTGAAAACACGAATTGGCAGATTGTGATCGCGGGCCAGCGTAAAGGCCGCCAGATCCATCACTTTCAATTCCTGTTCCAGCACTTCCTGATAGGTCAGTCTTTCATACAGCGTAGCTTCCGGGTTTTTCACCGGATCCGCGGAATACACGCCGTCAACTTTGGTGGCTTTTAATACCACATCAGCTTCGATTTCGATACCACGCAGACAGGCTGCTGAGTCAGTGGTAAAGAAAGGATTGCCGGTACCGGCGGAGAAAATCACCACACGGTTATGACGCAGCAAGCTGATAGCTTCAGCCCAGCTGTAATTATCACAAACACCGTTCAAAGGGATTGCAGACATCAGGCGCGCGTTTACATAGGCACGGTGTAATGCATCGCGCATTGCCAGGCCGTTCATGACAGTCGCCAGCATACCCATATGGTCGCCTACAACACGATTCATGCCCGCCTGTGCGAGGCCCGCGCCACGGAACAGGTTACCGCCGCCGATCACAACACCTACCTGAATGCCGAGTTCGACCAGCTCTTTTACTTCCTGAGCCATACGATCTAATACACTCGCGTCGATACCAAAACCTTCACTGCCCTGCAGGGCTTCGCCACTGAGTTTGAGCAGGATACGTTGATAAACGGGTTTCGCATTGGTAGCCATGGTGTCTGTCCTAGAAGCAATGTGTCTTAATGGATAGTCGGTCTTTACATCATAGCGCCGCCAGAATGACTTTACGCACAATGTAATAGGAATTTGGGGCTGGATAAAACGGAACCGCCCTTTCGCAGCGGTTCCATTTTAGGGTGTATCAGATACTGATTAAGACTGTTTAGTCATTGCTGCAACTTCAGCAGCAAAGTCAGTCTCAACTTTCTCGATACCTTCACCCACTTCAAAGCGGATGAAGTTAGTCACATCAGCGTTGTGTTCTTTCAGAACCTGACCAACAGTTTTGCTTGGGTCGATAACGAAAGGCTGACCAGTCAGAGAAACTTCGCCGGTGAATTTCTTCATACGGCCTTCAACCATTTTCTCTGCAATTTCTTTCGGCTTGCCAGACTGCATCGCGATGTCCAGCTGAACCTGGTACTCTTTTTCTACAACTTCTGCAGACACATCTTCAGGCTTAACGAATTCTGGTTTGCTTGCTGCAACGTGCATTGCAATTTGCTTAACCAGTTCTTCATCAGCGCCAGTAGCGGCGATCAGAACACCGATACGTGCGCCGTGCAGGTAGCTGCCCAGCACATCGCCTTCAAGGATCTGAACGCGACGGATGTTGATGTTCTCACCGATTTTAGCAACCAGCTGAATACGCTCTTCTTCGAACTGAGCTTTCAGAACGTCAACGTCAGTCACTTTGCCTGCAACAGCAGCGTCCAGCACTTTGTCAGCGAAAGCCTGGAAACCAGCATCTTTAGCGACGAAGTCAGTCTGGCAGTTAACTTCCAGAATCACGCCGAAGTTGCCTTCGATTTTGGTTTTGATCACGCCGTCAGCAGCTACGTTGCCTGCTTTTTTCGCAGCTTTGATCGCGCCAGATTTACGCATGTTTTCGATTGCCAGCTCGATGTCGCCATTCGCTTCAACCAGAGCTTTCTTACAATCCATCATGCCAGCGCCAGTACGTTCGCGCAGTTCTTTTACCAGGGCAGCGGTAATATCAGCCATTGTATTTTCCTCGATTATCTCAGTGCAAAAAGGGTTTTTGCGGTGAGATATTTCTCGCATTTAAGATAAGCAAAGGGGGCCAATAAAGGCCCCCTAACCAACATATTTCAATACCTGGTTAATAAGGGCTCTGCTGAGCTTGCCTTATTATTCAGCTTCTACGAAGCTTTCTTCTGCCTGAACAGCCAGATCTTGCGAACGGCCTTCACGAACAGTGGCAGCAACAGCGCTCAGGTACAGATTTACTGCACGGATTGCGTCATCGTTACCAGGGATAACAAAGTCAACGCCATCCGGATCGGAGTTGGTATCAACAATGGAGAATACCGGGATACCCAGGTTGTTAGCTTCTTTGATTGCAATGTGTTCGTGATCAGCGTCGATTACGAACAGAGCATCAGGAAGACCACCCATATCCTTGATACCACCCAGGCTGTTTTCCAGCTTAGCCAGTTCACGAGTACGCATCAGCGCCTCTTTCTTGGTCAGCTTCTCGAAAGTACCGTCCTGAGACTGAACTTCCAGATCTTTCAAACGTTTGATGGACTGACGAACAGTTTTCCAGTTAGTCAGCATGCCGCCCAACCAGCGATGGTTCACGAAGAACTGGTCGCAGTTGTGTGCAGCTTCTTTTACCGCTTCGCTTGCTGCGCGTTTAGTACCAACGAACAGGATCTTACCTTTACGGGAGGAGATCTTCTGCAACTCAGCCAGAGCTTCGTTGAACATTGGAACAGTTTTCTCAAGGTTGATGATGTGAACCTTGTTACGAGCGCCGAAGATGAATGGCTTCATTTTCGGGTTCCAGTAACGGGTTTGGTGACCGAAGTGAACACCGGCCTTGAGCATGTCGCGCATGGAAACAGTTGCCATGATAAAACCTCTATTAAGTAGTTGGGGTTATGCCTCCACGTATCCCATACAACCGACCCCGAAGAACGAATTCCCAAGGCACCCCGGCGTATGTGTCGATACGTGTGTGTTATTACTTACGTGAATAAGTACACAATGAGTGATTTTGGCTTTAATCCCTCAGCGTCGTAAGACCCAGAGCGGATTGCCGGCGCGCTTTATATCATAAATAACGGCCGGACAGCAACTTTTGTTCACCGAATTGCCTAGCGGGAAATGATAGTTTGGCAGCAAATATCAGGGCTGATACCATAAGCCACAGCTAATTATTGACGACATCGGTGTAGAAATAAAGCACACCTGATGCACAGAACCTGCAGGACAACACATGGCTATTTCAATCAAAACCCCTGAAGACATCGAAAAAATGCGCGTTGCTGGCCGTCTGGCCGCCGAAGTGCTGGAAATCATTGAGCCTTTCGTCAAACCTGGCGTGAGCACCGGTGAGCTTGATCGCATTTGTGCCGATCACATCGTGAACAAACAAAAAGCGGTTTCTGCTTGTCTGGATTACCACGGTTTCCCGAAATCTGTCTGCATTTCCATTAACGAAGTGGTATGTCACGGTATTCCGAGCGACGACAAAATCCTTAAAGATGGCGATATCGTCAATATCGATGTCACCGTGATTAAAGACGGTTTCCACGGCGACACCTCCAAGATGTTCATTGCGGGCAAACCGACGATTCTGGGTGAGCGTCTTTGCCGCATCACGCAGGAAAGCCTGTATATCGCGCTGCGCATGATCAAACCGGGTATCCGTCTGCGTACACTGGGTAAAGAGATCCAGAAATTCGTCGAAGCTGAGAAATTCTCTGTGGTTCGCGAATACTGCGGTCACGGCATCGGTGAAGGTTTCCACGAAGAACCTCAGGTTCTGCATTACGATGCAGATGACGGCGGCGTGGTATTACAGGCTGGTATGGCTTTCACGGTTGAACCGATGGTCAATGCCGGTGATTTCCGTATCCGCACCATGAAAGATGGCTGGACCGTAAAAACTAAAGATCGCAGCTTGTCGGCTCAGTACGAGCATACTATTGTGGTGACAGATAACGGTTGTGAAATTATGACGCTGCGTAAGGATGACACCATCCCGGCTATTCTGACGCACGACTAACAGTCGCCCGCTCTGCGGAGAGGGTATAAATCTGTGAATCAAACCGGCGAAAGCCGGTTTTTTTATCTTTCACGTTTATTGGTCTCTCACGTGTAGGGCTGCGCACCCATGATTGAAAATTTTCCGGCTGAAAAGAGCCTGCAACCACAAACCACGCAGGATCTTACCCACACTTTCCCGCCACAACCTGCCTCCCCTTCTGTCTATCCGGATGACGATTTAAACCGTCAGAGTCTGAAACAGCATATGGAACAGTTTCAGGTATGGCTGGCGGATGCCTTCAATGCCGGGCAACGGGCGGAAGAGCTGGTGGATGCGCGAACGCATTACATCGACCAGCTACTGCAACGTCTGTGGACGTTCTACGGGTTCGACAATATCCCTGAAACCGCGATGGTGGCCGTCGGCGGTTACGGCCGCGGCGAGCTGCATCCTTTATCCGATATTGATGTGCTGGTACTGAGCCAGAAACGCCTCAACGACGAACAGGCGCTGCGGATTGGCGAGCTGATCACTTTGCTGTGGGATCTCAAACTGGAAGTCGGCCACAGTGTCCGCACTCTGGAGGAGTGCCTGTTAGAAGGTCTGGCCGATTTAACCGTCGCGACTAACCTTATCGAATCACGCCTGATTTGCGGCGACGTGGCGCTGTTTCTCAGTATGCAGAAACACATTTTCAGCGACGGGTTCTGGCCTTCGCCGAATTTTTTCCGCGCTAAAATAGCAGAGCAGAATGAGCGCCATCAGCGTTATCACGGCACCAGCTATAACCTTGAGCCGGACATCAAGAGCAGTCCGGGCGGCCTGCGTGATATCCACACTATTCTGTGGGTGGCCCGCCGCCATTTTGGCGCCACATCGCTCGATGAAATGGTGGCCTTTGGCTTCCTGACCAAAGCTGAGCGCAACGAGCTGCTGGAGTGTCAGAGCTTCCTGTGGCGTATCCGTTTCGCTCTGCATCTGGTGTTGCCAAGATACGATAACCGCCTGCTGTTCGACCGTCAGCAAAGCGTGGCGCAGCTGTTGCAGTATCAGGGCGAAGGCAATCAGCCTGTCGAACGCATGATGAAAGATTTCTATCGCATGACCCGCCGGGTCGGCGAGCTGAATCAGATGTTATTGCAGTTGTTCGATGAAGCGATTCTGGCGATTGGCCCGAATGAAAAACCACGCCCGCTGGATGAACATTTTCAGTTACGCGGCGACCTTATCGATCTGCGCGACGAATCCCTGTTCGATACCCACCCGGAAACCATCATCAGCATGTTCCACCTGATGGTACGTCACCGTGAAATCAAAGGGATTTACTCAACGACCGTTCGCTTACTGCGCCATGCCCGCCGTCATCTGAAAGAGCCGCTGTGTATGATCCCGCAGGCACGCGAAATGTTTATGGCGATTCTGCGCCATCCGGGTGCCGTGTCGCGTGCGCTGGTGCCGATGCACCGCCACAGCGTGTTGTGGGCGTATATGCCGCAATGGGGACAAATCGTCGGGCAGATGCAATTCGACCTGTTCCACGCCTATACGGTCGATGAACACACCATCCGCGTGCTGCAAAAACTGGAAAGTTTTGCCCATGAAGAGACGCGACCAAAGCATCCTTTGTGCGTGGAATTGTACCCGCGCCTGCCGCAGCCTGAACTGCTGCTGATGGCCGCGCTGTTCCACGATATCGCCAAAGGCCGCGGTGGCGATCACTCGATTCTTGGCGCGCAGGATGTGCTGGAGTTTGCCGAACTGCACGGGCTGAATTCCCGTGAAACTCAGCTGGTCGCCTGGCTGGTTCGTTGTCACTTACTGATGTCAGTAACAGCGCAACGCCGCGATATTCAGGATCCTAATGAAATTCAGCAATTCGCTGCGGAAATGCAGACCGAAGTCCGTCTGCGCTATCTGGTCAGCCTGACCGTAGCCGATATTTGTGCCACCAACGAAACTCTGTGGAACAGCTGGAAACAGAGCCTGATACGTGAGTTGTATTTCGCCACCGAGAAACAGCTGCGCCGCGGTATGCAAAATACGCCGGATCTGCGTGAGCGCGTACGTCATCACCGCCTGCAGGCGCTGGCCTTGCTGCGCATGGATAATATTGATGAGGAAGCGTTGCACCGCATCTGGAGCCGCTGCCGGGCGGATTACTTCCTGCGTCACTCACCGAATCAGCTGGCGTGGCACGCAAGACATCTGCTGGAGCACGACTCCACCAAACCATTGGTGCTGGTCAGCCGTCAGGCAACCCGCGGCGGTACGGAGATATTTATCTGGAGTCCTGACCGCCCGTATCTGTTTGCCACCGTTGCCGGTGAGCTGGACAGACGTAACCTGAGCATTCATGACGCGCAGATTTTCACCAATCGCGACGGCATGGCGATGGATACCTTTATCGTGCTCGAACCGGACGGCAGCCCGCTGGCACAGGATCGCCATGAAGCGATCCGTTATGCGCTGGAACAGTCGATGACGCAGGCTTATCAGCCGCCGCGCGCCCGACGTCCTTCGCCGAAACTGCGTCATTTCAGCGTACAGACCGAAGTCAGTTTCCTGCCAACACATACCGACCGCCGCACGTACATGGAACTGGTGGCGCTGGATCAGCCCGGTCTGCTGGCACGCGTCGGGGAAGTGTTCTCTGACCTGGGACTGTCGCTGCACGGTGCGCGCATCTCAACCATCGGCGAACGCGTAGAAGACTTATTTATTCTTGCCAACAGTGAGCGCCGTGCGCTGGATAAGCAAACTCGTCAGGAAATCACTCGCCGATTAACTGAGGCACTCAACCCTGGCGATAAAATGTGATACAAGTACCACTATCTTTTAAAACCAATTCAGGAAAGAGAACAGGATGCAGCAACTACAAACCGTTATTGAACAAGCCTTCGAGCGCCGTGCAGACATTACTCCGGCTAACGTTGACAGCGTAACGCGCGACGCCATCACTCAGGTTATCAACAAAATCGACAGCGGCGAATTGCGCGTGGCTGAGAAGATTGATGGCGAATGGGTGACGCATCAGTGGCTGAAGAAAGCGGTACTGCTCTCGTTCAGAATCAATGACAATCAGGTGATGGAAAGCGGAGAAAGCCGTTACTTCGATAAAGTGCCAATGAAATTCGCGGACTACGATGAAGCGCGTTTCCAGCGTGAAGGTTTCCGCGTGGTGCCACCTGCTGCCGTGCGTAAAGGCGCATTCATTGCACGCAACACCGTACTGATGCCTTCTTACGTCAACATCGGCGCATACGTTGATGAAGGCACCATGGTTGATACCTGGGCGACGGTAGGTTCTTGCGCGCAGATCGGTAAAAACGTACACCTGTCCGGCGGCGTAGGCATCGGCGGCGTTCTGGAGCCTTTGCAGGCTAACCCGACCATCATCGAAGACAACTGCTTCATCGGCGCGCGTTCTGAAATCGTTGAAGGCGTGATTGTCGAAGAAGGCTCAGTGATTTCCATGGGCGTTTACATCGGCCAGAGCACCAAAATTTATGACCGCGAGACGGGCGAAGTACATTATGGTCGCGTCCCTGCCGGCTCCGTTGTCGTTTCCGGCAACCTGCCTTCTAAAGACGGTAAATACAGCCTGTATTGTGCTGTGATCGTCAAGAAAGTAGATGCGAAAACTCTGGGCAAAACCGGCCTGAATGAGTTATTGCGAACCATCGACTAAGATTAAAAATAGCGGGTCATCAGTTACCCGCTATTTTTTTATCTTGTTGATAGCAAATTGTGTCATTAATCAACGATTCGAATTCTTCTTCGGTTCATCATGACCGTTAAATATTCTCCTAAACGAAGGTAGCGCTATGTATGACAATCTGAAAAGCCTGGGCATTAATAATCCCGACGATATTGATCGTTACAGCCTGCGTCAGGAGGCCAATAACGACATTCTGAAGATCTACTTCCGCAGAGATAAAGGTGAGTTTTTTGCTAAAAGCGTGAAATTTAAATATCCACGCCAGCGCAAAACCATCGTTGCCGATAATGCAGGGCAAGGTTATAAAGAAATTCATGAAATCAGCCCTAACCTGCGCTATGTAATTGATGAACTGGACCAAATCTGCCAGCGCGATCAGGTTGAAGTGGATCTGAAGCGTAAAATTCTTGATGACCTGCGTCACCTGGAATCCGTTGTAGCGAATAAGATTACTGAAATTGAATCCGATCTGGAAAAACTGACCAGCGGTCGCTGATTATTCGCAGCCAGAAGATTGAGAAAGTAAAAAGGTCAGGCATTTGCCTGACCTTTTTTATTGTGCGCAGAAAAGACTGCTGCGAAATTATTTAAGCAACTGGCCCCATTTTTCCACCCAGGGAACAGCGACCGTTTCCGGCTCGGCGGTTTCCATCGCATCAATTTCCAGCAATTCGCCGATACGCGACGCGCCCTGCTCCTGCAATAAATCATCCAGCTTATGGCCGCCGCCACAGAAATGATCGTAGCTGATATCGCCCAGCGCAATCATACCGTAGCGCAGTTCGGGCTGATAACCAACGGTGTCGCGGATCGCGGCATACAAAGGCGCGATGCTGTCCGGCAAATCGCCCTGACCGGTGGTTGAAGTCACAATCAGGACAAAATGATGACGGTAATACTGCCAGGCTTCCAGCGTGCCTTCTTCGAACAATTTGACGTCATGGCCCTGGCCTTTCAGCACGGTTTCCGCTTCTTCTGCTACCAGTAACGCATTGCCGTACACCGTACCGACGAAAATTCCGACTTCTGCCATGGGTTTCACTCCTGTGTGATGCCAATATTTCAATCAAAGGACTTAAATTTGTGGACTATCCTGACCGCAAGTTTCTGCAAACTCAACCCTTTCAAGCTCAGGGATTTTTCCCTGCCAGCCAAACTGCGTCACTACATTCTGCCAGCGAGGATCCCAGCGAGCATTCAAGGAAAGAGGTTCACCGGTTACCGGATGTGGCAATTGCATATGACTGGCATGGAGCATCAGCCCAGAACAGCCAAAATGCTGCGTCATGCCACGGTTTTGCTTTAAATCGCCGTGCGCGCTGTCACCGATAATCGGGTGACGCAAATGCGACATATGACGGCGCAACTGATGCTTACGGCCAGTTTCCGGTTTCAGTTCCATCAGACTGTAGCGCGCGGTGTCGTAACGTCCTACAGCCACTGGCATTTCGACCTGTGCGACGACGCGATAATGCGTCACTGCAGGCTGTGGCGCTTTATCCGGATCCGCAAACTTATCAGCGATTTTATCCAGCTCTTCAGTCAGCGCGTAATCCAGGGTGCCGTCTTGTGGCACATACCCGCGAACTACGGCGTGATAGGTTTTGCTCATCTGATTATTTTCGAACTGCTGCGACAGCAAACGAGCTACTTCGCTGGACAGCGCCAGCAGCAAAACGCCCGACGTCGGCTTATCCAGCCGGTGAACCGTAAACACATGCTGACCAATCTGATCACGCAATGTTTGCATCACAAACACCGTTTCATGGCGGTCCAGCCAGCTGCGGTGAACCAGCATGCCCGCAGGTTTATTCACTGCGACCAGATGTTCGTCCTGATACAAAATTTCCAGCATGTCAGTCTTCTATATTCAGCAAATCGTCGAGGCGTTGCAGCTGTGTCAGCAAACGGAGTGCTTCCGGCATCGCCACTTCAAAATAGGGGGTGATTGCAAAACGGGTTGGCAGTGGCGCCTGAGCTTCCAGCAACGCGTACATACGGGGAACCAGCACCCATTGCAGCCATTGCTCAGCAGACATAGTATCCACAGAAAACGGCTCTTTGCTTTCAAAGGCTTCCGCTTCCGGCGGCGTGGCGTGCCACAACTTGTCATCACGCATGACCTGCTCGATATCTTCTAAAATCTGGCGAACCTGGTTTTCTGTATTCATCAATGACTCTCTTCGTTCATGGCCCCGGGCAGCCTCCGCCGGGGGCGCAAAGCATAACATTGAAGGACTGATGCCCCAACTTTCTGCATCGTATCCAATTAATCAATCCAGCCATAAGTTTTTCGTGGTGGCGATAAACGCCCGTTACGGGCAAACTACCGCCACTTTTTTCTTCACAGATGTGTAAAAATGTCCGCACAACATACTCAAAAAGCACACGCAACACCGGCAAAAGCTATGCTGGCCTCCGTCACCGGCTACGCCATGGACGGCTTTGATTTACTGATCCTCGGCTTCATGCTTCCCGCTATCACCAGCGAATTTGGTTTGTCATCCTCACAAAGTGGCTCTCTGGTCACCTGGACTCTGATTGGTGCCGTCCTGGGCGGCGTGATTTTCGGGCCCATCAGTGATCGCTTCGGCCGCATCCGCGTACTGACCTTCACCATTCTGATGTTCTCTCTGTTCACTGGTTTATGCGCTTTCGCACAAGGCTACTGGGATTTACTGATTTACCGCACGCTGGCAGGCGTCGGGCTCGGTGGTGAGTTCGGTATCGGCATGGCGCTGATTGCAGAAGCGTGGCCGGCGGAAAAACGTAACCGCGCCTCAGCGTATGTCGGCATGGGCTGGCAGCTCGGCGTGTTAATGGCAGCCTTCCTGACGCCAATGCTGCTCGGCATTATCGGCTGGCGCGGCATGTTCCTGGTCGGCCTGTTACCGGCGCTGGCTTCTTTCCTGATCCGCCGCACCATGGGCGAACCGGAAGCTTTCGTTAAACACACTGCCAGCAATAACGATGGCTCACTGTTCAGCCGCATTAAGTTACTGTTTCGCGATAAAGTCACGACGAAAGCCAGTATCGGCATTCTGATCCTGTGTTCTGTGCAGAACTTTGGCTATTACGGTCTGATGATCTGGATGCCAAGCTACCTGTCGAAAAACTTCGGCTTCTCGCTGACTAAATCCGGCCTGTGGACGGCGGTCACGGTTGTAGGGATGACGTTTGGGATCTGGCTGTTCGGCATGCTTTCTGACCGTTTCCCGCGCTGGAAAATCTTCCTGATTTATCAGGTCGGTGCTGTCATTATGGTGGTGTGCTATGCGCAGCTTACCGATCCGACGCTGATGTTGTTCGCGGGTGCACTGATGGGCATGTTTGTGAATGGCATGATTGGCGGTTACGGCGGACTGATATCCGATCTCTATCCGGTACACGTCAGGGCGACGGCGCAGAATCTGTTGTTTAATCTCGGACGTGGTGTGGGCGGTTTTGGTCCGCTGGTGATCGGGATACTGGTAGCGCAGGTGTCGTTTACCGCAGCGATTACGTTACTGGCTGCGATTTACCTGCTGGATATCTTCGCTACGTTATTCCTGCTGCCTAAAAAACAGGGGCAGGATGATGTCTTAGGGGCAATTGGCTAATAACTGAGGGGCGCTTCGGATATCGCGGAACGCCTTCTGTTATCAGAATGTTCAGGCGTGCGATAAAAGATTCAGACAAAAAGTTGGGGGCACTGTTTACACAGTGCCCCCGGTTCGTTTTATAGCAATCCAGCTACCTAAGTGCTCCCTGCTCAATCCCTGAAAACTTTTCCTGCGGTTATCCTAACCGGCTGTCCTTCGCATCGTCCAACTTTCATCCTGACGGTCTATCCTAAGTCATCCTGACTGATATCCCTTGGTCATCTGTGACCCGCTCAGCTTCCTTTGTGAGCTCTCTTCTCCGTCCTGGAGGTGTCCCTGGTTTCGTCCTGAAACATCCTGGCATAATCCGATGCCGTCCTGACTCTTCCTGAGCCGTCCCCTTCTTTAATGATTCAGCCATCATCCTGATGTTCTGTCTCATGCTTCCTTGGTGCACGACTAGAATCGTTGATTTTGCCCTTCCGGACAAGACAGGCTGTAAGCCAAAAACTGGGAAGGTAAGCCTTCTTACAAACAATAAGTGAGTTAACTTATTGATATTGATTGTTATATGGATTTTTGTGGTGAGATAGTTAAGTCAAATTAGCGAGATCTCTTACAGTCTTTGTGAGAGATCTCTCACACGCTTGTGAGCCATTTGTGCTCTGCGGGATGGGGTACATCGACAATAAAATCAGGCGGGGTAAACAGCGGTCAGCATTGTAAGGAATTCTGACAACGATGGCGAGAGTATAGTTCTTTTTTTACTGCCGAATTGCTCCAGCACAACATTCCCGGTCACATTACACAGCGAAACCAGATCCAGCTCGGAATCTGTGGTCGCCAGAAAAATCGTTGGCGACAGCTTCAGACGCTTTTGCGTCACCAGATGACCAATCAGATTCTCCTGCAAACGGGTGAAATCTTCCGGGCTCCAGACCTGCAACAGTGTCAGCGCATTGCCCTGCCAGCTGGCGGTCATGTCTCCGGCAAACTGCGTGGTATAAAACGCATGCGCCTCCGGGCGCAGTTGTAATTCCATCGCGCGTTCGACATTTTCCAGGGTCGCCTGCGGGCTGAACGTCTGAGTCAGCCAGTAGACTTTGTCTTCTTCCGTCTTCACCACGCACGGCGAAGCCACTCCAAACAGGGCTTCACTGGCAGGCGGCATGCCGGTTTCCTGTTGCCAGAGATCGACAAAACGCTGAGTAAATTCACGCAATGCTACTGAAACTTCAGACTCCATAATTCTCTCATCTTCCGCTAAGGCTGGGTTAAACTGGTGACTATTCTCTATTGTACCGATCTCTAAGCAAGGTGACAGCATGTCCTCATATCAGGATAACCCCGCTCTGGCGCAACTGACGCTGGGCAAAAGTACGGCTTACGTTGACCATTACGATGCGTCTTTATTACAGGCCGTTCCGCGCAGCATGAACCGTGAGCCGCTGGGCTTGTATCCGGATAACTTACCGTTTCATGGCGCAGATATCTGGACGCTATATGAACTGTCCTGGCTCAACGCGAAGGGATTGCCACAGGTTGCTGTGGGCGAAATCAGCCTGAATGCTAATAGTCAGAACCTGATTGAATCCAAAAGTTTCAAACTCTATCTGAACAGTTTTAATCAGACCGTCTTCCCCGACTGGGAAACAGTGCAGAAAACCTTAACCCGTGACCTGAGCGCCTGTGCGCAAGGTGACGTGACCGTAACGGTCAGCCGCCTGTCTGAAATTGAAGGCACGCCGGTAGGACGTTTCGACGGTATCTGTATTGATGAGCAGGATATTGAAATCGACAACTACGAATTCAGCACTGATTATCTGGCCAGTGCCAAAGGTGAAGAAATCGTTGAAGAATCTCTGGTGAGTCATCTGCTGAAATCAAACTGTCTGATTACCCATCAGCCCGACTGGGGTTCCGTGCAAATCCGGTATCGTGGCCCGAAAATCGACCGCGAAGCCCTGCTGCGCTATCTGGTGTCTTTCCGTCATCACAACGAATTCCACGAACAATGCGTCGAACGGATCTTCAACGATCTGCTGCGTTTCTGCCAGCCGGAAAAACTCGCCGTGTACGCCCGCTACACTCGCCGCGGCGGGCTGGATATCAATCCGTGGAGATCCAACTTCCCGTTTGAACCTGCAACAGCGAGACTTGTCAGACAATAATGCGAGACGTTGCTCAAGAACTGAGCTAACGCTCTGTGAGCATTGGTAAAAGCCTGATGACAGGGTTACTGTTAAATTGCATACGGCGCAAAAAACATGATCCGAAAAATCATGCGCCGCAATCAGGTAGCAGAAAGAATCACTGCACCCGTTGGTGTCAAGGAGCAACTTTGATTACACATATCAGCCCGTTAGGCTCAATGGATTTGTTGTCGCAGCTGGAAGTCGACATGCTCAAACGCACGGCGAGCAGCGACCTCTATCGCCTTTTCCGAAATTGTTCACTGGCCGTCCTTAACAGCGGCAGTCAGACTGACAGCAGTAAAGAACTTCTCGATCGTTACGAAAGCTTTGATATCAATGTATTGCGCAGAGAGCGCGGTGTGAAACTGGAACTGGTGAACCCGCCGGAAGACGCGTTTGTGGATGGCCGGATTATCCGTTCATTACAGGCAAACCTGTTTGCCGTGCTGCGCGATATTCTCTTCGTCAGCGGGCAAATTGATAACGCTGGTCGTTTTCAGCACCTGAATACCGAAAATTCAGCGCACCTGACCAATCTGGTGTTTTCTATCTTACGCAACGCCCGCGCCCTGCATCTGGATGAAGATCCAAACATGGTCGTGTGCTGGGGCGGCCACTCTATTAATGAAATCGAATACCAGTACGCCCGCAACGTCGGCAGCCAGCTGGGTTTGCGCGAACTGAACATTTGCACCGGCTGTGGCCCGGGTGCGATGGAAGCGCCAATGAAAGGTGCCGCCGTCGGTCACGCACAACAGCGTTACAAATCAGGCCGCTTTATCGGCATGACAGAACCTTCAATTATTGCCGCTGAGCCGCCTAATCCGCTGGTCAACGAACTGATCATCATGCCTGATATTGAAAAACGGCTTGAGGCATTTGTTCGCATTGCCCACGGGATCATTATTTTCCCTGGCGGCGTCGGCACCGCAGAAGAATTGCTGTATCTGCTGGGGATCCTGATGGATCCGGAAAACAGCGATCAGGTTCTCCCGCTGATCCTGACCGGTCCGAAAGAAAGCGCCGATTACTTCCACGTGCTCGATGCTTTCATTAAAGAAACGCTGGGCGAAGAAGCCTGTAAGTTCTACACCATCATTATCGACGATCCGACAGAAGTGGCCCGTCAGATGAAACGCGCGATGCCGCTGGTGAAAGAAAACCGCCGGAACAGCGGCGATGCTTACAGCTTTAACTGGTCGATTCGTATTGCGCCTGATTTACAGCATCCGTTCGAACCAAACCATGAAAACATGGCGAACCTGAACCTTTATCCAAACCAGCCACCACAGGAACTGGCCGCCGCATTGCGCCGCGCCTTCTCCGGTATTGTGGCCGGTAACGTGAAAGAGTTTGGGATCCACGCCATCGAGCAACATGGTCGCTTCAAACTGCATGGTGATCCGGCATTAATGAAAAAAATGGACAGCCTGCTGCAAGGGTTCGTCGCACAGCACCGCATGAAATTGCCGGGCAGCGCGTACATTCCTTGTTATGAGATTTGTGCCTGACCGACCGTTCACACGGCAAGCACACTTCTAAAGCAGATCTAAGGGCGACGTAAGTCGCCTTTATTATGGAGATTATCATGGCAATACATCTGCTTATTATCGACGCCCTGAACCTGATCCGCCGTATTCACGCAGTTCAGGGCTCGCCTTGTCTTGTTACCTGCCAGAATGCCATCGGCCAGCTGATTCAGCATACTCAGCCCACGCACGCCGTTGCCGTATTTGACGAAGATGACCGCGCCGACAGCTGGCGTCATCAGAGCCTGCCTGATTACAAAGCCGGACGCACACCGATGCCGGACAATCTGTTTGCAGAAATGCCCAGCCTGAAAGCCGGTTTCGAAGCGCAGGGCATCGCCTGCTGGCATTCTGCGGGCAATGAAGCGGATGACCTGGCTGCCACGCTGGCGGCAAAAGTATCGTCTGGCGGTCATCAGGTCACTATCGTTTCAACCGATAAAGGTTATTGCCAGCTTCTGGCACCGAATGTTCAGATCCGCGATTATTTCCAGAAACGCTGGCTGGATATGCCTTTTGTGCAGGAAACCTTTGGCGTTCTGCCGCAGCAACTCACCGATTACTGGGGTCTGGCGGGGATCAGCAGCAGTAAAATTCCAGGTGTTCCGGGCATTGGTCCGAAGACAGCGGTGACATTATTGACGCAAACCGGCTCGCTGGATGAACTTTACGATAATCTGGAAGGTGTGCCGGAAAAGTGGCGTAAGAAGCTGGAAGAACACCGTGAACAGGCTTATATCTGCAAACGGGTTTCAACGCTGCAAACCGACGTCGCGCTGGACGGCAACTTACAGCAACTGCGCCTGCCATAAAAAAGCGCTTCTCAAAGAGAAGCGCTCAGGAAGGATACTCTAAATAATTTGAATTGCAGGCAGGCGGCAAGTAAGAGAGACCCGATGAGCTTACTCAGGTAAGTGATTCGGGCGAACGCACGCAGTCAACGCCCCTGCAGTTCAAAGTATGACGAGTATCAGCGATCACGCTCATCGCGACGCCCGCCAATAGCAGACCAGAAACGGCGAATATGCACGGTAACTTCTTCGCGGTCATGATAAAGCTGTTTCGCGAAGATCTCCGCGTTAACGCCATTTTCTTTCAGACGTTCATCGATGCGCTCAAGAATATTAGACACTTCTTCGTAACGCTTTTTCATCGGTAACTTCAGATTGAAAATCGCCTCGCGACACCAGCCGTTGACCAGCCAGTCACACATCAGTGCAGCCACTTTCGCCGGTTTCTCGACCATGTCACAGACCAGCCAGTAGTTTTTGGTACTGGTGGATTTATAGCGGAAGCCGTCTTCGCGCAGATGAATAACCTGGCCAGTTTCCATCAGGCTCGGCGCCATCGGACCGTTGTCGATAGCCGTGACCATCATGCTGCGTTGTGTCAGCTGATACGTCCAGCCGCCCGGACACGCGCCTAAATCGACCGCGTACATGCCGCTCGCCAGACGTTCATCCCACTCATCCGCCGGAATAAAGACGTGGAAGGCTTCTTCCAGTTTCAGCGTTGAACGGCTTGGCGCTTCGGACGGGAACTTGAGGCGCGGAATACCCATATAGAAGGGTGAATTGTTGTTGCTGTAGGAATACCCGACGTAGCAGCAGCCCGGCGCAATAAAGAACACATGTACCACAGGGCGCAGCGCATTCTCTTTCTTACCCAGCACTTTGCGTTCACGCATCGCTGAACGCAGCGGCACCGTCAGTTTGCGACAGAACTTGGTAAGCTCTTTGCTTTCATTGGTGTCCGGCACTTCGACGCGAAGCTCACCGCCGTTGGTGATCACATTCTGAACCATGCCGACGATCGGAGAAACACGGTCTTCCGGCGGCAAATCTTTCAGCAATTCGCCGACCACGATTAACTGACGGGCAAAAATCAGTTCGCGGAAAGGCAAATTCTTCGCAATCTTGTCAGCATCATCTGGCTGATAGCATTCAAACAACACATATCCGCTGTTTTCTTTAACGCGGGCAAAACCGAAGATTTCCATCTTTGCGGCTTTGTCGGTAATTTCTGCTGCGCATTCTTTTTCAAAACCCTGACGGCAGTAGAGAGCAACTTTATTCATGGCGTTCGGCCTTTTTCTTCAGGCGCAGTGCGCCGATCAACATCAAAATCCAACCGACCAGGAATAAGGTACCGCCAATCGGAGTTACAAAAACGAATAAACGGAGATGCGACAGCGCCAGACAATAAAGGCTGCCGCTGAACAACACGGTTCCCAGCGCTAAAAAGGCGCTGCTCCAGTAGAACCACACATTACGCTGGCGCTGCATCGCAACACCTAAAATCATCACCGCCAGCGTATGAATACTTTGATACGTTAATCCGGTGTGGACCCACGCCATTTCTGCTTCGCCGAGCGACTGACTCAACACGTGTGCGCCAAAGGCACCGAAAGCGACGTAGATAAAACCGCTGATTGCGGCGAAGATCAACATTGAACGACTGGTCATTGTGCGTTACCTGTTATCGTTATTAGCCGATGAAAATCCCAAGTAATCAGTCTGATAAGCAGACCCTGGACTTTCTCTCCCAGGCGATCCGGCCTCATGCCTGATCGAAACGAAAGCGCAGTTTTTCCTGCTCGCTGGCTGCACGCGCGAGGATCCACTGACGAAAGGCGGCTATTTTACCCAGTTCTGCCTGACTGTCATGACAAACCAGATAAAAAGCATTTTTACTGATCAAAACTTCGCTGAACGGGCAGACCAGACGTCCGGCCTCAATTTCAGTCTGCGCCATGACATTATTCACCAGCGCAATACCTTGCCCGTGGACGGCGGCCTGAACCACCATCGCGCTATGGCTGAAAATGGGCCCCTGCTGGACATTGATTTGCTGTAACCCGAGCTGTTTGGTGTAGGCCAGCCAGTCGCGGCGGGAAGCATCATGCAGCAAAGTGTGGTGGCTTAAATCTGCCGGTTCCTTCAGCGGATTATCGCTCATCAGTAAAGAAGGAGAACAAACCGGAAGTAAATACTCAGCATATAAACGCTCGGCCCGCAGCCCCGGCCAGTTGCCCCGGCCGTGGAAAATCGCCACGTCGACATCGTCGGATAATTTGTCTTCTTCGCGATCCACTGCCTGGATGCGCACATCGATGCCCGGATAAGCTGAGTTAAAGCCAGACAATCTTGGCACCAGCCACTGAATCGCAAAGCTCGGCGGCAAACTTACCGTCAGAGCGCCTTTCGCGCTGCGTGCCTGGAGTTTTCTCGTCGCCTCATTCAGGGATGAGAATATCTCCTTAATATCCAGATAATAGCTCTGCCCTTCTTCGGTCAGTAACAATGAGCGATTACGCCTGCGAAACAGTTTTAACCCTAAAAAGTCCTCAAGTGACTTAATCTGGTGGCTAACAGCGGCCTGCGTGACGAACAATTCCTCGGCAGCCTTAGTAAAACTAAGGTGGCGCGCTGCGGCATCAAATACCCGCAGAGAATTCAAAGGCGGTAAACGTTTTGACATAGAATGGATACTTCTTATTCGCCGGTAAGCGGAGCGCCTGTCCGCGGATTTAGATATTAGTTTTTTTAATCCGAGACATTATAATTTGTCCGTTGAGGATGTACAGGCAAAAACCTATAGTGGCGCCACTTCCTGAGCCGGAACGAAAAGTAGATTGGTATGAGGATGCTGAAATACTTTTGGCTTGTGGTTGTGATGTTGTGTTTGCAATTGTCTGGCAATCCAGACACGTAGCTTGAATGCTACAAACTTTTCACTTCCTGTACATTACCCTGTCTGTCCAAAGTGATTTTTCAGCACCGCTATTTGCGGTGCTTTTTTTTGCCTGTGTCTGGGGCAAACAGTATGGGGCTAAGAGTTTGTGGCAAAGAGACAGGAATGCGGGCGCATAATGTGACAAAACCGGCCTCATCGCAAGAAGAGCCGGTTTTGTCATAGAGCAGAACGTGAGGTTACCCCGGATTCATACACTCGGGGGGGCACCTGAGGGATTAGTTCCCTTCTGCCATTTCTTTGATTTCAGATTTATTGATCTGCTGCTTGTTGCCATACGCATCGGTATAACTGATCATACCGGTATCATTGTCCGTGCTAGGTTTGCCATCAGCAACAATGGTACGGCCATCGTTGGTATGCATCACGTAGTTGCTTGAACAGGCGGCAAGTGTTGTGGTCAGCAGTGCAGCTGAAATTACGGCGGCGATCTTCTTCATCATAGACTCCTTGCAGATTAAAATGCTTAAAAATCCTGGTTAAACTTCCAGGCTAATGTATTTAGTTAACGTAATTCAGCATAACAAACTTCTGATAAATTTCCAGGTAACCATTCCTAAAATGAATAAGCAGCTTGTGTTACAAAAAACCTGCATTTTTGAACTCAGGCTGAAGGATCTGAATTGGTATGAAAGACTTTAACCCCGCCGTTTTCCGCCAGCACTTTCCTGCACTGTCTCAGGGACAATGCTATCTCGACAATGCAGCCACCGCACTGAAGCCGCAGGCAGTGATCGACGCCACCGTGAATTTCTACTCTCAGGAAGGTGCTACCGTTCACCGCAGCCAGCATCGTGCGGCGCAAACCCTGACGGAACAATACGAGCAGACCAGAGCGCAGATCGCACAATGGATTAATGCGCCACGTAGCGAAAATATCGTTTGGACGCGGGGAACCACGGAATCTATCAATCTGGTGGCACAAAGCTGGCTGCGCCCACGACTGCAACCGGGTGATGAGATTATCGTCAGTCAGGCAGAACATCACGCGAACCTTATTCCGTGGCTGATGGTGGCACAGCAATGTCAGGCGCACGTCGTCACGCTGCCGGTGGATAAACAAGGCATACCCGATATAGACACCCTTCCCCGCCTGCTGAGCAACAAGACACGCCTGCTGGCGCTGACGCAAATGTCGAACGTGACGGGCGCAATGCCTGATATTGCCCGCGCCGTTGAACTGGCACACGCAAACGGCACGCCCGTGCTTATCGATGGCGCACAAGGTGTGGTGCATTGTCCGTCAGATGTACAACGTCTCGATATCGACTTTTATGCTTTCTCGGGTCATAAGCTTTACGGCCCGACCGGCATCGGCGTGCTGTATGGCAAAACAGCATTACTCGACAGTATGTCGCCATGGCAGGGCGGCGGGAAAATGCTGACGCAAGCTTCCATGACAGATTTCACGCCGCAGGCTGTTCCGCACCGCTTCGAAGCGGGAACGCCAAATATTGCCGGTGTGATCGGGATGTCTGCTGCGCTGGAATGGTTAAAAACTGTCGATCTGCCCGCAGCGGAAAAACATGCACAACAGCTGGCGGCACTGGCTGAAGAACAACTTGCGAAGATTGAAGGATTCCGCAGTTTCCGCTGTCACCATTCGTCCGTTCTGGCATTCGATATTGCCGGTGTACATCACAGTGATTTGGTAGCGTTGCTGGCCGAACAGGCGATCGCCTTGCGCGCCGGACAACATTGCGCTCAGCCACTGATGAACGCTCTGAGCATCAGCGGAACATTACGGGCCTCATTTGCGCCGTATAATAATGAACAGGACGTCACGCGGCTGTTCGAGGCGGTAAAATACGCCCTCGACCTGTTAGCCGATTAATTCATTGTTTGGGGAATACCATGTCAGCGCCACATCCTTTCGGCCATGAGATCACTGAAGCCTCACTGACCGAAAAATTCGCGTCATTTCGTCAGTGGGAAGACCGCTATCGCCAGTTAATCCTTCTTGCAAAATCCTTACCACCGCTGGATACGGCGCTGAAAACACCTGAAAATGAGCTATCTGGATGTGAAAACCGGGTCTGGCTTGGCGCGGAAAAATCAGAGAACGGGACGATGCATTTTTATGGCGACAGTGAAGGTCGGATCGTGAAAGGTTTGCTGGCCGTATTACTGACTGCCGTAGAAGGCAAAACGCCAGACGAGATCTTAAAGCGGGATCCGCTGGCGTTGTTTGATGTATTAGGATTGCGTGAGCAGCTCAGCACCAGCCGCGCAAGCGGACTTAACGCGCTGGCAGCAGGCGTAATCGCTCTTGCCCGTCAGGCGGCCTGAGCCTGACGCTGTGCTTTCGCCATCATTTTCTTCAGCACATGAGATACCGCGACAAAGCCAAACGTCGCGGTAACCATCGTCGCCGCCCCAAAACCGGAAGCGCAATCCATCCGTTTCGGCCCTTCTGCCGTTGCCCTTGAGGCACACACAGAACCATCTGCCTGCGGGTACATCAGCGGTTCGCTGGAAAATACACAGTCAATTCCGAGCTTACCTTTGCTGTTTTTAACCACGTTGAAATCACTTTTCAGACGCTCACGCAGTTTTGCCGCCAGCGGATCCTGGATAGTTTTCGCCAGATCCACGACCGCGATCTGTGTCGGATCGATCTGCCCGCCCGCACCGCCGGTCGTTACCACCGGGATCTTATAACGACGGCAATAAGCCAGCAGAGCAGCTTTAGGTCGCACGCTGTCAATAGCATCAATCACGTAGCTGAAACCCTGGTCGAGCATCTCAGCGACGTTATCCGGCGTAATAAAATCGTCTATACACGTCACCTTGCACTCGGGATTAATCGCCAGAATACGCTGCGCCATGATTTCTGTTTTCGCCTGCCCGACATTTTCACGCAAGGCATGAATCTGACGGTTGGTGTTAGTCACGCAGACGTCATCCATATCAATCAGCGTTATCGCGCCAATGCCGGTTCGCGCCAGCGCTTCCGCCGCCCATGAGCCCACTCCGCCGATACCAATAACGCAGACATGCGCCTGCGAGAACAACTCCAGCGATTGCTGACCATAAAGCCGGGCAGTTCCGCCAAAACGTTGCTGATAAGCGTCGGAATAGGTAGCTGTCATGAAAAGATAAACCTCAGTGCGTTATGTCGAAATCTAGTTAGAAGGCGCGTAGGCCGTGAACAGCGGTTTGCCGTTCTGCGCTGATTTTAACACCCAGACGCGTCCGTAGTGATTATAAAATCCGGCAGAATGTCCGGCGTCAGGGCCAATTCCCTGATACATATCGAAATGTTGTCCTTTAATCGCCCCGCCGACATCCAGTGCTACCATCAGGCGCATATGATATTTACCGGTAAACTTGCCTTTATCATTCAGCTCAGGCACTTCTGCCAGCAATGTTGTCCCCGCCGGGATCAGCGAGCGGTCAGACGCAACCGACGCTTTGGCAATTAGCGGAACGCCGCTGGCACCGCGAACTGGCGCGAAAGGCTCAGGCTTGAAGAACACGAATGACGGGTTTTGCTCCAGCAGTTCACGAACTTCTGCCGCGCTGTGTGTATCGGCCCACTGACGGATAGCCTGCATCGACATGTTTTCGCGCGCTACTTCACCACGGTCGATCAGCACTTTGCCGATACTGCGGTAAGCATGGCCATTCTTGCCGGCATAACCAAAGAACATGAACGGGCGACCATCGCCGTAATCGACATACCCGCTGCCCTGCACTTCCATCATGAAGTTATCCATCAGGGAATTGGTCCAGGCGACGACGTAATTATCGCTCAGGGCTCCGGAATAAATCGAGGCACGGTCAGGCAGACGACCGCGTTTTGGCGGCATACGGTACAGCGGATACTGGAATTCACCCTGACGCGTATAACGCGCCTGTACCACTGGCGTGTAATAGCCGGTCAGCTGAACGTTACCGAAATTGTCAGCACCTTCCATCTGATAAGCGCTGATGCCGTACTGGCTCAGATTGCGGGTATCCGCGCCGGACCGTAACCATTGTTCGACAGCCTGAAATGTCGTGTTGTTACGACCGTATAAAGAAGAAGAGGCAATCTGAACTGCGGCAACCTGATTGGAGTAATCCAGCGCATTCACCGGTTTGCCCGTCGCATTCGGCTCATTCACGTATTCAAGCGCATTATCCAGGCGACCATCTTTATACTGCTGACCACGGTCGGTGGGTCGCGAGGAACATCCCGCCAGTACCGCTATCACCAGACCACCCAGCAGATATTTACTCCAACGTCCTTTCATTATTGCCGCGCTCTCTTACATTCAGGGAAATGACTGGCGAAACGATAACAAACGGCCTGTCAGAAAGGAATTGTCACAGTCGAAAAAAGTGTACTGACCCAAATTGTGCCTCAAACGGCCATTTTGTGGATAAAAAGCCAGCAACTAAGTGCTTTATTTGAATAAATTCAAAAAAGGGTTGCACGAAATCTCATGGGGAGTATAGTTCGCCTCCATCGGACGCGGGGTGGAGCAGCCTGGTAGCTCGTCGGGCTCATAACCCGAAGGTCGTCGGTTCAAATCCGGCCCCCGCAACCAATTCGATTTCGATGTATGAAATGCTCAGTTGAATTGTACGATGAAGTAAAGCAGTATACGGACGCGGGGTGGAGCAGCCTGGTAGCTCGTCGGGCTCATAACCCGAAGGTCGTCGGTTCAAATCCGGCCCCCGCAACCAATTCGAGACTGAAGTATGAAGATGCTCAGTTCGGATAATGTGATGAAGTAAAGCAGTGCTAAGTAGTGACGGACGCGGGGTGGAGCAGCCTGGTAGCTCGTCGGGCTCATAACCCGAAGGTCGTCGGTTCAAATCCGGCCCCCGCAACCAACTACTTATAAATCAGTATTATTAAGCAGTAAAACATCAGGCACCTTAACGGGTGTTTTTTTGTATCTGAATTCCGGTAAACAGCGGGAACGCACTTCCCGCCTCACAACAGAATCATCCTCTCGCCGACATCCCGCCCTGAGCAAAGTACGCTTTGATCCCTGCCAGAATGGACTCCGCCACCTGCTGCTGAAAATGCGCAGTCCGAAGTTTTTTCTCTTCATTGATATTACTGATAAACGCCGTCTCGACCAGAATCGAAGGAATATCCGGCGCTTTCAGCACAGCGAATCCCGCCTGGTCGACTTTGTTTTTGTGCAGATGATTAATCTTGCCCATCCGCGTCAGCACTTCTTTACCGAATTTCAGGCTATCACTGATGGTCGCCGTCTGAACCAGATCAAACATCGTATGATCGAGATAGCGGTCACCGCTTTTGCTGACGCCGCCTATCAGGTCGGATTCATTCTGCGTTTGTGCCAGAAAACGTGCCGCTGAACTGGTTGCGCCCTTCGTTGATAACGCAAACACCGACGATCCTTTGGCAGCCCGGCTGGTAAACGCATCCGCATGAATTGAGATAAACAGATCTGCCCGCAGCTTTCGCGCCTTTGCCACGCGGACTTTCAGCGGAATAAATACGTCTTCATTGCGGGTCATATACGCTTTCATATTCGGCTCGCGCGTAATGAGCTTCTGTAACCGGCGTCCAATCTGCAACACCACGTCTTTCTCACGCGTTTTATATTTGCCGATAGCACCCGGATCTTCGCCGCCATGTCCGGGATCGAGCATGATCACCAGCGGCCGACTGCGTCCAGCCTTACCGTCTTTCCTGGTTTCCGGCGGCAGCGTTCTTGCGACATCCCCGCGGTTATAATCTTCCAGTAATGCCAGCAGAGGATCGTCCTGAACACTGACTTCTCCTTCTTGTGGATAAAGGTCGACAACCAGACGGTTATGAAACTCCGCCACTGGTTTAAGCGTAAAGACATGCGGACTGATGGCCCGCTTGAGTTCCAGCACCATACGGACCGTTTTGGTATCGAACTGCCCCACCCGCGCCTGACGGATATAAGGATCGCTTTGCTGAACTTTCTCGCCCAGACCTTTAAGCACGCTGTTCAGGTGGACGCCCTCAATATCAATGACCACTCGCGGCGGATCATTAAGCAGAAACTGCTTATATTTTAAGGGAGTGCTGGATTCAAGAGTAATGCGGGTATACGTCGAGGAAGGCCAGATGCGTACCGCGATAACCTGTGAGCTGGCGGCAAAACCTACTTTACTGACACTAAGCATCCAGGAGGCAGCTACGGTTTGAAGAAGGCGTCGTCGTCCGGGATTGTGATTATCGTCAGTCATGCAGTCTCAAAAGTATCTAAAAGTAAAAAACAGGTGATAAAAAAATCAGTTTGCGAATTCTAGCGAATCGAATCCCGCATGTCATTCCCTAACATTTATTCGATTTATCAATTTGTTGCCTGTTTGTAATCAGTGTTAATTCAAAAACAGAGATTTCTTACTTGCCACACGGCCCCAAAAGAATAAAAATACAAAAATTACGAATAAAAATTCAAACGAGGTTTTGCCGTGAAGGAACGTAGTACTGAACTGGTTCAGGGATTTCGCCACTCAGTTCCCTATATCAATGCTCACCGTGGCAAAACTTTCGTTGTCATGCTCGGTGGTGAAGCCATTGAACATGAGAACTTCAGTAATATTGTCAATGATATCGGCCTGTTACACAGTCTGGGTATTCGTCTGGTGGTCGTTTATGGTGCCCGTCCGCAGATTGATGCGAACCTTTCTGAGCACAATTACGAACCGATTTACCATAAAAATATCCGCGTCACTGACGCCCGTTCACTGGAACTGGTTAAGCAGGCAGCCGGCCTTTTACAGCTTGATATCACCGCCCGGCTTTCAATGAGCCTGAATAATACGCCACTGCAGGGCGCTCACATCAACGTGGTCAGCGGCAACTTTATTATCGCGCAGCCGCTGGGAGTGGATGACGGTATCGATTACTGCCACAGCGGCCGTATCCGCCGTATTGATGAAGAAGCCATTCATCGTCAGCTCGACAGCAATGCCATTGTATTGCTTGGTCCGGTTGCGGTTTCCGTTACGGGTGAAAGCTTCAACCTGACATCAGAAGAAGTGGCAACGCAGCTGGCGATTAAGCTTAAAGCCGAGAAAATGATCGGCTTCTGTTCTTCACAGGGGGTCATTAATGAGGAAGGTAATATCATTTCCGAATTGTTCCCGAATGACGCGCAGGAACGGATTGATCAGATGGAATCCAGTGGCGATTATCTTTCCGGCACAGTGCGCTTCCTGCGTGGTGCGGTGAAAGCCTGCCGCAGCGGCGTTCGTCGCAGCCACCTGATCAGTTATCAGGAAGATGGCGCGCTGGTTCAGGAATTGTTCTCCCGCGATGGCATCGGTACGCAAATCGTCATGGAGAGCGCTGAACAGGTTCGCCGCGCCACCATTAACGACATCGGCGGTATCCTTGAACTGATCCGCCCTCTGGAGCAACAGGGCATTCTGGTGCGCCGTTCCCGTGAACAGCTGGAAATGGAAATCGATAAATTCACGATTATCGAACGGGATAATCTGACCATCGCCTGCGCCGCGCTCTATCCGTTCCATGACGAAGGCATTGGCGAAATGGCCTGCGTTGCCGTTCATCCGGATTACCGCAGTTCTTCACGGGGTGAGATGCTGCTGCAGCGTGTTGCCAGCCAGGCAAAAATGATGGGGCTAAACCGTTTATTTGTCCTGACGACGCGCAGCATTCACTGGTTCCAGGAGCGCGGTTTTAAACCGGCAGAGGTAGATGTATTGCCGATCCAGAAACAGGAAATGTACAACTATCAGCGTCGTTCAAAAATCCTGATATCTGAGCTGTAACTTTCCGTATTGAACGGTGACTTATAGAAAACAAAAAGGACGCAAAAGCGTCCTTTTTTAGTTTCTGCTGGTTCCTGCAAAATTATTCAGCAGATTTGGGTTCCAGCGTTTTCTGCAATGTAGACGTATCTGGCCAGGTTTTAAAACCTGCCGGTGCGGCATATTGCGGTGTTTTGCTGTCATTGCCCGAAACCTGAGACAACATCGCCAGCCCTTCTTGCTTAATCACCGCTTTCTGGAAGTAATCCGCCAGCTGGGTTTGTGTCAGACCGGCAATCACGCGGATGACATTCGCTCTGGTATCAAATTGCGCATTTCCGCGACTGAAATCATTACCGAACCGATCGGCTTCTTCATCAAGTGTTTGCGGATTCTGCTGCATTTCGTTGACCAGCCCCTGCTTGTACTGCAGGAACTCAGCATCTTTCATTTCACGCAGGCGTTTTTCGGCTTGTGGATAAAATGCCAGATAGCGCTGATACAGATAGTCAGGTTGTTTGCTGTTACTTTGCAGCAGGAAACCAATCCCCCACTGTTTTCCGACAGGAATAGGGAAAGCAAAGACAGCGTATCCCAGTTGCTCCTGAGTACGCAGCTGGCTGTAGAACCAGGGCTGAATAATCTGCCCGAGCATTGCGCTGTATCCCATACTCTGGACTTCATCGTAGCCTGTTGGCACATAAACGGCAGCCAGCGCGGAGTCCGAACTGGTCCCGACACGCTGAATATTGGCTTTAACCGGTTCAGTCACCTGCGCCTGCTCGCCACGCCACCATTTGTCTCCGTGTGCGCCAAGCTTTTGCATGATTTGTTGCGACATGGCTTTAACCTGAGCGGCAGTCATATTACCGACAACCATCACTTCTACGGCGGCATGATGTACCAGTTGTTCACGGTAAGCGTTCACATCTTCAAGGGTGATGGCGGAAACCAGTTTTTCTCGTTCGCTGCGCTCGGTATAAGGTACGCGGGAAAGCAGCTGAACAGGTTGCAGCGCAAGTTCAAACGCTTTTCCTTTATCTGCTGAAGCCAGACGTTCGAGATACCAGGATTTCGCCTGATCCAGCTGTTCCTGTGTCGGTTTGAAGTCAGGATAATTGTCTACCAGCGCTGCCAGCAAATCAGGCAGGCACTCGGTAAAACCTGTGGCTGTAAATTGCAGGCCATTGTCCGGCGATGTGCCGAAAGTAATCCCACCGATGGACGCCTGATAGCTCAGTTGATCGAACGCTACGCCAGTCAGATAATCCGTAAGACCGTATAGCACCTGATTTTTAGCCGTGCTGAGCGCCTGATCGTTGCGGAAAGAAACGGTCACATTGGCTTTTGGCTCGTCAGCAAAGTATCTGCTGGGCATGTAGAACACCCGTAAACCTTTTTCGTCCACCAGCAGTTCAGGTTTTGTCGCTTTAGAGTCTTTGGTCACCAGCGCGAGTGACTCAGGGATATAGGGATTCAGTGCCGGCAGTGATAACGCGATAGTTTGCCCGATGGTTTTCCATTGCTCATAAGTCTGAGGCGGCACTTTATCGACCTGATAGGGCGCATTCACAAAGTAAGCCATTTTATTGTGCGGCTCATTTGAGCTGATTATCCAATAGCGCGCATTTTGCGGCGTCATTTCATCCAGACGGGATCCAATGGCTTTGGGGTCGTATTGATCTGTCAGATAAGGCGAATCGAGAACGTGCTCAACCGGTACGCGCAGCATGGTATCCACCAGCCATTCGACGTAATCCATATCCCGCGTTAATGCCGGATACCGGAAATCGAGCGCCATCACGTGCGCAATTTCATCAAAATAGGGCTTCTCAATACCCCTGGCGCGCATCTCGTTGAGATAACTGAATACAGCAGCAATCACGGTGTCACGCTGTGCGAGACCCTTATCCGTCAGGGAAACCGAGATATTGAAGACGCCCATATTACGGTTCACCATCGGATCAGCACCGGCGCTTATCCCGTCAGCATAACCCTGTTTCTGTAACCAGTCAGAGAGTGTATTCGGGCTGCGGTTGCCAATCAGATAGCTGATATAGGTGTCAGTTTTACTGCGAAAATCTGCGCTGTTGTTATCGATGGCAAATTCAATGCGTAATTCTTTGCGGGGTTGTGCGGGAACAAAATGGATGAATTCCCCTTTCTGTTCAGCGGTTAACGTGGGCACCGTGATTGGCGGAACCACCGCGTGATGATTGGCTATCTGACCAAAGGTCGTTGAGGCCAGTTCTGCCAGTTCCGGCAAAGACTTATTACTGTAAATCACGCCGACCATCAGGTTAGCGGAATAATAGCGGTGATAAAAAGCCGTCAGTTCATCATGCAGCTTGCTGCCGGGTTTGTCTTTCAGGGTATCCAGATTCCCCCCGGCGAAACGGGCTGCCGGATGCTCAGGGTTCAATGTCTCTGCGCGAACCTGCGCCATGCGCATTCCGTCGCGGGAGCGAGCCATCGTCAGCTCAGCGTTGACAGCGTTACGCTCGCGGTCGCCATTAGCGGGATCCAGTAAAGGCTCGCCAATGGCATCGGAAAGGCGATCAACGGCCTCCGGCAGAGCGTCATTTTCTACTTCCAGATAAAAGGCCGTGCGGTAAGAAGCCGTGCTGCCGTTATGACTACCGCCGTGTTTCTTAAGGAATTCAGAAAGGCTTTCAGGCTGAGGATATTTCTTAGAACCCATCAGCAACATGTGTTCGGTATAGTGAGCCAGGCCTAATTGGGAACCGGGATCTTCCAGTGATCCGACAGGAATAGCCAGTGCAGCGAGAGACTTGGGGGCTTGAGGATCAGATACCAGCAAAACGGTCATATCATTCGCCAGTTTGATGGCCTGATACTGACGCGGGTCGTTCTGACTTTTATTGATAGCTTGTGGATAAGGCTGCCAGTCGGCTGCACTTGAAACAACAGGGGCCCAAAAGGTCAATAACAACAGTAACCCGGAAATACGGGTAACCTGTTTTAACATTGCCACACTCCCTAAATCGAATAAACGTGCCACACGGGCAATAAATACAGGGTTCAACAACAGATGAACCTCAACAAGCTGTTTTGAGCAGATGAGTCTGTTCAGACCCCGCAGAAACAGGATAGTTGTGAAAAAAATCGCATTGGGATTTTCTTCCTGTGTTCCGTCACGTTTTAGCCATAAAGCCAAATGTTCCAATAGGGAAAAATCACCCTGTTAAACCACTCTAAGCTGTTAGCTCACCATTGCAAGTGGCTTGAGCGTATTTTTGTCCTTGGTTATGCCGCTGACGGACACCGTTTCAGGGACTGGAATTGCATATCAGGCGCTGCAATATTGCCTGATATTTTGCCGGCGTTTGAATCTTAGCACTGACTAACTTGCAGGATTGTGCATCTGAAATGCCAATAAGCAGAAATTCCCAACCTTCGGTAAAAGGCTCAGTGCCTTTTCCTGTCACTGAATAGGCCTCAAGCTGAGAATGCGCTTCTGCCCACGCCTGCTGAACCTGCCACTGACGCATAAACCCGTATGTCAGCGACTGGTAGTAGTTCAGGAGTCCAAGTATCGACACTGACAGCAACAACATTGCAATCAGAGCCTCTGTCAGACTAAAACCTTGTTGTTCTGCCCGGCTTTCATTCATTGCAGACCTGCTCATCAGCCTCAGGGCAAAAATCCAGCCATCCCTGTTTCAGGGGTGAAAAAATTACCTCTCCGCTGGCCTGCTTTTTCACACTGACCTGCTGATATTGCATAACAGATTCATTGCCTTCTGCCATTCTTCCTTCGCCACGAAACAGGAAAATATCCTGGCGCAATGAAGGCCGGACACACACTCTGCCGGTGCCTGAAGCGATGATGCCTGCTGCCACATTCCGGCACTGCCAGAAAGGTTCGCTGCTGTCTTTCCATGACTGGCGTATACCCCACGCTAACGCTGATGCTGCATTTTCCCAGGCAATGACATAACGATGCTGATTCGATGTCAGCGCCAGTCCCGCGGAAAGTTGCTGTTGCAGTGAGTTTAGGGCGATCAACCCCAACCCCATCATCACCATAATACTCAGGATCATTGCACTCCCCTGCTGTTTGGCCGAATCGCGCATTTCAGCTGCTGTCATAAAACGTGGCCTGCAATCATTTCGGTCACCTGCCGGTGGATAAAAGGATTTTTGCTCCAGCTGGCGTCAAGTTGCAGTGAATACAGGCGGCCGGAGCCACTTGTTGCTACCTCGGTTACCTCAAACCGGGTCACGTTGACTTCAGCAGGGTCGAGAAATTTTTCCCACCCCGAACTGCTGCAATCACCTGCCCCGCGCTGAACCTCAATACCGCCCTGACGTAAACGATAACCAAAGTATTCAGACTCCGCCGTCCCGGGCTTATCCCATTTTCCGTTACGGTTCAGGTCATAGATAACAAGGATGCAGGAACTCGCCGCTTCACCCGCAGCATTGCCGATGATGACAGATTTGCCCTCACAGGTTCCGTTACAGAAACCGGCCCGACGAATATCTTTGCCAATAGCAAAAGTAGTCTGGCGTAAAAGTTGCTCGAGCTGATAATGCCGGCCCAGGCTCTGGCTTCTCTGACGCATCAGAGGATAGATTTGTGCAGCACTGAGCATCAGCATGCTGCCAATCCCCATCGCTATCATGACTTCTGGTAACGTGAACCCCTGACAGCGGGGTAGGCTCACTGGCATAAGCCGATGCCCAACAATGGCTGCGCTTCACTGCACGTACGCAACCGTCCTCTGACAGAAAGTACGATCCGCAAACTTCCCGCTGAATTTTTCAGTGTGATATGCCCGGCCAGCGCCGCATTACGCAGGCCGTAAAAGCCCATGTTTTTTTCGCTGACAGCAAGTAACTCCACACCGGATCCACGGGTGGCGAATATTTTTCCCACAGCATTATGACAACCTGAAGGAGGGGTTCCGGTTCCCACGCATCCATCAGTGCCGGCAATGCCCCATAAGACTGCAGAGCGATTGTAATTATTGGCTTCTGCCTGCACCCCGAACAGATACAAACGCAGCTGCTGAGCAGATTGCTCAAGCTTTAATGCCTGCTGGTAATTGCGCCAGCTGTGGATCCCCCACAACGTACACATGGCGACCAGAGCCACGACAACCATCATTTCAATCAGCGACATTCCCTCTTCCCCTGCCCGCTCAAATGTTTTCATGCGGCCAAAATAGGCATTTAGATTTTTTCTGCCACTGGCAGAGTCATTTTTTCCAGGATGTCGTGAGGACTTTCGATGCAACGAAATCCACGCGACAAAAAAGTTGCGTGATGTCTCGCAGGGATAGCACCGGGATATAAATCGGGATAGAAATTGTCAGGAAAAGGCGTAAAAAGTGGGGCAGCTGGAAAGCAGGATAAGGGGGGGAATGACCGCCTGACGCAAGTGTCAGGCGGCATACAACGAAGGATCAGATAGCGACAGGTGCCTTGATTGCAGGGTGCGGATCGTACCCTTCAATCTCGAAATCTTCGAAGTTGTAATCAAACAAGGAGGCCGGTTTGCGTTTAATGACAAGTTTTGGCAACGCACGAGGTTCACGGCTCAGTTGCAGATGCGTCTGTTCCATGTGGTTGCTGTACAGGTGCGTATCGCCACCCGTCCAGACAAAATCACCCACTTCGAGGTCGCATTGTTGCGCCATCATATGCACCAGCAGTGCGTAGCTGGCGATATTGAACGGCAATCCGAGGAAGATATCGCATGAGCGCTGGTACAGCTGGCAGGACAATTTACCGTCGGCCACATAGAACTGGAAGAAAGCGTGGCAGGGTGCCAGCGCCATCTGATCCAGTTCGCCCACGTTCCATGCAGACACGATAATACGACGCGAGTCAGGGTCTTTCTTCAGCTGTTCAACCACATTTGCCAGCTGGTCGATTTGCTTGCCGTCAGCAGCACCCCAGGCACGCCATTGCTTGCCGTAAACCGGTCCGAGGTCGCCGTTTTCGTCAGCCCACTCGTCCCAGATGCTGACATTGTTTTCACGCAGATAAGCAATGTTAGTTTCGCCTTTCAGGAACCACAGGAGTTCATGAATAATGGAGCGTAAATGGCAGCGTTTGGTCGTGACCAGCGGGAAACCTTCCTGCAAGTTGAAACGCATCTGATGACCAAAAATCGACAACGTGCCCGTACCGGTACGGTCGGCTTTAGGGGTGCCCTCATCGAGCACTTTCTGCATTAAATCCAGATACTGTTTCATGTTACCTCACGACAATTGTTTCTGCGGACGGCGATATGCCCAGACCATCATAATCAGGCCAATGACAACCATTGGGATGGACAGCACCTGTCCCATACTGATGATCCCGTCGAACAAACCAAGCTGTGCATCTGGCTGGCGGAAGTGTTCAACGATGATGCGGAATAAGCCATAACCGATCAGGAACAAGCCTGATACCGCGCCCATCGGGCGGGATTTACGGATAAATACGTTCAGGATGATGAACAGTACGATACCTTCGAGCAGCAGTTCATACAGCTGCGAAGGATGGCGCGGCAACACGCCGTACTGGTTCAGTAGCGGCTGCCATTTCGGGTCAGCGGCGGCAATCGCAATATCTTCCTGACGGGAACCCGGGAACAGCATTGCCCATGGCACATCCGTGGTCACGCGGCCCCAGAGCTCGCCATTGATAAAGTTACCAAGACGACCCGCGCCCAGACCAAACGGGATCAACGGAGCGATAAAATCGGCAACCTGGAAGAAGTTGCGCTTAGTGCGACGGGCAAAAATCAGCATAACCACGATTACGCCAATCAGGCCGCCGTGGAAGGACATGCCGCCGTCCCACACTTTGAAAAGATACAGTGGGTTTTCGAGGAACAAAGGCAGATTGTAGAAGAATACGTAACCGATACGGCCACCGAGGAAGACACCGAGGAAACCCGCGTACAACAGATTTTCAACTTCGTCTTTGGTCCAGCCGCTGCCTGGCTTGTTAGCACGGCGTACCGCCAGCCACATTGCGAAGACAAAACCGACCAGATACATCAGTCCGTACCAGTGAAGAGATACCGGTCCGATTGAGAAAATCACCGGATCAAACTGGGGAAACGCCAGATAGCTGTTGCTCATCTATCACCACAAATTGTTTATCATTATTGCCCGGTCAGGGGCCAGCAGGGAGCGAATAGTAGCATAGCCGGAAGGTTTTCCGGGGCTAAGCCGCTGGAAAAGTTCTGTAAAAAATCATCTCATCCCGCGCCAGAGTGCGATCAGGATGAGAATACTGCAGCGCAAAACCTGGCGTCCGGCGCTTATTTACCGCCGCGGATAAGGCCGCCCAGTCCGCGTCTTTCCATAAATGCGGCGGTCATTTGACGCACGTCCGTGGTGAAATGCGCCTGTAACACCCGTCCGGCCAGCTCTTCCGCATCGGCTAAATCAATGCGTCGCAGCAGGTATTTTACACGGGCGACGCTGCGTCCGTTCATGCTGAGGTTACGGAACCCCATGCCGGTAAGCAGCAACGCGCCCATCGGGTCACCCGCCATTTCGCCACACAAGCTGACGTCCAGTCCGGCGACTTCTGCACTAGTGATAATCTGCCTGAGCACGCGCAGCATCGCCGGATGCAGACTGTCATAGAGCCCGGCCACGCGGGTGTTGTTGCGATCCACCGCCAGCAGATACTGCGTTAAATCGTTGGTACCGACGGAGATAAACTCGACCCTTCCGACCAGCGCTGGCAGCATAAAGACCATGGAAGGGACTTCGATCATCACGCCAAGACGTGTCCGCGGAAGCTCGTAACCGAGTTGTTCCTCTACTTCACGTCCGGCACGATCGATTAAACGACGTGCCTCGTCAATCTCTTCAAGACTGGTCACCATAGGCAGAAGAATGCCGAGATTACCGGTCGCCGCATTAGCACGCAGCATCGCGCGTACCTGAATGAGGAAAATTTCAGGCTGATCGAGAGTAATACGGATACCACGCCAGCCCAGACAAGGGTTCTCCTCGCTGATCGGCATATACGGTAGTTGTTTATCAGAACCGATATCCAGCGTGCGCAGGGTGACCGGTTTTTGCGGAAACAGCTGCAACATGCCCTGATACTGCGCGACCTGTTCTTCTTCAGAAGGGAAGCCGCTTTGCAGCATGAACGGTATTTCCGTGCGATACAGCCCGACACCATCGACGCGGCTGCCGAACAGCTTTTCGTGATCGGCACTCAGACCGGCATTGAGCATCACTTTCACCCGTTCGCCACTTTTCAGCGCGGCGGGTTGCTCAACGTCGTCTTCAGCTTTCTGACTCAGCTCCATTTCTTCGCTGATCAGACGTTTATATTCCGTGACCAGCACGGGTTCGGGGTCAATCAGTAACTCGCCACGATAGCCATCAACAATCAGTTGTCGCTGGCTCAGCAGTGCAGGCTGAATATCAGCGCCCATAATGGTCGGCACGCCCATTGCGCGCACCAGAATCGCCGCATGGGAGTTGGCGGCGCCGTCGCGAACCACGACACCGGCCAGCCGGTCTTGCGGCACTTCAGCCAGCAAAGTAGCTGTCAGCTCATCAGCAACCAGAATAAACCGCTCAGGCCACTGGGTATTGCCCTGGATCGTGTCATCGAGATGGAAAACCAGTCGCTGGCCCAGCGCACGTAAATCGCTGCCGCGCTCACGCAGGTAAGTATCCTGCAAACTGGCAAACTGAGCGGCAAACTCCTCAACCACCTTTTTGACCGCCCACTCCGCCACCGCGCCCTGATCAATCTGCGCGAACAACTCGCGCTTGAGGCGTGCATCGTTAAGCAGGTGGGAATAGAGATCGAAAATCGCGGCGCTTTCTTTCTGCGCACTGGCAGTAAAACGCTTACTGAAACGACGGAATTCAGCACCAGCATCTTCCAGTGCGCGGGTCAGACGTTCGCGTTCACGCACCGTATCAAGCGTGGACGCCATATAAACATGCTCGAGCGAGGGCTGCGAGCTGTCCTGCCAGCCGATACCGATAGCCACACCCGGCGATGCCGCAAGCGCGCGGACACGGGTCTGACGAAAGCGTCCGTAAAGCACATTAAGCTGTGCCTGAGAAAGGATCGCGGCCAGCTGCGTCGCCAGCGTGACCAAAAATGACTCTTCACTTTCATCGAACTGGCGGTGTTCGCGTTGCTGGATAACCAGCACGCCAAGCAACTGACGACGGTGAATGATCGGTACGCCTAAAAAGGATCGGAACAGATCTTCTTTTACGGCAGGAATATATTTGAAGCTGGGATGGCTCTGCGCATCAGCAAGGTTAATAGGCTCGGCAAGACGCCCTACCAGACCGACAATCCCCTGATCAAACGCCAGAGTAATAGTCCGCCCGCGAGGTTTTTTCAAACCTCGCGTCGCCATCAGGTAATAACAACGGCGGTCATTGTCAGCGAGATAGACGGAACACACTTCTGTGTCCATCGCCAGGCAGGTTTCATTGACCAGTACATCCAGCGCATCATTGAGGCTGGACGCCATTGCTACCTTTTCAACAATTTCTCGCAAACGCGTGAGCATCTCTTCGTGACTTAGCCTCTTTTACGACGATAAGCGGGCGATGTCCTGGGAAGGGAGACTTCCTGCATCGGCATAATCGTGGTGGAAAACTCTTTCATCACACGACGGTAAACATCGCGTTTAAAAGAAACCACCTGACGAACCGGATACCAGAAACTCACCCAACGCCAGCCATCAAATTCAGGCGTACTGCTGCGCTGCATATTGATATCAGCATCGTTACACATCAGTTGCAGCAAGAACCATTTTTGCTTTTGGCCGATACAAACCGGCTTTGTGTCCCAACGCACCAAACGTTTTGGTAATTTATAACGTAACCAGTTACGGGTTGAAGCCAGAATACGTACATCTTTACGGCCAAGCCCCACTTCCTCAAACAGCTCGCGGTACATGGCCTGCTCAGCGGTTTCACCGGGGTTTATGCCCCCCTGCGGAAACTGCCAGGAGTGCTGACCGTATCGTCTGGCCCACAATACCTGACCCTGCTTGTCACAGATTACGATACCAACATTCGGGCGGTAGCCATCATCATCGATCACCGGACTACCTCAATAGCTTAAAATCATAGATGTTCTGATTGTTTCATACTACCAACAGGCGGTAAACCACTGGTTAATGCCGATGAGCATGAATAAAAATGGGATAACTCTCCGTTAACCTCGAAGTTATAAACAGATTTTGGAAATCACCCGCGTTTTTATTCACTTTTTCTGTGGATAGATATGTGAAGAACTTAAGAGTAAGCGGGGTAAAACTCTGCTGAACTTATTTTTGCCAGCAAAATGGATTTCCATAAAATCACTATAAAACATAATATTACTGACAATAACTGAAGTTATCCCACGGTCAAAAATGAGAGTTATCTCACACTGCACAGTGACCTGGTGAAAGATCCACCAATGTCGTTTTTATCCACAGCGATCGTTTAAAAGTTGACGTCATCAGGGCAAAAATTGCATAAAACCCCTTCCGTCAAGCCTGTAAATCGAACCAGTGATCGGTAAAAGGCAGGGTTATCCAAGAAATCTGTGGATAAGTAGGTGGAAGATCCTGTTCATTGTCGCCTTCAACAGGTGATCAACCTAATCAAATGTGAATAAAAGAGACCAGAAAGCGGAAAAAAACCTAAGGCAAATCATGCTATTATTTCATTACTCCACAGGGATAACTTTTTATTCATTGTGCCTGCACAAAGCAGTACAAAAATTAATCATTTAATTGAGCGTTGTTTTTTATGTCTATTCCTTTACCCGCGACCTCACCGCCCCATCACGAACAGGAACTGCTGCAACGCGCGCAGTCGCTGGCGGGTCACACGCTCGGCGAACTGGCGGCGCATGCGGGACTCCCTATTCCGGAAAACCTTAAACGGGAGAAAGGCTGGGTCGGCATGTTGCTGGAAGTTTATCTTGGTGCCATAGCTGGCAGTAAACCTGAGCAGGATTTTGCTGACATTGGCATTGAGCTGAAAACCATTCCGGTGGATTTCCGTGGCAAGCCGCTGGAAACTACCTTTGTGTGTGTCGCACCTTTAACCGGCAACAGCGGTGTGACGTGGGAAAGCAGCCATGTGCGCCACAAACTGGCGCGGGTGCTGTGGATACCGGTCGAAGGCGAACGTCAGATCCCGCTGTCAGACCGTCATATTGGTGCGCCTTTGCTGTGGCAGCCTTCTCCTGAAGAAGATGAACAACTGCGTCAGGACTGGGAAGAACTGATGGATTTGATTGTGCTGGGCAAAGTAGAAAGCATCACTGCCCGTCATGGCGAGTTTTTACAAATCAGGCCAAAGGCCGCGAACAGTAAGGCGCTGACCGAAGCCATCGGCGAATTCGGGCAACCGATCCTGACGTTGCCTCGCGGTTTCTATCTTAAGAAGCGTTTTACCTCGGCGCTGCTGGCCCGGCATTTTTTGCTTTGATCGCCGCATTTAGAAAATTTTAATCACCTTTTCTGCCACTTTTAAAACGTTTTGCTACGCTAGAATCTGACTCTCTTGTTGTACATAAAAGGAATGATAATAATGATGAAAAAAACATTGATGATGGCCGGTGCCGCAATGCTGGTTTTTACCCTGGCAGGTTGCGCCAGCGATTACGTCATCTCGACCAAAGACGGCAGCATGATCCTGACCGATGGCAAACCAAAGCTGGATAAATCCACCGGTCTGCTGAGCTACACCGATGAACAAGGCAATGAACGCCAGATCAACAATGATAACGTCAGTCAGGTCATGAAGCGTTAAGTTAAGTATCAGTCCTGTCCGATAAGAGCCGGTTTTTACCGGCTCTTTTGCTCATTCCCCGCCCTGCTCAGATGACCGGCACTCTCTGCCACTTCCCCCTGATGATTCCCTTGTATATAGTCAGTTGAGGCGCTTTTTCATTAGCCTGACATTCTCAGATATAAAGGAAGACCGGCAATGCAATATCACCGTATACCCCACAGTTCTTTAGAAGTGAGCTTACTGGGACTTGGCACCATGACTTTTGGTGAACAAAACAGCGAAGCCGACGCCCATCAGCAGCTCGATTACGCCGTTTCAGCAGGCATCAATCTGATTGATACCGCCGAAATGTATCCCGTTCCTCCGCGTCCAGAGACGCAAGGACTGACAGAAAGTTATATTGGCAGCTGGATCAAAGCCCGCGGCAACCGTGAGAAGATTGTTCTGGCGAGCAAAGTCTCGGGACCTTCCCGTGGTAGTGACAACGCTATCCGCCCGGCTCAGATGCTGGATCGCAAAAATATCCGCGCCGCGCTGGATGCCAGCCTCAAGCGTCTGAATACAGATTATCTGGATTTGTACCAGCTCCACTGGCCGCAGCGTCAGACCAACTTCTTTGGCAAACTGAGTTATCAGTACACCGAAGAACAGTCTCCGGTGACCTTGCTGGAAACACTGGAAGCGCTGAATGAACAGGTACGTGCCGGTAAAATCCGCTACATCGGTGTTTCTAACGAAACCCCGTGGGGCGTGATGCGTTATCTGCAACTGGCGGAGAAACACGATCTGCCCCGCATCGTGTCGATTCAAAACCCGTACAGCCTGCTGAACCGCAGCTTTGAAATCGGTTTGTCAGAAATCAGCCAGCACGAAGGCGTTGAACTGCTGGCGTATTCCAGCCTGGCGTTCGGCACCTTAAGCGGCAAATACCTGAACGGTGCGAAACCGGCGGGTGCGCGTAATACGCTGTTCAGCCGCTTCACCCGTTATTCTTCACCGCAGGCAGAAGCGGCGATTGCCGAATATGTGGCTCTGGCGAAGAAACGCAATCTGGATCCTTCACAAATGGCGCTGGCCTTTGTGCGTCAGCAGCCGTTCGTGGCCAGCACGCTGCTCGGCGCGACGACCATGGAACAGCTGAAGATCAACATCGACAGTCAGAACCTGACACTTGACGAAGAAATCCTCGCTGACCTGGAAAATATCCACAAACGCTTCACTATTCCTGCACCGTAATTCCTGCATAGTTAATGCGGATCGCAGGCAACAAAAAAGGGCGCTCAGCGCCCTTTCCTTTTGTGCTAAAACCACATTACGCCAGACGGCGTTTCTGCATGTTTTTCCAGATCCACAGCCCGGCAATCGCCAGCGCGAATACCACACCAAATCCGATACCAATCGCCACGACCGGCGCACCCGCCATGACCACCAGCGAATAGAGACCCAGCATCAAAAGCATGGCGGTGTTTTCACCCAGATTCTGTACGGCAATCGCATTACCGGCACCGACAGAAATTTTACCGCGATGCTGCAACAGGGCGTTCAGCGGCACCACGAAGAAACCGCCCAAAATCCCCACAACAACCAGAACGATGTAAGAACTCAGCATGCTGGTTTGCAGCGCAAATACCACGACAGCGATACCAATGGCGACACCGGCGGGCAGACAACGCTTCACCGTGTCCAGGCGGATTAATTTAGCCGCGGCTCCCGCACCAAACACAATCCCGATCGCCACCATCGCGTTCAGCAGCGTCGGCGTTTTGTTATCGGTGATACCCAGCGCCACCGGCACCCAAAGAACCAGCAGGAAACGCAGCGTCACGCCCGCACCCCAGAACAAGCTGGTGCCGACCAGCGAGAAGCGCGTTTCGCCATCCTGCCACAAGGTTTTACAGGCAGAGAAAAACGTCCGGCTCATTTTTGCCGGATTCCACGACTGCCCCGGACGCGCCGGATCCAGCTTCGGAATAAACCAGTTTGCCGCCACTGCCGCGCCGTACGCCAGCACGCAGATCCCGAGCGCCGCCAGAATGCTCCAGTCAGCCAGTGCGCCACCGGCAACAGAACCCAGCAGGATCGCGGCAATGGTGGACGCTTCCATCAGACCGTTGGCTTTCACTAACTGCTCACCGCTGGCGATTTCCCCGAGAATGCCGTATTTCGCCGGTGAATACGCCGCAGCGCCAATACCAACCAGCGTATAGCCGAGGAACGGATTCATACCGGCGCAAATCACCGCTGCGCCCGCCAGTTTCAGCAGGTTAGCCACCATCATCACGCGGCCCTTCGAGAAGCTGTCCGCGAACTGCCCGACAAACGGTGCGAGGATAATGTACGTTGCGACAAACGCCATTTGTAAAACGGGCTGGCTCCAGTCGGGATAAAGCTGCTGTTTGATCAGCGCCAGCGCGGCAAACAACAGTGCGTTGTCACCGAAAGCGGACAGGAACTGCGCCACAATCACCGCACTCATACTTTTTGACATCAGCGGCGATGCCGCCTTGACTGGCTGGATCATGCCTCAGTCTCCGGGTTTTCTGCCATCTGGCGCAGGGTGACAAAATCGGGTTTACCGCTGCCGAGCAACGGTAACGCTTTAACGACACGAATATCACGCGGTACCGCCAGTTCCGGCAGCCCGAGTTCACGGGCAGCTTTGCTCATCGCATCACGACGCAATTCAGTATCGGTGGTAAATAGCACCAATGCCTCGCCTTTACTGGCGTCACTGCGCGACGTCGCCGCATGCTGTTTATCCGGTGAAGCCTTGATCGCCAGTTGCTCGACGCTTTCCAGCGACACCATTTCTCCCGCCAGTTTGGCAAAACGCTTCACGCGACCACGGATGGCGCAGAAACCTTTTTCATCCAGCGTGACGATATCACCGGTGTCATACCAGCCAGCCTGCATTTCACCTGCGGCATTCTCAGCCTGCGGAGTTTCCAGCACGCCCGGATTTTCCACGCGCAGATAGCCTTTCATTATGTTCGGGCCACGCAGTTGCAGACGACCGCCCTCTTCAATCCCCGGCACGGTAATCAGGCGCGATTCCATCCCCGGCAGAATTTTGCCGACGGTATTCACTTTGGTCGCCATCGGTACGTTGATGGCCACCACCGGCGCACATTCGGTCACGCCGTAGCCTTCGAGAATGCGGATACCGAATTTGTTCTGCCAGATTTCCTTGGTGCTTTCAGCCAGTTTCTCAGCGCCAGCCACCACATAACGCAAACGGGCAAAATCATACGGATGGGCAAAGCGGGCGTAATTGCCCAGGAAGGTGGAAGTCCCAAACAGCACGGTACAGTTCTGGTCATACACCAGTTCCGGCACGATGCGGTAATGCAGCGGGCTTGGGTATAAAAATACGCGTGCGCCGGTGATCAGCGGCGTCAGTAATCCGACGGTCAGGCCAAAGGCGTGAAACAGCGGCAGCGACGACATAAAGCGGTCACGCGGCGTAAAGTCTGCAACAGTCCGGATTTGCTCAACGTTCGCCAGCAGGCTGGCATGGGAATGCACCACACCTTTCGGATTGCCTTCCGAACCGGAAGTAAACAGTACCAGCGCCGCATCATCAGGCTTTTGCGGCAGCATCGCACGACGCGGGAAAATCAGATGGAACAGGATCCACAGCTTATCCTGCGTGGTCACCGTGTCTTTCAGATCTTCCAGATAGACCCAGTTCGCCTCAGGGACATTCTCCGGCAGATGCGTCAGTTTGCCTTTCTCAAGGAACTGGCGGGAGGTAATGATGGTTTTGATCTGCGCAGCTTTCATCGCGCTTTGCAACCCTTTCGCCCCAGCGGTGTAGTTGAGTAGCGCCGGAATACGGTTGCGCATCGATGCGCCAAACAGCGCCGCCGCCATGATGGTGGCGTTCGGCAACAGCATGCCGACGTGTTCACCTTCACGGGTGAAACGTTGCAGGATACGGCTCACACCCAGGCATTTTTTCAGCAGGCCCTGATAGGAATCTTCTTTGAACGCGATATCGGCGATGCAAGGTTTGCGGCGGCCATAACGGGTTTGCGCGGATAACAACGCCTGATACAGCGTTTCCGGCTCGCGGGTATCCATACGCGCCTGCATCATGATTTTATGCAGTTGCTCACCGGCCAGCACACGGCGGTCACGGGAACGTGGCGCATCCGGCATCGGGATGGTGGTCGGCGGCAAAAGATTGATAGTGACTTTCGGGAACCAGCGGATTTTAAAGCTGCCGAACAAACGGCCAAAGGGTGTGTATTCCGGCCCGTCGATACGCACCGGGATCACCGTCGCCTGTGACTTCGCCGCCACAAAGGCCGCGCCGTCATAAATCTTCATCAGTGAACCGGTCACCGTGATACGGCCTTCCGGGAAGACAATCACCGGTCGTCCTTTTTCCACTTCGCGGATCAGATGCTTGATCGCCATCGGTTTGGTCGGATCCAGCGGCATGAAGTCCACATACGGTTTCAGCCAGCGCATAAACCAACTGTCCGTGATGTTGGAATACACTGCAAATACCGGTTTGATCGGCAGGAAAAGCACCAGCAGCATGCCGTCAATAAACGAGACATGATTCGGCGTGAGAATTAATCGCGGGTAATTAAAGTCGTTTTTCACCGGGGTCACAGTGACCCGGAACATCAGACGGAAAAGCCACCTGAATGCGGCGAAAAGAAAGTTATACATGTTTGCCATCTCCTTATGTGTCATCCCTGATCTTGAAAGAAAAAGGTTGGGGAAACAGCATACTATAAGCCGTTGTAAAAGACGCCAGTCAGAGAGAGTTTAGGAGGTTGCTTAGCGACGTGCCGAAATTGAGGCAAAAAAAAACCTACGCATCCGCGTAGGTTGGTGCAAATTTAATCGGTATCAACATGCAGAGCACGTTGATGATTCACCAATCAATACCTCTGGGACGTTCAATTTAGCTGTTTTGTACGAACCACAGCCAGCAGGCAATCGAAACATAATTCCGCAAAGTGTAACGAGTGGTGAAAATGAGTCCGATTTCTCTTAAATCGGGCTAACCATCGAAAACTACTTTAAATAATTTCAACTTCAACCAGGCAACTCATGGCATTTGGCCCCTGCGTCAGACGCGATGTGCCGATATCCAGCGTCAGCACATTCGGGTTGCCCGCCTGCTCGGTTTCCTGCCATTTGCCACCAAAGCCCGGATCAAACCAGGCGCCGGTGGACATCAGCACTACGCCACGCGTGATCCCGTCGTTAAGCGAAACACCCGCCAGACAGCTGCCGCGCGCATTATGCACTTTCACCCGGTCGCCATTTTTCAGCTGTCGGCTGCCCGCATCTTCCGGATGCATAAACAGCGTTTCCTTCCCGGCGGTTTTGTTCGACTGCGCCAGCGGCGACTGATCGAGCTGACTGTGCAGGCGATCTTTCGGCTGAATGGAAATCAGGTGCAAAGGCCATTCTTTGGCGCTTTCAGCACCCAGCCATTCGACCGGCGGCTGCCATTCGGGATGCGGCGCGAAATCTTTATAGCCGTAACCGGCGATGGTTTCAGAGAACAATTCGATTTTGCCGCTGTGCGTGCCGAGCGGATTAGCGCGCGGACTTTTGCGGAATTCCTCGAAGAACACGTAATCTTTTTCCGGCATCGGCAGTTCAACAAAACCGCGCTCCCAGAACGTTTCGAAGTCTGGCCATTCCACGCCGGTGCCTTTCTGAGCTTCACCGCACTGACGGTAAATATGGCGCAGCCACTGATCTTCATTGCGCCCTTGCGTGAACTGCTCGCGATAACCGAGACGATCCGCAATATCCGCGAAAATATCAAAATCGTTACGCGCCTGATGTTGAGGCGCTATCGCCTGATGCATCGCAAGCACGAAGCGGTCACGCGATGAGCCGCCGATATCGTTACGTTCCAGCGAGGTCGTCGCGGGCAGCACGATATCCGCCATCTGCGCCGCTGGCGTCCAGACGTTATCCTGCACAATCACGGTGTCCGGCTTCTGCCAGCCCTCCACCAGCCGGTTAAGCTGCTGATGATGATGGAACGGATTGCCGCCCGCCCAATGGACCAGGTGAATATCCGGATAAGTCAGCGTCTCGCCCTGGAATTCATACGGCTGACCGGGATTGAGCAGCATGTCGCTGATGCGCGCCACCGGAATCGACAGTCCTGACGGATTCGGTCCGGCGCTGACCGCCGGGCCCGGTGTGTCATAACGCGGATTGCCGACGCTGTTCATCGAGCCATGACCAAACGAGAAGCCGCCGCCCGGCAAACCGACCTGCCCGAGCATGGCGGAAATGGCGATCATCATCCAGTAAGGCTGCTCGCCGCGATGGGCGCGCTGCACCGAATAAGAACAGGTAATAAAGCTGCGCACGCCGATCAGATCGTCTGCCAGACGCGCAATACGTTCTGACGGAACGCCGGTAATATGGGCCGCCCAGTCAGGCGTTTTGGGGATGCCGTCGGTTTCGCCGCGCAGATAGGCGGCAAGTTGCGGATAACCGACGCAATGGGTGGCAAGAAACGCGTCGTCCTGTGCTTCCTGGCGCTGAATCTCATACGCTACCGCCATCATCAGCGCCGCGTCCGTGTTAGGGCGGATCGGGATCCACTCCGCATTCACAAACTCCGGGCAGTCGTCACGCATCGGGCTGATATTTATGACACGCGTGCCTTTCTTCGCCAGCTGCTCCAGCGCCGGTTTCAGGGTATGTTCCACTGCACCGCCGGAAGCGACCTGCGCGTTTTTCAGCGCCAGACCACCGAACGCCACCAGAATATCAGCATGTTCGACCACGCTCGGCCACGACGTCACACGTCCGGTCAGCGGGGTAAACGTGCCGATAACATAAGGCAGAAAGAACTGCGCCGAGCCCCAGCTATAGTTGCCCTGCTGATCCACACCACCGCCGCCGGTGAAATAAAAACGACGCACCAGAGAACGGGCATGATGCAGGCGACCGGCCGATGACCAGCCGTAAGAACCGTTAAAAATGCCGGAAGCGCCGTAACGGTCACGCACGCGTCTGTTCTCTTCTGCCACCAGATCCAGCGCCAGATCCCAGTCCACTTCGACAAAATCTTCACGTCCGCGTAGCGAGCGATCGCTGTTCTCACGGTTTTTCAGCCACGACCGGCGCACGGCAGGTTTACGGATACGTTTGTCGGAATAGACCAGCGGCGCAATGGAATCGAGCAGAGGGGAAGGATCGGCATCCGCTTTATAAGGTTCGCAGCGGATTAACCGGCCATCTTCCACCACGGCGGTATACGCGCCCCAGTGGGCCAGTTGCGGATAGCGTTTAATAGACATTATTTCTGTTTTTCTCAGCGCAGATAAATGACTTTAAAAATACCATTCACTGCGCTGATAACTCAAAGCACAAATGTGGATAAACAGAAAAGGTGACCTGTTCCCCCTTCGTCCTCATTTACTCAGACATGCTCATTCAGGCCTGTGGCTGGGCGATGACCGGCGGTAACCAGCTGTTATAGCCAAAAGCACGACGGCCAATGACGATCAACATCAATCCTAATATCAGCGCAAAAACCAGAATGATGGCGATGATTTGCAACGGCATAAAGCTGCCTGCCAGCGCTGTCACCGCCAGGCCGCTGACGGGTACCGAACACATATTCATCAGGCCAATAAGCCCCATGGTTTTTCCCAAATGTTTCTGCGGAATAATCTGGCTGCGTAAGGTGCGCAGGTAGACGCTGAATGCACCGTCAAATGCCATCAGTAATGCGTAACCTGCCAGATACATCGCATAATCCAGTGAAAGTGACATCAGGGCACCTGACAATATCATGCCGCAAAATGACAGAGTTCCCAGCGTGGAAAGCCCAAAGCGTTTGGCAATGCGCGGCACAAAGAAAAACGTAATGATGGTGACCAGCGCCGCCGAGGTCTGTAACACACCAAAGTAACTCTCAGGCAGATGAAACTCTTTAAGGATCACCGCCGCACTCACCACAAGCGCCGCGCCGTAGACCAGATTGACGACCCAGGTCAGCGCACACAGATGCAGCAGGATTTTATTCTGCTTAAGTACCTGAATCGCCGTAATATTGGATTGCACAATGGAACGCAGACTCATCTTCTCTGCCACTTCCAGGTCATGCGTTTCGAGGAACAGATAGTTGATGGCAGAGACAGCAAACAGCACGGCGGCACAGGCTAAAATCGCCCCGACGCCACCATAAACAGAAATTGCCACGGCCAGCGCCGGGCCGAGAACCTGCGTGGTCTGGTCGACACCCTGCAACATTGAATGCGCTTTCGGCAGAGTCTCTGCGGGGATATGGCGCGGTAACAGCGCCTCAGTGGCGACAAAGTTCAGGACATAGGCCACCGACAGCAGCGCCATCATTACCGCCAGCACCGGGAATGTGGCGCCGGGATGAAAGGTCAGTGTCAGGAAAGCGATCACCATTAACACGCAGCGTCCGGCTTCCACGTTAAAGAAGATAAAACGGGGCTTGATACGGTCAGCCAGAAAACCTGAAAGCGGGAAAAACAGAATGCGCGGCAGCCATTCAATCACGAATGCCAGCGACGAAAAGGTGAGAGAACCGGTGGCTTTTAAAATCGCCAGCGGCACGGCAAACAGCAGAAACTGATCGCACAGTGACCCGGCAAAGCGGGAAAAGACGAAACGTTTTAATCCAAAACGATCACTGTTCATATCATTGCTTTCCTTAAAGGAGTTCGGGAGCCACCACAAATGAGGTGGCTCGGGTGATATCAGATCTGACGGAGGGTAAACAACGAGCGGGCGTATTGATCGGCAATCGTTAAGTGCTCATCAAAACCCTGTTCTGCGGCACGCTGTGGCCAGAAATACTCCACGGAACCTTCACGGGTTTTCCATGACACCAGCTTTTTCGACAGATCCAGCGGCTTAGCAGTCACCTGCATATTCACCACATGATCTGGCAGGCTGGCGGGCAAGGTGATTTTCTCAATCACGCCCACGTCGGCTTTAATAAAAGCAACGGCGCTCAGGCCGCGAGGTTCGAGCGTATCCGGCAGCGGTTTAAGTTTGTTCAGATGGCTGAGTACGTGCAGTTCATACGGGTTGATACCGTAGGTTCTTTCCACCAAATCCATAATGGTGTCGCCGCCGGTGCGTGCGCCCACTTCGATAATTTTGATTTCACCGGCAGGCGTAATACGGGCTTCAAAGTGCGCAACCCCGTAACGGATCCCCAGCGCATGACAGGCCCGTTCAGCAATGTCACGCAGTTGCTGATTGTCACTGTGCAGCGACGGCATGCTGTGGCCGACTTCAACAAAATTCGGCTCTTCACCCAGGTATTTATCGGTAACTGCCATGGCCCGGTGATAGTCGCCCTGATTGATCACCTCTACGCTGACTTCCTGCCACGCCGGAATATATTCCTCGACCTGGAACAAGTCTTCCGGCGCAAAGGATTCACCATTGAGTGAAATCACATCGGTAACGCAACGGGCGAACACTTCTTCGATTTCCTGTTCGTGAGTGATTTTCAACACGCCCAGACTCCCCGCCAGTTCACGCGGTTTAATCACCACCGGCAGACCGAACTCTGCGATCAGGTTTTTCAGTTCGTTGAGCGTACGGAACGCCGCGAAGCGAGGCACCGGCAGGCCAGCGGCTTGCAGGATTTGCTTCATCACAAATTTGTCACGGCAGTTGGTGATTGTCTGGCAATCATTTCCGTGAAGCTGGTAATGCTCAGTCAGAAGGCTGGCGGCGCGCACGGTAAAATCGTTCATCGGGATAACCGCCGCAGGTGTTTCACCGGTTTCCTGTTGATGAGCCTGTACAGCACGCAGTACAGCCTCTGCATCGGCCACATCCCCCGGAATAAAGCCGTCGAAAAATTTGATGGTCGGCGTGGTACGGTTTTTTGCCATCGTCAGTACCCGCATTCCGCCTGAGGCACGTAAAGCCCCGGCCAGCACACGCTCACGTAAAGCAAACTCACCGCCAAGAATCAAAATATAGGTGTTGTTCATAATAAAACTCCTGCAAGTCAGTAGTGGCCGTTATGCCGGCCATCGGATTAAAGGTCTTTACCAATCGTCCAGCCGCCATCAATAACCAGCGTGGAACCGGTCACAAATCGCGCATCGGAAGAGGTGAGATACATGGCCGCTTTTGCCACATCCTGCGTTTCGCCGAGCACAGGCAGGAACTGACCGCGCTGGATCTTCTCCATCTGTGCCGGGTTGTCGTAGTAAGGTTCGGTCAGCGGTGTGCGGATAACACCGGGCGCAATGGCATTCACCCGGATTTGATGCTTGCCGTATTCCAGCGCCAGCTGTTTTGTCAGGCCGATCACGGCGTGCTTTGATGAAACATAAGCGGTGCGATCCGGCTCGCCCATCAGACCGGAGACCGAGGCGATATTGACGGCATTGCCCGGCAGGTTATGGCGAACCAGTTGCTGACAGAATGCACGTCCGGCAACAAAACTGGCGGTCACGTTGACGGCAAAAACACGTTCCCACAGCAACAGTGATAATTCATCGATACGGCAGATTTCACGCGTACCGGCGCAGTTAATTAAGACATTGTTATCGCTGGCATATTCTGCCGCTTCAAATACGCCATTCAGACGCACTGAATCGGTGATATCCAGCTGGTGGTGAACGTATTCAGGTTCATTGGCGAAAACGGACGGGGAACAGTCGATGCCCTCTACCGCATAACCCGCAGCCAGATAGGCCGCCACCATCGACTGACCGATACCGCTGGAGGCGCCCGTGATAAATGCTTTATGTTTCAGGCTCATGCTGCTTCCTTCATCGTGCGCTGGAACGTCACCAGAATGATGTCACGCAGTGCCGTCTCTCCCGGCTGGCGGCAGCCGATGGGTGTCACCGCATGGTATTTGTCGTGATTGACCACCAGCGTGTCGAATAACGCCTCCAGACGCAGTACCCGCTCAATATTTTTAGGGTTCGGGGCAATCAGATTGTCGCCACCCAGCATGTTGTCGGAGGCATGGATCAGGTGAACAAACACCACATCCTCATCATCTTTATGCAGCCAGACGGGCGAGCTGTACGCCGGCGCATCGCACTGCGCCTCATAGCGGAATAAATGAATGCCGACGGACAGCTCTTCCAGCGGCCCGATACGCTCATAGGCTTCAACAAAAGCGATGTCGTCCTGCAAAATCGCCTGCATCAGGCGGTTTGCAGTAATATTCTCGGGCAGCAAAGGATAATGGCGAACAATACCGCCGGTATCCGGATTGTATTTTTTGGTTTGCTTATATTCCGTAAAATGGCCAAAACTGAGTTCCCCCTGCTCATTACGCCGGCATTGCGCATAACCGCGCCAGCGATTGCCCGCAGAATAAGGATCCAGCGTCAGTTGTTCATACGCCATTTTTAATTGTTCAAGTTCAGAAAGAAAAATATCTTTATTATCGTAATTTACATCAGACAATGTCTGATAATAACTGCCGGGAATAAATGCGTACCCTCCGGCGGCAAGATGATTAACATATTCCATATAAGACTCGTTATTAATTCAGGACAAAGAGAGAAGAGAACACCAGGATTAATTCACTCCGGTTATGTCCAATACACCACTTTGCTGTTATTGAGTCTGCCAATAAAGCGCCCGGCCGTAAGACGACTTCCCTGACTGACGCTGCTGACACCGTGCAGATGACAGGCGTTCATGAAATAAATATCCCCGGCATTCAGTCGCACTGACAGTGATTCCACTCCCTGCAACAGGTGCGGGGGATACGGATAACCGGTGTCCGTCACACCAAAGCGGGCGCGGCAAGGCTCATCCGGATCGAGGTTCCACATCTTCAATTCGCCTCCGCCCTGCGCCGCTTCCAGGCACACATTAAACGCGGTAACCGTCATTGCATCGGCAATTTCAAAATCATCCTGTTGCGCAAACTTAAGCTGGGCGCGGTCTTCATGAGGCATCAGCGACATAACACCGTTATCCAGCCAGCGACGGAACGTGGCAAAACAGGCGTAAGAATTCTTATAACGCGCCGGACCAAAATGGATGCCTTCATCCAGGAATAAATCTTCCAGCGTGCGGTTGAGGAACAGGGACTCGGTGGCATAGCTGTCTGCGACGGACATCAGTTCTTCAACACTGCCGTTGACCCGGTTAACTTCCGCCATATATTGCTCGCCGTTACGGGAAAACTGTGTGGCGCCAATCTGATTGGTCAGAACAAAACCGTCATCGGCGCGGTTTCCGCCACCGTTGCGATCCACCATCTGATTAAACTTTTCTGCTACATCCTGGCAGATTTCTTTATTCGCAAAATTACGGATAATATACAGAACATTCCCCTGATGATGACCATGCAGAATAATGTTCTTGATAACACTAAAATCGACATTATCAGGCTCAGTTTCTAAATAACTGAAGCCCTTTTTTACTGAACCGGATAATACCATCTCTTGCTGTTTTTCAGCCAATAATTCACTCATTATGTTCCTGCCAAAGAATATTAAAATGATAATCGCACAAAAATTTTGTTATTAATTAATCTGGGTAAGTAAGATGTCAGATAAATAAAGGCGAATACAGCATTCCCCCCTGAGACCATAAATTATTATCCCGACGTTCCTGATTAAGCTCTGAGTATTTACCTAAATTACGCTGGAATATTTCACCGTAATTTCCGACCTGATGAATGATCGCGCGGATAAAATCCGGACGCAGCCCCAGGTTCTTACAATGCTGTTCTGACGGATAAAGGAAAGTACGCAGGTATCCCGTCGCCTCCTGACTCATTTCCAGAATGTTTTTGCTGGTGATCTGTAAGTTTTCCGCTTCTATCAGCGTACGCATGATCCAGGTCACCGCTTTCAGCCACTGCGTATCATGAGAGGACACTGCCGGTGACATGGCTTCCAGCGAGATGCGATCCTGCAAGATAATGTGCGCTTCTTTATCTTTCAGCTGAGCACGTTCGCCGGCCAGCAGATAGGAATCGAGACAGTAAATATTGCATTCGCCCAGCTGATAAGCCTGACGAGCCTGCGTCGGCGAATCAAACAGTCGGATCTCGCAAGAGAGATTTAAATGTCCAAAATAACGCTTCAGGTTTTCTTCGGTGGTTGATCCCCGCATGGCTGCTATCCGGCGCTCGCGGGTATACTTTGCCTGTTCAACGGGTTCGAGCAAATTACTCGCCGGCGTCATCAGCACTTCACCATCAAACAGCATCGGATGAACAAAACTGACTTCTGACTCAGATTCACGCTGGAAGGTGATGCTGGAATTAAATGACCCCAGGTCAATCACTCCGTCACGCAGCGCCCGAAACCGGTCGCCGGACTGCAACGGCATATAATGAATTTTTCCGACATCACCTAACACCGCCACCGCGACCGCCCGGGCTAGATCAATGTCGAACCCTTCCCAGCAATTGTGTAATGCATTGCGAAACGACAATCCTTTAAAACCCAGACTAACGCCAACATTCAGCACATCGTGCTGGCGTATCCGTTCAATAACCGTTTGGTTCAACATAGCTAACCTATTAATTAAATTGACTATTGTGACTGGTTCTCACCAGAGATTGCCTCTGTTGAACATCATACGGCTTGATGATAATTTGGATAGATATTCCAGAAACAAAAGAGCTATGCGTGAAAAGCACAAATGAGTTAGCCGAACTCCTTCCCAGTTTGTCCATTTTTATTCAGGTGGTTGAAAAAGGTAGTTTTTCTTCAGCAGGACGGGAAGCTTCGCTGGCTCCCTCATCGGTGAGCCGGATGATTGACCGGCTGGAGAAACGCCTCAATGTGGTGTTATTTACCCGCTCGACCCGCTCTGTTGCCATCACCGAGATCGGACTGGAAATTTATCAGCAGGCGCTGACGGTACTGTCCGCCACGCAGACACTTTTCTCCCGGGCGGATAGCTTCAGCGATACTCCTCAGGGTGTTTTGCGTATCACCGCGCCAAATACACTGGGTAAGATCCTGCTCACCCCATTTCTGCCCGCCTTTTTACGCCGCTATCCAGAAATAAACGTCGAACTGTCGCTGACCGATCGCGTCACTAATTTGACGCAGGACGCCTACGATCTGGCACTTCGCGTCACCGAAAGTCCGCCGGAAAATATGGTTGCCCGTGCCCTGATGCCTATCGATTACGTACTGGTTTGTGCTGCGGATTACGACGAAGTGCTGCCCGATTTCCCGGCTGCGCTCACCAAACACAACATTTTTTTCCCCGATGAACGGCAATTTCGCGGTGCCTGGCGTTTTTGGCACAATGATATAATGGAGACTGTGACGCTGGTTCCACGGCTGATGATCAATAACAGTGACGCCATGATTGATGCCATCCTGCAAGGTGTCGGCATTGCGCTGATCCCCACTTTCATCGCCAACAAATACATCGCGAATGGTAAATTGCATCGCGTGTTGCCTGAATGGCGAGTGGAGAACCCTCTGCCGCGCAACACCTACGCAATCACCCTGCCCAATAAACTGCTGCCGCTTAAAACCAGAGTATTTATCGATGATTTTATGCAGTGGATTAAGGAGGAAGGCAGGGTTTAGCCAGAATGAAACGGGACTGACGTGTACGCTGGAAATCCTTTTCCTGCAAAATCTCCGTCCCTGCCCCGCCTCCTCCTTCGCAGAGGAGGCCAAAACCTTTCGGTATTTTTCCCGTTACATTCCGCTTACATCCCAAAGTTGCGATCAGCATCCTTGCAGCCAGCGGTCTTTTCCGCAAAACTGGTCAGTGTAAACGATTACCCTCACGGAAAACGGAAGTGTTATGGCGACGATTAAGGATGTAGCAAAACTGGCAGGCGTATCGGTTGCGACCGTTTCACGCGTGATAAACCATTCCCCGAAAGCCAGTGACAGCTCGCGGGAAGCCGTACAGAACGCCATGCAACATCTGCAATATCACCCGAATGCCAACGCCCGCGCCCTGGCTCAGCAGGCGACCGAAACGCTGGGGCTGATCGTGGCCGATGTTTCCGATCCGTTTTTCGGTGCGATGGTCAAAGCCGTCGAACAGGTCGCCTATGCCACCGGCAACTTTCTGCTGATTGGTAACGGTTACCATAACGTGGAAAAAGAGCGTCAGGCCATTGAGCAGCTGATCCGCCACCGCTGTGCGGCGTTAGTGGTTCACGCCAAAATGCTGCCGGAAGATGAACTGACCAGCCTGATGCAGCAAATCCCCGGCATGGTGCTGATTAACCGCACATTGCCGGGCTTCGAACAACGCTGTATCGCCCTCGATGACCGCTACGGGTCCTGGCTGGCGACCCGCCATCTGATCCAGGCCGGACATCAGCGCATCGCGATTTTATGTTCCAACCACGGTATTTCCGATGCCAGCGACCGTTTGCAGGGGTATATCGACGCGCTGACGGAACACAATATTCCGGTCGATGACAAGCTGATCGCTTACGCGGAACCGGATGAAATTGGTGGCGAAAAAGCCATGGCGGATTTACTCGGACTGGGCAAAGGATTCACGGCGGTGACCTGCTATAACGACCCGATGGCCGCCGGTGCATTATCGGTATTAAGCGATAACAGCATTGATGTGCCGGGTGAGATTTCGCTGATTGGCTTTGATGACGTACTGATTTCGCGCTACCTGCGCCCGCGCCTGACCACAGTTCGTTATCCTGTGGTGGCGATGGCAAATCAGGCAGCGCAACTGGCGTTAGCCCTGGCAAACGGTCAGCCGCTGCCGGAAACGACCCACATGTTCAGCCCGACGCTGGTGCGCCGTCACTCGGTAAGCAGCCCGTCGAATACCTAAAGCGACTGGTGATAGACGCGCACCGGTTTGTCCGGATAATCCAGCGCGTCGCCGATATATTTCCAGCCAAAACGTTCGTAATAGCCGGTAAATTCGGCGTAGAGATACAACTCATGAAAGCCGCTGCGGCGGCTCTGCTCCAGCACAAATTCCTGTAACTGCTGCCCCAGCCCGCACGAACGATACGCTTCATCCACGTATAACGCGGCCAGCCACGGCGTCAGATCCTGACGGCTGATCAAATCGCAGCGCCACAATCCCGCCGTTCCCGCTAATGTCTCTCCGTCGAGCGCAATAAAGGTTTGCGGCAAATCTGCGCCGGTCAGACAGCTTTTCACCACGCTGGCAAAAAACGCCCGGCTGTTTTCGCTGCCAAACGCCTGCCACAGCCAGTCTGTTACCGTATCGGCAAATTCCGGGCTTTCGGTGAGATTAATGATTTTCATCGCGCTCAGACCAGCTTGCCCTGGAAAATCGGCACTGACTCAAACAGATAACCGTCAAACTCCGGTGCATCGACATCCGACAGTTCCATCAGCGTATTTTTGACGTTTTCCATGTGCTGCCACATCGCCTGATACGAGCCCATCACGTCGCGGCGGCGCAGTGCGGCCAAAATATTCTGATGATCAGCCAGCCATTTCAGGCGGTAACCGCGGGTAGCGATATGGCTGTGTAACTGTTTCCACAGCGGGCTGGAATCGCGGTGCATCCAGATATTTTTCACCGAATCGAGCAGCATCTGGTTTTGCGTCGCGCCGGCAATCAGCAGATGAAACAGCCTGTCGTTGTCGCCGCTTTCATCATTGGCGACGATGGCGATTTGTTCCTGCTCCAGCGTGCGGCGCAGGTTTTCGATATCCGCTTTGGTGGCCATTTTGGCGGCAAACGCGGCAATATTGCTTTCGAGCAACTGCCGCGCCTGCAGGATTTCAAAGGGGCCAATCTGCCCCTGATACATCAGTTCGTCTTCGCCTTCTTCCTGAGAAGGAATGCGGATCACGTACACGCCGGAACCCTGACGGATATCCACCGTGCCTTCCAGTTCCAGCATCAGTAAGGCTTCGCGCACGATCGTCCGGCTGACACCGTAGGTTTCCGCCATATTGCGTTCGGGCGGCAGGCGGGATCCTACGGCGAAATGCCCTTGCTTGATTTGCTCACGCAGGTCGTGCCCGATTTCCTGATACTGCTTTCTGTCCTGCGAAACCACACCTTTTTCCACACAATCACCCTGATGCAAAAACAATAAAGACCGGATGTTACTGTATCAGAGATAGCGCCTGATCCAGCACTTTTGCACCGTTTAACGTGCCGTAAGCCACCATGTCGATCACTGCAATCGGGATACCGTGCTCATCAGTCAGCTTTTTATTCTCCGCCAGCTTAAAGCGCACCTGCGGTCCGAGCAGGACGGCGACAATATCACGGCCATAAGCGTCCAGTTCATCGCGCAGGTTATTTTCCGGGATGGCGTAAATCTTAAATTCCAGACCGCGCGCGGCGGCTTCTTTTTCCATTTTGGTGACCACCAGTGACGTGGACATCCCTGCCGAACAGGCTAAAACGAGTCGTTTCATAGTGTTTTCCTTAGGTTATTTTTCCTGGTCATCGAGCGTTAATGACAACACACCACTTTCACTGAGCGATTTAAACCAGTGAGATGATTTCTTCTGACGGCGATCACGGTTGTTATCAAGATCAATTTCAATAAGACCGTAACGGTTTTTAAACGCGTTCATTGGCGAGACATTATCGGTAAACGCCCAGAGCATATATCCCTGACAATTCGCACCGTCTTCCCGCGCTTTTAATGTCCAGTAAAGATGCTCGGCAACAAATTCAATACGATAGTCGTCCTGAATTTCCCCGCTTTTTGCATCGCGGAACTGACCTTCATTTTCGATACCCATACCGTTTTCAGCAACAAACCACGAAATATTTCCGTATTCCGTTTTAATGCGCATCGCCATGTCATAAACAATTTTTGGATAGATTTCCCACCCGCGCGATTTATTCATCCGCCGACCGGGCAATTCGAAATGTTCGTAGTAATACGCCGGATGGAACGGCGTGTCTTTATTCCACTCGCGGGACGGGGCTTTTACGCGGTGCGGGTAATAAAGATTAATACCCACTTCATCCACGGTGTTATTACGGATAACCGCCAGTTCTGCTTCTGAATAATCGAAATGTACGTCGTGCTTTTCGAGTAATTCCAGCAACTCCTGCGGATATTCCCCTTTAATCATCGGATCCAGAAATACGCGGTTGTAGAATAAATCGTATAAATGCGCCGCCTTTTGGTCATGCGCCGCCGATGAGCGGGCGTACGTCACTTCCGGATTTAAAATCACCCCGACGGTGCCTGCGACGTTATATTTTTTGCGATGGAACAGCTCGACCACTTTGGCGGTTGCCAGCACTTTGTGATGATTCCACTGCATCCATTTGGCGGTGTTTTGTTCGAACGGCCAGCGGATCGCATCCAGATACACGCGGGTCTGCACCACCACCGGTTCGTTGAAGGTAAACCAGCGGCTGACTTTTCCGGCATAGCGTTCAAAGACTTTTTCCGCGTAGAGCACAAACAGTTCGACGACTTTTTTTGAGCTCCAGCCATCGTATTTTTCAATCAGAAACGCCGGTAACTCGTAGTGCTCCAGACACAGCATTGGTTCGATGCCGTTGCGTTTCATCTCATCCAGATAGTCGTCAATGTAGGCGGCGTATTCTTCATCAACGGTGCCCCGTTCGTAGTCGGTGAAAAAGCGCGACCAGTTAACCGACGTGCGGTAATGCGTCAGTCCGCTGGCTTTCATCAGCGCCACATCTTCTTTGTAGCGGTTGATGAAATCGGTGGCTATCGCCGGGCCGTAGCCGTTGTGCCAGACATGGCGGTTGTTTTTGTACCAGAGATCCAGATACGAATCCTGCCCGTCTTTTTTGCCGCTCCAGCCTTCGGTCTGCCACGCAGATGCCGCAGCACCGAGAATAAATCCGTCAGGAATGGCGATTGAAACCTTACTCATAACGTCCCTCTTTTTCCGAATAGTTTACGCCGTAGCGGCCTGTTTCTGGCTCTGTTGCAGGGCTTCCAGCTGCGCCTGTTCGGCACGGCGTGCAGCCACTTTCACAAACGGCAGATAAATCAGCACCGCCACCACGATACAGCCAATCTGCGTGACCACCGCGCCCATCGACCCCGCAGTAGAAAGCCAGGCGTTGATAATCGGCGGCGTGGTCCATGGCACCATGACGACGGCACGTCCGGCGAAACCAAGGCTCGTCGCAAAATAGCCGATGGTGCCGGTGATCAGCGGCGTAATAATGAACGGGATCGCCAGAATCGGGTTGAGCATGATCGGCATACCGAAAATTACCGGTTCATTGATGTTGAAGAAGCCTGGCCCGAGAGAAAGCTTGGCGATTTCGCGCATCTCTTTACGCCGTGTGGCGAGCATCACCGCCAGCAGCAAACCGATGGTGCAGCCGGAACCGCCGATGCTCATATACACATCCCAGAACGGCATGGTGATGATGTTCGGCACTTCATGGCCCTGCTCAAACGCCGTCATGTTGACCATGATCGCGCCAAGCAGCAGCGGTTCGCGGATCGGTTTAATCATCTGGTTGCCGTGAATACCGATCACCCAGAACAGCTGCGCGACAAACATCAGCAGCAGGATGCCCGGCAGGCTTTGCATCACCGATTCCAGCGGACGCTGAATCACCTGATACACCGCGTCGTACAAATACATGCCGGTGACGCGATGGAAAACAAAGCCAAACGTCGCGACGATAACCACGGTAATAATGGCGGGAATTAACGCCGAGAAAGATGCCGACACGTTTGGCGGCACGCTCTCCGGCATTTTTATACGCAGGCCGTTTATCCGCTCGAGACGGGAATAAATTTCAACCGACAGAATGGCAATAAACATGCCGAGGAACAGGCTTTTGGTATCGGAGAACTGTTTGGCCAGTACATCTTTGACTTCCTGCATCTGGCCATTGACCATCATATCGACGGTGGTCGGCGTCACGGCAATAAAACAAATTACCGCCAGCAGGCCGGGAAATAACGAACGTGAGCCGTTAATTTTGCCGAGTTCAATACCAATTAAAAATACGGCACCGATGGTCAGAAAACTCAGCGTGGCGTAGTTAATACTGCTCATGATCGGCTTAAGCGTTGCCAGCCAGGAGAACATTTCAAAATGGGCTAATCCGTTTTTCGGATCCATCACCATATTAGAAATTAAAACTGAGAATGCCCCCACAATAATAACGGGCATTAACGTGATAAAAGACGCCTTAATAGCCATGATATATCTGAGGCTATTAAAGGTATTGGCGAATCCCCCGAGAGAATCGATAAAACGGTCTTTCAGTGACATGACAGCACCTCATTTTCTTTTTTCTATACTTCACAGGTGTTGGTTTCGTCTTCACCTTTTTATATTGAATGAGGATTAAAGGTGTCGTCCGAAGCGGAGTCAGAATCCGGTTCTGTTAATTATCCTGTCGGCCACTTTCCGGCGAACTTTCCGTAATGTGGCATGCCAAAAAATAGCGGAATACGAATTAATTTCTGTGACAGCGTTCTCACATGTGAATATTGGAATTCCAATATGATGAATTCACACTTTTCTGGTATACCAATTTGGAGTTTTCGATGGAATTCGATCTGGAACAAACGGTGATGGAGTTATTGATCAACGCCGGAGAAGCACGATCTAACGCAATGATGGCGATTCAGCACGCACGTAAAAAAGAGTGGGAACAGGCTGATGCGATGTTGAAAGCCTCGGACGACGCGGCGCGGGTCGCACACAAAGTCCAGACGCAACTGATTGGTCTGGATGAAGGCGTGGGCAAAATCCCGGTGAATCTGATTATGGTGCACTCGCAGGATCATCTGATGACCGCCATGCTGTGCCGTGATCTGGCCGAAGAGATCGTGTTACTGAGAAAAGAGATGTTTGATAAACAGTAAATTCAACACGAAAGAGTAAAGGTCGCTCGATCAGCTCCCTCCCCTGCGAAGGGGAGGGCTGGGGTGGGGTATTAAGGTCAAAAACAAAATTCAAAGTGTGCTTTGGCCGAGAGTTAGCCTTTAAAACCCCCTCCCGACCTCCCCCTTCGCAGGGGGAGGAGCAGAGCAAATTCCCTCTCACATTCAGGAGCAGGGATTACAGTTCTAAAGCAATTAACTCTTCCACCGTCTGCCTGCGACGAATCAACCGCGGCACGCCATTCTCAAACAACACTTCCGGCAGCAGAGGACGGGTGTTGTAGTTCGATGACATCGATGCGCCGTACGCGCCGGTATCGTGAAACACCAGATAATCGCCGATGTGTACCGGCGGCAGCGGGAAGGTTTCCACTCCGCCGCCTGCCTGCTGGGTAAACACGTCACCGGATTCGCACAAAGGACCGGCGATCACGGAATCCGTCAGCGGTTGTCCGCTCACCTCGCGGCCATCGGCCGGTAACAGCGAAATATGGTGATAGCTGCCGTACATCGCCGGACGCATCAGGTCATTAAAGCCAGCGTCGCACAACACAAAGTGACGGCTTCCCATGTCTTTCACGGCACGGATTTGCGCCACCAGCACGCCGGATTCTGCCACCAGAAAACGTCCCGGCTCGATCTCCAGTTTAATCTCGTGCCCCAGATGCGCAGCGATTTGCTCACGCGCCCGGTTCCACAGGCCAAAATAGTGGCCGGTATCAATGGATTCTTCTTCAAAATGATACGGGATCGACAACCCGCCACCGGCTGAAATCGCTTCAATATCTTGTCCGGTTTCAATCACCTGACGCACCATCGCATCGCAAACCTGCTCAAGATGACCGTAATCCACGCCGGAACCGATATGCATATGAATACCCACCAGTTTCAGGCCGTAACGGGCGATCTCAGCCAGCGCCTGTGGCAAATCGGCATACCAGATCCCGTGTTTGCTGTTTTCACCGCCGGTGTTAGTTTTCTGGCTGTGCCCGTGACCGAAGCCCGGATTGACGCGCAGCCACACCGGATGCCCGGCTTTGTGCTGACCAATCTGACTGAGCATGTCGATGGAACCAGCGTTCACCGGAATATCCAGCGCCGTCACGCGTTCCAGCGTCGGCTGATCCAGCACGTCTGCGGTGAACACAATCTCACTGTCTTCACGACCCGGAATAAAACCGGCCACCAGCGCACGTTCAATTTCACCCAGCGAAACAGAATCGACCTTCACGCCCTGCTCGCGCATCAGACGCAGAATATGAATGTTGGAACAGGCTTTTTGTGCAAAACGGACGACGTCAAACTGACGCAACTGCGCGATGCGCGCTTTAATAATCTCCGCGTCATACGCCCACACAGGGCAGCCAAATTGTTGCGGCAGAGCCAGTAAATTCGCGGCATTAAGCGCGGTAGACATATCGTTCAGGGCGCGTGGCATAAGATTTTCCGTCAGGTGAATTCAGTCATATTTCCCTCAGTATGCCGCGTAACAATCTGGCGATAAAATATCTATTTCAGGCCAGTCTATTCATTTATGATATGGATAAATCACGCTGTTTACCGGATAAACCATGCCTGCGATTTCCCTGCGCCATATCGAAATTTTTCATGCGGTGATGACCACCGGCAATCTGACTGAAGCTGCCGCGCTGCTCAATACCTCACAGCCGACAGTCAGCCGCGAACTGGCACGCTGCGAAAAGCTGCTGAATTTGCAATTATTCGAACGTCTGCGCGGGCGTTTATATCCTACCGTTCAGGGTCTGCGGCTGTTTGAGGAAGTGCAGCGCTCGTATTACGGGCTGGACAGGATCATCAGCGCGGCTGAAGGGATCCGCCAGTTCGAGCAGGCACAGCTCTCAATCGCCTGCCTGCCGGTGTTCAGTCAGTCGCTGCTGCCTGCGGTGTGTAAACCGTTCCTCGACCGTTACCCTGACGTCAGTTTCAATATTGTGCCGCAGGAATCGCCGCTGCTTGAAGAATGGCTGTCTGCGCAACGCCATGATTTAGGGCTGACGGAAAATACCCAGACGCCTGCCGGAACCGAACGCCAGACGCTGCTGACGCTGAATGAAGTCTGCGTACTGCCTGCCGGGCATCCTTTGGCTGAGAAATCACGACTCACGCCACAAGATTTCAGCGGCCTGAATTATATCAGCCTGTCGGCGACTGACAGTTACCGGCAACTGCTGGATACTTTATTTACGGAACAACAGGTTACGCGGCGACTGGTGATGGAAACCCACAGTGCGGCGTCGGTGTGCAGCATGGTGCGAGAAGGCGCGGGCGTGTCGATAGTCAATCCGCTGACCGCGCTGGACTATTCTGTTAAAAACAGCGAGAACGGCTCTGTTAAAAACAGCAAGAGCGGCTCTGTTAAAAACAGCGAGAACGGCGTCGTATTACGGGAATTCAGCATTGCCGTACCCTTCACCATCAGCCTGATCCGCCCGCTGCACCGTCCCGCTTCCGCACTGGTAGACACATTTATCGAACACTGCCATCAGCAGGCGCAACGCTTTGCCGATCGCCTTGAAGCCGCGCTGACTCGCTGAACAAAACAAAAAAGGCCACGCCGGATATTTTCCGCGTGGCCTTTTATCTTCTCAATGTACTGAGTTACGCGACGGCTTTTTCCGCTTTCTTCGCCGCACGGCGGAAAGTGATCACACACAGCACGAAGCCGATGGCGCCCAGTCCGCCCGCCGCCAGCGGCACGGTGCTCAGCCCCATTCCGCGTTCAATGACCGCACCGCCAACCCACGCGCCCAGCGCGTTGCCGACGTTAAAGGCGGCAATGTTCAGCGTGGAAACCAGATTCGGCGCATTTTTACCGTAAGTCACGACGTTAACCTGGAGCGCCGGCACCGCAGCAAAGTTTACCATCGCCCAGATAAACAGCGTGATTTCGGCGGCCACCAGATGCACGCTGGTGTAGCTGAACAGCACGGAGAATATGGCGATCATCAGGAACGTCATGGTCAGCGAGATGCCCAGACGCCAGTCGGCCAGACGTCCGCCCAGCACGTTACCGATGGTCAGACCGAGGCCAATCAGCAGCAGCGTCCAGCTGACGCCGTGCTCAGATACGCCAGTGATTTGCGTCAGGATCGGCGCGATATAGGTAAACAGCGCAAACATCGCCGCCGCAAAGAAAATGGTGATCGACAGCGACAGCCACAAACCAAGGCTGCCCAGCGCACGGATTTCCTTGCGCAGATCGGTCGGCTCTTCTTCTTTCTTATCCGGCAGTTTTTTATACAGTGCAAACAGCGACGCCACACCAATCACGGCCACTACCCAGAATGTTGAACGCCAGCCGAAAGCCTGCCCGAGCGCGGTACCGAGCGGAACACCCAGCACGTTAGCCAGCGTCAGGCCGGTAAACATCAGCGCCACCGCTGAAGCACGGCGGTTAGGTGCCACCAGACTTGCCGCCACTACCGCGCCAATCCCGAAGAAGGCACCGTGACACAGCGCGGTAATGACACGCGACAGCATCAGGAAACCGTAGCTATAGGAAAGCGCACACATTACGTTGCCAATAATAAAGATGCTCATCAGCAGCAGCAGGGTTTTCTTGCGCGGCAGTTTTGCCGTCAGTACGGCCATGATCGGCGCCCCGATCGCCACGCCCAGTGCGTATCCGCTGATTAACCAGCCTGCAGAAGGAATACTGACATTCAGATCCCCCGCCACGTTGGGGAGCAGCCCCATAATGACGAATTCAGTGGTACCGATGGCAAACGCGCTGAGCGCCAGTGCCAGGAGTGCGACAGGCATAAAAACTCCGGATATTTTTAGTTATGAGTAAAGGCTCCGGTATGACACCGGACTGGCTTAAATACCACGTTGATCACACTTTTGACCAGACGCAGTCTGTGCCCTTGCTGCCTGAAAAATATCCGTTTTGAGGATTAATCTTTACATAACAATACATTGCAGGAAGTGCGGCGAAAGCGCAAAAGGAACCGATTCCAGTGATTTATTTCCCCCGTCAGCTCAGCGCTTTTCTTCTTTCAGCGAAATCCAGCGCGGATTCCCTTTAAACCACTCCACCAGAAAATCGAGCAGCGCACGCAACGCCTTTGGCATTTGCCGTCGTGATGCATAAATCGCATATATCCCCATTTCCTGAGGCTGCCACTGTTCAAGTAACGGAACCAGTTGCCCGCTGGCAATCAGCGGCGCTGCCGAGTAATAAGGCTGCATGACAATCCCCGCGCCTTCCACCGCGCCGGTCAGCAGTACCAGCGATTCATTGGCGCTAAGATTGCCGCTCACCGGGATCGCCACCTGCTCGCCCTGCCGTTCAAATTGCCACAGGCTTTTGCCGAAGTACGTGTACGTCAGACAATTATGCACCGCCAGATCCTGCGGATGTTGCGGCGTGCCCTGCCCGGCGAGATAAGCCGGCGATGCGCATACCACGGAAGGACACAGCGCCAGCGGCCGGGCGATCAGATTCGGATCCAGATCGTTAGTAATACGCAGCGCCAGATCGATACGGTCTTCGACCAGATTGATCGCCCGGCTTTCCAGCTGAAGATCGATACTGACCTGCGGGTGTCGGCGCAAAAACTCGGTGACCGCAATCACCACCGCGCCCTGCCCGAATGATTGTGAACAACTCAGGCGCAGCAAACCGCGCAGCGCTTCATCGCCGGTGTCCGCGACGCTGGCCATTTCCGCCGCCACCGACAACATTTTCCGGCAACGCGCCAGCGTATTTTCACCCGCATCTGTCAGGCTGAGTTTGCGGGTGGAACGGTGCAGCAGGCGCGCGCCCGACCACTTTTCCATCTCCGACAGATAACGCGTCACCATCGCCCGCGACATATTTAGCGACTCGGCAGCATTGATCATGCTTCCCCGTTCAACGATGGCAACAAACACTTGTGCAGCGGTAATTCTGTCCATGATTCGTCCGGTTTATGCAACAAACAGTTGCGCATTATCCGGTTTTTCCCGCGGATTATGCAACGTACAGTAGAGTCTTACTGAATGTGATTATTAATGCCCCTGAGGAAACCCCATGCAACTGAAACATCTGACTCTGATCGCCGCCCTGCTGGGCAGCAGCCTTTCCGCTCACGCCGCCAGCGCGCTGAAAATGGAGGTGTATAACCCGGGTGAAAACAGCATTTTCCCGGTGTCCTCTGAAATCATCACCGGCGAAAAAGAAGCGGTACTGATCGACGCGCAGTTCCAGCGCAATGATGCTGAAAAACTGGTGGAGATGATTAAAGCGACCGGCAAGAAACTGACCACCGTGTACATCAGCCAGTCAGATCCTGATTTCTACTTCGGGCTGGACGTGATCCGCGCCGCATTCCCGGAAGCGAAAGTGGTAGCCACGCAGGCAACCGTGGATCAGATCAATGCGACTAAAGACGGCAAAGTCGCATTCTGGGGGCCACAACTGAAGGACAACGCGCCAAAATCCGTCACCACGCCAGAACCGCTGAAGGGCCATGAATTCACGCTCGAAGGCCATAAATTTGAAATTCAGGGCGTGGATGCAGAACGTACGTTCGTGTGGATCCCGTCATTAAAAGCGGTGGTCGGCGGCGTGCTGGTAAATGGCGACAACATGCACGTCTGGACCGCAGATACGCAGACGCCGACATCGCGTAAACAGTGGGTGGAAGCACTTGATGAAATTACCGGCCTGAAACCGGACGTCGTGGTGCCGGGACATTTCCTGCCAGGTGCGCCAAAAACGCTGGAATCGGTGAAATTCACCCGCCAGTACCTGCTGACACTGGAAAAAGAATTACCAAAAGCGAAAGATTCCGCGGCGCTTATCACTGCGATGAAAAAACATTATCCGCAGCTTAAAGATGATTCATCATTAGAACTGAGCGCGAAAGTATTGAAGGGCGAAATGAAGTGGCCGCAGTAAATATAGATAACGAATAACGAATTTATTATAACGGCAGGAAATACCCTGCCGTTATTTTATTTTCAGAAACCTTAGAAACAGAGCATCAAGTAAAATCATACAGTTATAAATTAACTTTCTAAAAAACTTGCCATCACTTTCCCCTTCACTCTCAATGCATTAATAAATCATTGAATAGTAAAAAACAGCATAATAAAATCCTGCCGCCCCACCAAAAAGGTCAATATTTTCTGCTATTCAGCCAGAGGATGTACCTTATCTAATTAATAAAGGATTATTATGAACTGGTATTTAAAGGCATTAAAAAACTACGCTAATTTTTCTGGTCGCGCCCGGAGAAGAGAATATTGGTGGTTCGTGTTATTTAATATTCTTATATCAATGGGTGTAAGCATTGTTGCAAAGATATTTGGCGATGAGTATTTACTGTCTTTGCTCTACTCATTATTCGTGTTTCTTCCCAGCCTGGCATTAGCCGTGCGTCGTAATCACGATGCAGGATACAGCGGCTGGTGGGTGCTGTGCCCGGTCTTCAATCTGATCCTGATGTTCTTCCAAAGCGATCCAGAGGATAACTGCTTCGGCCCTTATGTGGTTGAGCCACAGGCGTAAACCCTCGAGATATCTTGCGCCAGGTGCAATAAATCATCCATTTATGATAAAGGGTGTCGCGCCTTACGCAACACCCTTTATACTGTTGCGTAGGGCGCAACATGCAGGATGCATCCAATGATTAAGGATTTCAAACACAAAGGCCTGAGTCGATTTTTCACATCCGGTTCTACAGCCGGGATCAACGCTGAACATGCTAAGAAACTCAGGCTCAGACTTGCCACGCTTCACGCAGCACAGGTTATAAATGACATTGACCGGCCCGGCTATCTGTTACATTCCCTGCAGGGTTCCCGTAAGGGAGAATGGTCAATAACGGTTTCTGGCAACTGGCGTCTTACCTTTGAATTTATTGATGGAAATGCTTACATCGTCAATTACGAGGATTATCACTGATGAACATGCATAACCCCCCTCATCCCGGCGAACTGATTGCAGAAACGCTTGAAGAACTGAATGTCAGCGTGCGTGAATTTTCCCGTGCCCTGCAAATTGCCCCTTCTACTGCGCAGCGTATTGTGAGCGGGAAAATGGCAGTGACGCCGGAAATGGCAGTGAAGCTGGCAGCAGTATTAGGCAGTTCGGCCGAATACTGGCTCAAACTACAGGCAAATCGTAGTTTATGGATTGCGGAACAAACTGTAGATGTCAGCGGATTACACCGGCTGGCGATGACATTAAAACCCGCCTGAGGCGGGTTAGTTATAATGAGCAAAACTTACTGCGTCACCCGTACAAATCCGCCTTCGGCCTGAACGTTATGGCCGAAACCGCAATCACCGGTGGTATGCAGTTGCACGTTCTGCGGGTCGAAATTCATGTCTACGCTGCACTCGCCGCCACCGGCAGAGGCATCGTCGGCTTCGTGGTACACCGCGTGATTGTCTTTGATTGCCGTCACCACCGAAAACTCGCCGGTATTCGGGCCGTAGTACAACGACATCTGTCCCATGTATAAGCCGCTGAAATCGATTTTGAACTGCGCTTCTTCGCCTTTCACTTCCAGGATATTCCAGCTGCCAAATCCGGCATATTGCCAGTAAATGCCCGCCGGACTTTGTGCCTGTGGCATTGCAGCGAGTTTCGGCTGGATCAGACCCAGGTTGTATTGTGATTTTTTGTCAGCAGGCGCCAGCATCAGCCAGGCTTTGGCTTTCAGATAATCGCCCTGCTTAATGTAGGTCAGCGCGATGTTGTTGTAAGCCGTCGCAATCTGATCCTGCGGCTTGTGGCAAAACTCGCTCCACGCGACCTGATTGCGGAAAATTTCCCGCGCTTTGCCCATATCGCCCTGCTGATACGCGACTTTTCCGGCAGCAGCATAAATGCCTGCTTTTACGCAATCAGCATCAATATCAGGTTCATCAATCTGAGCAAACGCCTGAACACTGGCAAAACATCCTGCCACCAGCAGTAAATTCACTGCGACTTTCATCAAACATCCTTCTACTTTTGTGGTCTACAGAGCTTCGTGCTGGAAAAACATCCTTACAAGTGGTTCATTGCCCTATCGCACTGAGACACTCATTCTGGGATGATTGGCTTCACAACATATCGATTACACATGGCTATTATGACTAAAAAACCTGGGAAATCGGCGCAATGGGGCGCCGTCTGGCAGTTAATTAAGCCTTACTGGCGTTCGGAAGAAAAGTGGCGAGCCTGGGGCATGTTGACCACTATCATCATCCTTTCGCTGGCTGGCGTGTACCTCAGCGTGCAGTTTAACGAATGGAACCGCGTTTTCTATGACGCGCTGCAAAACAGAAACTATCCGGTTTTCAAAGCCCAGCTGTGGAAATTTACCTGGCTGGCGCTGCTGTTTATCGTGATTGCCATCTACCGGGTTTATCTGACGCAGGGCCTGCAAATGAGCTGGCGGCGCTGGATGACCGAAGAGTATATGGAGAAGTGGCTGACCAATCACGCCTATTATTACACGGAGTATCAGCATCAGGTGGATAACCCCGATCAGCGTATTTCCGACGACCTGAATGCCCTGACCAGCGGGACACTTTCTCTGGTGCTCGGGCTGCTGTCGAGCGTGGTGACGCTGTTCTCGTTCGTGTTTATTTTGTGGTCGATCAGTGGTCCGCTGAACTTCATGCTGGCAGGGCATCACTTTGAAATTCCGGGCTACATGCTGTGGTTCGCGCTGCTTTACGCCGCTGTGGGCTCCTTCATTATCTGGTATATCGGTAAACCGCTGGTAAAACTCGGATTTAATCAGGAATGGTTCGAGGCAAACTTCCGTTTTGGCCTGATCCGTATCCGCGAAAACAGCGATGCAATTGCCCTGTATCACGGTGAGAAAAACGAGCACGACCAGCTGACCGGCAAGTTTGAATCCATCAAAACCAACTGGTGGTCAATCATGCGCGTGACCCGTCGCCTGAACGTCGCGACCAACTTTTATGCGCAGTTTGCCAATATCTTCCCGATTCTGGTGGCCTCGCCGCGCTATTTCGCCGGTGCCATTCAGATGGGTGCGCTGATGCAAATCGCCTCTGCGTTCGGTCAGGTACAGGGCGCGTTATCCTGGTTTATCAATGCCTTCACCGATCTGGCCAACTGGAAAGCGACGGTTAACCGTCTTGCCGGTTTCAATGCCGCTATCGATCAGGTCAACGCTCAGCCACGCGGGATTAACGTCGGTAAAAGCAGTGAACATGCCCTGCAACTCGATAAGCTGACACTGAATCTGCCGAACGGTAATCCGCTGTTCTGTGATGTTTCCGCATCAATGAAGCCGGGTGAGCGCGTACTGATTGCCGGTCCTTCTGGCTGTGGTAAATCGACCCTGCTGCGCGCCATCGCCGGTATCTGGCCTTACGGTTCAGGCAATATTGCGCTGGCGGAAGGGAAGCGTTATCTGTTCCTGCCGCAGCGCAGTTATATCCCGATTGGTACCTTGCGTGACGCGCTGAGTTACCCTGACGCCAGCCGCGAATATACCGATGAACGCCTGCAACAGGTTCTGGAACAATGCCGCCTGCCGCATCTGGCCTCGGTTGAAATCCTCGATGATTACGCCAACTGGAGCCAGCGCCTGTCGCCGGGTGAACAACAGCGGTTGTCATTCGCCCGCGCCCTGCTGATCCAGCCGGATACGCTGTTCCTCGACGAAGCGACCAGTGCGCTGGATGACGAAACCGAGCAACAGGTTTACTCTCTCCTGCTCAGCGAGTTGCCGCAGACATCGGTTATCAGTGTGGCGCACCGTAATACCGTGGCGAAATACCATCAGCATTGCTGGCGGTTCAAAAATCAGGAAAACGGTCCGTGTGGATTTACCTCCAGCGCACTGCTACCTGAGTAACGCCTGAGACGCCACTGCGAAGTGGCTGAAAACGAACAAAGGTTGCTGATATCAGCAACCTTTCTTTTTTGTGTGCTGAAACCCATTTTGAACAGAATATCAGCAATGCGGTTAGCTCATTTGTATAGCTAACTATACAATTATTCTTAAGTGAAGAACCGGAGGTCAGGCTTAATGAAAATAGATAAGAACTCATTCACCCCGCTTTACCTGCAAATTGAGCAGCAACTGACCGAAAAAATCAGCGCGGGTGAAATCAAACCGGGCGACTCCATCCCGACCGAAGCGGCGCTCTGCGAAATCTACGGAGTGTCACGCATGACCGCACGAAAAGCCGTCGATTATCTGGTGCGTCAGGGCCGTGTGGCGCGTTTTCGTGGCCGCGGTACCTTTGTAGTCGAACCGGCTGAGCAGCAGAAAATCATCCTGCCGCTTGACCGCCATCTCACCGCCAGTGAAGTCGCCCAGGAAAATAATCAGCGGATTGAAAATCAGGTGCTGGAATTTCGGCGCATGCCAGCCAGTGAAGACATCGCCCGCGAGCTGAATATCCCGGACGGTACGGAAGTTTATTTTATGATCCGCCTGCGTTTATTAGGCGATGAACCCTTCGTCTATGAACAGTGCTGGATGCTGTGCGACCGCTTCCCGGACATCACGCGTGCCGCCATGACATCTTCAAAATATGCCTATATCCGTTCCAAAGGTTTTCAGCCAGCAGGCAGCACCAAACTGATTTCCGCCGAACTGCCCTCTAACGAAATCCGCCTCGCGCTGAATTTGTCACGCGACCAGCCGGTTCTGCATTCTCATGCCATTGTCTCATTCACCGACGACACGCTGTTTGAGGTGTCTGATGTGTATTACAACCAGAAAAACTATGCCTTCAGCGTCCATGCCAAAGTCAAAAGTTAGCCGCCGTCAGGCAATGCCCGACAACTCAGCCTTCACCAGATTAGCCACCTGCTCAACCTGCGGGCCATAAATCACATGCACGTCCGTGTCGGTGATGCGTTTGACGCCTGCCGCGCCGGTTTTCATTAGCGTCCCGTCCTGCACCTGCGCCATGTCTTTGACCTTCACGCGCAGACGGGTAAAGCAGCAATCGACCGCCGTAATATTCCCCTCGCCGCCCAGTCCGATAATGATATTTTTGGTGTTCTCGCCGGTTCCCTGCGCAGGCTTCGCGCGTTCTTCAGCATCGTTTTCATCCTCGCGCCCCGGCGTTTTGATCTGCATCCGCAAGATAACCCAGCGGAAACTGAAGTAGTAAACCGGCGCGTAGATGATCCCGAGGATCAGCGGATACCACCAGTGCGTTTTACTGCCACCGAGAACACCGAAGATCAGGAAGTCGATCGCCCCGCCCTGTACGTTACCGATCATCACATGCAGCATCTGCATCAGCACAAATGACAGACCGGTCAGCACGGCGTGCAGGATATACAGTACCGGCGAAACGAAGATGAAGCAGAACTCCAGCGGCTCAGTGATCCCGGTGGTAAACGAAGCCAGTCCGCCCGCCAGCATCAGCGCTTTTACACGGCCTTTATGCTCCGGTCTGGCGCAGTGATACATCGCCAGCGCCGCCGCCGGTAAACCAAACATCATCACCGGAATTTTCCCCTGCGCCAGGAAACGCGTCGCCTGCTGCGTCACCGCATCGGGGATCATGCCGGGATTAGCCAGCGCGGCATTAAAGATATTCAGCGCGCCGACAATGCTCTGATTATCCACAGTCGTCACGCCGCCAATTGGTGTGAAACGTACGGTTTCGTTGATGATGTGATGCAAACCGGTCGGGATCAGCAAACGCTCCGACGTGGCATAGATAAAGGTGCCGATCTCACCGGTGCGCCCGATCAGTTCACCGATCCACTGGATCCCCATGGCAATCGTTGGCCAGATCAGCGACATCAGCACGCCGACAATCGGCAGCACCAGAATGGTGATGATCGGCACGAAACGGCGTCCGCCAAAAAACGCGATCGCCGTCGGCAACACAATCGTATAAAAGCGATTGTGCAGCCACATGGTGATTAAGCCGACCAGCACCCCGCCCAGCACGCTCATGTTGTAGGTGAAAATCCCCAGCGTATTGGTGAACTCGGCAGCGTAAATCATCGCATCGCTTTCGGTCATGCCTTTGGCCATGAGTTTGGCGACCGTAATGGTTTCCGGCGTAATCCCCTGCGCCAGCAGACTGTAGTTAACACCGACGTGCAACCCGACAAAGCCGATCACTGCGGAAAAAGCCGCTGTGGCTTTCTCTGCATTGGCCAGACCCATCGCAGTGGCGACGGCAAAAAATAGCGGAAGATTGGCGAACAATGCGCCGGATACCTGGCGGATAAACCCAATTACCAGTTGCAGGGTTTTCATCTGCGTGAAGGCTTCACCGGTGACGGCAGGATTCTGCAACGCCGCCGCCAGACCTAAGAAAATCCCGGCGGCGGCAATCACCGAGATAGGCGTCATCAGGGCCTTGCCCAGATCATGCACCTTGCTGCCAAGTTTTATCATCTGTCGTCCCTCAGTTAGCTGGCTAAAAATAAGCCGTTAATTGAGTTAAGTCACGGAATGTATAGTTGTATAGACATAACAGTCAGGAGTATGAAAGGGATCACAGTTTTATAGGCGGAAAGCAGATGCGGAGAACAATAAGAGAGAGATTACCTCCCCTTCCCATGCACTTTGTCGGTTTTCGGCAGACGAATGTTTTGTATAAAATCTGGTTTTAGTTTACCGGAAATATATCATTTCAATGAATTCATTTTTCATGAGAAATTTGCCTGATATATTCTTAGTCAATTCAACTCCTTGAAAAAAGGCTGGTTTACAAGTTTACTCCCGAATCTTTGAGCTATTCGAATAAAGCCATTTTGAATTAAACTCCGGCCCTTAAAATATTAATTACTTCTCCAAAAAAATCGAGAATAACGTCTAATTCACTATAAAGCCGATAAAGTAGTAACTCATATCCCCCATGAATAAATAAATAAAAATAAGAGATGAAACTTATCACATCACGTAAATTGATCGTTCAAATCTATTGGATCGATGAAGTGTGATCCGAATCACAAATCAAAAGAGGGCAATGTTTATTCTTTAGTGACTGTTCAGGGGAATGGAAATAATGACTCTTCTGAATAAATTAAAATATCACCCGCACAACGTCAAAAAAGGAGTTCAAATTGCCATGGAGAGATCCCTCTAATAATAACTTTCTGAGTTGGGTTTACATTCTGTTATTCGGTGCCTGGGGAGGCATTGTCAGATATATTATTGACGTGCGAGCAGGGCAAATATCACGTGGCCTGATCGCTGTTCTGGCGCAAGTCATCATATCTGGATTCACAGGTATACTCGCAGGATTATTATCCGAAGGCGTCGGCGCAGCATTTCATACCACACTCGCAGTATGCGGTATATCAGGCGCAATGGGGGTCACCGCTTTAGATTATTACTGGAGAAGGTTAACAGAAAGGAAAAATGGAAGATCATAAATTTAGTAAAATGTCTGAAGATAATTTGAAAGGAGTTCATCATGATCTCTGCAAAGTGCTCAGGGCAGCCCTAGAATTATCTCCAATCGACTTTGGAATTTCAAAAGGAGTAATAGGGAAAAGAGAACAACTCGAACTACTGGCAAAAGGAAAATCTTTGATCAGCGATAACCGTCATATAACCGGCCATGCCGTCGATATTTTTGCGTTATCTAATAATATAATATCCTGGGAGTTCCGGTATTATCAGGCTATCGCCAATGTAATACTGGAATTATCGAAAACAATGGGCATTGAAATTGAATGGGGAGGTAATCATGACGAAATAAATGATGCCGTACATTTTCAGTTATCAGCAATAAGTTATCCATGATGTAGATAATTCCTTCACAGGAATTAAAAATTATGTTCGTAACTGACACTTAATGGCGACAGAAAAATTGGAAGGACATTGATTTTATCCTTGTCCGGACACTCCTTACGCCTGAACCCTGAATATTTTACGGACAACAATAATCAGCCACTCCGTGAATGGCTGTCATTTAAAAATTAAAGGATTAAAAATGAATATTATTAAAAATGTAAGCGCAGATGCTTTTCCTCTGAAAGCAGGTGATAACCTGATCATGCTGGTTCCACACCATGATGATACGATCTTGGGTTGTGGTAATTTTGTTACAGAAGCCCTGGCACGAGGCGTATTAACCACCGTCACCCGCGTTTTTGTCTCCTGCAGTCGCACCAACTTCTTCGCTAATTATCAGGAAGGTCTGTTGACTGAAGAACAAATCCAGCGTGTCACTCAGGCCCGCATTGAAGAAGACACGCTGGGTTGCAATGATCTCTTCGGTGGCAGTTATAACTGGAGACAAGGTATTATTGGCGAGTGGGATGCTCCCCTTCGTGGTTATACCGGCCCGGTGACAGCGGGAGGAGGTTCATGGGGTGACTTCTCAACATTCCGTGCTGAAGAAATTGATATGTATGACCGGTTAATCGCCCAATATACCTGGATGCTTCAGCAGGAAAATACCACCATCCTGTGTTTAATCGCGAATGGCAGCCATGTCGATCATTTTAATGTCCGTGAAGCGATGCTGCATGCTGCGTTCCTGGTTGGTGACGATGCCAAGGCGCAGCTCGTATTTGTAGAAGATGAACCTTATTCATCCGATAACGATGATCTGCGTTACGTTGAGTTTGATAAACTGACTGAACGTACGGGGAGCGGTCTCACTGCGTACGGCTTTAAGTGTCAGCCGGGGGAGACCACTAATAGCAAGATGCATGATATTTTCAATAATCATTACCGGACTCAATGGACACAAGACTACGAAGACGATTTAAATAAAAATAATGATTTTCTCATCTATGTTTTAGATAAATCGAAGTATAAATCCATCACCAAAGACAGTAGCTGTACTGAAGATTATTGCGTATTAGCATAAACAAAGTTGTCAGCATGACATCCATACCAGCTCATTATGAGCTGGTATTTTTTATTCGGATCAGGCGGATTCCCGCAAAATGAGCTGACTGGAAATGATAATTCGTTGTACAGCCTGCGCAGGATCTTTGATCTTCTTAATAAGCAGAGAGGCGGCTTCATATCCCGTTTCTTCACTGGATAAAGATACAAAGGTTAAAGAAGGTGAGGTCAGATTGATATGCATCATATCTTCAAATCCCGCGACTGAAATTTGTTGTGAGACAAAAATATCTTTCCCGACAGTACGCCCGAGGCGATGAGCCCCGTTGATACATCCGATGATAGCAGAAGGCGAATGGCATAAAATCGCAGTAATATTGTTATATCTTTTTAGCAGTTCGCAGACTGCGGCGCTGGCGGCAAAAGTACTCTCTTCACATTCCGGCACCCACTCTTCACGAAACGGTAAACCATATTGCTCTAATGCATAGTGATAGCCATGCAAGCGTGCCTGCCGGATTAAGCATTTTTTATTTCCGCCAAGATACGCGATATTCCGGTGCCCATGCTCTATGAGATAACGAGTTAGACTGTTTCCCGCTTCGCGGTTGTCGTATTCAATAATATCATGTTCACCTTCAATACCTGATCTTGAGACGATGACTATGGGTAAATGACTTTCAGAGACAGGAGCCGGAACATTGCGCGATAAAGTCTCATTAGAAATATACACCACACCGGCAACGCCTTGCTGGAGAAAAGATTTCAGGCAGTGCCGTAACTTCAATTCATCATTCATGGGCTGACAAAGGAAAACCATATAACCCTGGAGCTCAAGGTTACGCACAAGACTGGTCATCACTTTTATGGAAAATGTATCATTGAAGTCATCGATAATAAGTCCGATAAGATTTGAGGTATTGGAACGCAGATTAGCGGCAGCCACATTATGGACGTACCCAAGTTCGCTGATAGCAGCATGGACTTTTTCGGTAGTGGCTTCTGAAATTTGCCCCTTTTGTCGCAAAACCAGAGAAACCGTGGATACAGAGACCTTCGCCAGTTTGGCCACATCAGTAATGTTAACTTTTTTCATTCAACCCCTTGCTGCTTATGCTGTTCTCATCCCGCAGGCGTCAGGCAACGAAACAGCGTAACCGGGCCCCCGAAAAGAAGGCCCGTAATGCCTGAGTCTACACTGCCATTTCAGACAGGGTCTGGGCAATAAATTGTGCCCGGGCGCCAAAAATCACCTGTATGCCTTTATCACCGACAAACACCACGCCCCGGGCTCCCACCCGGTTAAGCCCTTCTTTGTTCACCAACTCACTGTTGGCAACCTCAAGGCGCAGGCGGGTAATACATGCGCTTACCGAAACAATATTTTCCTGTCCTCCCAGTAAGGCGATAATTTCCTGTGAGATTTCTTGATCTGTTTTGTCATCACAGCTCACCATCACGTCTGTACGCCCCGGTGTTTTAATATCAAAGCGCCTGATGACAAAACGGAAAGTGAAATAGTAAACGATCGCCATGGGAACGCCCACAATCACTGCACTCAGGAAGTGGGTCTGGTAGTGATTGAGCGAAGGTAAAATACCGAAAGAAATATAGTCGATTAGCCCTGCCGAGAATGATTTGGCAATATGCGCATCAAGCAGATACATGCACATGTAGGACAATCCGGCCATCACCGCATTGAATACGTACAAAACAGGGGCGACGAAAATAAAGGTAAACTCTACAGGTTCAGTGATCCCGGTGAGAAAACATGTCAGAGCCGCTGAAAAAAGAATACCTGAAGCAATTTTCTTATTTTTGGTATTGGCCTCATGGTACATCGCCAGACATGCTGCGGGTAAAGCAAACAGCATCAGTGGAAATTCTCCCTGCATGAATTTACCCGCATTCTGGTAACTGCCGCTGCTGAAGGTTTTAACCCCCTCCTCCAGCATTTTGAACCAGATTGTCTGATCGCCATGAATCACCTGTCCGCTCTGCGTAGTGTATTCACCAAATGAATACCAAAACGAAGGATACCAAATATGATGCAGCCCAAGCGGGATAAGTGCACGTTCTACGGTGCCGAAAATGAATGTCGATAACACCTGATTATCCCCATTGACCACCACTGACAGACCGTCAATCCCAGCCTGAATGTATGTCCATACCCACGGCAGAGCCATACCCAACAGGAAAGAAAGGAAAGCGGTGGCAATCGCAACGAACCGCTTCCCTGAGAAAAACCCCAGAAATTCAGGCAATTGTAATGTATTGAATTTGTTATAACACCAGGCAGCCAGAATCCCTGAGATCAGCCCGCCGAAGACCCCCATCTGTAATGTCGGGATCCCCAGCACCATCGCATACTTTCCCCCACCGGCGGCCATTTCGGGAGTGATGTGCAAAAGCGTGCCCATGGTGACATTAATGGTTAAAACCGATACTGCGGCTGATAAAGCGGCAATACCTGACTCGGCAGCCAGACCGACCGCCGAACCAATGGCAAACAGCAGCGGCAAATTATCGAAAATGACGCCCCCGGCATTCATCATCAATGGCAAGTGAAACCGGTCACCAAAAGCCAGCAGTAATCCGGCGGCAGGCAGTAAGGAAATGGGTAGCATGAGCGCCCTGCCTATCATCGATAATTTGGACAGCGATTTCACAAAACTTGTAAACGGATTCATCGGTAAATATCCCCATCACTTAATCAGTTAAATTGAGTAGAACGTTATACTAGAACGTTCTACTGATGATGAAGTAACAGCCAGGGTATTAACAGGCGCCAGCCGGATGAAGGCTGGGATTTTTTTGATAGTGTGAAGCGGACAGTAGTTTGGAAAGAAAACTTGCAGAAAAAAAAGCCCACATCGGACTGTGGGCGCGGGGGTTGCGACTGGCCGTCGTTCAGAACGGCTGGCAACAAGCAAATGTGAGAACTGCTCGCTCTCGGCCCTTAAGGTAACGGCAGTTGCCGCGATCCTTCAGCCTTTTCTGGTAAGCAGCGGGTTAAAATGTATAAATTTGTTTGATCTGCATCACACTTTCCTAACCACCAACAATTCATTCACTTTTAGAATATTTAACTGGTTATCATTCTTAAGAACTATCGATTAGTTTGCTAAGTAACGACTTCCCTGCCATTTACCACTGCACAAAAAGTTTAAAACCTTATAATTTCAATGGATTATACAGCAACATTTTCTTCATACTTAGAAACATCGACTCATGGGTAATGACAATATCCTTACACAGCGAACTCTGGCGCTCTCGTATAGTGGAGGACTTGTTGAGAATGGTTATTCTCAATTCCCCAATAAGAGTGAATTCTATGCGCCTGAAGTTTCTTTCTGTCAGTACAGTCGTACTGCTTTCCGCATGTGATGGTTCCGCCGGTTCTGCATCCCCGGCGGCACAGGTGCCTGCGGTTAATGTCGTCACTTTACACAGTCAGCCCGTCGCCCTGACCACCAGCCTGCCCGGCCGTACCACGGCGGTTCGCAGTGCGGAAGTCCGCCCGCAGGTGAACGGCGTGATCCAAAAACGTCTGTTCGTTGAAGGCAGTGAAGTCAAAGCCGGTCAGCAGCTTTATCAGATTGATCCTTCGACCTATCAGGCCGCATTTGATCGCGCGATGGCAACCTGGAAAAGCGCCGATGCCACCGCCCGCCGCTACAAACCGCTAGTCGATGCGCAGGCCGTCAGCCGCCAGCAATATGACGATGCAGTCGCCGCCGAGCGCGAAGCCGCAGCAGATGTCGAAACCGCCCGCGTAAATCTGCAATACACCAAAGTGTACGCGCCGATTTCCGGCCACATCGGCCGCTCGCTGTATACCGAAGGGGCGCTGGTAACCAGCGGCCAGACCGCGTATCTGACCACTATCGATCAGCTCAATCCTATCTATGTCGACGTCAATGAATCCTCGCAGGATTTACTGAGACTGCGCCGTGCGCTGGCTTCCGGCAAATTGCAAAGTACCGGTGATAACGCCGCGCAGGCCACGCTGACGCTGGAAGATGGCAGCAAATATGCGCTGCCGGGCAAGCTGGAATTCTCTGAAGTCACCGTGTCGCAAAGCACCGGTTCCGTCACCCTGCGCGCCTCGTTCCCGAACCCACACGACGAACTGCTGCCGGGCATGTTTGTCCACGCCCAGCTGCAACAAGGCATTGATGACAAAGGTATTCTGGTGCCACAGGAAGCCATCATGCATGACGTGAAAGGTGCGCCATATGTGTACGTGGTGAAAGCCGATAACACGGTTGAGCAGCGTTCCGTCACCACAGGTCAGATGATGAACGGTAACTGGCTGGTGAATCAGGGTCTGAATGACGGCGACAAAGTGATCACTGACGGATTACAGAACGTCAGGCCGGGCGCCAAAGTGAATGCCACCGAGCGCAAAGCCAGTGCCCCTGCCGAACAGGCTAATCTCGCGATGACCGATCCTTCCGCGCAATAGGTGAGCTGAATGTCTACTTTCTTTATTAATCGCCCCATATTCGCCTGGGTTGTCGCTATCGTCATCATGATCGCCGGTGCGCTGTCGATCATGAAACTGCCGATCAACCAGTACCCGAATATCGCGCCTCCGGCGATTTCCGTCAGCGTCACCTATCCGGGTGCCTCGGCGGAAACCGCGCAGAACACCGTGGTTCAGGTTATTGAACAGCAACTGAACGGGCTGGATAACCTGCGCTATATAGAATCGCAAAGTAACAGCGACGGCAGCGCCACCATTATTGCCACCTTCGATCAGGGCACTAACCCGGATATCGCGCAGGTTCAGGTACAGAACAAAGTCTCGCTGGCCGAATCACAGTTACCGACCGAAGTGGTCAATCAGGGGATCCGTATTGCCAAATATCAGGCCAACTTCATGCTGCTGGTCAGCCTGATTTCGACCGATGGCAAAATGAGTAACTCGGATCTAAGTAACCTGCTGGTGACCAAACTGGAAGACCCGATCGTGCGTACCAAAGGCGTCGGCGACTTCCTGGTGCTCGGTTCGGAATACGCGATGCGTATCTGGCTCGACCCGGCAAAACTGTATAAATATCAGCTAATCCCCAGTGATGTCAGCGCCGCTATTGAAGCGCAAAACGTGCAGGTATCCTCCGGTTCTCTTGGCGGACTGCCGACGGTCAAAGACAGCAAACTCAGCGCCACCATCATCGGTAAAACCCGTTTCGACAGCATTAATCAGTTCAAAAATGTGCTGCTGAAAGTGAATGCCGACGGCTCGCAGGTGCGCCTGAGTGATGTCGGCAACGTGGATCTGGGGCCGGAAAGTTATTCCATCTCCTCGACCTTTAACGGCAGCCCGTCTACCGCTATCGCCCTGCGTCTGGCGAGCGGCGCAAACGTGCTGGATACCGACAAAGCGGTGAAAGCCACCGTCGCCGGGCTGGAAGATTCCCTGCCGGCTGGCGTGAAAGTCGAGTTCCCGTACCAGACTGCGCCAGTGGTCAGTGCATCGATTGAAGAAGTGGTGAAAACGCTGATCGAAGCCATCGTGCTGGTGTTCTGCGTGATGTTGCTGTTCCTGCAAAACCTGCGCGCAACGCTGGTCACCACGCTGGTAGTGCCGGTGGTGCTACTCGGTACCTTCGGTATTCTGGCGGCTGCGGGGTATTCCATTAACACCCTGACCATGTTCGGGATGGTGCTGGCGATAGGCCTGCTGGTGGATGATGCCATCGTGGTGGTGGAAAACGTCGAACGTGTGATGACGGAAGATAAGTTGTCGCCGAAAGAAGCCACCATCAAATCGATGAAACAGATCCAGGGCGCGCTGTTTGGTATCGCACTGGTGCTCTCCGCCGTGTTAGTGCCGATGGCCTTCTTCGGCGGCTCGACAGGGATCATCTACCGTCAGTTCTCGATCACTATCGTGTCCGCGATGGCGCTTTCCGTGCTGATGGCGTTGATTTTCACTCCCGCGCTGTGTGCCACCATCATCAAACACAATGACGAGGAAAAATCGCAGAAAGGCTTTGCGGGCTGGTTTAACCGTACCTTCGACAAAGGCGCGATGCGCTACACCAGCGCCGTCGGCACGGTGATTTCCCGTCGTCGTCTGTTTATGTGCATCTATCTGCTGATCGTGATTGCCACGGGCTTTATGTTCACCCGCGTGCCGACCACCTTCCTGCCGGATGAAGATCAGGGCGTCATGCTGATTCAGGCCACGCTGCCTGCCAACGCCTCGGCGGAACGTACCCAGCAGGTGCTGGATAACGTGCGTGAATATCTGATGAAACAGGAAGGCGGCATCGTTTCTTCGGTGTTCACCGCCAACGGCTTCAGCTTCGCCGGACGTGGTCAGAACGTCGGGATTGCCTTCGTGCAGCTGAAAACCTGGGCGAAACGTCCGGACGCCGCGCAGAAAGTTCAGGCGCTGGCCGGTCGTGCGATGGCGCACTTCGCCACCATCAAAGACGCCCGCGTGTTTGCTTTCGTTCCGCCAGCTGTTATGGAACTGGGTAACGCCACAGGCTTCGACTTCTTCCTGCAGGACACCAACGGCAAAGGGCATAACGCCCTGATGGCGGCGCGTAACCAGTTCCTTCAACTGGCGTCGCAGGACAAACGTCTGACCGCCGTGCGTCCGAACGGGATGGAAGATGAGCCGCAATATCAGCTGGAAATTGATGATGAACGCGCGCAGGCGCTGGGTCTGAGCCTCGACGACATCAACAATACCTTGTCAGCGGCCTGGGGTTCGGCGTACGTGAACCAGTTCATGTACAACAACCGCGTGAAGCGCGTTTACATCCAGGGCAAGGCGGCTTCCCGCGTCACGCCGGAAGATCTGAACAACTGGTATTTCCGTAATTCCAGCGGCGATATGGTGCCATGGAGCGCGTTCGGCAGCGGCAAATGGGTGTACGGCTCACCGCGTTACGAGCGTTTCAATGGCGTGTCTTCGGTCGAACTGATGGGCGCACCGGCACCGGGTTACAGCTCGGGCGATGCCAACGACGCGGTGATGGAAATCGCGGCCAAACTGCCATCAGGCTATAAAGTGGCATGGCACGGTCTGAGCTACGAAGAAAAGCTTTCCGGCTCACAAACCCCGGCACTTTATACCCTGTCGATGATCGTGGTGTTCCTGTGTCTGGCGGCACTATACGAGAGCTGGTCGATCCCGTTCTCGGTCATGCTGGTGGTACCGCTGGGGATCCTTGGGACGATCGGTGCCGTATTGCTGCGCGGCTTATCGAATGACGTCTTCTTCCAGGTCGGTCTGTTAACCACCGTCGGGCTGGCGGCGAAGAACGCCATATTGATTGTCGAGTTCGCCAAAGAGCTGCATGAGAACGAAGGCATGTCGGTCACGGAAGCGGCGATTGAAGCGGCCAAGCTGCGTATCCGGCCAATTATCATGACCTCGATGGCCTTTATTCTCGGTGTATTCCCGCTGACCATTTCCAGCGGCGCGGGCGCGGGCAGCCAGCATTCCATCGGTACCGCCGTGGTCGGCGGGATGATTACGGCGACCTTCCTGGCGATCTTCTTCGTTCCGATGTTCTACGTGACGATTGTGAATTTGTTCACCCGCAAATCGAAAAAACAAGAGAAGGCGCTTCCGGCGTCTGAGGCAACACACCATGAATAAACTGCATTTCGCGCTGTCGCTTATCGGCGCGTTTTCACTCACCCTGCTGGCGGGTTGTACGATGGAGCCTGATTATCAGCGCCCTGCGCTGCCGGTCGCCAGCAACTGGGACGGTGCCAAAACCGGCGCTGCGCAGGATATCGGCTGGAAAGCCTTCTTCAATCAACCGGCGATGAATCAGCTGATTGGCATGTCTCTCGCTAACAACCGCGACCTTCGGGTCGCGGCGTTAAACGTCGATACTGCTCGCGCGGCCTTCCAGATTGACCGCGCCGCGCTGCTGCCGACGCTTGACGCCAGCGCCGGCGAAACCAACCAGCATCTGCCGGGAGGATTGTATTCGACGCAAAATACCGGACCGGTGACGTATCAGCAATACAGCGCCAATCTCGGTGTGACATCTTATGAAGTTGACCTGTTTGGTCGCGTGCGCAGCCTTCGCGATCAGGGGCTGGAAACCTTCCTCGCCACCGAAGCGACGCAACGTGCGACGCAAATCTCGCTGGTGTCTGAAGTCGCTTCCGGTTATCTGAGCCTGGCGGCGGATAACGATCTGCTGAAACTGGCAATCAGTACCGCTGACAGCCAGAACAAATCCTACGAGCTGACCAAACGCAGTTACGATTCCGGCGTCAGCACCTCACAGGATCTGGTACAGGCCGAAACCACGGTTCGCGCAGCACAGGCCGATATCGCGCAGTACACGCGTCAGGTTCGTCAGGATGTGAACGCGCTGACGCTGCTGGTCGGCACCACCATTCCGCAGAATTTGCTGGCGAACGCCACCCTGCAACAGGACTGGAAATTCCCGCAGACGCCGGCCGGTTTACCGTCTGATCTGCTGACCCGTCGCCCGGACATTATTGCCGCGGAACATACGCTGAAAGCGGCTAACGCCAATATCGGCGCAGCGCGAGCAGCGTTCTTCCCGAGCATCACGCTGACCGGCACCGCAGGTTCAGAAAGCGGCAGCCTGAGTAAATTGTTCGACGGCGGCACCGGTGCGTGGTCATTTATGCCAACGATTAATATCCCAATCTTCGACGGCGGCGTGAATCAGGCCAATCTCGACATCGCGAAAGACACCAAGAAAATTGATATCGCCAACTATGAGAAAGCGATTCAGACGGCGTTCAAAGAAGTGTCCGACGGCTTAGCCGGACAGGCGACTTACAAAGACGAATTGCTGGCGCGCCAGCAGGACGCCGACGCCAATCAGCGCAACTATGATCTCTCGCAAATGCGCTTCAAAGGCGGTGTCGATAACTACCTGAGCGTACTGGTCGCGCAGCGCTCGCTGTATTCTGCTCAGCAAACGCTGATCACCACACAACTTGCCCAACTGAATCAGGACATCAGTTTGTATAAAGCACTGGGTGGTGGCTGGAAGGAGTGATTTTTGAGTGAATGGAAACGCCGACGGAAGTCGGCGTTTTTGTTTAAAAACCACAATAGCTAACGTAATTTGAGAGATATTTTTATTAGAAGTAGAGTCAAAGAAGAACTATCCAACATCATATTATATACGTAAAAACACGGCGGAAAATTAATTAAAATCCAGTTATAAAGTAAGTTCAAAAACATTCAAAACATTATAATAAACAGCATGTGAAAAATTTGGAATTAACATATAACTACCAACTAGACTTTTATATCATGAGCTAATACAAACTCATGATAACAAGATCGCAAATTATCCACTGAGCTTGAGGCAGAGGGAGAGAAAAGTTCAAAATAAGGTTTAAATTGAGCCTTGTCGCTTCTTAAATCACCACTCCAATTTATTTCATTAACAGTTCTTGATATTATTTCATGAAACAATTTATCATTTATTTCTTTAACTAAGGTATCACAAACAACAGCAATTTCTTGAATGCCTAAAAGGTCAATAGAAATAGGTTTTTCTAAAAAGCGACAATATTCGTCCAATCCGAGAGATAGTGCATTGTTAGAACCAAGATGCCCTGAACGATGTACTACACAGTGTCTTAAATGACAGACGGTATCATAATCAATGAAAGCAGAATTCAGAGCGGGGATCTTTGCATAACCGCCTAAGTTAACATCTAAAAAAGTATTTAAACTTTTGACAATATTATTAGATGAAGTAAAAGATGCATTTTCCAATAATGCTTCAGGCAAGAGTTCTTTTTGATGATGCAATGCCGCTCCATATGTAACGGTAGCTGCATAGCTATGTTTCTTAGAGTGTTCATCAATGATTAATAGTTTTCTAATTACACTTCTAAAATAAGTCTCCACACTAGAAACCAAACCTAGAATAACTAAGCTTGATAACTGTTTCCATTCTTCATTCACAGATGTAGCCAGAGGAATGAATTTCGAGTTTTGAGTAGAGAATAGGCTTGCACCAAGTAATTTAATATTATTTTTAATTTTATCATTAAAAATATCTATGGGTGGTTTTGTCGGCTCGTTATATGACTCATCGAAAAATGTTAATGACTTAATGCTAGAGGTAGTTCTAGCACCAGAAATACTATAATTGAATGCCTTTTTAGCTTTCTTATTCATTAGTAAAGAAACTCATTAGTCCATTCGTTGATCTTTCTAACAATTTTAGCTGAGTACTTATCGCCCACGCCTTTTACTTTCCTAAGTTCAGCGGCAGTATTGTCGGATGATAAAACATCTTCAATTGTTAAATATTTAGTCTTTTCAACAACTCGCTTTTGAAAATCTGTCAATGGCAAATCGGTTAATTTTGTTGACATACAGTTTTTAAATGTTGAGCTTTCTAAAAGAGGTGTTCCACAGATATGGCAGTATCTTTGACCCTCAGTTATCCGTGGCGTATCACAATTACTGCATGGGGGTAAATCTAAAGAAATATTGTCTATTTTATCTCTAGACAAAAGTCTGTCAAATTTTTTGCGTACCGGGTGTTTTTCAGACGGCCCTTTAAGAATGGATAATAATCCTGAAGCATTAAATCCCTTGCTTTTAGTTAATGCTCTTTCTTTAATTAATAATGCTAAATGAGGTGTAAATCTTCTAAGTTTTCTTTCGGTCCCATGCGATACATCATCCTGTGCATACAGAATTCCAGCTTCAATGAGAAACTTAATCATACGTTCTGCTTTAGTGTCAACATCATCAATGCCTATTACAATATTTTTCTTAAAATCTATAATGGATTCATCTATTTTTTTATGATTAAAAGCTTTTATTGTTTTTACAATTTCAGATATTAACTCATCCCCAATATTAATTATTTTATTATATTGTGGCATTTTTTGAGCAATTGAACGATATTCATTCATAATATTGGTGCATTTTTCTGATATGATAGAATTAAATTTTGATTGTTGCCCTTTTCTATCAGAATCAATATAAGAACGAAGATACATAATGTACGATCTAGGTATCCCAAAAGCCGCATACATAAGTAACTCTCTAATATCTTTATCTATATCTAAACTTTTACCAAATCTTGTCGAGACAATCGCATCCATAAACTGTAAATAATCCTGGTCTTCGACATTCATCCAAATATCGACTCGTTCAGCATCCTGGCCTACATGAAAACGAGGACCGTATTGGGTAGTACCAGGGTAAACAGATGCTTTAGGTGAAATTTTAATGGTTTTCAGACTTCTGAATATATCAAAAAACTCAATCATATAATCATTAGTAAAAGTCAGAGCAGCATCGTCTAGAAAAATAACAGCTCTTTTTCTATCATTTTTATCAATCGCTTTTTCAATCAAACTTTGAACAACGCTAATATTAAGTTCTGACAGAACAACAGAATATATCTCACTATATTTTTGCTTCTCTATATCCAGAATGAATTTCTTTAAGAAAGGTAAGTCAAAACATAGATCATCAATAAAAACATTGTATTCTTCTGCACAACCAATAACTATTTTAGCCAACACCCAGGCATGAAATATATCGATTGCATTAGAGTTTTCATGTAAGTAAGTCTCAAGTCTTAAATAATGATTAAAGGAAACATATAAAGGCAAAGGTCGACTTGAGTTGTTTTTGCAACTAAAATATGCGCACCTCATTTGATGCGTTTTTCCCGTTCCTCTAGGACCAACGATTAATTTCGCTCCGATTTGAATTAATTTTTTTTGAATATTATCGAAATGTTTACTCGTTGCAGTCCAACTAATCAAATCTTCTTTAGCTATATAGTCGGCACGCTCTTCATATTCTGCTTCATCGAAGAGGCTTAGATTTAAATTGTCTGACATTATGAGATGACTCCTTTACCTCGTAGAAAAAAAACAGTAAAATACTGTAAATTTATACACATGAAGCTAAGAACGTGGTCGATTTTAATCAATACTATACAAGCAAAAACCTAAGTGATCTACTATCTAGATTCATAACCCTTGTTGAACCGCGTACTTGCCTAGAGCTCAGTGCAGGCGAAGGGGCTTTGCTTGATGCACTAAAAGCTAAATGGGAAGGAATTAAATGCACGACTGTTGATATTGATCCTACAAATCACTCTTTGCTCCAAGAAAAATATCCTTTAGATGAACACTTTTGCGCAGATGCAACGAGTGAAAACTGCATTAATATTCTACAAGATAAAGAGTATGACTTAGCAGTTTGCAATCCTCCATTTCAAACCATCAACACGAACGAAATCATTAATAAATATATTAAAGATGCTTTTGAAATAGAGTTTAAATATCAAAAAAAAATACGAGCTGAAATTATTTTCTTAGCAATAAATCTCTTGCATGTTAAAACTGGTGGAGTATTGGCAATTATAGTTCCAGAACTGATAATCAAAGGACTTAAGTACAACAAATTTAGAAGAGCTTTATTTTCTAACTACAAGCTTCAATATTTAGTTGAATCTACGCACAAGGCATTTAAAAAAACAGAAGCTAAAACCTATATACTATTTTTGAAAAAAGAAAAAATTGATATTATATATAAATTTACTCACATCAAGGTTGATTCTCAAGCATTTTTAGAAAATGAAAATATATACGACATTACAAACTTATATAGCCCAGATGATTCAGTTCAAAAAAAAATCTTGCCAAATCACTACGAAATAATCCGTGGGAATATTTCGGGTAAAATATGTAAAACTCTTGGACTTCCTTATATTCATACAACCAACATGGTCGAAAACATGAGCACCATAGAGTTCAATGAAAATAAATTTCCTAGTGAGTACAAAACTGCAGCTGCTGGTGATATAATCATTTCACGCGTTGGCACTAGAGTTCTTGGGAAAACAAATATAATATGTTTAGGCAATGTAATTCTTTCTGACTGTGTTTTCGCAATTAGATTTACAAACATAGCAGATAAAAATCGATTTTTGGCTTATTGGAAAACAAATAGCGATGAATGGATCAGCACTAATTCCACAGGTACTTGCGCTAAACATATTACTAAAAAAAGTTTAATGGAATTAATTGATACTATAATATTAACCGAATAATCTCAAAGAAATAAAACTTAACTTCCTAATTTAGTAGAATCACCAAACTAACATATTTTTTTATTCCAACAAATAATAATCCTCATGAGATTTGAAAGAAAAAAATCATACGTTAGTCCCTGTACATTCATAACATCTTTATATTTGAACTCATTATTCATAGTAATATAAAATTAGAAACTTATAGTAAAATTATTTAAGCAACTGATATACCACCATAAATTACTAGAATTTCCATAGTGCCATGAGCTTATTTTTACCAAAAAAAACAAATCCAACATCACTTTTAGATATATAGTTTCATATATGATATTAACAGATAAATAAATATTTCATACAAAAATGAATTGAACACAAAATTCAAAATTTTACCCCTCAGTCGGTGTTCAATTCATGATAGGAAGAAGCTAGCCCAAGCTTTGCTTAATGATACTAAGCTAAAATTGAGATTCTGTAGGGGAATCCATTCACTTTTAACGCTTATTGCGAACTACTTTCACCACCAACTCCCCCCGCGCATCAAAATAACGGCTCGGCCAGATCACGCTCGGATGCACGTTCAGCGCCTGCGCAATCACCTTCTCACCTTTCGGCCATGACCGCGACAGCGCATTCGATAGCGTCGAAGAACTCAATCCCGCACTGCGCGATACCGCCGCCAGCGTTGTGCCCCGTTTACGCAATGCCGCAATGATGTCTGCCTGATGCCAGTCGGTATGATTCTGTGTGTTGTTCATGGGGGATCCTTTCCTTTTAGTGGTTAGTTTTCATACTTAACAAAAGTATTATCCTGTTTTGGGATATTCCAGTAAAGCGTTGATATTCGTTTTTGGGATTTTTTATGACGAGTATTTTCGATGGCATCAATCTATGATCGTGATTATCAGGAAGTGATTGGTTTATTGAAGAAAGCCAGGCTGGAAAAAAGGATCACGCAGATCGAACTGGCTAAGACGTTGGGAAAACCGCAGTCATTTATCGCTAAGTTTGAGAACGGCGAAAGGCGGCTCGATGTGGTTGAGTTTGTCAGAATTGCGCGGCTGTTAGGAGTTGAGCCGAAAAGTGTTTTGGAAACGCTTTTTGATTCGAATAATAGCGACAACTAATGAGTCAATATCAAATTATTCAATCTTCGCTGTCACAAGTGAAGGTTGAATAAAAACGGAATCGAGTCAAGTACTCACGATTCCTTGAGTATCGGCCAGCATTACAGCTAGATCAAATCCCTAAATCTTCAAAATTGCCGTCTCCTATCACTCCCATGACTTCATTTTTAATCTGCTTTTTTGCATCCTTCCCCCCTAAACACCTACACTCCATCTCTACAGTAAAGACACTTTTTTGTCGCTTTTGTGTATAGATAAAATGAAGAAACTTGAAGCCATCAGAAGACTGGAAGCACTAAGCCGTCGAGGGCGGACCGTTTTTTTGGTGCGTAATCTGCTTAAGATCTTTCCCGAGGGCTCGCCCGTGTACTGAAAACTGGGCTCAAAAGCCAAACCAATGAAGAAATTCTGTAGAGACTTCTCGCAAAATAACGCATTCAAAATTAGCCCGGATAATTCCGGGCTATGAGCGATAATTTTCGGCAGGGTCTATGAGGATTTTCGAGCCTCGTTTGCTTTGATCTCTTCGACCCAACCCTCCATTATCCACAGGCAAGTGGCGGCTTGTGGTCCTGCATCTAATAAAGAAAGACGGATGCGATTATATGTCTCCATATCGCTATTCGTTATTTTGTCAAATGGCGGGACGCAGGCTATATCCGTTCCTTGCTGGTATTTATAATGGTGCTTATCGAGAATTGACATCACTTTTAACGCTTCTTTAGCATTCGCATCGAGCGCGTAATAGAGAGCACCTGAAAGTTGATTGGATTGTTGTAGATTCACTACAGACGCTAAATCCGGGACTAACATTAGCCATTCATCGTCACCCGTGGAGATTTTATTTATCGTCTCAGCCCAGTCTTCAGCTGTTATTTTAGATGCAAAACTGTTGCTTCCATATTTCTGGACACTTGTTCTTATATCCTTAGGTGTAGCAGAGGCAAAAGCCATTATTGGAACGAGAAAAAGTAAGGGAAGAATTTTCATCTCACCACCTCTAATGTTTCTGATGTTCCTCTTATTAAACGGCGGGTAGGATTGCTCATAATGATACAACCAGTTGAAGCAAACCCGGCTGGGCCTTCTCTTCTCTCGCCGTGTATGCGAAATAAGCTTCTGCCATATGATTCACCGGAGGTTTGATGCAGTTCAATCGTAAGTGGTCCCTTGGAACTTGTGGCAATACCAACGCGATATGACCCCTGTGGAAGTGGTCCCATTCCTTTGACATGTTGACGATCTGGGTTATTTTTATTTGTCAGGACGCCCGAATATCCCTTTTCAATGAATACTCCATCATGAAATAATTCACCGGTGCTTTGTTTATATGTCCAGGTCATAAATCTTCCTTATGCAGTTGCACGTTCGTTCCATGAGTCTGAATGAATAATGTTGCCGTCAGTGTAAGTCCAGATTATTTTTTCGTAACGCAGTTCCACACATTCAATGTGTCCTTGCTTTTCAAAATTACGATTTTTCACGTCATACATCATTGCCGATAATGACACCAGTTTCACATTTTCCAGCTTCGTATTAAAATATTCGACTTCCTGCCCAGCATCGTTAATTCGATACAATTTTATCTCAGCTGATTTAAACGTTTGACCCGTAGTAACAGCTTTATAAAGATAGGGACTCGATGAATCTATTTCTTTATCAAATACGAAAGGATGATGAATTCTTGTGCCTGTAATTTTACCTGTATTGGAGTCAGTTGGGATTTCCAGGGCATGAGCTAATCCAATAATCTCGATACTTCCTTCGCGACCATGTACATCAACCGATCCTCTGATGTCCGCGCCACCATCGTCTTTAAGCCACAAATATGCCGGGATTGCCATTCTGATAAATTCCTTTTTAAAAAGTGAGGCAATACGTTATGCCCGTATGTTTTCACAAACCATTAGAGAACCTTTAAAAATGGAATTTTCAGAAGTTTGTTACTGGTGAACTCCCCTTGTTTCCTCATTTGCGCCCGCCGTCACGCTCGCTAAGTGTTTCTTTATGTTAAATTTGTTAAAATACTTAGACATTTTTTGAGCGAAACGCTTTTGCCGTGCGGCTTCCGCGCGGGTTGATGATGTAAATTTTAAGGAAACAATATGGGCATCACTCGTCGTGATTTTCTAAACGGCGTGGCTATTACGGTCACTGCCGGAATGACTCCGTTTGAGGCGCTGCGGGCTTCGCCGCAAACAGCCACGCAGTCGTTGTATTACCCGCCTTCCCTTACCGGTTTGCGCGGTAATCATCAGGGTTCTTATGAAGCGGCGCATATCCTCGGGCGTGAAGGCAAAAAGGTCGAATCTTCCGGTTTGCCGGTGGAAGATGAGTTTGATCTGGTGGTGGTCGGAGCCGGGATCAGCGGGCTTGCGGCGGCGTGTTTCTGGCAGGAACAGCACGGTAAAGACCAGCGTATTTTGTTGATCGATAACCATGATGATTTCGGCGGACATGCCAAACGTAATGAATTTCACGTCGAGGATAAAATGCTGCTGGGCTACGGCGGCAGCGAGTCCTTTCAGTCGCCACGCACCAATTTCAGTCCGGTCGCGATGGGATTGCTGAAAACCCTCAACGTCGATATCGAGAAGATGGCGAAAGACTTCGATCAGACGTTTTACCCTGATCTGCATCTCAGCCGCGGGGTGTATTTCGACCGTAAAAACTTCGGCGTCGATAAAATTGTCAGCGGCGATCCGGGACGTGCGGTGGCTGATGATATTCCACCGGATCGCCTCAATGGCCGCGATATCAAAGACTTCATCAGTGACTTCCCGCTGCCTGAATCTGACCGTCAGGCGCTGATCGCCCTGCACACTGAATCGAAAGATTATCTGCACGGCATGAGTCAGGAAGAAAAAGTCGCCTGGGTCGACGGGCACAGTTATACCCAGTTCCTGCGCGAAAAAGTCGGGCTGAGCGAGATTGCTATCCGCTATTTCCAGCAGCGTACCAATGATTTTCAGGCGGTTGGAATCGATGCGACTTCTTGCAGCGACGCCCGCATTTGCGCCCTTCCGGGTCTGGAAGGTATGGGCTTGCCGCCGCTGGACGCCGAATCTCTGGCCGATCTAGACGAGCCGTATATTTTCCACTTCCCCGATGGCAACGCCGGTTTAGCCCGGCTGATGGTGCGCCATCTGATCCCGCAGGTCGCGCCGGGAAATACGATGGAAGATATCGTGCTGGCGAAATTCGATTACAGCCAGCTCGATAAGGCCAGGCAGCCGGTGCGGCTTCGCCTCAACAGCACCGGGATGCATGTCGCCAACGTAGAACACGAAGGCAAACCGGCAGTAGAAGTGACCTATATGACCGGCAGCACGCTGCACCGCGTCCGCGCCGGTCAGGCGGTGATGGCCGGATACAATATGATGATCCCGTATCTGGTGCCGGAAATTCCTGAAGCGCAGAAAGCCGCGCTGAAAGAAAACGTCAAAGCGCCGTTAGTCTATTCGAAAGTGGTGATCCGCAACTGGCAGCCGTTTATCAAACTTGGCGTCCATGAAATTTACTCTCCGGCCGCGCCTTACAGCCGCGTGAAACTGGATTATCCGGTGGATATGGGTGGTTATCAGCATCCGCGTGACCCGAACCAGCCGATTGGCCTGCATATGGTGTATGTGCCGACGCTGCCGGGCAGCGGCCTCAGCCCGCGCGAGCAGTCACGTAAAGGCCGTGCGTTACTGCTCGGCACCTCGTTTGATGCCCATGAAAAAATGATCCGCGATCAGTTGCAGGGCATGTTCGGTGAGGCCGGTTTTGACCATCAGCGCGACATCATGGCGATCACCGTTAACCGCTGGTCGCACGGCTATTCCTACTTCCTCAGCGGGATGTTCGACGACGAAGACGACGCGCAGAAAACCATTCATCTGGCGCGCACGCCTGTCGGGCGGATCACTATCGCCAATTCAGATTCTGACTGGAGCCCGTACGCTAACTCAGCAGTTGATCAGGCCTGGCGGGCAGTGAATGAATTGACGGCAATGAAAAAGGTGAGCGCATGAAAAAGCTGATGATTTTTGCCACGCTGATGGCAACGGCAGGCTCTGCCATGGCGATGTCCGAAGGTGAGTATATGGCGAAATCTGCCGACTGCGCCGCCTGCCATACGTCGCCTCAGGGTGCAGATTTATCCGGTGGTGTGCGCTTTGCCACACCAGTCGGCGAGATTTATTCCACCAATATCACGCCGGATATTCAGCACGGAATTGGCGGCTACAGTTTCGAAGAGTTCGATAAGGCGATGCGCGAAGGGATCGCTAAAGACGGCCATGCGCTCTATCCGGCGATGCCCTACACCTCTTACGTAAAAATGAGCGGGAAGGACATGCGCGCGTTGTATGACTATCTGATGAAAGAGGTCAAACCGCAGCCCGTCGCCAACCGTGAAAATGACATCAGCTGGCCGATGTCGGTGCGCTGGCCGCTGCGGGTTTGGAACAGCATTTTCCTTGAAGACAGCGAGTACAGGCCTCAGGCGGATCAGAGTGCGCAATGGAATCGTGGCGCTTATCTGGTGCAGGGTGCCGGACACTGCGGAGCCTGTCACACCCCGCGTGGCTGGGCGCAACAGGAGAAAGCCCTCGATGAAAAGGACATGGCGTTTCTCAGCGGCGGCGAGCTGGACGGCTGGTCAGCACCTTCCCTGCGCGGGCTGAAAATCAGTCAGCCGGAACTGGTGGCGCTGCTGAAATCCGGTCGCAATACTCATGACGCCGTCAGCGGCCCGATGGGAGAAGTGATCACTAACAGCACGCAGTTTATGACCGATGACGATCTCAACAGCATGGCGGTGTATCTGCTCAGTCTGAAAGCGGAGGCGCAACCGGCACCAGCCAAAAAGGCCGTCGCGACTGAAGCCGGACAGCAGACGTTTATGCGTTACTGTTCGACCTGTCACGGTGTGAAAGGCGACGGAAAAGCGTTTGCCATTCCGGCGCTGGCGGGTAATCTGACCGTCAATGCAGAGAACCCGCAGACGTTGCTGCGCGTGATCCTCTACGGCGCTCAGACGCCGGTGACGGCAGAACACATGTCCAATACCATGCCGGGCTACGGCTGGACGCTGACTGATCAACAGGCCGCAGACCTCACCAATACCCTGCGCGCCAGCTGGGGAAATCAGGCAGCAACCGTCACGCCGGGAGATGTGGCGAAAGCGAGGAAAGCAGGGAAATAAGGGCTTGTTTCACCGCAGGTAAAACCTGGCTCGATGAGCTCCTCCCCCTGCGAAGGGGGAGTTGGGAGGGGGTTTTACAGATATTTGATGCACCATCAACTTTAATAAAAACTCCAGTTGAACTTCCTTATATTCATTTAAATAACTTCAACCAATAATTACCAGCATCAATCTAAAATAATAATTTATACTTAATTGTTATCATTATAAAAAACCTTATTGAAATGCAAAAATACCCTTGCAGTTATCCTCCTGCGGAGTAGTTTATTTATTACTTTCAATAGGGAGATTTAAAGATGGCGATTCCTGCTTATTTATGGCTTAAAGATGATGGCGGTGCGCATATCAAAGGATCCGTTGATGTGAATGGGCGTGAAAGTAGCATTGAGATTTTGGGTTTCGGGCATGGTCTATTTTTGCCTACTGATAATAATACGGGAAAAATAACAGGTACCCGAGTGCACTCAGCAATGACGTTTGAAAAAGAGTTTGATTCCTCCAGTCCATATTTATACCAAGCTGTAGCAAAAGGACAAACGTTAAAATCTGCTGAAATCCGGTGGTATCGCATCAATGATGCTGGTCAGGAAGTTGAGTATTTCAATATGCTGCTGGAAAATGTGAAAGTTGTTGCGATCTGCCCTTTGATGCATGACTGCAAAAATCCAGCAACAGAAAAGCACAACCACCTCGAATCTATATCTCTGAGATACGAGCGGATCACCTGGAAATATAGTGATGGGAATATCATTTTTTCCGATGCGTGGAATGACAGATGATCAGATGCACATTTCGTTTGAACGGTTCAGGCTTATCCACTCTCAGTTGCCCTGGCTACGGCTTCTTTCCCGCCTATTCTGGTGAGGTAGGTCCACATCGCAACAACCCTGACTCAGCAGATGTGAAAGATATCGGCCCTTTGCCACCCGGACAATATTATATAGTGACCCGAGGGACTGGTGGGATAGGCACTCATGTTTCTGATTTTTTTGGATCAGTCGTGAGTGGGTCCGACAGGTCAGTGTGGTTTGCACTTTATAGAAACGATAACAGCATAGATGATTTAACTTTTATCGATCAGGTTAAAAGAGGTAATTTCAGACTACACCCGGCGGGTTACAAAGGGGTAAGCCACGGGTGCATAACGTTGCCTTCAAAGGATCATTTTACAATTCTGCGTGAGGCATTATTAAATACACCACAAATAAAAATCAGCTCAACGTTAAATGCTTTCGGAACTGTACAGGTATATTAAATGTCCCCTTTGAAATGTGTGCTTATTTGGCTCGGAAGTGTTTTCTTGTTTACAATGACGTTTACGACACTTTTCGCTTTATGTTCTGAACAATGGTTCTATTCGAAAATTTCAGCGCATACAGAGTTTATTCAGGAAAACATCTGGGATAATATTTATATGAGCATTTTGTTTGGAGGCTCAGCCCTTGTAGATATTTTTTTAATTTTTGTAATCGCAAAGTTTTTCGCATATCGCAAACAGGCAGCCCGGTGACATTGCTCCCCGTCAATTTTATTGCTATGTCTAAAGTGATTGAGGCCACTTACGATGAATGGCAGCATTCGCACTGAAATAAATGATGTTCTCTACACCAAAGACCGTTTTACGTGTCCTTAGTGCAGAGATAATTCAAACTCTTCTATTTACCCACATCCCCGTTCCATCCGCCGCCCAGGGCAGCGATCAGCTTGACGCTGGTGACCATCTGGGTGCTGAGCAGTGACAGGACACTTTGCTGTTGGGTCAGGCTGGTGTTTTCGGTAGTCGCGACGTCGAGATAGTCGATCATCCCGGCCTGATACTGGTTGTAAGTCACGCGGGCGGATTCTTTTGCGGAATCGGCGGCGTTCTGACGGGCGACCAGCTCGCTGTCAAGCGTGTGCAGTTCAACCAGATAATCTTCCACTTCCTGCATCGCGGTTAACACGCTCTGGCGATAACTGGCGACATCGGCGTCATACGCGGCTTCGGCTTGCGCCACTTTGCCGCGGGTAGAACCGAAATCCAGTACTGTCTGGCTGAGTTCAGGGCCTAAAGACCAGACGCGGTTTGGCAGCGAGAACAGGTTATGGAATGCCGAGCTGGCGAACCCGCCGCTGGCGCTCAGGGTCAGATCGGGATAATACGCGGCAGTCGCCACACCGACGGCGGCATTGGAAGACGCCATAGTGCGTTCGGCGGCAGCGATATCAGGACGACGCTGCAACAACTGCGACGGAATGGCGTCCGGCATTGCAGGCAGGTTGAGTTTGACGTCGCGTGCCGCAAGGCTGAACTGCGCCGGTGGTTTGCCGATCAGTACCGCGATAGCGTGCTCAAGCTGGGCGCGCTGCCATTGCAGATCCAGCGCCGAGGCTTTGGTGCTTTCAAGCTGCGTCTGCGCCTGTGCCAGTGTGGCGCGTGAGGTGTTGCCACCTTCATACTGATTCTGGATCACCGTCAGGTAACGCTGATAAGAATCGATACTTTGTTTATACAGCGCGATTTGCTGATCCATCACCCGCAGCTGGAAATAATCCTGCGCCAGCTCGGACTGTGCGCTGAGCGTTGCATCAGCCAGATCGGCCTTGCTGGCCTGCGCACTGGCGTCCTGCTCTTCTGCCGTACGGCGCAACTTACCCCATAAATCCAGTTCCCAGCTGGCACTCAGTTGTGCGGACTGGCTGTTAGTGGTTGAGGTGGATGTGCCACTGCGCGTGCTGCCGACGGTAGCATCTACTGACGGATACAAATCGGAACGTGCCTGTGTCACCAGCGCCTGTGCCTGACGGTATTGCGCGGCATACTGCGCCACGTTCTGGTTGGAAATCTGCACCTGTGTCAGCAATGATGACAGCTCAGGATCCTGATACACCGCCCACCAGTCGCCTTTGGCCTGATTATCTTTCGGGATCGCCGCCGTCCAGCCTTTGGCTTCTTTAAATGCCGTGGGCATGGCAACGTCAGGCCGTTTGTAATCAGGGCCGACGGCACAGGCGCTGACCAGAAGTGCCAGCGCCAGCGGAGCAAGCCGGAACACCATAGAACGTGTTTTTTGCAGAGTCATCAGATTCGCTTCAGGGTGATAAGTTTCAGTGTGCTTAGTTTCATGATCAGTCATGGGTACGGGCCTCCGGCGGCGTCGTGTGAGGACGCAGGCGGTGCCACAGACGATGCGTCGCGCGGCTGGTGCGATCCATATACAGGTAAACGACCGGCGTGGTGAATAACGTCAGAACCTGACTCAGCGCCAGACCACCGGCGATCGCCAGCCCCAGCGGACTGCGCAGATCCGCGTCACCGCCGCTGCCCAGCGCCAGCGGCAATGCGCCGAAGAAGGCGGCCAGCGTGGTCATCAGGATCGGACGGAATCGCATCAGACAGGCCTGAGTGATCGCCTGTTGCGGCATCAGACCAAGCCGCCGTTCAGCGTCGAGCGCGAAGTCGATCATCATGATCGCGTTCTTTTTCACGATACCGATCAGCAGCAGGATCCCGATCAGTGCGATCACCGTCAGTTGCGTCCCCGTTACCAGCATCAGCAATAGCGCCCCCAGCCCGGCAGACGGCAGCGTGGAAAGAATGGTCAGCGGGTGAATATAACTTTCATACAGTACGCCCAGCACGATATATACCGCCGCCAGCGCCGCCAGGATCAGCCACGGCATGGAACTGGCCAGCGCTTCAAACGCCTGCGCGGTACCGGCATAACTGCCGTGAACGGTATCCGGCAGACCAATCTGCGCCATCGTCGTTTTCAGCGCAGCCTGCGCATCTTCCAGCGCATAGCCGTCGGCGAGGTTGAACGCAATAGTAGTGGTCGCCGTCTGCCCCTGATGAGAAACCGACAGCGGTGCATTGGCTCCGCTGAAGGTAGCAAACGCCGACAGCGGCACCTGATTACCGGAATCGGTGACGACATACAGCTGATGCAGGACATCCGGATTACTGGTGTAGTCAGACGTCAGGTTCATCACCACGTGATACTGGTTCAGCGTTTTGTAGATCGTAGCGATCTGCCGCTGGCTGAAGGAGTTATTGAGCAGCGTGTCGATCATCTTCACATTCACACCAAGCTGCGTGGCGCGATCCCGGTCGATATTGAGCATGATCTCCTGCCCGCCGGTCTGCGCATCGGAATCCACACCGGTCAGTTGCGGCAGTTTCGCCAGCGCTTTCTGCACCTTCGGCGCCCATTCACGCAGCACGGAAAGATCGTCAGATTGCAGGCTGTACTGATATTGGGCGTTGGCACTGCGTCCACCGATATGCAGATCCTGCGCCGCCATCAGGAACAACTGCGCGCCCGGTTCTTTGCCAGTCGCCATCATCAGGCGGTTGGCGACCTGATTGGCCGTCGCGGTGCGTTTATCAAAATCTTTCAGACGTACAAAGAAGGTCGCGGTATTACGTGAACCAAAACCGCCGCTGCCCGCTGAACTCATTACCGCTTCTACCGCCGGATCGTCCTGAATGATCTTGCTGTATTTCAGCACCTGCGGCTGGATCGACTGGAACGAGGTGTTCTGATCCGCACGTAACATGCCCATCAGCATCCCGGTGTCCTGATCCGGGAAGAAGCCTTTTTCCACCACGGTATACAGATAGAAATTCAGCAGGATCGTCAGGAACAGGCCGACCAGCGTGATCAGCTGATGCCGCATTACCCAGCCGAGCGCCGCAGAATACGCCGCCAGCAATTTGTTCAGCCCGCGTTCGATCATGCGGTAAATGCGCGGCTGACGTTTTTCCACCGGCGGTTTACGTTTGAGGAAACGCGCACACAGCATCGGCGTCAGGCTCAGCGACACCAGCATGGAGATGATCAGCGAGACACTCAGCGTCACCGCAAACTCGCGGAACAGACGCCCGACGATACTGCCCATCAGCAGGATCGGGATGAAAACGGCGATCAGTGAAAGCGTCATCGACAGCACGGTGAAACTGACTTCCTGCGCGCCTTTCAGCGCCGCCCGCACCGGCCCCAGCCCTTCCTCGATGTGCCGCGTAATATTTTCCAGCACCACAATGGCGTCATCGACCACGAAACCGGTGGAGATAATCAGCGCCATCAGCGAGAGGTTATCCAGGCTGTAGCCAAGCAGATACATCACCGCACAGGTACCGATCAGCGAAACCGGCAGCGCCACCGCCGGGATCAGCACCGCATTCCAGTTACGCAGGAATACAAACACCACGGCGATCACCAGAAGCGTGGCTTCCAGCAAGGTCATTTCGGTATCGCGCAGTGAAGCAGAAACGTTCGGCGAGCGATCCAGCGCCAGATTAAGCTGTACGTCGCCCGGCAGACTTTCTTTCATCAGCGGCAGCGCGGCCTTGATCGCTTCGATGGTTTCCAGCATGTTCGCGCCAGCCTGACGCGTCACGCCAATCATGACCGACGGTGTGCTGTTGTAATAACCTACGTTGTATTTATCTTCAACAGAATCATACACATTGGCGATATCGCTCAGGCGGATTGCCGACCCGTTGATGTAAGTGACGATCAGCGTTTTATACTGCGCGGCGGTGCTTTGCTGGCCGTTGCCTTCAATCATCCACGACTGATCTGAGCCTTGCAGCAGCCCTTTTGGCAGGTTACTGGTGCTCTCGGCAATGGCGGTACGAATGGTGTCGAGGGAAATTCCGTAAGAGGTGATCGCTTCCGGACGCAAATCAATGCGCACGCCCGGCAGCGCGGAACCGACCAGCGAAACCTGGCCGACGCCGTTCACCTGCGCGATTTTCTGTTGCAACTGGCTCGAGGCGATATCGTACAGCTCGCCTTTACTGCGCGTAGCCGACGTCAGTGCCAGCATGATAATCGGCGCATCCGACGGGTTGGCTTTACGATAGGTCGGCAGCGACGGCATGCTGCTCGGCAGCAAGGCGCGGGAGGCGTTGATCGCCGCCTGTACGTCGCGCGCCGCGCCGTTGATGTCGCGATCCAGATCGAATTGCAAAATGACGCTGGTCGAACTTTGCGAGCTGCGCGAGGTCATTTCCGTCACCCCGGCGATTTGCCCGAGCGCCCTTTCCAGCGGCGTCGCTACCGTTGCCGCCATGGTTTCAGGACTGGCACCGGGCAGACTGGCGCTGACCAGAATGGTCGGGAAATCCACCTGTGGCAGCGGCGCAACCGGCAGCAGGCGATATCCCAGCAAACCGAGCAGGAGTATCGCCAGCGTCAGCAGCATGGTGGCGACCGGACGGAAGATGAAGAAACGCGAAATATTCATTTATTCCGCCTGCTTCGCTGCGCGGCGATGACGCGGATTCAGACGGTGAGAAAGCCGGTCAAACATCAGGTAAATCACCGGCGTGGAGAACAGTGTCAGAACCTGACTGAAGATCAGACCGCCGACGATCACCAGCCCCAGCGGCTGACGCAGTTCCGCGCCGGATCCGCTCGCCAGCATCAGCGGCAGAGCGCCGAGCAGTGCAGCCATGGTGGTCATCATGATCGGACGGAAGCGCAGTAAACAGGCCTGGTGGATCGCCTCACGCGGCGACAGCCCCTGCTTGTTTTCCGCATCCAGCGCAAAGTCGATCATCATAATGGCGTTCTTTTTCACGATCCCGATCAGCAGGATCACCCCGATCAATGCGATCAGGCTGAATTCCGTACCGGCAAAGATCAGCGACAGCAACGCGCCCACCGCCGCCGACGGCAGCGTGGACAGAATGGTCACCGGATGAATAAAGCTTTCGTACAGAATGCCCAGCACCACATACATGGTAAGCAGCGCGGCGAGGATCAGCCACAGCGTGTTGCCGGTGGCACTTTCAAACGACGCCGCCGCACCCTGATAGCGCAAAGTGATGCTGTCCGGCATGGCGATATCGGCCACGGTGGTTTTGATCGCCTGCTGCGCCTGTTCCAGCGAATAGCCGTCTTTGAGGTTAAAGGAGACGGTGACCGCCGGGAACTGGTTGAGGCGCGCCTGCAACAGTGCGCCGGTGCGCATATGGATTTTGGCAATCGACGTCAGTTTCACCATGCCGTTAGTCGCACCGGAATTGGTGGTCGGGTTGCCGCTGTCCGACGTCGTGGTCGTGGTTGTCGTCGTTGTCGCTACCGTGCCGCTGGTCGAAGAACTGTTGTTGGTCGCCAGATACACATCATCAAACGAAGCCGGTGACTGCTGGAACTCCGGGGCGACTTCCAGCACCACGCGGTACTGGTTCGCCTGGGTAAAGATGGTGGAAACCAGTCGCTGACCGAACGCGTTGTACAACGCGGTATCGACATCCGAAGCGGTAATGCCGTAACGGGCGGCGGCATCGCGGTCCAGTTCTACATAGGCAATCTGCCCCTGATTTTGCAGGTTGCTGACCACTTCGCTGAACTCCGGCTGTGTGCTGAGTTTTTCAATCAGCTTTGGCGTCCATTCCACCAGATTTTCACTGTCGGAGTCATCCAGCGTGAACTGGTACTGGCTTGGCGTGACCTGATCGTCAACGGTCAGATCCTGCGAAGCCTGCATGTACAGTTCGATGCCCGGCACATTTGCCGTCTCCTGTTGCAGACGCGCAATGATTGCCGGCGCACGTTCGCTGCGCTCATCGAAAGATTTGAGGCTGATCTGCAAACGCCCGCTGTTCAGGCTGGTGTTATTGCCGTCCACGCCAATGGTGGACGACACACTTTCCACATCCGGATCCTTGAGAATTGCGGCGGTCAGTAACTGCTGACGGCGTCCCATTTCGCTGAAGGATACGTCCTGTGACGCCTGGGTGATCCCCTGGATCATCCCGGTATCCTGCGACGGGAAGAAGCCTTTTGGCACAATCACATACAGCAACGCGGTAAATACCAGAGTGGCGGCGGCGACCAGCAGAGTGAGCTTCTGGTGATTGAGCACCACGATCAGCATGCGGTCGTAACCGGCGATCATTTTGTCGAAGAACTCGCCACCTTTACGGTAAAACTTGCTCTGTTTTTCTTCCGGCGTGTGGCGCAGTAAATAGGCGCAGAGCATCGGTGTAAGCGTCAGCGACACCACCATCGACACCAGTATCGACACCGCCAGCGTGATGGCGAATTCGCGGAACAACCGCCCGACCACATCGCCCATGAACAGCAGCGGGATCAGCACCGCAATCAGCGAGAACGTCAGGGAAATAATGGTGAAACCGATTTGCTGCGAGCCTTTCAGCGCGGCCTGCATCGGCGTCTCGCCTTCCTCCAGCCTTCGCGAAATATTCTCGACCACCACGATGGCGTCATCGATAACAAAACCGGTGGCGATAGTCAGCGCCATCAGCGAGAGGTTGTTAAGACTGAAACCGCACAGGTACATCACGCCAAAAGTGCCGACCAGCGAGAGCGGCACCGCAACGCTCGGGATCAGTGTCGCAGCGACATTGCGCAGGAACAGGAAGGTGACCATCACCACCAGCGCGACAGACAGCAACAGTTCGAACTGCACGTCGCTGATCGAGGCGCGAATGGTTTGCGTACGGTCGGATATCACGCTGATTTTGACCGATTCCGGCAGCGCTTCCTGCAATTTCGGCAGTTGCGCTTTGATGGCGTCCACCACCTGAATCACGTTGGCACCCGGTTGGCGCTGCACGCTGATAATAATGGCCGGTTGCTTGTTCGCCCAGGCAGACAAGTACTGATTTTCCGGCGCTTCGGAAAGCGTCGCGACATCGCGCAGACGCAGCGCTGCCCCGTTTTCGTAATTGACGATCAGATTGCCGTATTCGGCGGCGGTGCGCAGCTGGTCGTTGGCATCGATGGTGATCGAATGATGCGGGCCGTCGAAGCCCCCTTTCGAGCCGTTGACGTTGCTGTTGCCGATCAGCGTATTGATGGTTTCCAGACTAAGATTATGCGCCGCCAGTTTACGCGGATCGACCTGCACACGAACCGCAGGCTGATGACCGCCCGCCAGCGTGACCATACCGACGCCGGAAATCTGCGACAGTTTCAGCGCCACGCGGGTGTTGACCAGATCCTGCACTTTGGTCAGTGGCAGGGATTCGGACGTCGCCGCCAGGGTCAGCACCGCGGCATCTGCCGGGTTCACTTTTTTGTAAGTCGGCGGATTCGGTAAATCACTTGGCAGCAGACTGTCCGCCGCGTTAATCGCCGCCTGGACTTCCTGCTCCGCCACGTCGAGGGACAAATCCAGCGAGAATTTCAGCGTGATAATGGAGGAACCGCTGGCGCTGGTGGAATACATCTGGCTCAGACCGGCCATCTGACCGAGCTGACGCTCAAGCGGGGCGGTGATCCCTGATGCCATCACATCCGGACTGGCGCCCGGATACAGCGTGGTCACCTGAATGGTCGGATAATCGACCTGCGGCAGCGCCGAGGTCGACAGCATGTTGTAGGCGAAAATCCCCGACAACAGCACGGCGACCATCAGCAGAATGGTCGCGACCGGCCGGAGTATAAAGAGGCGTGAAGGATTCATTTAGACCCGCTGTCTTTACCGGCTGTATTTGGAGTTGCATCGGGCGCGGCGACAGTTTTGTCGGCACCGGTGGTGGCTTTATCCACACCGCCACTTTGCTCGCGGGCTTTAGACGAGCCGTCCGCTGCTGCAGCTTCACCGGAATTCGGCGTGACAATCTCGACTTTGGTGCCGTTGTTCAGGCGGTCAATACCGGTAGTCACCACCTGCTCGCCCGGCTTCACGCCGGACAAAATCGCCACCTGATCGTCACCAAAGTCTGGCCCGGATTTCACGCTGCGGCGCTCAATGGTGCTGTCGGCTTTCACCACATACACGAAGTCGCCGTCGCTACTCAGTTGTAATGCTGCCGCCGGGATCACCGTGGCGTCTTTCAGGGTCGCGACCTGTAAGCGGGCATTCACAAACTGGTTCGGATAGAGTTTCTCATCGGCGTTATCGAACAGCGCTTTCAGCTTGATGCTGCCGGTGCTGGTATCAATTTCGTTGCTGATAAATTGCAGTTTGCCCTGTCCGAGCACTTCGCTGCCGCTCTGGTCAAAGGCAGTCGTCGGCAACTGATTGCCGCCACGCAACGCTTTAAGCAAGGTTTGCAGATTGCTTTGCGGCACGCTGAAGGTGACGGCAATCGGCTGGGTCTGAGTAATCGTCACAATGCCGGTGGTGGAACTGCTGGTGACCATGTTGCCCGGATCGACCAGACGCAGACCAACGTGTCCGCTGACCGGTGCGGTGATTTTTGCGAACTCAAGATTCAGCTTGGCGGCCGCGATTTGTGCCAGATCGGCTTTCACTGCACCGGCATACTGACCGGCGGTTGCAATCTGGCTTTCCAGATCCTGACGTGCCAGGGAATCTTGCGCATACAGTTTGCGGTAACGCGCCAGCGTCAGTTCAGCGCTTTTCGACAGCGCCTGATTCTGCGCCAAATCACCCTGATATTGTTCCAGCGTGGCCTGATAACTGCGCGGATCAATCTGCGCCAGCAGCTGCCCCTGCTCGACTTTCTGCCCTTCGGTGAAATACACCTTCATCAGCTGACCATCCACCCGGCTGGTGACCGTGACTGTCGCGTTGGCGACAACGGTACCCAGCGCACGCAGATACACCGGCACATCGGCCTGCGTGGCTTTTCCGGCCTGCACCGGTGTGGCCATTCCGGCCATCATCTGGCCGCGCATCGCACGCATTCCGCCGCGGCCCGGTTTTTTATGGGCAGATGAGTCGGAAGCACTTTGATGGAAAGCAAAGAACCAGACCAGGATCGCAGCAACGATAATGGCGATGATAACCCACACGAGAGTGCGTTTTTTGGAACGAGACGAGGCAGTCGGCAGCATAAATTTCTTGGTTTCGCAGTATTAAAGAGGAGAAAGCAGCTGAAAAATGACCTTCAACCAGAGATTTTCAATATCAGTCAAAAACACATTATCCCTAAAAGGCTCACCGGCTGTTTTTAGGACAACGTAAAGATTTCGTTAGCAATTAAGAATTTTTATTTCGTTCAGCAGGATGAATTATACGCACTAATTTATCCTTTCTGACCCTTTAATGTTAAGAACTAAATGAGAATGAATATTGAAGACACAGACAGAAAATCATTATGAAGTGTCAGCCAGTCGTGGAATTTTGTCAGGAAAACGCAGGTTTAGCGTGAAATTTAACCTGCCAGCTCACCTTAACTGGTTATAAAACCAGAGGTAAATCCCGAAAATTGGATGTATTGATAATTTATATTGTTTGCGCCGACCACGGCTTGATAAGGTGAATTTTCTGATTGGTTTTCATCTTCTTGAAAGGGATTCAGGCGAATGCAGAAAAAATTTCAATCCAGACCGGTGATTGGGGTAACGCTGGACAGTGAGGAAGCCGGTGGCTACGCCGATTTCCCCTGGTATGCCCTGCGTCAAAACTACCTAAAAAGTCTGGCAGAGCTTGGCGCAGTACCGCTGGCTTTGCCGCACCACGCGGAACTGGCGGATGAATATCTGTCGATGTGCGACGGTATTGTCGTGACCGGCGGCGCGTTTGATGTTCCGCCTGAACTCTTTAATGAGCAACAGACCAGCGATCAGGTGCGTCTGAAACCGGCCCGTACTGAATTTGAAAAAGCCATCGTCAAAGGTGCCATGCAGCGCAATATGCCGCTGCTGGGGATTTGCGGCGGTCAGCAGCTGCTTGCCGTGTTAACCGGCGGCACGCTCCATCAGCACATTCCCGATGCACTGCCCGATGCCCTTGAACACAGCACGACCGTCGATACAGAAAACGCCGGCGGCAAAAAGCGCGCCCGTCATCCTGTAGAGATTGTTGAAGGTTCGCTGCTCAGCCGCTGCGTCGATCGCGATCATTATGAGGTCAACAGCTCGCATCATCAGGCGGTGAAATCGGTCGGCCCCGGCTGCATTGTGAATGCTTATGCGCCTGACGGCGTGATCGAAGGCATTGAGTGCGAGGAGTATGATTTCTGCCTGGGCGTGCAATGGCACCCTGAACATCAGCAACATCAGCAGGATACGCAGCTGCTGAAAGCCTTTGTCGCAGCATCGTCGCGCTATCAGCAGTCAATGCGCACGGCGGGTAAAGCCATGACAGAAGCGATGAACGACGCGATTTCCCGTCCGGGGAATGAGCAGGCGTGAATCAGGCGGCGCTTAAAATCAGAACCGCCCAGATACTGCATGATCTGGGCATCGACCCGCAGGTTATCGCACACCGTACGCTGCCTTACTTTGAAGAAGTAAGTGAGTACTTACTGGAGGATACGGAAACCGAAGCGGAGAGCGGCAAAGTTTACCGGCTGATCTCCCCCGCGGCTGCCGCCTGGCATCAGATGAAACAACGGGCTGCCGCCGACGGCGTGGGCATTTATCTGGTCTCTGCTTTTCGCAGTCTGGATTATCAGGCCGGATTAATCCGCATCAAACAGCAGGCAGGCGTCCCACCGGAAGATTTCTTCACCTCGCTGGCACCGCCCGGATGCAGCGAACATCACACCGGTCGCGCCATAGATATCAATACCCCCGGCTGTGACGAAGTGACCGGCGTTTTTGGCGAAACAGACGCTTTTCGGTGGCTGAAAACTCACGCCGCCCGCTTCGGTTTCGTGATGTCCTTTCCGCTGAATAATCCCTGGGGCTTTATTTATGAGCCGTGGCACTGGTGCTGGCATCCGCAATAAAACACAGTGACCTGCGTCTCAGTTTCCATAACTAAAATTGTCGTCGAAACATTTATCTGTTAGGCCAATTTTCTGTTTCATTTTTAGCACAAATAAAACACACTATGCCCTCAACAGGTGTCTGCCAGACAGATGCCTGATCCCAACATCTTCTTATAAGTCATAAATTTCAATGCAATCAGATACCGTTTCGCGCAGGACAGCATGGCTACGCGTTGTGATGATGGCTATTGCCGCGTTCATCTTCAACACCACTGAATTCGTGCCTGTCGGATTACTTTCCGACATCGCCGCCAGTTTCAACATGAAGACCGCTCAGGTCGGTCTGATGCTGACCATCTACGCCTGGGTTGTGGCGCTGATGTCACTGCCGCTGATGCTGCTGACCCGCAATGTTGAGCGAAAGCGCTTACTGATCGTCATCTTCGTGATATTCATCGCCAGCCATATTCTTTCGGTCGTGGCCTGGGATTTCTGGAGTCTGGTGGCCTCGCGTGTCGGTATCGCCCTCGCCCACGCCATTTTCTGGTCGATCACCGCGTCACTGGCAATCCGTGTCGCACCGGCCGGTAAAAAAACACAGGCACTCAGTATGTTAGCCACCGGTACCGCGCTGGCGATGGTGCTGGGCTTACCGCTGGGACGCCTGATCGGACAATATCTCGGCTGGCGCACCACCTTTATGAGCATCGGCATCGTTGCGCTGCTGACGCTGATTTGCCTGATCAAACTGTTGCCGCCGCTGCCAAGTGAACATACCGGTTCACTGAAAAGCGTGCCGATGTTGTTCCGCCGTCCGGCGCTGGTCGGCATGTATCTGTTGACTGCACTGATAGTGACTGCTCACTACACGGCGTACAGTTACATCGAGCCGTTTATCCAGACCGTCGCGAATATGGGTGAAAACTTCACCACCTTCCTGCTGCTGATTTTTGGTGGCGCAGGTATTCTCGGCAGCATTGCGTTCAGTGTGCTTGGCAACCGCTTCCCGGCGGCGATGCTCAGCGGCCCGATCTTGCTGGTCACCCTCAGCATGTTGCTGTTATTTGTGGCGGTGATGAATCCGGTCGCTATTTCAGTCCTTTGTGTGATCTGGGGGCTGGCAATGATGATTATCGGCCTGGCACTGCAGGTGCGTGTACTGGCGCTGGCGACCGATGCAACGGACGTTTCAATGGCGCTGCTTTCCGGCATCTATAACATTGGTATAGGCGCGGGGGCGCTGATCGGCAATCAGGTGAGTCTGCATCTGGAAATGAGTAACGTCGGCTATGCGGGCGGGCTGATCGGCTGCATCGCGTTGGTCTGGTGTCTGACGATTTTCAAACGCTATCCGCAGCTGAAAGTAACGAACTGATATCGGGACTTGAAAAGTAAAACCGGCACATCTGCCGGTTTTTTTATGCCTGAATGTTCATGGAATTAACGCAATAACTTCAGATTCCCCGTCAGCGATTTAATCCATTTTTCCGGCCCGACCAGGCCCACGCCATCGAGTACTTCATCGTATAAATCCCGCCGCGGAAACGTCATTTCATACTGCTCAAACTGATGCATCGTGCGCGCAAATGCCGGGAACGGCACCACGCTGCGCTCGCCTGCTGCGTCCAGCGCTTTGAACATCAGCGCCTTAATGTGATCCGGCGTTGCCTGCAGAATGGGCAGCGGAGTTTTAGAGATAGTATCGGTCGTGACGCCCTTTGCATCCGTCAGTGAACTGCCCGCCAGCATCGGGAATTTTGCTGCTAATCCGATGCCAATTACGCCTGCCGTGTTCGCCAGTAATCCCGGTGGAAGTTCGGGATTGAGGATAATTGCCACCCGCAGGTTATCTGCCATTTTGTCCGCCCTTTTCATCATTATTGATGACAAAAAGGATAGCGTTGAGCCACGGAAAGGTGCTTTCTTTTTGCGCGGTAAAATGCCCTAATCTGGTTATCCCTTCCTCATAATCACATTTAAAAGGCAGATTATGTCTGTATATAAAATTTCGCCGGCAGACCTTCGCATTCTTAAACAACTACAGAGTTCAGGCAGAATGACCAATCAGGAGCTGGCGGAAAAAGTGGGCATGGCTGCCTCGCCGTGCTGGCGGCGCATGAAACAGCTGGAAGACAGCGGTGTGATCACCGGTTATCAGGCGAACATTGACCGGAAAAAGATTGGTCTTGGATTGCTGGCTTTTATCCGGGTGAAAATCGACAGCCACAGCGAGGAAGATGCCCAGAGTTTCGAACAGGAAGTCGGCGCGCTGCCCTCGGTGATTGCCTGTTATGCAATTGCCGGTGACGCAGATTTTCTGTTGCAGGTGGTGGCGAAAGATCTCGACAGTTTTTCCAGCTTCGCGATGGAAGTCGTGCGCCGTTTACCGGGGATTAAAGAGACGCAAACCTCGTTTGTACTCCGGGAAGTGAAGCCGCTGGATGTGTTGCCGCTGGAGGGGATTTAAGGACATTCGAGGGTATGGCAAAATGCTGAACGATGTTGAATAAAACACTTCCTGACCAACATGACAAGTAGATAGTTATGCGATAAAATTTACATAAATATGCAAAATCCCTTTTACCTGAACCCGGTTTTGCGTTATCAATATAGGCATTGAAACCTTTAGCAGACAGACCTAATTCATACAGGATTTAATCGATGACAACTATTCTCAAGCACCTTCCTATCAATCAGCGTGTCGGTATCGCGTTCTCCGGCGGTCTGGACACCAGTGCAGCGCTGCTGTGGATGCAGAAAAAAGGCGCGATCCCTTATGCGTACACGGCCAACCTGGGTCAGCCTGATGAAGAAGATTACGATGCCATTCCGCGTAAAGCGATGGAGTACGGTGCAGAGAAAGCCCGCCTGATTGATTGCCGTAAACAACTGGTTGCTGAGGGCATTGCCGCCATTCAATGTGGCGCATTCCATAACACCACCGCAGGCGTGACGTACTTTAACACCACCCCGCTGGGTCGCGCCGTAACCGGCACCATGCTGGTTGCCGCAATGAAAGAAGACGGCGTGAATATCTGGGGCGACGGCAGCACGTACAAAGGTAACGATATCGAACGTTTCTATCGTTACGGTCTGCTGACCAATGCTGAACTGAAGATTTATAAACCGTGGCTGGATACCGACTTTATCGATGAACTCGGCGGCCGTCATGAGATGTCCGAATTCATGATTCAGTCCGGTTTCGATTACAAAATGTCGACCGAGAAAGCCTACTCAACCGACTCCAACATGCTGGGTGCGACACACGAAGCCAAAGATCTGGAATTCCTCGATTCCGGCGTCAAAATCGTTAATCCGATTATGGGCGTGAAGTTCTGGGATGAGAACGTTGTCGTGAAAGCGGAAGAAGTGGTTGTCCGTTTTGAACGCGGTTATCCGGTTGCACTGAACGGCGTAACCTTTGACGACAGCGTTGAGCTGATGATGGAAGCCAACCGCATCGGTGGTCGTCATGGTTTGGGTATGAGCGACCAGATTGAAAACCGTATTATCGAAGCCAAAAGCCGTGGCATCTACGAAGCCCCGGGAATGGCGCTGCTGCACATCGCTTACGAGCGTCTGCTGACCGGTATTCATAACGAAGACACCATCGAGCAATATCACGCAAATGGCCGTGTTCTGGGTCGTCTGCTGTATCAGGGCCGTTGGTTCGATCCACAAGCACTGATGCTGCGTGACTCCGCTCAGCGTTGGGTCGCCAGCGAAATCACCGGTGAAGTCACTCTGGAACTGCGTCGCGGCAACGACTACACCATCATGAATACCGTGTCTGAGAACCTGACTTACAAACCAGAGCGTCTGACCATGGAAAAAGGCGATTCTGTGTTCTCACCAGATGACCGTATTGGTCAGCTGACCATGCGTAACCTGGATATCACCGATACCCGCGAGAAACTGCAAAACTACGTTGAGACAGGCTTGCTGACTTCTTCCGCCTCTACCGGTTTACCGCAGGTGGATAACAACAACCTGCCACGCGGATTACAGGTGAAGAATAAGTAATTGCTGTTGGCGTAAACAATTTGCAAGAAGTTGCAGAAGTCCCTTGTATGCTCCTCCCCCTGCGAAGGGGGAGGCTGGGAGGGGGTTTAGCAAACCCTAAAACAGTGGATGTTTCCGCATTGCGATCTGACCTTAATACCCCACCCCAGCCCTCCCCTTCGCAGGAGAGGGATTTGATTGGCATCAACTTTTTTTCAGGGATCAAATTTTAGATGTGCGAAAACGTCGTACAGGAAATACGAATAAAAGATATTGGGTTGTGAATTTTGTAGGGTATTGAACAGATTTAAGGAAGAAGCTTTTGGAGCGGGTGAAGGGAATCGAACCCTCGTATGCAGCTTGGGAAGCTGCCGTTCTACCATTGAACTACACCCGCATCGGTGTGCGACTGGCATTATAACCGGTTACGACGGCGGAGCAAGGCGTGATTGCGGATAAACGCTGGAGTTTTAAGCAGTTAGCGTATGGCGTGATCTGCGGCATGAAAAAGGGCGCCGGAGCGCCCTTTTGTGGTTTCTGAGGAAACTTATTTTTGTGTCTGCGGACGCATTGCCGGGAACAGGATAACGTCGCGGATGGTGTGGCTGTTGGTGAACAGCATAACCATACGGTCGATACCAATGCCCAGACCGGCAGTCGGTGGCAGGCCGTGTTCCAGCGCTGTTACGTAGTCTTCGTCGTAGAACATCGCTTCGTCGTCGCCTGCATCTTTCGCAGAAACCTGATCAGCAAAACGCTGTGCCTGGTCTTCTGCATCGTTCAGCTCAGAGAAGCCGTTACCGATTTCACGGCCGCCGATGAAGAATTCGAAACGGTCAGTGATTTCAGGGTTCTCGTCATTACGGCGCGCCAGCGGAGAAACTTCTGCCGGGTACTCGGTAATGAAGGTTGGCTGGATCAGCTGTGCTTCAGCGGTTTCTTCGAAGATCTCGGTCACGATACGGCCCAGGCCCCAGCTCTTCTCGATTTTGATGCCGATAGATTCTGCGATAGCGGTCGCTTTAGCCAGATCGTCGAGATCAGCAACATTAGTTTCCGGACGGTATTTGCAGATCGCTTCGCGCATGGTCAGCTTGGCGAAAGGCTTGCCGAAATCGAAAGTCTGGTCGCCGTACTGCACAACGCTGCTGCCCAGAACGGATTCAGTCAGCGTGCGGAACAGGGTTTCAGTCAGAACGATCAGGTCTTTGTAATCCGCGTACGCCATGTAGAGTTCCATCATGGTGAACTCTGGGTTGTGACGCGGAGAAACGCCTTCGTTACGGAAGTTACGGTTGATTTCGAATACGCGATCGAAACCACCAACAACCAGACGCTTCAGATACAGTTCCGGCGCGATACGCAGGTACATGTCGATGTCGAGGGCATTGTGGTGGGTGATGAACGGACGTGCCGCCGCGCCACCAGGGATCACCTGCATCATCGGGGTTTCGACTTCAATGAAGCCGTTTTCCACCATGAAGCTGCGGATGCCAGACATGATCTGAGAACGGATTTTGAAGGTCTTACGGGAATCTTCGTTGGCGATCAGGTCGAGATAACGCTGACGGTAACGCGCTTCCTGATCCTGCAGGCCGTGGAATTTATCCGGCAACGGACGCAGTGCTTTGGTCAGCAGACGCAGTTCAGAACAATGGATCGACAGTTCGCCGGTCTTGGTTTTGAACAGTTTACCGGTCGCACCCAGGATATCGCCCAGATCCCATTTCTTGAATTGCTCGTTGTAGATGCCTTCCGCAAGGTCATCACGCGCAACGTAAAGCTGGATACGGCCGCCGACATCTTGCAAGGTCACAAAAGATGCCTTGCCCATGATACGGCGGGTCATCATACGGCCACCGACGGTGACTTCGATGTTTAACGCTTCCAGTTCTTCGTTGGTCTTTTCGCCATATTTCGCATGCAATTCATCAGAGATGCTGTCACGACGGAAATCGTTAGGGAAAGCGATACCGGATTCACGCAGTAAAGCCAGCTTCTCACGACGAGCTTTCAGCTCGTTGTTAAGATCTGGTACGTTTTCTGCGCTTTGCGCTGCTGGTTGTTGCTCAGACATTTTGGTTCCTCATAACCCGGCTTTCAAACTTGCCTCAATGAATTTATCCAGGTCGCCATCCAGTACGGCCTGCGTATTTCGCGTTTCGACGCCCGTGCGTAAATCTTTGATACGGGAATCGTCCAGCACGTAAGAACGAATCTGGCTGCCCCAGCCGATGTCAGACTTGTTGTCTTCCAGCTGCTGTTTGTCCGCATTTTTCTTTTGCATCTCATACTCATAAAGCTTCGCACGCATCTGCTTCATGGCCTGATCTTTGTTTTTATGCTGGGAGCGGTCGTTCTGACACTGAGTCACAATGTTGGTCGGAAGGTGGGTAATACGTACCGCAGATTCCGTTTTGTTGACGTGCTGACCACCCGCACCGGACGCGCGGTATACGTCGATACGCAGGTCGGCAGGGTTAATTTCGATTTCGATATCGTCATCCACTTCCGGATACACAAACGCGGAACTGAAAGACGTATGGCGACGGCCACCGGAATCGAACGGGCTTTTACGCACCAGGCGATGCACGCCGGTTTCTGTACGCAGCCAGCCGAACGCGTAATCACCGATAATCTTGATGGTTGCAGATTTAAGCCCTGCCACTTCACCGTCAGACTCTTCGATAACTTCTGTTTTGAAACCTTTGGCTTCTGCCCAGCGCAAATACATACGCAGCAGCATGCTCGCCCAGTCCTGCGCTTCCGTACCACCGGAACCCGCCTGGATATCGAGATAGCAGCTCGCGTTATCGTATTCGCCGGAGAACATGCGGCGGAATTCCAGCTGTTCCAGTTTGGCGGTCAGTACATCGAGTTCGGCAACCGTTTCGTTGAACGTGTCTTCATCGTCGGCTTCAACAGCCAGTTCCAGCAGGCCGGTCACATCTTCCGCGCCCTGTAGCAACTCATCGATGGTTTCAACAATAGCTTCCAGAGAGGAACGTTCTTTGCCCAGCGCCTGTGCGCGTTCTGGCTCGTTCCAGACGTCCGGCTGTTCCAGCTCGGCGTTTACTTCTTCGAGGCGTTCTTTCTTGGCATCATAGTCAAAGATACCCCCGAAGAACGACTGTCCGCTCGGACAGGTCCTGAATGCGGTTCTTAACCGGATTAATTTCAAACATGATTTTTCGCGTCTTACGTTAGATTCGGAGTTGGCCCAATGCCATTCGAACCGCCGATTCTAACGGAATTAGCGGTCTTTTTATAGCAACGAGCCGTTTTTTTGCAGGGTTTATTGTGGGTGAAAATCGCTTATTTCGGCCATAAATGTTCGATGATCAACTGAACGCTGCGATTTCCCCGAAATTCATTGATATCCAGCCGGTACGCCAGGTGCACTTCGCGGATGCTGCTGTCCGGCCAGAACGTCGGATCGATGTTAAAGGCGATACCGTCAAGCAGCGGGCCTCCGCCAACCGGTTCGATCATCAGTTTGAGATGACGTTCTTTCAGCAGTTTCTGTTGCAGGATGCGGAACGTGCCGTCAAACGTCGGTTCAGGAAACGCCTGTCCCCACGGACCACCGTCACGCAGCATTTCAGCCGTATCTATTGTCAGTTCATGAGCCGACAGTTCGCCATCCGACCAGACCACGCCTTCAAGATGTGAAGGATCCAGCCATTCGCCGACCAGTTCTGCGAATTTGTCACGAAACTCGTCGAACTTGCTTTCTTCCAGCGACAAACCGGCAGCCATCGCATGTCCGCCAAATTTCATCATCAGACCGGGATTAAGCGTATCGAGACGTTCAAGCGCATCGCGCATGTGCAAACCCGCAATAGAACGGCCGGAGCCTTTCAGAATGCCATCGCCTGCGGGAGCAAACGCAATCACCGGACGGTTGAAACGCTCTTTCAGACGCGATGCCAGAATACCGACCACGCCCTGATGCCATTCCGGATGGTACATCGCCAGACCGAACGGCAGCGCGTCGGTGCTGCGCTCGAGCTTGTCGCACAGCGCCAGCGCTTCAACCTGCATGCCCTGCTCTATTTCACGTCGGGTCTGGTTCAGCGCATCCAGATCACTGGCCAGCGCACGCGCCTGACCGATATCTTCGCTGAGTAAAAGCGCCACGCCAACCGACATATCATCAAGACGTCCGGCGGCATTGAGCCGTGGCCCGAGGGCGAAACCTAAATCGCTGGCGCACAATGTGCGTGCTTCGCGTCCTGCCACTTCGAGCAGCGCGCGGATACCCGCCCGGCATTTTCCAGCACGGATACGGTTCAGCCCCTGATACACCATGATGCGGTTATTAGCATCAAGCGGCACAACATCCGCCACGGTTCCCAGCGCCACCAGATCCAGATGTTCCGCCAGATTAGGGATCGCCAGACCGTTTTGCTCGAACCAGCCGCTGTCACGTAAAGCACTGCGTAACGCCAGCATCAGATAGAACGCTACGCCGACGCCCGCCAGCGATTTAGACGGGAACTCGCAGCCGACCAGATTCGGGTTAATAATCGCTTCGGCATCCGGCAACGTTTCGCCCGGCAAGTGGTGATCGGTGACCAGCACCTGAATGCCCTTTTCATGGGCGAGCGTGACACCAGCATGAGAGGAAATACCGTTATCAACGGTCAGGATCAGCTCTGCGCCGCGTGACGCTGCCTGTTCGACGACTTCCGGGCTGAGGCCATAGCCGTCTTCAAAACGGTTAGGTACCAGATAATCCAGATTCCCGCAGCCCATGCTGCGTAAAGACAACAGCGTCAGCGCGGTGCTGGTTGCGCCATCCGCATCAAAATCACCGACGATAATAATACGCAGACGTTCAGCCAGCGCTTTTTGCAATAACGCGACCGCAGTATCAATGCCGTCGAGTTGCTGATAAGGCAGCATTCCGCGCACGCTGCGCTCAAGTTCCTGACTTTCTTTCACGCCCCGGGCGAGATACAAACGGCGCAACAAAGGGGAAAGATCGGCGGGAAGTTCCACGCCAGTCGCTGCCTCACGGCGGCGAAGTTGAGTCTGCAAGGTCACGAAAAATCAACCACCCGTTTTATGTGAAGGATCCTGCTGATCAAGCATGGCGGCCATTTCTTTTGGCGGCTGATAGCCAGGGATCAAAGTACCGTCTGCCAGCACCACAGCCGGCGTGCCAGTGACGCCAAATTGCACGCCCAGCTCAAAGTGTTTCGCTATATCACTGGTTTTGCAGGTTGCTGGAGTGATGTCATCACCACGCATTGCCGCATCAAAACTGGTTTTGCGGTTGCCTGTACACCAGATCGACTGCATGTCTTTCTCTGTTTTAGAATTCAGCCCCTGACGCGGAAACGCCAGATAACGCACCGTAATCCCGAGATCGTTATACTCTTGCATCTGCTGATGCAGTTTGTGGCAATAGCCGCAGGTGATGTCGGTAAACACCGTAATCACATGTTTTTCGTTTTTGGCTTTGTAGATGATCATCTCGTTTTGCAGCGCATCCAGCTTTTTCACCAGCGCTTTGTTAGTCACGTTGACCGGATGAGTGCCGCTGACGTCATACATCGGCCCCTGCAAAACATGCTTGCCATCTTCAGTGATGTAAATCGTGCCGCTGTCGGTGGAAACGGCGCTCAGGCCTTTTACCGGCGTAGGCTGTACCTCGGCATTGCTCATACCCAGTTTGCCCAGCGTGGCTTTGATTGCTGCATCGTCAGCATGGACCGCGGAGCTCATACACGCAGTCAGGAATGTCAGCAGCAGTAAACCTTTTTTCATCATGTCGTCCTTTCTCTCCGGCGGGTTACGCGCGGGGATGATGTTGTTGATGTAGCTGTTTGAGTCGTTCAGTCGCTACATGGGTGTAAATTTGAGTGGTTGATAAGTCACTGTGACCTAACAACATTTGCACCACGCGCAGATCCGCACCGTGGTTTAGTAAGTGAGTGGCGAAAGCGTGGCGCAGAACGTGGGGTGACAAACGTTCCGCATCAATGCCCGCAAGGATCGCATAGTGTTTGATACGATGCCAGAACGTCTGACGCGTCATTTGCTGCGCGCGGTTACTCGGGAAGACGATATCCAGCGACTGACCGTTGAGCAGCCACGGTCTGCCGTGCTCGAAATAATTCTCGATCCAGTACACCGCTTCCTCGCCCATCGGCACCAGGCGTTCTTTATTCCCTTTACCGATAACCCGCACCACCCCCTGCCGCAGACTCAGATCACTGAGCGTCAGCCCGACCAGTTCAGAAACACGCAACCCGGTGGCGTACAGCAGTTCGAGCATAGCTTTATCGCGCAATTCCAGGGGAACATCCACACTTGGCGAAGCCAGTAACGCATCGACCTGCGCTTCACTGAGATCTTTCGGCAGCCGCTGCGGTAATTTTGGCGAAGACAGCAAAGCTGTCGGGTCATCCTGACGTACAGATTCGCGGTTCATATACTGGAACAAACGGCGCATCGCGCTGAGCAACCGCGCCGAACTGGTGGCTTTGTAACCACCTTCAATACGTTCGGAAAGGAAAGACTGCAAATCTTCCGCACTGACATGCAGCAAATCGGTCTTATTGTGATGCAGCCAGCCCAGCAGAGATTTCAGATCCTGCCGGTAAGACGAGAGCGTATTTTCTGCGAGATTCCGCTCAATCCACAGCATATCCAGAAACTGTTCTGTCAGGCTCTGATCCGCCTGATTCACCGCTTGCAGAGCCTGCTCAGAGGTCACGTCCTGAGTGTTCACATTATCTTGTTTTGGCATTCCGACTCCTGTTTCCTGAGCACATACTGCGCCAGCCATTATGCCTTTCATGCATCCAAATCTGCTACACTGCCTGCCATTCGTATTCTTATGACGTTATGGCAACAAGCATGAAAATTGGACTTTTCTACGGTTCCAGCACCTGTTACACCGAAATGGTGGCGGAAAAAATTCGCGACATTCTGGGCGAAGAACTGGTTGATTTGCACAACATTAAAGATGTTGATCCTGATGTGATGGAAGACTACAGCATCCTGATCCTCGGCATCCCGACATGGGATTTCGGCGAAATTCAGGAAGACTGGGAAGCCGTCTGGAATCAACTTCCTACGCTTAAATTACGCGGCAAAATTGTTGCCATGTACGGTATGGGCGACCAGCTCGGCTACGGCGAATGGTTCCTCGACGCGCTTGGGATGCTTTACCATCAGCTGGTGCCGCTGGGAGTTCGCTTTATCGGTTTCTGGCCGACTGAAGGCTTTGAATTTACCAGCCCGAAACCGCTAAGTGCCGATGGCAAACATTTCGTCGGACTGGCACTCGACGATGTGAATCAGTTTGATCTCACCGAAGAGCGCCTGCAACAGTGGTGCGAGCAAATCCTGCTGGAAATGGACGCCCTGCTGTAACGCCTCGCCTTCCGCAACAGGTACGCCGCAACTTCAGCCCGGTTTTGCCGGGCTTCGCGGATGAGTATTCAGCAGTATCTGGCGCAAATGCCGCCACTCTTCCTGACTCATGCTGTCCGAGGCAAGCCACAAACGCTGCCTTCTGCTGCGCATTGCCTGCGCCAGACCGCCTTTGAGTTTCTCCCGACGCAGTGAAAGCAACGCGCCGTGACTTATCATCCACACCGGGTGTTTAATCTGCCATTCATGACCTCGCCACAAAAGACGGTAATCATCAGTCAGAACAATTTCACCCGTACGTGCCGTGATACGCCGCTGACTACGAATGCATTCAAACAGCACCAGCAACAGCAGCGTCATCCAGACAGGCCAGTAACCCGCAGGCCAGGGTGCCAGCAAAATCATCAGCATCACCGCACCGTAACATCCCAGTGAGAAAAGCTGACTGCGCCAGGACACCCTGAGATCACATCGCCACAGGGCCACGGGCTTTGTTTCGCATTTGAATAAGGGCAACCATGCGTTGTAATTCGGTATCGTTTGGCTCGCCGTGATTCATCAGCCAGTTGAACAGATCTGGGTCATCGCAGGTCAGCAGGCGGACAAATACCTCTTTATCGGCCTCACTCAGCGAATCATATTCATGCTCGAAAAACGGCATGATAGAAATATCCAGCTCGCGCATACCACGGCGGCAGGCCCAGTGAACTCGGGAACGGTTATTAATATCCAGTTGATTTTTGCTTTCCATAACAAGGCTCTTTGTTGGGATACAGAACGTGAGTTTCTTTATGTCTGCGATGATTCTACCAGCGGCACGTCAAGCAACGTAACTTTTCAGTGCCCTGTTTTGTCAATCTACGTGATGTGCCGTAAAACCTGCTGTAAACCTGTCGGATGTTTTACATTCTCTGGAAGGCATACCGTAAAAGGCACCAATAACTGTTTTCAAAGCGGGTGGGCTCTTTTACCATGAGGTATCAGTCACATTTCATTGACCGGGATTAGAAAATGGCTAACGAATTTCCCTTTCCACCGCAAAAACCTTCAGCGTCGTCTCATCTGCCGCTGACGTTGATCTCTCTGGAAGACTGGGCGCTGGTAACCATGACCGGCGCAGACACCATGAAGTACCTGCAAGGTCAGGTCACTGTGGATGTCGATGCGCTGGCAACCGACAGCCACGTTCTTTGCGCGCATTGCGACGCGAAAGGAAAAATGTGGAGTAACCTTCGTCTGTTCAAACGTGGTGACGGTATGGCATTTATTGAGCGTCGTAATTTGCGCGACACTCAGTTAACCGAAATGAAGAAATACGCGGTGTTCTCTAAAGTGACGTTCACGGCTGACGACGACGTCGTATTGCTCGGCGTGGCAGGTTTTCAGGCCAGCGCCGCGCTGACAGGTCTCTTTTCAACATTACCAACGGCAGAGCAACAGGTCGTGCAACAAGATGAAACCACCCTGCTGCATTTCTCCCTGCCGGCAGAACGTTATCTGATTGTGACCAGCCCGGAAAAAGCCCGTCAGGTGGTCGAAGAATTAGGCGAGCAGGCGCAGCGTAACGACAGTCAGCAATGGCTGGCGCTGGATATCGAAGCCGGTTTCCCGGTGATTGATACACCAAACGCCGTTCAGTTTATTCCTCAGGCGACCAACATTCAGGCGCTCGAGGGCATCAGTTTTACCAAGGGCTGTTACGCCGGTCAGGAAATGGTAGCGCGAGCAAAATACCGTGGCGCCAATAAACGCGCGCTTTACTGGTTGTCCGGCAAGGCGAGCAAAGTGCCCGCTCCGGCAGATGACCTTGAATTGCAACTCGGGGAAAACTGGCGTCGTACCGGTACCGTTCTGGCGGCCGTTCAGCTCAGCGACGGCACGGTTTGGGTTCAGGCGGTACTGAATAATGACCTTGAAGCCGACGCTAATCTGCGTGTGCGTGAAGATGCCACCAGTCAGCTGAGCATTCAGCCATTGCCGTATTCGCTGGAAGAAACGAAGTAACAGTAACTGACATCACCGCCTTCGATCCGCAAGGCGGTGATTATTCACTTAATCGTGAGAGTGTTTGCCTTTGGCATTGAGCAAATCAACATAAGCCTGATCGACCAGTTCCTGCCGCTCGATGCCTAACTTTTCCAGTAAATCCTCAGCAATCGCAATGCCCTGTTCCGGCGTTTCGCTCTCATCCAGCACCACTTCAAACTCAAGATAATCCCCAAGATGTTTGACCCGATCGAGATGCAAACGGGTCTGGCCGGTCATAAATAACGTCCGCTGTTTGATGACCCGCCCGGCAGCGCCATAAGCCAGCGTCAGAGTTTCACGCAGACTGTCGGGATCCTGAGTTTCGGTCAGCTGGTAGAAACTGGTTTTCGGGCCTGCCTGATCCGGACGCTGATAGAAAATCAGTTCACCACGATCAGGCGAAAAAGTGCGTAATTTAAGTCGTCCGTGCGGGCAGATAAAAAAGGTATCGTCCTGATCAATGATGTCCGGCAAGCCGTCGGCAAGCAGAGCAAGTTTTTCATACATCGCTGAAAAATCATCAATTCTGGCTTTAATTTCAATGTTTCTGGCCATCCGTTACTCCTTTAATGGTTCACGCTTTTTATCTGATTTAATCAATATCCCATGACCTTACAATGACATTCTGCGAAGCGGGCGCAAATTCTTTGTCACTCCTTCACGTATTTCCTGTCATTAGCAGATAAACTCCCCACATCGGGTGTTGCATGCACCTTTCACATCACGCCAGAAAAGGCCGGAGGCCAGAGTCCAGAATGATATGGATTATGCTTGCTGCAATTGTTGTGGTTTTTATTGTGGGTTATTGGTTTATGACGGCAGACACCCGTAAAGCGAACGCGTCTCTCGCCAGTCTGTTGAAAATTAAGCCGGTTTATATTGATTCAATGCTGCTGGAAATGGGCAAACGACAAAGTCAGATGTTTATCCGCTCAATAAGCGGTGGATACGCTGAAGAGATCCGCAAAGCTGCCTACGTTGTATTTATTTATCAGACATTTATTAAAGATGCCTCAGAAGAAAACATCATCAGCTGGCGTAATATTCTGGTGCGCGCGCATTTACCGCCACAGCTGAGCAGCGAACACGCCGAACTGGCGCTGTTTTATTTCGCTGAACTGGATATCGAACCTTTCGAACTGGCGCAGTTTCGCCGCGACTACAATCAGACGTATAACCAAATTCATCTGGTATAGACGCAAAAAAGCCGCTGATTCAGCGGCTTTTTCTTATCAGATCGACCTGCCTGATTATCTGAATACATTATCCAGATAGCTCGCCAGAATCTGACGCGAACTGAAACCGTGGCAAATTCCATAATAGGTTTCGTTGTCGCTGGAAACATCCAGCGGGAAGTTCTTGTACGCATCGCTGCTGCGAAACGATGCTGTCGGTTCCGCAAAACGCTCACTGCGCTCTTTCAGCGCCGGGTGTATTACCAGGGCAGTCCGGCCAAACCGCGCTTCCCGGTTTACATACACATAATGCTCGCCCCGGCGGTAACCGTAAGCCTTATCATCAATAAAATCGCGTTCAAAACCTGATGTTTCTAAAACGCGTGCCACTTCATCTGGCCGTAAATACATGGTTGCTCCTCGCTTCTTTAACCGCAAGGCGACCTTACCGCAATAACTCTGCCAGACAATGCGTTTATCCCAGATTTTGGCGTATTTAGGATTTATCTACACTCAGCATTCACACTGTAAAATGGTTATTCAGCCTGAGTCTGACGCGCGTTTTGCAGCCATATTTTGAGTGTCAGTAACCAGGCGACCACGACCATAAAAGCTGCCGCCAGATAAATAGAGGGCGTGCCCAGATGCGAAATAATCAGTCCGGCAACCGGTCCGGTGATCCCCAGCCCGAGATCTAAAAATGCAGAATATAAGCCCAGCGCCGTGCCCTGATTTTGCGGCGGCACCTGTTTTACCGCCTCCACGCCCAGCGCAGGGAAAATCAGCGAGAAACCCGAGCCGGTAAGGAACGCGCCAAACTGCACAGAAAGCGGATCGTGCCCCAGCCAGATCATCAGCAACCCCGCCACTTCAAACACAAACGAAACCAGTGACACGCGCAGGCCACCAAAGCGATTAATCATATTGCCGAAAATCAGACGCGCGCCAACAAATCCGAGGCTGAATAAAGTAAGCGTGAACGCCGCTCCGCTCCAGCCTTTATCGGCGTAATACAGTGTGATAAAGGTGGCGATAACGCCGAACCCGATCGTGCCGAAACCCAGCCCCAGTCCGTAAAGCCAGATGCGTCCAACCACCGCTTTAAAGGCAATACGTTTACCGGCGGTGACAGAAATCGCCGCTTTCATACAGGCAAGAATGGCGGCAAATGCAGCAGCGACAATAATCAGAACGGCTACGCCCATCAGCCCGTAAGCATGGTTGAGCAATACTCCGAGCGGCGCGCCGACAGCCATCGCGCCATAGGTAGCCACACCGTTCCACGAGATCACCCGCGCCGTATGTTTCGCCCCCACCGCGCCAATCCCCCACAAGGTGGTTCCGGTGCTGCCGAAGCTTTCGCCTACGCCTAAGAAAACGCGTGCCAGACAAAGTAATAGCAGGCTCGCCAGCGGATAAGCAGCAAACCAGAAGGCAATCGCGTAAAACACGCCACTCATCCCGCAGCAAATCAGACCAAAAATCACCACCCGTTTTGGCCCAAGCATATCCGCGTAACGCCCGGCATGCGGGCGGCTGATGAGCGTCGAAAAATACTGAACGCTGATCACCAGTCCGGCCAGCACCGAATTGTATCCCAGCGTGTTATGCACAAAGCCCGGCAAGACGGCGAGCGGTAAGCCGATGGTCAGATAGACAACGAAGGTAAACAGCATGAACGACAAAATGCGTTTATTGAGCAGAGCGTTAGAACGAAGCGTACTTAAAGACATGGGCGGACCCGAAAATGAGATCACTGAGAGTGGAATCAACAGTATAAACAGGTTTTAGCCTCGAAACGGGCTAAATATGTTATTGGCTGTAACGCAGATTTTGTTTTGCAGAGAAATCTGAGACGTATCACGTCAGCCCGCGCCCCGCCTGACTTGCTGCCACAGGGTCATGGCCTGAAAAGCCCCATCATCACAGGTCTTTGTCCTTAAAGAACCATCTGGTACGACATTATGGTCTATGCTTAATCCAACAGTCACACAAGGAGAGACGGAATGTTTAAGAAAACAGATAAAGTAGAAAAAAATATCAATCAGGACGTAACCCTGCTGGCAGATACGCTGGATGAAGTACTTCAGTCTGCAGGCGATAAATCCAAGGATGAATTGGATAAACTCCGCAGCAAAGCACAGGGCGTTCTGCGTGATACACGCGCACGTTTTAACACCGATAAAATTAGCCAGCAGGCACGTGATGCGGCGGCTACAGCCAATGATTATGTGAAAGATAATCCGTGGTATGGCGTCGGTGCCGGTGCGGCAATCGGTATTGTTATCGGTGTCCTTCTGGGACGTCGCTAACAAAAAAGGCAATTAGTGATGTTTCACTCCTGTGTCGGGAATATGCCTTAAAAAGCTGAAACATCCGCGTGGCTCCCTCATTGCCGCGTAATTGCTAAAAAGACGACGGAGCCTTCGGGCTCCGTTTTCTATTTCAGAAAACCAGAAATCAGCCGCTGCACCAGTGCGTCCGCCTGCTCCTGAGAACTGATATTAGGAAACCCCATCAGCAAACCGTTCGGGCGTAACGCTTCGCCACGCTCACGCCGCTCAACCTGCCAGTCGGAAAGCGCCTGCACCGCCAGCCCCTGTTCGCGGGCATGTCTGGCGATCAGCGCGTCATCCAGACGGGTATTCAGGCTGGCGGATAACTGGATCCCGCCGACCTGCTGATTCACGCGTAACACCTCGGCCGGAAACTGCGCCTCCAGCGCCTGCTCGAGATAACCACGGCGTTCAGCATAAAGCTGGCGCATCCGTTTCAGATGCCGGTAGAAATGTCCCTGTTCGATGAACTCCGCGATACTGCTTTGCACCAACGGCGGCGTGCCGCAAATTCGCAGCGGGCAATACGCCTCAATTTTTTCCACCAGACTTTCCGGCACCACCACATAGCCGCAGCGAAGCGCCGGAAACATCACTTTGCTGAACGTTCCGGCGTAAATCACCCTTCCCTGTGTATCGAGACTTTTCAGCGAAGGCAAAGGCTGTCCGTGATAACGGAACTCGCTGTCGTAATCATCTTCAATAATCCACGCTTGTTGCTGTGCTGCCCAGTCCAGCAGCGCCATGCGCCGCGCTAAACTCATGGTCACGCCGGTCGGGCTTTGGTGCGCGGGCGTAACAACGGCAAATCGTGCGTCAGGAAACTGCTTCACCGCCTGCGGCACATTCATGCCCTCATCATCCACGTTCACCGCCATGGCAACCGCACCTGCCGCACGGAAAAATGCCTGCGTAACCGGATAACCCGGGTCTTCCAGCCAGACGCCGTCGCCCGGTTGCAGCAGACTGCCGATGATCAAATCCAGTACCGGCGCATAGCCGCCGCAGATAAATATCTGTTCCGGACGGCAGGTAAACCCGCGGGAAAGTTGCAGATAACGGGCAACCGCGTGGCGTAAAACGTCTGTACCCGCCAGCGGCGGATGGCCTAAATCATTCATGCCGGTGTGACGGATTTGCCTTGAGACAATGCGCGACCAGATAGCACGCGGGAACGCATCCAGCGCCGGAAGTCCGAGCTGGAAAGGAAGGGAAGAAACAGAAGGCAACATCGGGTTGATGGGCTTACGCCCGGCGTCTTTTCTGACCGGTGCTGGCTCGGGTGAGGATAAACTTTCCGGCGCGCTGACCACCGTTCCGGCCTGTCCGCGGCTTTGCAAAAAGCCTTCCGCCATCAGCAGGCCATAGGCATTTTCCACCGTGGCGCGCGCCACGCCAAGTTCACTGGCCAGCGCCCGCACCGACGGCACACGGCTGTCGCGTTTAAGCTGTCCTGCCATGATCGCCTGTTTTACCCGCTGATAAATCTGGCGGTAAAGCGGTGCTTTGTGCCGGGGATCGAGCTGAAAGGAAAGACTGAAGCCGCGCATCATGACCTGTATAAATATGTATTTTATGGCTCTGTAGTATAGACCATACGCAGCGTAAAGTAGCGGTCATTGAGACGCACCCTGCGTCGCTGTTTAGCCCAAAACGCCCAGAGGAAATCATCATGACTGCACTTCGCCTGCCTTACTATTCCCTGTCTACTTCAGTGATGGAACCGATGAAAGCCGCGCTCGGCGCACTGGAAAACGGTCCGCTGGATAACGTGATTATCGAGCTGGCGTTCCTGCGTGTGTCACAAATTAACGGCTGCGCCTATTGCCTGGATATGCATTCCAAAGCGTTGCGTAAAATGGAGGTCGCGCAGACCAAACTGGATCAGCTGGCGGGCTGGCAGGTCAGCCACGCGTATTCTGAGCGTGAACGCGCGGCGCTGGCCTGGGCTGAATCACTCACTCTGATTGCCGCTACCGGCGCACCGGATAACGCCTTTGAGCCACTGAAAGCACAATTCAGCGACGTGGAAATCTCAGAACTGACCTTCGCCATCGGTCTGATGAATGCGTTTAACCGCCTCGCGGTGGGTATGCGCCAGTAATCTGACCGCTTAAAAATTAAACTAAAAAAAGTTTCCCCTATCCAGCCCGCTGCCTGCGGGCTTTGCCGTTTTTGCAATAAGCAAATTTAGAAAATCTACATATTGTGTGGTTGAAAATTTAATTCACCACATCTAGTATTCAGTCCATCGGAACGCCACGATGGCACCGACTCTCGCGCCTTTCCCCCGGCTGAAACAGCCGCGCAGCGGGCAGGCAAAAATTGTCTCTGATTTCTTACTAGATGGAAATACGAATCATGAGCATTATTATTTACAGTAAACCAGACTGTGTCCAGTGCAACGCGACTTACCGTGCATTAGATAAACAAGGCATCGCCTACGAAGTTGTCGATTTGACTCAGGATGAGCAGGCTCTCGGGCAGGTTCGTGCGATGGGTTATCAGCAGGTTCCGGTGATTGTAGCCGGTGACGACCACTGGTCTGGTTTCCGTCCGGACAAAATCAGCGCCCTGCGCCAGCTTCAGAACGCGTTCTGAGGACCGGCGGATGAATCCGTTGGTCTATTTTTCCAGCAGTTCAGAAAACACCCATCGCTTCGTCGGCAGAACGGGATTGCCGGCGATCCGCATCCCGATAGATCGTCAGTCTGAAAAATTGCGTGTCGACACACCGTATATTTTGGTGGTGCCGAGCTACGGCGGCGGATCGTCCAAAGGCGCGGTGCCGACACAAGTGATCCGTTTTCTGAACGATGAACATAACCGTTCACTCATCCGCGGCGTTATCGCCGCCGGTAACACCAACTTCGGCGCAGCGTATTGCATTGCCGGTGAGATTATTTCCCAGAAGTGTCAGGTGCCTTACCTGTACCGCTTTGAATTGCTGGGAACGCCGGAAGACGTTGCAAAGGTCAGACAGGGAGTAACAGAATTTTGGCAGCGACAGAACTAGCAATTACCGACCCCGGCACCAGCAGCCCGGATTATCACGCGCTTAACGCGATGCTGAATCTGTTCGACGCTAACGGCCAGATCCAGTTTGATAAAGACCGCCTGGCCGCGCGCCAATACTTCCTGCAACACGTCAATCAAAACACGGTGTTTTTCCATAATCTGGCGGAGAAACTGCGTTATCTGGTGGAAGAAGGCTATTACGAGGCCGCCGTGCTGGATCAGTACGCCTTTGACGATATTAAAGCGTTATTCAAACAGGCTTACGCCAAAAAATTCCGCTTCCAGACCTTTCTGGGCGCATTCAAGTATTACACCAGCTACACGCTGAAAACCTTTGACGGCAAACGCTACCTTGAGCGTTATGAAGATCGCGTGTGCATGGTGGCGATGACGCTGGCACGCGGCGATATTCAGCTCGCCCGCCATTTTGTTGATGAGATCATTTCCGGCCGCTTCCAGCCAGCAACGCCGACATTCCTCAACTGCGGAAAAAAACAGCGCGGCGAACTTGTATCCTGTTTCCTGTTACGCATTGAAGACAACATGGAATCTATCGGTCGCTCGGTCAACTCGGCCTTACAGCTCTCCAAACGCGGCGGCGGCGTGGCCTTTATGCTGACCAACATCCGTGAAGTGGGCGCGCCGATCAAGCGCATCGAAAACCAGTCTTCCGGCGTTATTCCGATCATGAAGATGCTGGAAGATGCCTTCTCTTACGCCAATCAGCTCGGCGCGCGTCAGGGGGCGGGGGCGGTGTATCTGAACGCTCATCACCCGGATATTCTGCGTTTCCTCGATACTAAGCGCGAAAACGCCGACGAAAAAATCCGTATTAAAACGCTGTCGCTCGGTGTGGTCATTCCGGATATCACGTTCGAACTGGCGAAGAACAACGAAGATATGTACCTGTTCTCGCCGTATCACGTGGAGAAAGTGTACGGCGTGCCGATGTCTGAAATCAGCATCAGCGAGAAATACCGCGAGATGGTGAATGACAAACGCATTCACAAAAGCAAAATCAACGCGCGCGAATTCTTCCAGGTGCTGGCGGAGATTCAGTTTGAATCCGGCTATCCGTACATGATGTTTGAAGACACGGTGAACCGCGCCAATCCGATCAAAGGTCGCATCAATATGAGCAACCTGTGTTCGGAGATTTTGCAGGTGAATTCGCCGACGATCTACGGCGAAGACCTGTCTTATCAGGAAATTGGCAAAGACATTTCCTGTAATCTCGGCTCACTGAATATCGCCTCGGCGATGGATTCATCGGATTTCGGCAATACCGTAGAAATGGCGGTTCGCGCGCTGACGGCAGTCTCTGACATGAGCCATATCCGTTCGGTGCCATCTATCGATCAGGGGAATCAGGATTCGCACGCCATCGGCCTCGGGCAGATGAACCTGCACGGTTATCTGTGCCGCGAGCGTATTTATTACGGCTCAGAAGAAGGTCTGGATTTCACCAATATCTATTTCTGCACCGTGGCTTTCCATGCGATACGCGCCTCGAACCAGATCGCTATCGAGCGCCAGCAGTCGTTTAAAGGTTTCAAAGATTCCACCTACGCCAGCGGCGCGTATTTTGACAAATATGTCGATGACGCACTGGCGGCGAAATGGCAGCCGAAAACCGACCGCGTGCGCGAACTGTTTGCTGACGCCGGGATTGCTATTCCGACCACCGCAGACTGGGCGGCGCTGAAAGATTCCGTGATGCAGCACGGGCTGTATAACCAGAATTTACAGGCGGTGCCGCCGACTGGTTCTATTTCTTACATCAATAATTCGACGTCGAGTATTCACCCGATTGTGTCCCGCGTGGAAATCCGCAAAGAGGGCAAGATTGGACGCGTGTATTATCCGGCGGCGTTTATGACCAATGACAATCTGGATTACTACCAGGATGCCTACGAAATCGGCCCGGAAAAAATCATTGATACCTACGCCGAAGCCACGCAGCACGTCGATCAGGGGTTGTCGCTGACGCTATTCTTCCGTGATACCGCCTCCACCCGCGACATCAATAAAGCGCAGATTTACGCCTGGCGCAAAGGCATCAAAACCATTTATTACATCCGTCTGCGCCAGATGGCGCTGGAAGGCACCGAAGTTCAAGGCTGCGTTTCCTGCACGCTGTAACCGATTGAAAGGACTTAAAAGATGAGCGCAGTAAAAACATTCACAGTAAAACAAAGGTTAGTACCCCAACCGGTCAGCAAAGCCATCAACTGGAACAAAATCCAGGACGATAAAGACCTCGAAGTGTGGAACCGCCTGACGTCGAATTTCTGGCTGCCTGAAAAGGTGCCGTTGTCGAACGATATTCCGTCGTGGGCGACGCTCAGCGCGCAGGAAAAACAACTGACGATACGCGTATTTACCGGCCTGACGCTGCTGGATACCGTGCAAAATGTGGTCGGCGCACCGACGCTGATGAAAGATGCGGTGACGCCACACGAAGAAGCGGTTTACTCGAATATCTGCTTTATGGAAGCGGTGCATGCGCGTTCTTACAGTTCGATTTTCTCGACGCTGTGCGCCACCGTGGACGTGGATGAAGCCTACCGCTGGAGCGAGGAAAACGTCGCGCTGCAAAATAAAGCGGCGATCATTTTGTCGTATTACGACAGCGAAGATCCGCTGATGAAGAAAGTCGCCAGCGTGTTCCTTGAGTCGTTCCTGTTCTACTCCGGTTTTTATCTGCCGATGTACTGGTCGAGCCGCGCCAAGCTCACCAACACCGCGGATCTGATCCGTCTGATCATCCGTGACGAAGCGGTTCACGGTTACTACATCGGCTATAAATTCCAGAAAGCGCTGGCACTGGAAAGCGAAGAGCGTCAGCGTCAGATCAAGGAGCAGGCGTTTGATCTGATTCAGGATTTGTACGACAACGAGATCCGCTACACCGAAGAACTGTACGACGGTGTAGGCTGGAGCGAAGACGTGAAGAAATTCCTGCATTACAACGCCAACAAAGCGCTGATGAATCTCGGCTACGAAGCCCTGTTCCCGGCCAGCATGGCGGATGTGAATCCGGCGATCCTCTCCGCATTATCGCCAAACGCCGACGAAAACCACGACTTCTTCTCCGGATCCGGATCCTCGTATGTGATCGGCAAAGCCGTCAATACCGAAGACGAGGACTGGGATTTCTGATGTTGCTGTAATTTCTTCAAGGGTTACAATAAAACAGTGTTTCAAAAACAACCCTACTTCCTCTAAAAAGAAGGAAACATCATGCCGTATCAGGCCTCACCCTCCCGCTATGAAACCATGCAATTCCGCCGCTGCGGTCAGAGCGGTTTAAAACTCCCTGCACTGTCTCTTGGCCTGTGGCACAGCTTCGGCCATGTCAGCCAGCTCGAATCCCAGCGCGCATTACTGCAAAAAGCCTTTGATTTAGGCATCACTCATTTTGATCTGGCGAATAACTACGGCCCGCCTCCGGGTTCAGCCGAAGAGAATTTTGGTCGTTTGCTGAAGCAGGATTTCGCCCCGTATCGCGATGAACTGATTATCTCCACCAAAGCCGGTTATGACATGTGGCCTGGGCCTTACGGCTCCGGCGGTTCACGCAAATATCTGCTGGCAAGCCTTGATCAAAGCCTTCAACGCATGGGGCTGGATTACGTCGATATCTTCTATTCTCATCGCGTGGATGAGGAAACGCCGATGGAAGAAACCGCAGCAGCGCTGGCTTACGCCGTGCAAAGTGGCAAAGCGTTGTATGTCGGGATTTCGTCTTATTCGCCGGAACGTACACAGAAAATGGCTGAACTGCTGCGCGAGCTAAAAGTGCCGCTGCTTATTCATCAGCCTTCTTACAATCTGCTGAACCGCTGGGTCGATAAGAGTGGTTTACTGGATACCCTGGAACAAAACGGCGCGGGCTGCATTGCCTTTACGCCGCTGGCGCAGGGCTTGCTGACCGGTAAATACCTCAACGGTATTCCGGACGGTTCGCGGATGCAGGTGGAAGGGAATAAAGTGCGCGGGCTGAATGCCAGGATGCTGTCTGAGGAAAACCTGAACAGCCTGCGGCTGCTCAATGAAATGGCGCAACAGCGCGGACAGACGATGGCGCAGATGGCGCTGAGCTGGCTGCTGAAAGACAACCGCGTGACGTCAGTGCTGATTGGCGCGAGCCGTCCTGAACAACTGGATGAAAACGTCAAGGCGCTGGACAATCTGCGTTTCACCCCAGAAGAACTTGCTGCGATTGATAAACATGTGGCGGATGGTGAATTGAATCTGTGGCAGGCGTCATCAGATAAGTAAATATTCAAAGTAAAACAGGCGGATATCCTGAAAAGGATCCGCCTTTTTTTTAGCTCATCAGCTCTAAACGTCGTGCTGTTTCGTAATGATCGACCCAGTACTGATTGTCCAGTGATGAAATCGTGACGCCTTCAATTTTCGAGGCATGAATAAACTGATGATCCCCGACATACACGCCGACATGACGATCGCCAGGCGACGTTTTGAAAAAGACTAAATCCCCCGGTTTCAGGCTATTTTTACTCACTTTTCTGCCGTTCCTGATTTGCTGAAACGTGGTTCTCGGCAGGCGTTTTTGCAGGGAATCCCGGAAGAGATGTTGCATCAGCGCCGAACAATCGACACCTTTGTGTGTGGTTCCACCCCAGCGATAATGCGTCCCTTTCCAGCGCGGATATTCAGCCAGCAAGGCACTTTTAATATTTTCTGAGTTGCCGGTGTTAACCGCAGTGACGGAGGAACCTTTTCCATCAAAAAGCTCGCTGTGGAAAAATTTATAGGTATCCATAGACTCAAACTCTTCAGGCATATCAAAAGCAAAGGAATGGGTACTGAATAAACCGGCTACAAGAAGCAGTAAGGCAGAAACAAGCGATTTAATACGGAACATGCGTGGATTCTTTCGTTAAAAAATAGTGCTCTTCCTTACGTGGGAACCGGCTCTCGGGGCGGGTGACTCGTCTCTGAGTGCGCAAATAATAACCAGATAAAGTGAAATAATCTGGCTATTTTATGTCCAGTTTTGGACTGCGGATTTTTTCTCAGTGAAACCAGCCCCTTCGGTGAAAGGGGCTGTTACGGGGATTATGAAAAGAACTTCGCCAGCACAAATAATCCGACTGAAACGTTGATTGCACCACCGATGCGGGTAGCGATTTGCGCGAAAGGCATCAGCGTCATACGGTTACCCGAAGTCAGAATAGCCACGTCACCGGTGCCGCCCTGCCCGCTCTGGCAGCAGGAAACAATCGCCACATCAATCGGATGCATACCGATTTTCTTGCCGACGTAAAAACCGGTGCCGACCAGCGCCAGCACGGTGGTCACGATCACGAGGAGGTTTTGCAGGGTAAAAGCGTTGATCAGTTCCTGCCACGGCGTGATCGCCACACCCACCGCGAACAGCACCGGATAGGTCACTGCAGTGCGGAAGAATTTATACACCGTCATCGAGCCGTGCTGAATGGTCGGTGAAACGCCATTTGCCAGTTTTACCAGTACTGCCGCGAATAACATGCCGACCGGCGCGGGCAGGCCGATCCACTTCTGACCGAGCATCCCGACCATGTAAAGCAGGATTGCCAGCAGCGCGCCACAGGCCAGCGCATTCACGCCCGGATTTCCTTCGAATTTGTCAGTACCGCTGCCCAGCTCACCTTTTTTCGACGGCATCAGTTGCCCCTCACCGGTCAGATGCGGATAACGTTTCCCCAGCTGATTCAGCACGCCCGCCAGCACAATTGCCGTCAGACTGCCCAGCATCACGATCGGCAGAATGCGCCCCAGCGCCACACCTTGTTCCATGTGCAAAATCGTCGCATAACCCATCGACAGCGGGATCGCACCTTCACCTACGCCACCGGCCATGATCGGCAGGATCAGGAAGAAGAAGGTTTGCATTGGCGGTAAACCTAACACCGTGCCCATCGCCATTCCTGCAATCATGCCCACCACTTCACCGCATAACATCGGCACAAAAATGCGCATAAAGCCCTGGATCAGCACCTGGCGGTTCATGCTCATGATGCTGCCGACAATAATGCAGCAGATGTAGAGATACAGAATATTGGTGGATTTATAGAATTTGACCGTGGAATCCACCACGACGTCCGGCAGTAAACCGTAATGCACCATCGCCGAAGGAATAAAGGTGGCGCAAATCGCCGCCGCGCCGAGTTTGCCGACGACGGGTAAGCGTTTGCCGAATTCGCCACAAGCAAAACCGAAGAAGGCCAGCGTGGCAACCATCACCACAATGTCGCTGGGTAATTTGCCGTTCAGGCAGTCGAGCAGGATCAGCACACCGGCCAGCAGGAAAAAAGGCAGCGGGATAATGCCTATCTTGTAGTTATCAAGAATGTGCCACCATTTTTGCCTGACCGAGAGGCCGGAGGTTTTCTTTTCTTTGACTGCGATGTAGGAATCGTCGGTTGTGCTCATGACATTGCCTCTTTCTTATAAATACTTTTCTTATTGATGTTCTGAGCATAAGAAAACAGCAGGTCAGCCGGATGTGAGTTTGTTCAAATTAAAACCGCAGGGATTAAGGTTGTTATGGTGTTTATGGTGTTTATGGAGTTAATGTTATTTGATTTATAAGGATTGTCAGATTTGTAGTAAAAAGCCCTATTACCCTTGTAATCACTGAGTGAATTCATCGTTATTTATAATGCCTGTTCACAACTCTGTCTTTGTCCGATTACCGCCCTTACTGCCCCGTGGTACGCTAATTCAATGTGTGTCTTTACGTTAATCTTGCAGCAGGCCGTATGAAACTCCGAATGCCTTTTCAGGTAAAACTCTTTTTATCTCTGGTGGTATTTTCCTGCCTGTTGCTGGCACTGCTGGGCGCTATTTTATTTCATATCATCGATCGTCAGTTGCATCACGACCTCGGCCAACGCGCACGGGTTCAGGCCAGTGAAATCGCGCTGATGCCGGGACTGGCGCAGAAGGTTAAGGCGCGGGATACCACCGGGATCGCACGACTTATCCAGCCTTTACGCGATAAAAGCGATGCCAGTTATATCGTTATCGGCGATAACCGCGAGCTGCATCTTTATCATTCACAATCACCGGAGCGGATCGACCTGCCGATGATTGGCGGTGATAACGCGGAGGTGCTGGCGGGGAAAACCATTATTTCCGTCCGGCAAGGCGGTATAGGTGTTTCATTGCGCAGTAAAGCGCCGATCCTGGATGAGAATAATCGGGTCATTGGTATTGTGTCCGTCGGCTACCTCACTTCTTATATTGATAATATTAACGGCCATCGTCTGGCGCAGGCCGGTTTATACGGTTTGCTTCTTTTATTACTGCTGTTCATTTTTTCGTGGATGTTCACCCGCAACGTTAAAAAACAGATGTTCTGGCTTGAACCCAAAGATATCGCGCTGCTGGTTCGCCAGCAAAAAGCCTTGCTTGAAGCCATGTACGAAGGCGTATTCGCAGTTAATGCCCAAAAACAGCTGATTTCCATTAACCGCGCCGCACGCGAGTTGCTTGATATCCATCAGCCAGAAAATGAACTGCTGGGTAAACCGTTGGCGGAAGTGCTTCAGACACCGCCCACCTTCTTCACGCAAAGTGGTATCAGTGAAAATAACAGCCAGCATGATCAGATTACGGTGCTGAATCAGAGACAGGTGATCGTCAACCGCGTCCCCATCGAGCTGGAGCCGGGTAAAGAAAGTGGCTGGGTGTTCAGTTTCCGCGATAAAAACGACATAAATACGCTGAGCAGCCAGCTGAGTCAGGTGAAACGCTACGCAGACAATCTGCGCATCATGCGCCACGAACAGCTGAACTGGACCGCAACACTTGCGGGTTTGCTGCAAATGCAGCGTTACGACGATGCGATGCACTATATTCAGGCACAGTCGGAAGGTGCGCAGGCAGTGCTGGATTTCGTCTCGGCGCGCTTCACTTCGCCGGCACTTTGCGGCCTGCTGCTGGGGAAATACGTCAGTGCGCGCGAAAAAGGCGTTGAACTCAGTTTCGATCCCGCCTGCCAGCTCACCCGCATTCCGGCAGCTATCACTGAAACCGAGCTGATGTCGGTGGTCGGTAATCTGCTGGATAACGCCGTGGATGCCACCCTCAACGCGCTGACGCCTTCTGTGCCGGTCGAACTGTATATTTCAGACAGGAATCAGGAGCTGCTGATTGAAGTCGCCGATCAGGGCAGTGGCGTGGATGATGACCTGAAACCCCGTCTGTTTGAACAGGGCGTGACAAGCAAGCCCTCACGCGACCACGACACGACCGGCGCGGAACATGGTATCGGGCTTTATCTGGTGGCCGGATATGTCCGTCAGGCCGGTGGCAGCATCGAAATCTCAGACAACACGCCGCAAGGTACGATATTTTCAGTCTTTATCCCGTACCCGGCTGAGGCTTTAACAGGACAGAACCATGAATAACAGCAGCGCTCTCGATGTCGTGATTGTGGAAGACGAGCCGCATCTGGCCGGTCTGCACCGCGATTTTATCGAGCAAAATTTCAATCTGCGTGTCGTGGGCATCGCCGCCACGCTGGATCAGGCGCGCTCGTTGTTGCGCCTGCATGAGCCACGGCTGATTTTGCTCGATAACTATTTACCGGACGGCCAGGGTGTGGATTTAATCAACAGCCCGCTGCTGAAAAGCTTCGATTGTTCGGTGATTTTCATTACCGCGGCCAGCGATATGCAAACCTGTAGTCAGGCGATGCGTAGCGGCGCGTTCGATTACATTATCAAACCGGTGTCTTTCCACCGGCTGCAAAGTTCACTGGAACGTTTTATGCAGCTGGTGCAAACGCTGCGTAATGTGAAAGTGGTCGATCAGCGGGCTCTGGATAAGTTGTTCAATCTGCCCGCCAGCGATACACCGGCAGCCCCTTCTGCTAAAGGCATCGAGCCCAATACGCTCGAACTGGTTCAGCGCGTATTTAACGCGAAACCGGACGTCAGCTGGTCGGTTGAAGAGGTCGTTGAGGAAGTCGGGATCAGCAAAACGACAGGCCGCCGATATCTTGAATATTGCGTGGAAATTGGCTTTATCGGCGTCGAGATGCAGTACGGAAATATCGGCCATCCACGGCGCCTTTACCGGAAAATAGCCGTCACAAAAAATTCTGAGGCCTGAGACTCAATTCCCTCTTTTTTCTGTGACGAATTTCACGTTCATCGCCGGTGTCAGCACCGGCAAATTACGCCCTCTGCCCGCCGAATCCTGCCGTTATATCAACTCAATATCCTCTTTCAGACAACCGGTAAATTCACTGTTAATCGCCCTCCCTGAAATCACTATTTACACCTGTAAAGTCTGCGCAAAAAATTCGCATTTCCCGGTTAAATTCCCTGCAATTATTAATGATAAAAAACCGACAACAAAATCATAAAATAAAACAACTAAAAACAATCACTTAAATATATATTCTGAATAATATACTTAATTTAAATGCAGCGGAAAACCGCCCGTTATGAAGCCCTGAAAATTGTCATTAAATGTCAGCAGATCCAGACAAAATTAGACAAGCCCGATACACACAAATACGTAACCCGAAACACAATCACGAATATTCTTCAGAAACATTGAGACTTGTCTCAGAATTTCGATGTGTTAGGGTATAAAGCGTTCACTATTTTGTTACAGGCAAAATCTTATACGGTCCAACACAAAAACTAGACATCGAGCCGATACGGCTATTTATATCCAAGGAATGCACATTGCATGGCAATTAAAATCGAAGTAAAGAATCTTTATAAGGTATTTGGCGAAAACCCGGATCGCGCTTTCAAGATGATTGATGCAGGCAAGGGTAAAGAAGAAATTTTTGAGAAAACCGGTCTTTCACTTGGCGTTAAGAATGCCAGTCTGGCCATTGAAGAAGGCGAGATTTTCGTCATCATGGGGTTATCCGGTTCCGGTAAATCCACCATGGTACGCCTTCTCAATCGTCTGATAGAGCCCACCCGTGGCGAAGTCCTGATCGACGGCGAAGATATCGCCAAAATCTCAGAAGCAAAATTGCGCCAGGTGCGCCGCAGTAAAATCAGTATGGTCTTTCAGTCCTTTGCGCTGATGCCACACCTGACCGTGTTGAATAACACCGCGTTTGGTATGGAACTGGCCGGTGTGCCGGTCGAAGAGCGCAATGCCAAAGCGATTGACGCCCTGCGTCAGGTCGGGCTGGAAAACTATGCCAACTCTTATCCTGATGAACTGTCGGGCGGTATGCGCCAGCGTGTCGGTTTAGCCCGCGCCATGGCCAATAATCCTGACATTCTGCTGATGGATGAAGCCTTCTCGGCACTCGATCCGTTAATTCGTACTGAAATGCAGGATGAGCTGGTGAAGCTTCAGGCTCAGCATCAGCGCACCATTGTGTTTATTTCTCATGATCTCGACGAAGCCATGCGCATCGGCGACCGCATCGCCATTATGCAGGGCGGCGAAGTGGTGCAGGTCGGCACGCCGGAAGACATTCTTAATAATCCGGCCAACGACTATGTGCGCACCTTCTTCCGTGGTGTCGATATCAGTCAGGTCTTCAGTGCCAAAGACATTGCCCGCCGTCGTGGCACGCTTATTCGTAAAACCCCCGGTTTTGGTCCCCGTGCCGCCCTTAAGCTGCTCGAAGACGAAGACCGTGAATATGGTTATGTGCTTGAACGTGGACAGAAATTCATCGGCGTGGTGTCGATTGAATCCCTGAAAACTGCGCTTAAAGCCAATCAGTCGCTGGAAAGCGCCCTGCTGGAATCTCCGGCAGCCGTGCAGGCAGACATGCCTCTCAGCGAACTGATTTCTCATGTCGCCGCCGCGCCTTGCGCCGTACCGGTGATCAATGAGGACAATAACTATATCGGCATTATTTCCAAAGCCATGCTGCTTCAGGCTCTGGACAAAGAAGGGGGTAACGAATGAGCACTTCAACCGTAACGAACACAATGACACAGCACGCACAGGCCGCTCAGGCACAGGCCCTGGATCCGTCCGTAGATCCCTGGAGTGCCGATAACGCCAGTGGCGGTGTTGCACCACAAGCTGACGCCGCGACGAGTGCAGCGCCAGCCGATGCCAGCAGCAGTGATCCATGGGGCGGTGGCAGCGATGCCGCGACCAGCGCACCGGATGCCACCCATCATGCAGCCGCGCAGACCAACGACTGGCTGAGCGTCGCACCTGAACAACATCAGCATTTTAATATTCTCGATCCGTTTCACAGCACGCTGATCCCGCTCGACCGCTGGGTCACTGAGGGGATCGACTGGCTGGTCGGTAACTTCCGCCCTGTCTTCCAGGGGATCCGCGTCCCGGTCGATTTCGTGCTGAGCGGTTTCCAGCACGGTCTGGAATCTCTGCCCGCTCCGATTGCGATCCTGGTCTTTGCCCTGCTTGCGTGGCAGATGGCCGGTTTGGGTATGGGTGCAGCCACGCTGGTTTCGCTGGTGCTGATCGGTGCGATCGGTGCCTGGTCACAGGCAATGGTGACGCTGGCGCTGGTTCTGACCTCGCTGTTCTTCTGTATCCTGATAGGTTTACCGCTCGGGATATGGCTGGCACGCAGCCAGAAGGCGGCCAAGATTATCAGGCCGTTACTGGATGCCATGCAGACCACACCAGCGTTCGTTTATCTGGTGCCGATCGTCATGCTGTTTGGTATCGGTAACGTACCTGGCGTCGTGGTGACGATTATCTTCGCCTTACCGCCTGTTGTTCGTCTGACCATTCTGGGTATCAATCAGGTGCCGGAAGACCTGATTGAAGCCGCGAAATCATTTGGTTCCAGCCCGCGTCAGATGTTGTTTAAAGTTCAGCTGCCGCTGGCGATGCCGACCATCATGGCCGGTATTAACCAGACGCTGATGCTGGCACTGTCGATGGTGGTCATCGCCTCGATGATCGCCGTAGGTGGTCTGGGTCAGATGGTTCTGCGCGGTATCGGTCGTCTGGACATGGGTCTGGCATCGGTCGGTGGTGCGGGTATCGTTATCCTCGCCATTATCCTCGACCGCCTCACCCAGTCGATGGGTCGCGACAGCCGCAGTAAAGGCGGTCACCGCTGGTTCACCCGCGGTCCTGTCGGTCTGGTGATGAAGCCTTTCACCAAAAAAGCCTGATTCACACACTGCATTTTTCCCGGCGGTTCGCTGCCGGGAACTCTCAAAAGCTAAAACAACGCAGTCCACTCTTACGTATTCATAAGCCACAAACTTAAAAAGAATAAGGGTTCACCATGCGCACAATACCAATCTGGGCACTAGCCCTGAGCACACTTTTCACATCCTCAATAACTTTCGCTGCCGATTTACCGGGCAAAGGCGTAGTCGTCAAACCGTTGCAAAGCACCATTGCAGAAGAAACTTTCCAGACTGAACTGGTCAACCGTGCATTGCAAAAACTGGGCTACGACGTTCAGCAAACCGGTGAAGTAGATTACAACGTGGCGTACACCGCCATCGCCAGCGGTGATTCCACTTACATGGCCGTGAACTGGGAACCGCTGCAAAAAGACATGTATAACGCAGCCGGTGGCGACCAGAAATTCTACCGTCAGGGCACTTATATCACCGGCGCGGCACAGGGTTATCTGATCGACAAGAAAACCGCCGACAAATACCACATTCATGATTTATCCCAACTGAAAGACCCGAAAATCGCCAAACTGTTTGATGCTGACGGTGACGGTAAAGCCGATATGGCAGGCTGTAATCCGGGCTGGGTCTGCGGCCAGGTGATCAATACCCAAATCAAGGCTTACGGCCTGAGTGATACCGTGACGCAAAACGAGGGAAACTATTCGGCGATTATCGCTGACACCCTCACCCGCTTTAAATCCGGCAAACCGGTGTTGTACTTCACCTGGACACCGTACTGGGTCAGCAACGAGATGAAACCGGGCAAAGACGTGGTCTGGCTGACGGTGCCGTTCTCGGCAAATCCGGGTTCGCAGAAGGACATGGATACCACTCTGCCTAACGGCAAGAACTATGGCTTCCCGGTCAATAACGAACACATTGTGGCAAACAAAGCCTGGGCTAAGAAAAACCCGGCGGCCGCGAAACTGTTCGCCATCATGAAATTGCCACTGGCCGACGTGAATGCGCAGAACCTGCGAATGCATGAAGGTGAATCCTCATCAGAAGATATCCAGCAGCACGTTGATGGCTGGATCAAGGCGCATCAGGCGACCTTCGATGGCTGGATTGAAGAAGCTGCTGCCGCAGCAAAATAACGCATTATAAAAATCGAGGAATTTATGAAAAAGACAGGAATCTGGGCGGTTGCCGCCCTCACCACATTTGCAACAGCCACTACATTCGCTGCCGATCTGCCGGGTAAAGGCATCAGCGTGACGCCGGTCCAGAGCACCATCAGTGAGGAGTCTTTTCAGACCGAACTGGTAAGCAAGGCACTGGAGAAACTGGGCTATGACGTGCAGCCAACCCGTGAGGTCGATTACAACGTCGGTTACACAACGCTGGCTGCCGGTGATGCGACCTTTACCGCCGTCAACTGGTCACCGCTGCATGATGAAATGTACAAAGCCGCCGGTGGCGACAAAGTCTTTTACCGCGAAGGCACCTACGTGACCGGCGCGGCACAAGGCTGGCTGATCGATAAGAAAACTGCTGAGAAATACCACATTACCAATATTGAACAGCTGAAGGATCCGAAACTGGCCAAGCTGTTTGATACTAATGGCGACGGCAAAGCCGATCTGACCGGCTGTACGCCGGGCTGGGGTTGTGAAGCCGCGCTGAATGAGCAGCTGAAAGCCTACGGACTGGAAAATACCGTGACACACAATCAGGGTAACTATTCCGCGATGATTGCCGACACTATCACGCGTTACAAAGAAGGTAAGCCGATCTTCTATTACACCTGGACGCCGTACTGGGTCAGCAATGTGCTGGTTCCGGGCAAAGACGTGCTGTGGATGCAGGTACCGTTCTCTGTGGTACCGGGTGATAAAAATGCCGATACCACACTGCCAAACGGCAAAAACTACGGTTTCCCGGTGAGCACCATGCACATCGTGGCGAACAAAGCCTGGGCTGAGAAAAACCCGGCGGCGGCAAAACTGTTTGCCATCATGAAGCTGCCACTCAAAGACATCAATGCGCAGAATGCCGCCATGCACGCGGGTAAAAATTCAGATGCTGATATCTCCGCGCAGACAGATGGCTGGATTAAAGCCCACCAGGAACAGTTCGACGGCTGGGTAAAAGAAGCGGCTGCGGCAGCGAAATAACATTACATCAGACTCAGTAAGGCCAGCGGGCGGGGAGAAATCTCCGCCCGTTTTTTGTGGTGACGTATATAAAAAGCGCTATTGCAAAACCAAATAGTTGCCATGAAAACTATTCATTGGTTTAATATTTCAACCAAAACGATAATCGTTTTTCGCATTCCCCTGCTTCTACAATAAGATCTGTTATCCCCATTATGAAAAAAACGACCACACATTCACCACTCAGCCCGGCGCTGATTATTTTGATGGCAGTCGCCACCGGGCTCGCCGTCGCCAGTAACTATTACCCGCAGCCGCTGCTGGAAACTATCGCACGCGCATTTGATCTTTCCGTCAATCAGGCTGGGTTTATCGTCACCGTGGCACAACTTGGTTATGCCTGCGGGCTGATGTTTATCGTACCGCTCGGCGATATGTTCGAACGTCGCGGGTTAATCGTGCTGATGACGCTGCTTTCCGCCGCAGGATTGCTGCTCACAGCCATGGCACCTACGCTGACCATCATGCTGGTCGGAACGGCACTGACCGGGCTGTTCTCGGTGGTAGCGCAGATTCTGGTGCCGCTGGCGGCTACGCTGGCTGAACCAGAGCGTCGTGGTAAGGTGGTCGGGCTGATTATGTCCGGTCTGCTGCTGGGCATTTTGCTGGCACGTACCGTTGCCGGTGCTCTGGCGTCGCTGGGCGGCTGGCGCACGGTTTACTGGGTGGCGAGCGCACTGATGATCGTGATGGCGCTGGTCTTGTGGCGCAAGCTGCCGAAACACCAGCAGAAAACGGATCTGAATTATCCGCAGTTGCTTAAATCCATCTTCACGCTGTTCATCCATACGCCGGTGTTACGTACCCGCGCGCTGATCGGCATGTTCTGTTTCGCTAACTTCAGTATTTTGTGGACGTCAATGGCGTTCCTGCTGGCGGGCCCGGCGTATCACTATTCCGAAGCCGTGATCGGACTGTTCGGGCTGGTGGGCGCGGCGGGTGCGCTGGCGGCTACCCGTGCGGGACATCTGGCGGATAAGGGCAAAGCGCATCTGACCACCACGGCGGGTCTGATTCTGCTGCTGCTGTCCTGGGTGGCGATTGCCTGGGGCCAGCACTCGGTGATTTCGCTGATTATCGGCATCATCGTTTTGGACCTTTCGGTTCAGGGCGTCCACATCACCAACCAAAGTGTCATCTACAAAACCATGCCGGAAGCACGTAACCGCCTGACCGCGGGTTACATGACGACGTACTTTATTGGGGGTGCGGTCGGCTCGCTGGTGTCCGCATCCGCCTATCAGGCCGCAGGCTGGTACGGAGTGTCAGCAGCAGGGACCCTTATGTGTGTGCTGAATTTACTGGTCTGGCTAAAGGGATATAAATACAAGCTGGCGTAATAACGTACGAAATTACATCAGGAGGGAACCATCACCCCTCCTGATTAGCTTGCGAATAATCATATTGGAAATTTATTTGAACCAAAGGGTGTTAACAATACTTACAGTCTGGTAATGTTTGCACCATGAATTATTTGCCGGAACTCATCCGGTTTCACAATCTTTTAAACATCCATGCAAAGCAACCCAGATCTCGAAGCACCTCACCCCGTCCGTGTTTCAACATTCGCACAAGGTATTACCGACAGCCTGCCCATTGTCATTGGCTATCTGCCCATCGCTTTTGCATTTGGCCTCAGCGCCGTAAAACTGGGATTCACCCCAGCTGAAAGTCTGCTTTTTTCCATTCTTATCTACGCTGGCGCCAGTCAGTTTGTGATCACCGCGCTGCTCAGCGCCGGAATGTCCTTGTGGGTTTCTGCCCTTACCGTGATGGCAATGGATGTACGACATGTGCTGTACGGGCCGTCGCTGCGTAACCGTCTGGTGGGCAAACTCAATGGCAAAAAAACCGCGCTGTGGGCATTTGGCCTGACGGACGAAGTGTTTGCCGCCGCCACGGCCCGGCTTATCCGTGATAAACGCAGCTGGAGCGAAAACTGGATGTGCGGGATTGCGCTGTCTTCCTGGCTTTCATGGGTATTTGGCACTGCTGTGGGAGCGTTATTTGGCAACGGGCCACTGGAAAATTTCCCGGCTATCGAAGCCGCACTCGGCTTTATGTTACCGGCGCTGTTTCTGAGTTTTCTGCTCGCGGCGTTTAAGCGCCAGCAAAGTATGGTGTTTGTCGCGTCGCTGGCTGGCGCACTGGGCGGACTGCTGTTCTGGTCAATTCCCGCCGCTATCGGCTGCGGTCTGGCCGCCGGGTGCGTGGCCGCCATGCTGCAACGCCCTCAATCCTCTTCTGCCACGGAGATAACCTCAGATGAGCACTAATGTCATTCTGGTTTGTCTGCTCGTCGGCACCGTGAATTACCTGTTCCGGTATTTGCCTTTGCGCATGGGCGCAAGGCAGAAACCCGGGCCAAAAAGTGGCCCTCTGTCCCGCGTGCTCGATAGCATCGGTATCGCGTCTATCTGCGCGTTACTGGTGGTTTCAAGCACGCCTGAAATTTTGCGCGATCATCAAAAGCTGCTGCCTTCGCTGGCCGGTTTTGTGCTTCTCGCGCTGATTTTCTGGCGAACCAAAAGTATCATTATTGCCACACTGACCGGTGCCCTGGCATACGGGCTGGTGTTTAAGGTGATGCTGATGGCCGCAGGCTGAAGACCTTTTTTACCGCAGATTAACCGCAGGGCAAACTCTGCCGAATACATTAAACATCGAATAATTCACCGGAGTTATGAATCACACTAATTGCTAAAGAATTGGTGATTCATGACATTGATATTATTAATTACCATCGTTACTATGTCATCTGTAACTAATGAGGCTTCTCATATGGACAGTTCGTTCGCGCCAATTGAAAACATGTTAAATTTCCGGGCCAAAAAGCAAAAAGATTTCCCTTATCAGGAAATTCTGCTGACCCGCCTGTGTATGCACATGCAAAGTAAATTGCTTGAAAACCGCAATAAAATGCTGAAAGCACAAGGGATTAATGAAACGCTGTTTATGGCGTTACTGACCCTGGATGCGCAGGAAAGTCACAGCATTCAGCCTTCTGAGCTCAGTTCTGCGCTGGGTTCTTCCCGTACTAATGCTACCCGTATTGCGGATGAGCTGGAAAAACGCGGATGGATTGAACGCCGTGAAAGCGATAACGACCGCCGGTGCCTGCATTTGCACCTGACGCCTGACGGGGAAGCCTTTATCCAGAAGTTACTGCCGCCTCAACACAAGAGTCTGCATTTTCTCTGGTCAACTTTAGACGCAGATGAGCAGAAGCAGTTAGAAACCCTGACCCGCAAACTGTTAACTCGCCTTGATCAGATGGATGCAACAGCACTACAACAATTCTAAATTTCTGTTCAGGTAAACTACACATGTCACTCCAAGCTCGCTGGAGGCTTACGCCGCTGTTTGCCGTTTTGATTTTGGCCGGCTGTGCCTCCAGTAATAATATTGCTCCTCAGTCGTCGCTGCTGGATACGCAACAGCTTCATCTGCAGCAGGCAAAAGTCAGTTCCCTGACCCTCGGCCCTCAGTGGTGGCGCAGTCTTAATGACCCGCAACTGGATAACCTGATGACCACGACGTTGCAAAACTCGCCGTCATTACGTCAGGCCGCCGCTCGCGTGCGCGAAGCACAAAGCGTGATGGGAGAAGCCGATGCCGCCAATGGTCCGTATCTGGATTTGAATGGTTCTACGCGTCGTGAACGTGTCGCAAAAAACACGATCCCGCCGTTCCTGACCAGCTATCCTGAAGCGCCGATCTACGACAGCAGCAACAGCCTCGGGCTGAATCTGAGCTATGAGTTTGACTGGTGGGGTAAATACCGCAATCAGGTGAATGCCGCGAAAGCACAGGTGGATTCCGCCCGTGCTGAACAGGCTGAAGCCGCTCTGACGCTGACCAGTTCGGTGGCGTCAGCCTATTATCAGTTACAGGCCAATCTTGCCTTGCAGGATGTTCTGCAACACGAAGTGGATAATAACCAGCGTCTGGCAGATTTGCGGAAAGCGCAATATCAGGCCGGCGTCTATGGCATTGAAATCCCGCAACAAACCCAGGCTCAGGCCGACAGTGCCAAACAGCAGATCATCAACCTGAAATCGCAAACTGAACAGCTGAGACATCAGCTTTCTGCGCTGGCAGGACGTGGTCCGGATGCGATGAATGGCCTCCACGCCGTGGCATTGCCACCGGCAGAAGCGCTGGCACCTAAAGCCGAACTGACGCTGGAATTACTGGGTAAACGCCCGGACATCGCCGCACAGCGTGATCTGGTGGAGTCCTATTCCCAGCGGGTCAGTGCCGCGAAAAAAGAATTTTATCCAAGCCTTTCCATCAGTGCCTTCGGCGGTCTGACGACCACCAACTATGGCGGCACCAGCCCGAATCTTTTTGAAGCAGCCAGTAAAGCCTGGAATATCGCGCCAGCCATTTCGCTGCCGATTTTCCACGCCAGTGCACTGCGCTCCAAACTGGGCGAAGAGTCCGCGTTATATGACCAGTCAGTTGAGTCGTATAACCAGACCATTCTGAACGCCATCCAGCAAACTGCGGATGCCATTACAGTCTCGAAAAGCAGCGCGGAACAATTGCAGCAGGCATCTTCTGCCGCTAAGTCGCTGGAAGAGGTGTATCGCGTTTCGGATGCAAGATACAACGCTGGCGTCATCGGACGGGATGAGCTGTTAAGCAGCCAGTCAGCGCTTCTGCAACAACAACAGGCGCAACTCAACGCCAGCAGTCAGTTGATGCAGTCAAAAATCAGTCTCATCCGTGCGCTTGGGGGTGGCTATCAGGCCCCGGTCACGGACCAAAAATCATAATAAAAGACTCAGTGTGGAGAAGACCATGAGCGCAAATGCCGAAACTCAGGCAACGACGCAAGCTCCGAAAAATAAGAAAAAAACGCGCAAAGTCGCGATGCTCTTGTTAACCGGGATTTTCATTATTATCGCCATCGCCTACTTGTTCTACTGGCTGCTGGTGTTACGTCATTTCCAGTCTACCGACGATGCATATGTGGCCGGTAATCAGGTTCAGATTATGGCGCAGGTGTCGGGCAGCGTGACCGACGTCAATTTCGACAGCACCGACTTTGTGAAAAAAGGCGACGTGCTGGTGACTATCGATCCGACCGATGCAGAGCAGGCTTTCGAACGCTCTAAAACGGCGCTGGCCAACAGCGTGCGTCAGACGCATCAGTTGATCATCAACGGTAAACAATATCAGGCCAATATCGCGCTGCGTCAGACGCAACTGCAACAGGCGCAGACTGACCTCAAACGCCGTATCGTGCTGGGTAATGCCGATGCGATTGGTCGTGAAGAACTGCAACACGCCCGTGATGCTGTCGATACTGCGAAAGCGCAGTACGATGTCGCCGTTCAGCAATACAACGCTAATCAGGCGATGATTCTGGATACGCCGGTCGATAAGCAGCCGCAGGTTCTGCAGGCTGCCGCTCAGGTGCGTGACGCATGGCTTGCCCTGCAACGTACCAAAGTGCGCAGCCCGATTGACGGTTTTGTCTCACGTCGTGCCGTACAGATTGGTCAGCAGATCAGCCCGACAACCTCCCTGATGGCGGTGGTTCCGGCGCATCACATCTGGGTCGATGCCAACTTTAAAGAAACCCAGCTGGCGAATATGCGTATTGGTCAGGTGGCAACCGTGGTCAGTGACATGTACGGCGATGACGTGAAATACCACGGCAAAGTCGTTGGTATGGACATGGGTACTGGCGGCGCGTTCTCGCTGTTACCGGCGCAGAATGCCACCGGCAACTGGATCAAAGTGGTTCAGCGTCTGCCCGTTCGTATCGAACTTAACGATCAGGAAGTGGCTGAGCATCCGCTGCGTATCGGTTTATCCACGCTGGTGACCGTCGATACTCAAAACCGTGATGGTCTGGTGCTGGCGAATAAAGTCCGCAGCGAACCGCTGTATCAGACCAGCGCGCTGACGCTGGATCTGGCGCCGGTCAACGCCATCATTGCTGACGTTATCCATGCCAATGCAGGCTAAAATCTCCGGAGGCCTTCGTGGCAAATAAACCGCTGGTAGGCGCCCCGCTGGCCTGGATGACGGTGGCTTTGTCTTTGGCTACCTTTATGCAGGTGCTGGACTCGACGATCGCCAACGTGGCGATCCCGACCATCGCCGGGAATCTGGGTGCCTCGAACTCACAGGGCACCTGGGTTATCACATCGTTCGGGGTGGCGAACGCCATCTCGATCCCGATCACCGGCTGGCTGGCAAAACGTATTGGCGAGGTCAAACTCTTCCTGTGGTCCACGGTGCTGTTTGCGATTGCATCGTGGCTGTGCGGTATGTCCACCAGTCTGGAAATGCTGATCTTCTTCCGTGTGGTGCAGGGTGTGGTGGCAGGTCCGCTGATCCCGCTTTCGCAAAGTTTGTTACTGAATAACTATCCGCCGGCCAAGCGAAGTACCGCGCTCGCGCTCTGGTCGATGACAGTGATCGTCGCCCCGATCTGCGGGCCGATCCTGGGCGGGTATATCAGTGATAACTACCACTGGGGTTGGATCTTCTTTATCAACGTGCCGATCGGCATTGCGGTGGTGTTCCTGACGCTGAGAACGCTGAAGGGGCGCGAAACCGCGACGCAGATCAGGCCCATCGACAGTGTGGGGTTAGTGCTGCTGGTACTGGGCATTGGCGCATTACAAGTGATGCTCGACCGGGGTAAAGAACTCGACTGGTTTAACTCAACGGAAATTATCGTACTGGCGGTCGTGGCGGTGGTCGCGCTCTGTTTCCTTGTGGTCTGGGAACTGACCGACGACCATCCGATAGTCGACCTGTCACTGTTTAAATCGCGAAACTTCACCATTGGCGTGCTGTGTATCAGCCTGGCCTACATGCTTTACTTCGGCGCAATTGTGTTGCTGCCGCAGCTATTGCAAGAGGTCTATGGGTATACCGCCACCTGGGCCGGTCTGGCGTCCGCGCCGGTGGGGATTTTGCCGGTTCTGATGTCACCGATTATCGGGCGTTTTGCGCACCGTCTGGACATGCGAAAGCTGGTGACCTTCAGCTTTATCATGTATGCCTACTGCTTCTTCTGGCGTGCGTATACGTTCGAACCGGGGATGGATTTTGGCGCATCTGCGTGGCCGCAGTTTATTCAGGGCTTCGCGGTCGGCTGCTTCTTCATGCCGCTGACGACCATTATTCTGTCCGGTTTACCGCCTGAACGCATGGCGGCGGCATCAAGTTTGTCGAACTTTATCCGTACGCTGGCAGGCTCGATTGGTACGTCGATCACTACCACCATGTGGTCGAACCGTGAATCGCTGCACCACGCTCAATTGACGGAAAACATCACGCCGTTTAATCCGGCGGCAACGCAAACCTATCAGCAGCTGGAAGGGATGGGCATGAGCCATCAGCAGGCTTCTGGCTGGATAGCGCGGGAAATCACTAATCAGGGACTGATCATCTCTGCCAATGAGATTTTCTGGTTATCCGGTGGCGCATTCCTGGTACTGCTGATCTTAATCTGGTTCGCCCGTCCGCCGTTCACCAGCGGTGGCGGAGCCGGTGGCGCGCACTGATCCAGGTATTCCCTGAATGTCAGAAAGCAAAACGGACGCATTACGCGTCCGTTTTTTATGGCTAAAACCGGGCGATTACGCCTGGTTCTGACGCCACCATTCTGCCAGCAAAATACCGGATGCCACGGAAACGTTGAGGCTTTCCACTTTACCGGTACCGCCGATTGACACGCTCAGGTCACCCTGCTGCCAGGCGCTGTCAGACAAACCATCACTTTCTTCACCCAGCACCAGCACCATTTTAGCCGGTAATTGCGCTTTGCCCAGCGCCGTACCTTTATGGCTCGACGTGGTCACGATGGTGTATCCCGCGTTACGGAAGGTTTCCAGCACTTCAAGGAAGTTATCCGCGCTGATGGCTTTAACGTGTTCCGCGCCGCCTTCAGCGGTACGGACTGCGGCGCCAGATTCCAGCTGAGCCGGATCCTGAACCATCATCCCGTTGATACCGAAATGCGCACAAGAACGCATGATACCGCCGAGGTTGTGCGGGTTGCCGACGTTTTCCAGCGCCAGTACGCAGTCTTTCGCCGGAGCCGTTTGCAGATACGTTTCTGCATCCAGACCCTGACGTTTTTTGATCAGGAAACACACGCCGCCGTGGTGTTCGGTACCGGATGCTTTCGCCAGTTCGTCATCTTCAACCACATGGTAGGCTTTGCGGTTTGCCGCCATCCAGCGCAGTGCTTCACGGAAACGCGGGGTCACGGATTGCACAAACCACGCACGGACGATAGCGTCCGGACGGCTTGCGAACAGTGCCTTACAGGCGTTTTCGCCATACACGCGGGTTTCTTCCTGACGCTGACGACGCAGCTGTTCAGGATCGATAAAGCTTTTGCCGCTGATACCCCCGTGATCCGGAACAGATTCATCTGCCGGCGGACGTGAAACAGTTTTCCACGGCGAAGAGTACGGGCCGTCGTCATCACGCGCCGGACGACGCGGGCGATCATCGCCACGACGCGGAGCCGGACCGCGGGAATCACCACGGGAGTCGCTGCTACGACGCTCATTGCGGCGGGCATCGTCGGGACGGGAACCCTGGCGAGGTTTATCGCCCGGACGTCCTTTATTGTTGGAAGGACGTTTATCGTTATTGCGGTTATCGCCGTCGTCGTCACTACGGACGTACATCACTTTGACTTTGCCGTTCTTGCCACTGAATGAATCGTTCATTTTTCTCTCCACCTACGCGCAGGGCGCGAAGATTACCTGATGTCTGTGAGCTAAGCCACAGGCTTTGGACCAAAAGCTTAAAACTATCGTATTCATTGAATAAACCACGTTGTTCAGGTGAGGTATCGCCCTCATACTTACAACATACAAGCAACATATCAGCCGTTTTATTAACCGCTTTTAAGGGTAAAACGGGTTTGTGGTTGATACCCTTCTCACGTTAAGCAATGTAGAGGCTATTTATGAATACGGTTTGTTCATCTTGTCAGGCCACCAACCGCCTGCCTGAGGATCGTATCGACGACGGCGCAAAATGCGGCCGCTGCGGTCACGCACTTTTTGAAGGTGATGTGGTTCACGCCACCGCCGCTACCCTGGACAAATATCTGCAAGATGATTTGCCCGTTGTCATCGACTTCTGGGCTCCGTGGTGTGGCCCTTGCGTTAACTTCGCGCCAATTTTCGAAGATGTGGCTCAGGAACGCGCCGGTAAGATCCGTTTCATTAAGGTTAATACCGAAGCAGAACCTGAACTGAGCGCGCGGTTCCGTATCCGCAGTATTCCGACCATTATGGTGTTTAATGAAGGCAAAATGGTCGATATGTTAAGCGGAGCGATGCCTAAAGCCCCGTTCAACAACTGGCTTAATGAATCATTGTAACGCATATGCCGTTATAAAGCCCTGCCGAAGGCCCGTACAATACGGGCCTTTTTCTGTTATTCGCAGTTGCCACTTGCCTGTCCTGACCGGGTGTTTAGAATAGCCGTTTTTCGTTAACCGGAATGCTTATGTCAGACAATGCCGTTCTTCGCCTGCGTGAGCAGCGCTTAGCCCGTTCCACCCGCCCTTTCCTTGCGCGCGGATCCCGGGCCATTCGCTGCCAGACCTGCCTGTTACCCACACGTAACTGCATCTGCGCCACGCGCGAAATCCATCAGGCTGCCAGCCGTTTTTGTCTGGTGATGTTTGACACAGAGCCAATGAAACCGAGCAATACCGGCCGGTTAATCGCGGATGTATTACCGGATACGCAGGCGTTTCTGTGGTCACGTACTGAAACGGATCCGGCGCTGCTGGAAGCCATTGCCGATCCCGAACGTCAGGCTTACGTGGTGTTTCCGGCCTCTTTCGCCGAACCTCCGCGTCAGGTATTTACAGAAGTCCCGGCAGGCAGTAAACCGCCTTTATTCATTATGCTCGACGGCACCTGGAACGAAGCCCGCAAGATGTTCCGCAAAAGCCCATATCTGGATAATCTGCCGGTATTCTCACTCGATGTAAGCGCCAGCTCCGGCTATATCCTGCGTGAAGCCTCGCGCCCGGAACTGCATTGCACCGTGGAAGTGGCCGCTGCCCTGCTGGAAAAAGCCGGTGATGTTGACGCTTCTGCGGGTCTGTCACGACACTTCACCCATTTCCGTACCCAGTATCTGGCCGGAAAACCCCACCATCCGGTGCATCAGCTCACAGCAAAGAACGAAGAAAGCCTCTAGAATCATGGGAACATGATGAACCGGAGAAGTTATGAGTCAGCGCGGACTGGAAGCACTTTTACAACCTGAATCTATCGCGGTTATTGGTGCCAGCAATAAGCCGGGCCGCGCCGGATATCTGATGATGCGCAACCTGCTCGACAGCGGATTCAATGGCCCGGTGCTGCCGGTCACACCTACTTATCGTGCCGTATGTGGCGTACTAACCTGGCGGGATGTCGCCAGCCTGCCGATGTCACCGGATCTGGCTATTCTCTGCACGCACGCTGACCGCAATCTCGCCCTGCTCGAACAGCTTGGCGAACGCGGCTGCAAAACAGTGATTGTGCTTTCCTCACAGCCACAACAATTCGCTGATCTGAAATCCTGCGCTCAGCGCTTTTCGATGCGCCTGCTTGGCCCGAACAGTCTGGGTATTCTCGCCCCGTGGCAGAAACTGAACGCCAGTTTTTCACCGGTACCGATCCTTCCCGGCAAACTGGCGTTTATTTCGCAATCCGCGGCCGTCGCCAATACTATTCTCGACTGGGCGCAACAGCGTGCCGTGGGATTTTCTTATTTCGTTTCTCTCGGTGACAGCCTGGATATTGATGTCGATGACCTGCTCGACTTCCTTGCCCGCGACAGTAAAACCAGCGCCATCCTGCTATATCTCGAACACATCAGCGATGCACGACGTTTTCTTTCCGCCTCACGCAGTGCCTCACGAAATAAACCGATTCTGGTGATCAAAAGCGGTCGAAGCGGACAGGCACAGCAGCTGCTCAACAGCCCTCTAAGTCTGGATGCCGCCTATGATGCTGCTATCCAGCGCGCCGGTTTACTGCGTGTGCAGGATACGCACGAACTGTTTTCTGCGGTCGAAACGCTGAGCCATATGCGTCCGTTGCGAGGTGAGCGCTTACTAATTATCAGCAACGGCGCCGCCCCGGCTGCGATGGCACTGGATCAGTTACTCTCGCGTAACGGCAAACTGGCGAAACTCAGTGATGAACCCCGTCACGCTCTGAGCGCCGTTTTGCCACCATCGATTACCGCCGCCAATCCGTTAGACTTGCGCGACGATGCCACACCCAAACTGTATCAGGCGGTCATGACCGCGCTGCTCGACAGCACAGATTACGACGCAGTGTTGGTTATCCACGCACCCAGCGCGGCGGCACATGGCACCGTGACGGCCAGCCACCTGATTGAAGCCGTTCGTCAGCATCCACGAGGTAAATACATCACGCTGCTGACTAACTGGTGCGGTGAGTTTTCGTCGCAGGAAGCCCGTAAACTGTTCACTGAAGCCGGCATCCCGACTTACCGGACGCCGGAAGGCACGGTGACGGCATTTATGCACATGGTGGAATATCGTCGTAACCAGAAACAGCTGAAAGAAACGCCGGCTCTTCCGGCAGATCTTGAACAGAACACCGATCAGGCACATCAACTGATCGCCCGGACACTAGCTGAAGGCATCACACAGCTCGATACCCATGAAGTGCGCGCAATTTTGCAGGCGTACGGAATGAATGTGTTGCCGACATGGATAGCCAGTGACAGCACAGAAGCGATGCATATCGCCAGTCAGGTTGGCTATCCGGTGGCGCTGAAACTGCGTTCTCCGGACATCCCGCATAATTCAGAAGTGCAGGGCGTGATGCTATATCTGCGCACCGCGAGCGAAGTGGAACAGGCGGCGAATGCGATATTTGACCGCGCCAGACAAGCATTTCCGCAGGCGAGAATTCAGGGGCTGCTGGTGCAAACCATGGCTAACCGGCCCGGCTCACAGGAGCTTCGCGTGGTGGTCGAACAGGATCCGGTCTTCGGCCCGCTGATTATGCTGGCCGAGGGCGGCACTGACTGGCTTCCGGAAAGACAGGCGGCGATTTCCCTGCCGCCGCTGAACATGACGCTGGCACGCTATCAGGTCGTTCAGGCGCTCAAGAGCGGCAAAATCAGGGGGCGCAATGCGTTGCACCCTCTCGATATCCCGGCGCTCAGTCAGCTGCTGGTAAACGTGTCGAACCTGATTATTGATTGCCCGGAAATCGAACGTCTGGATATTCATCCTTTGCTGGTTTCCGGCAATGAACTCAGCCTGCTCGATGTTTCAATGCAGCTTTCGGCACAGAAGCCCGGCGCACCGTCACGACTGGCAATTCGTCCTTATCCACGTGAACTCGAAGAGCACGTTATACTGAAAGACGGGTCGCAAGCATTGTTTCGCCCGATACTGCCGGAAGATGAACCGCTGCTTAAAGCGTTTATCCTGAAAGTGACGAAGGAAGATCTCTACTATCGCTATTTCAGTGAGATCAACGAATTCACACATGAAGATTTAGCGAATATGACGCAAATCGACTACGACCGCGAAATGGCATTCGTGGCTATTCATACTCTTAATGAAAAAAGTGAAATTATTGGTGTCACCCGAGCGGTTTCAGATCCCGATAATACTGATGCCGAATTCTCGGTTCTGGTTCGCTCAGACCTGAAAGGTTTAGGGCTCGGAAGACGCCTGCTGGATAAGATGATTAATTACGCCGCAGAGCATGGGCTGCAACGTCTGACCGGTATTACTATGCCCAACAATCGCGGCATGATTACGTTGGCCAGAAAGCTGGGATTTGACGTCGATATTCAGATTCAGGACGGTATTGTGAACCTCTCCCTGACGCTGGAAAAGAACCGAATTTTGTAGCAGGAAACCGTGAGCCTGCGCGATGAACAGGCAAAAGATGCGCACATCAGACAGGACTAATGGTATTATCGACCGATTGTGCGGTTACCTATATCTGTTTGTGCCGCTAAAGCCATTACATGAAGAGAGAAGAAGCGCACTGTGATGTTGTCAAAATTCAAACGTAATAAACATCAACAACACCTTGCTCAGCTACCCAAACTCCCCCAAACGGTTGATGCTGTAAAAACGCTCTACTGTCCGACAGATTTCCGTACGACGCTGCTCGAAGCCATTGCTAACGCTACCCAACGGATTTATCTGGTCGCGCTCTATCTTGAGAACGATGATGGCGGTCGCGATGTGCTGTCGGCGCTGTATGACGCCAAGCAGCGTCGCCCCGAGCTGGAGATTTGCGTGCTGGTTGACTGGCACCGTGCTCAGCGTGGTCGCATCGGCGCTGCAGCGGCAAACACCAATGCTGACTGGTATTGTCGTATGGCGAAAGAGCATCCCGGACTTTCCGTGCCGGTATATGGTGTGCCCGTAAATACCCGCGAAGCGCTGGGCGTTTTGCATCTCAAGGGTTTTGTGATCGACGATCAGGTCATTTACAGCGGCGCGAGCCTTAACGATGTCTATCTGCATCGCCATGAAAAGTATCGTTATGACCGTTATCAGTTACTGACGAATACGGCGCTGGCCAACACAATGATCGACTTTATGAAGAAGTCGATCCTGACCGCGTCTGCCGTACAGCGACTGGATCGCGAAGATCGTCCAAAAAGTATCGAGATCAAGAACGAAACACGTCAGTTCCGCCAGACCTTGCGTACCAGTGGCTATCATTTTAAAGATAGCGCCGGTAATGATGAACTGGCCGTCACGCCGATTGTGGGTCTTGGCAAACAAAATGAGCTGAACCGGACTATCCATCATCTTATGGCCAGCACGGAACATAAGCTGACATTGTGTACGCCTTACTTCAATATGCCTGCCCTGCTGGCGCGCAACATTATTCATCTGCTGCGCCGTGGAAAGCAGGTGGAAATTATCGTGGGTGATAAAACCGCGAACGATTTCTATATTCCGCAAGATCAGCCATTCAAAATCATAGGTGCCTTACCGTACTTGTATGAAATTAACCTGCGCCGCTTCCTGAGCCGTTTACAGCGTTTTGTTGACAGCGGACAGTTAATTGTCCGTCTGTGGAAAGACGGTGATAATAGCTATCACCTGAAGGGCATGTGGGTAGATGACCGCTGGCAACTGATTACCGGTAATAACCTCAATCCCCGCGCCTGGCGTCTGGATCTTGAGAATGCCATTTTGATCCACGATCCGCATAAAGAAATGGCCGCTGCGCGTCATAAAGAGCTGGAAGAAATTCGCCAGCATACGCATGTGGTTTCGCACTATATGGAACTGGAAAGCATTCCAAATTATCCGGTCAAAGTTCGTAAGCTTATCCGACGCTTACGGCGGATACGAATCGACAGACTCATCAGCCGAATTCTGTAATTGGCTATACTAAAAGCCTGATCATCGTGATCGGGCTTTTTTTTATCTGGAATTCCACCCTATTATGCAAAGATTATCTGTAGCGCTCAGACTTCCTTTTATCGCGCTGATATTGGGATGCAGTAGTTGCACGCATTATGCGAATGACGCATGGACAGGCAAAGATAAGGCCGAGCACTTTGTGGGATCAGCAGTATTAGCAGCAGCTGGAACTGCCTATGGTGATCGTCAGGGATGGAATGAAGCACGCAGCCGCTCATTCGGACTGATGTTTTCTGTCGGACTGGGTGCGGCGAAAGAGCTCTATGACAGCCGGGAAGGTGGGAGTGGCTGGAGCTGGAAAGATTTTAGCTGGGATATCGCAGGCGCAGCTGTCGGATACAGCGCTTATCATCTGACTCATTACTAACAGGGGTTCTGGCAGAGCACAAGCGGAGTAATAAATGCCAAAATCAGGGCAAGTAACGTCCAAACATCATCAGATTCCCCATAGCAAAAAGCCCTGTACGTCAGTACAGGGCTTTCCACTTATTTGATGCCTGGCAGTTCCCTACTCTCGCATGGGGAGACCCCACACTACCATCGGCGCTACGGCGTTTCACTTCTGAGTTCGGC
>Ga0308161_1000144_pt1 | contig 184237 bp, 160 predicted proteins | sample PhyFR2_FD_201034 | JGI IMG/M metagenome (GOLD analysis project Ga0308161, IMG submission 201034) | Phyllosphere microbial communities from UC Gill Tract Community Farm, Albany, California, United States - DLSLF.R2 | ecosystem: Host-associated > Plants > Phyllosphere > Unclassified | place...
CATGCCGAACTCAGAAGTGAAACGCCGTAGCGCCGATGGTAGTGTGGGGTCTCCCCATGCGAGAGTAGGGAACTGCCAGGCATCAAATTGCGATAACCCTCAGCGAAAGCTGAGGGTTTTTTGCGTTTAAAGCCCCGAAAAATCTCCTGACAGATCACTTCACGCTATTACAGGTGAAACATTTTCAACTATCAGATCATCTCTCGACTTTTGCATTACGAAACGTTATCTTCAGGCATCTGGATGTCTAAACGTTTAAACGTATGTGTGAGGAAAGCAGGTTATGCCAATCAGGGTACCCGATGAATTACCAGCCGTGAGTTTTTTGCGCAATGAGAATGTCTTTGTCATGGCATCTTCACGTGCAAGCACTCAGGAAATCCGTCCGTTAAAGGTGCTGGTGTTAAATCTGATGCCGAAAAAGATTGAGACTGAGAACCAGTTTTTACGCCTGCTTTCTAATTCACCGCTGCAAATCGATATCCAGTTGCTGCGCATCGACAGCCGCGAGTCGCGCAATACCCCCAGCGAGCACCTCAATAATTTCTACTGTAATTTTGAAGATATTCAGCATGATAATTTTGATGGACTGATCGTCACTGGCGCGCCGTTAGGCCTGGTAGATTTTAATGATGTGGCATACTGGCCGCAGATCCAGCGGGTACTGCACTGGGCAAAAGAGCATGTCACATCGACACTGTTTGTCTGTTGGGCGGTACAGGCGGCATTAAATATTCTGTACGGCATCCCGAAACAGACGCGAGAAACCAAACTGTCGGGAGTATATGAACATCAGACTCTACATCCACATGCGCTTCTGACGCGTGGCTTTGACGATAATTTCCTTGCTCCTCATTCGCGCTATGCGGATTTCCCAACCCAACTGCTGCGTGATTACACTGACCTGGAAATCTTTGCTGAGTCTGAGCAGACGGGAGCCTACCTGTTTGCCAGTAAAGATAAGCGTCTGGCGTTTGTCACAGGCCATCCTGAATATGATGCGCTGACGCTGTCGGGTGAATATCATCGTGATTATGAGGCAGGGTTAAACCCGGAAGTACCGTTTAATTACTTCCCGGATAACAACCCTGAACTGCCGCCGCGTGCCAGCTGGCGCAGCCACGGTAATCTGCTGTTTACCAACTGGCTGAACTATTATGTTTACCAGATCACGCCGTTTGATCTGCGTCATATGAATCCAACTCTGGAATAATCAGCTGTGTCGGGCCGAGTATCATCGGCCCTTTGCTTGTAGATCTCTCAACGCTTTTCCCCCTGTAAAAATGCCCCTCTCCTGCAATATTTCTGTTCTAAAACACTGATGAAAATCCGTTCCTATCTTGTTGAAAATTTAATTGCTTAATAATCAGTCAGTTAAATGTATCTTAAATCAATAATGGAAATAGTTTTTGATTTTATAAATTATCTGATTATGATTTGATCCTGCGGGTTAAAAAACCGCCAGTAAAAAGATCGGCCAGTTGATCGAAATGCCGGCCAGAGGATCAAACAGGAGAGGGCGCATATGATACAACAAGCAATCAGCACCGAACTGGCATTCAGCCAGCCCTTTGGCAGAGCGGAACAGCAGATTCTGACCGATGCTGCCGTCGATTTTCTCAGCGAACTGGTTACGCGTTTTACACCACGGCGCAACGAGCTACTGGCTGAACGTAAGCTGTCACAGACTAAAATCGACAGCGGTATGCTGCCAGATTTTATTTCGGAAACGGCTTCCATTAAAAACGGTGGCTGGAAGATTCGCGGAATACCGGCTGATTTACAGGATCGTCGTGTTGAGATCACTGGCCCGGTTGAACGCAAAATGGTGATCAATGCGCTGAATGCCAATGTGAATGTATTTATGGCAGATTTCGAAGATTCACTGGCCCCGTCATGGGAAAAAGTGATCGCCGGGCAGATCAATCTGCGCGATGCGGTTAATGGCACCATTAGCTACAGCAATGAAGCGGGCAAAATTTATCAGCTGAAGCCCAATCCGGCGGTGCTGATATGTCGGGTACGCGGCCTGCATCTGCCGGAGAAACATGTCAGCTGGCGCGGTGAAGCGATTCCTGGCAGCCTGTTCGATTTTGCACTCTACTTTTTCCACAACGTCGATACCCTGCTGGCAAAAGGCAGCGGCCCCTATTTCTATCTGCCGAAAACCCAGTCTTTCCAGGAAGCAGCCTGGTGGAGTGAGGTATTCAGTTATGCCGAAGATCGCTTCGATCTGCCGCGCGGTACGATTAAAGCCACGCTATTAATTGAAACGCTGCCAGCGGTATTCCAGATGGACGAGATCCTGTATCACCTGCGCGATCATATCGTCGGACTGAACTGCGGCCGCTGGGATTATATCTTCAGCTATATCAAAACCCTGAAAAACTATCCGGAGCGCGTATTACCGGATCGTCAGTCGGTCACGATGGATCAGGGATTCCTTGATGCTTATTCACGGCTGCTGATTAAAACCTGTCACCGCCGCGGTGCATTTGCCATGGGTGGCATGGCGGCTTTTATTCCCAGCAAAGAGAGTGAGCGTAATAGCTGGGTGCTGAACAAAGTGCGGGCTGATAAACAGCGTGAGGCCGATAACGGTCATGACGGCACCTGGATCGCTCATCCCGGGCTGGCCGACAGCGTTATGACAGTGTTTAACCAGGCGTTGGGTGAGAAACCGAATCAGCTGGAGGTATTGCGTGAAAATGACGCGCCGATCACCGCCGAACAGCTGCTGGAACCCTGTAAAGGGCAACGCACCGAAGCAGGAATGCGCGCCAATATTCGTGTGGCAGTGCAGTACATCGAAGCCTGGATCTCCGGCAATGGCTGTGTGCCGATCTATGGCCTGATGGAAGATGCCGCAACGGCAGAAATCTCGCGTACCTCAATCTGGCAATGGATACATCATCAAAAGACGCTGGAAGATGGCCAGCAAGTGACCGCGAGCTTATTCAGCAAGATGCTGGCGGAAGAGATGCAGGTCATTCAGCAAGAGTTGGGTGACCAGCGTTTTTGTCAGGGGCGATTTGATGAGGCCGCACGCCTGATGGAGCGCATTACGACCGAACCTGAACTGGTCGAGTTTTTAACCCTGCCAGGTTACCGCCTGCTCCCCTGAACGTTATTCCTTAAGAAACAGGAGTATCTGCTATGACCTCACGTACCCAACAGATTCAGCAAACAGAACAAAACTGGCGCAATGCACGCTGGGAAGGCATCACCCGTCCGTACAGTGCGGCGGAAGTGGTAAAACTACGCGGCTCGGTTAATCCGGCCTGTACGCTGGCGCAGCAGGGAGCGGAAAAATTGTGGTCACTGCTTAATGGTGGCGCGAAGAAGGGCTATATCAACAGTCTGGGTGCGCTGACCGGTGGTCAGGCGTTGCAGCAGGCGAAAGCGGGGATTGAGGCGGTCTATCTTTCCGGCTGGCAGGTCGCCGCCGATGCGAATCTGGCCGCCAGCATGTATCCCGACCAGTCGCTCTATCCGGCGAATTCCGTGCCGTCAGTGGTAGAGCGTATCAATAACAGCTTCCAGCGTGCCGATCAGATTCAGTGGGCCAACAATATCGAACCGGGCGATGCGCGTTACATCGATTATTTTCTGCCGATTGTTGCCGACGCTGAAGCGGGCTTTGGCGGCGTACTGAATGCTTTTGAGCTGATGAAGTCAATGATTAGCGCTGGCGCAGCCGGGGTTCACTTTGAGGATCAGCTGGCCTCGGTGAAAAAGTGCGGTCATATGGGCGGTAAAGTGCTGGTTCCGACCCAGGAAGCGATCCAGAAACTGGTAGCGGCGCGTTTAGCGGCTGATGTGATGGATGTACCAACAGTACTGATTGCCCGTACCGATGCCGATGCTGCCGACCTGATCACCTCCGATTGTGATGAGATTGACCGCGAATTTATCACCGGTGAACGCACGCAAGAGGGCTTTTTCCGCACCCGCGCCGGCGTGGAACAGGCTATCAGTCGTGGTCTGGCTTACGCGCCCTATGCCGATATGTTGTGGTGCGAAACCTCCACACCCGATCTGGCGCTGGCACAGCGCTTTGCCGACGCCATTCATGCTCAGTTTCCTGGCAAGTTGCTGGCCTACAACTGCTCACCTTCCTTCAACTGGAAGAAGAATCTTGATGACAGCACCATCGCCCGGTTCCAGCAGGCGCTGGCCGAGATGGGTTACAAATATCAGTTCATCACCCTGGCGGGCATTCACAGCATGTGGTTCAACATGTTCGACCTGGCGCAGGCTTACGCGCAAGGAGAAGGGATGCGGCACTACGTCGAGAAAGTGCAGCAGCCGGAGTTTGCCGCTATCAAACAGGGTTACACCTTCTCTTCGCATCAACAGGAAGTCGGGACCGGCTATTTCGATAATGTCACCACGATTATCCAGGGCGGCGCATCATCGGTGACCGCGCTGACCGGGTCAACCGAAGAGCAGCAGTTTAACCATTAACGCTGTGACGTCGGGCGGCGTTCTCGCCGCCCGGCTGGAGGGTGCACGATGCCACAAATCGAAAAGTTGATTGCACAAACCATTTTGCAGGGGTTCGACGCGCAATATGGTCGCTTTCTGGAGATTACCGCCGGGGCGCAGCAACGTTTTGAGCAGGCTGACTGGCTGTCGATACAGCAAGCGATGAAAGCGCGTATCCATCTCTACGATCATCATGTCGGCCTGGTGGTGGAGCAGTTACGTTGCATCACCGGCAAAGAGGATTACGATGCGGACTTTCTGCTGCGGATCAAAGCGATCTACACCGATCTGCTGCCCGATTATCCCCGCTTTGAAATTGCGGAAAGCTTCTTTAACTCAGTCTATTGCCGCTTGTTTGATCATCAGTCACTGAGCGAGCAGCGGCTGTTTATCTTTAGTTCACAGCCTGAACGCCGCTTTCGCACCATTCCGCGCCCGCTGGCAAAAGAGTTCAGCGCGGCTCAGGGCTGGCTGCCGATGTTGCAACGAATGCTGAGCGATCTCCCTTTACGTTTACCCTGGCAGGATCTTAACCGGGACGTTGGCTATATCATTGCACATGTGCAGCAGAATTTTGCTAAGGAACAGCTGGAGCAGGCATCGCTAAAAGTGGTCAATGAACTGTTTTATCGCAACAAAGCGGCCTGGCTGGTCGCAAAGCTCTGTCTGCCATCAGGCGTGTATGCGTTTTTACTACCGATTCACCGCAGTGAAGCGGGCGAATTGTTTATCGATACCTGTCTGACGCGTAAACGCGAGGCCAGTATCGTGTTTGGCTTCGCCCGCTCCTATTTTATGGTGTATGCGCCCCTGCCTGCCGCACTGATCGAGTGGCTGCGTGAAATTCTGCCGGGCAAAACCACCGCCGAGTTGTATATGGCGATTGGCTGCCAGAAGCACGGCAAAACCGAAAGTTACCGCGAGTTTTTGCATTATATGGCGGCGACCAATGAGCAATTTGTCATTGCACCAGGCGTGCGTGGTTTAGTGATGCTGGTATTTACCTTGCCGGGTTTTGATCGGGTATTTAAGGTGATTAAAGACCGCTTTGCACCGCAAAAAGAGGTGACGCCAGCCAGAGTACGCCAGTGCTATCAGCTGGTTAAAGAGCATGACCGCGTGGGTCGCATGGCCGATACCCAGGAGTTCGAAAACTTTGCTATTGAGAAGTCGCGCATTAGCGCCGAATTGCTGGCTGAGTTACAGCGTGAAGTGCCGGAAAAACTAGAGCAACAGGGCGAAATGCTGATTATTCAACATCTCTATATGGAGCGCCGTATGACGCCACTGAATATCTGGCTGGAGCAGGCCACTGCTCAGCAACGTCATGATGCGATTGAAGAGTATGGCAATGCGGTAAAACAGCTGGCGGCAGCGAATATTTTCCCTGGCGATATGCTGTTTAAAAACTTCGGTGTGACGCGTCACGGACGTGTGGTGTTTTACGATTACGACGAAATCAGTTATATGAGCGAAATGAATTTTCGCGATATTCCATCGCCCCGTTATCCGGAAGATGAACTAAGCCATGAACCCTGGTACAGCGTTTCTCCGGAAGATGTCTTTCCGGCAGAGTTCCGTCACTATCTGTGTTGCGATCCGGCTATCGCCGCCCTGTTTGATGAGATGCATGGCGAGCTATTTCGTGCTGATTACTGGCGCGCGCTGCAACAACGGATTCGCGAAGGTCATATTGAAGATGTGTTTGCCTATCGCCGTCGCCAGCGTTTTAGTCAGCTTTATGGGCGCGCAGAGAATAAACGGGATGACATTACCAGCAGGCCAGCGAAGTCGCGGCTGGCCTGACAATAATATGCTAAATAGCGCGTTTTAACGGCTTAAGCGCGTGGAATCATATTGCCATTTGCATCGAATATCACCGACTGATAATTACGCCAGGATCGATGATTCTGTTTTACCATGGTGAAGAGCGAGACATTATTCCTGTAGGCGTTAATATTTTCATTAAGCTCGATATCTGTCCACGGATCCGCCCCGCCCATATTTCCACGGTCGGTTAAATTAACGAAGCCTTGCACCGGGGTCTCAACCTGAACGGTCCCAATGAAACCTTTGGTGGGAAGTCTGGTTTCCCTGGCGAAGCGAGCGGCAAAACTATCCTCCATACCCTCCGCTGAATGACACATAATCAGTCGGGCAGTATCATAATCTCTGAAATTGACCCTTTTGTTTTCCCTTAAATATTTGGCAAGCGCTTCGGGGGTAAATACCGATTCCTTGCCACTTTGCATTAAGGCTGAACTGCGGCCAGCCGGAATAAAACCGTGCCCATGGATATTCAGTCTGGTTTGCTCTTTTTTATATAAATCAACAAAGGTAAAATTAATTTCTTCCATTTGTTGCCCGTTAAAATCTGCAATCACGCCAGACTGTGAAAGGTGTCTGAAGTCTCTTTCTGAACGGCCAAAAGTAGTAATCACCGTATCACTAAGCATCTGGCGATTCGCTTTCATCAATGGTCCCAGTACCGATATACCACTGATAATGCCCGTCGCAAATGCAACCCATCCCAACACACTTGCCGCTGAGGGATGGGTTGCGGATATCGCGATACTGACAATCCCGGTGCTATCCGCCACTATTCCCGCGCTGCCGGCGATCAGTGACATCGTGCTGACAGAGTTCAGTGCCGCCATAAGACCCCCTTCTGCCACCAGCGACATGCCGCCGGTAAAGGCTGCGCTCAGTAATCCCAGCACACCTAAACCGATACCCAGTCCGGCCTGCCAGCTAAAATGGCCACTGGGATCGGCGCGGTTGATCGGGTCGCCAGCACAATAAGCGTAAGCGTTAAGCCCGCCCGCGCCAAACGGGCTTAAGCTGTCCGGACTGGCAAAGCGCAGCAATTGCGGAGTATAAGCCCGGTAACCCTTGCCGAGATGAGAGGCACCACTGACCGGGTCCCGGCGCTCGCCATTGTAGCTGAGTATGCAACGTTCCATGTTTTGTCCTTGTGATTAAAGCGTGAAAAAACCCTTTAACCAGACTGTCTTATGGACGGCATGTTGAACAAGCTAAACAAAATCAGTTAAAACACCGTGTGAAGCGGATCAGAATAGCGATGTTTTAACGCCCGCCACCGTATTCGCGGGTAACGTCTTTCGCGGCTTTAATGACCATCGCCCCGATTTCTGTCACGCGGTCATCGGTGATGCGGGAAACCGGACCGGAAATGGAGATGGCGGCAAAGGGCTCGCCATGCTCGTCGTAAATGCAGGATGCCACGCAGCGCAGACCCAGCGCATGCTCTTCATCATCAAAGGCAAAGCCTGCTTTACGAACCTGCGCCAGGTTCTCTTTTAGACTCTGCGGTGACATCAGCGTATGCGGGGTGTAATGATGCAACCCTTTGCGATGGAGTAAGTCAGTGACCTGCTGCTCGCTGAGATTAGCGAGAAACGCTTTTCCCGCGCCCGATGCATGCATCGGTAGCTTACCGCCGATGGGGGCGGACATGCGCATCAGCTGCGAGCACTGCACCTGATCAATAATCACCGCCTGATGATCGCTTAAATCCAGCACTGCCAGATTGACGGTTTCGCCGGACGACTCCATCAGTTTGCGCAGCATCGGATGCACCATCGCCAGCAGGTTACGGCTTTGCAGGAAACTACTGCCGACCACAAAGGCGTGTGCGCCGATGGTCCAGTAGCCGAGATCGCCCACCTGTCGCACAAAACCGAGTTGTTGCATGGTGGTCAGCAGACGGTGGGTGGTTGAGTTAGGCAAGCCAGATTGCTGCGCCAGTTCAGTTAACGCCACGCTGCCATGGGATTCCGCGATGGCTTCAAGCAACTTCAATCCGCGCGTCAGGGACTGCACCTGGCCGGTGGGCTGTGCGGCTGGCGCGGCGGCATTGCGGGGTTTCTTACCACGTTTGGTCGGAACGGGCGTTGCCATATCGGCTTCCTCTGGTTTTCACTATATGGAAATCATTTTCGTTCTATTGGCTAATATTGCAACGACCAACATTCTGGTCGGATCAGTGGGTCATTACAGCTGAGAATGTCTCATATGCCGTTGCTTTTACCTGGTCAAAAGTTGTGCCAGTATGTCCTGCTGGCATATCAGCCAGCGAAAATACGGTGACGAGGCGAGTGTGAGTAACAGAACAGAAGCGCTGCATCAGCAGCTCGCGAAACGTATCATGGTGCTGGATGGCGGCATGGGCACCATGATCCAAAGTTATAAGCTGGAAGAAGACGACTTTCGCGGCGCGCGTTTTGCTGACTGGCAAAGCGATTTGAAGGGCAATAACGATTTACTGGTGCTCACACAGCCGGACATTATCAGCGCCATTCATCACGGCTATCTGCAAGCCGGTGCCGATATTCTGGAAACCAACACCTTTAACTCCACCACCATCGCGATGGCGGATTACCATATGGCGTCGCTGTCGGCGGAGATAAACTTCGCGGCGGCGAAACTGGCGCGTGCAGCGGCCGATGAATGGACGGCAAAAACCCCGGATCGCCCGCGCTATGTCGCCGGAGTACTGGGTCCGACCAACCGTACCTGTTCTATCTCCCCGGATGTTAACGATCCCGCCTTCCGTAACGTCACGTTTGATCAACTGGTGGCAGCCTATCGCGAGTCAACCCGCGCGCTGGTGGAAGGGGGTTCCGATCTGATTATGATCGAAACGGTGTTTGACACCCTGAATGCTAAAGCCGCCATCTTTGCGGTGCAGACCGAGTTTGAAGCGCTGGGCGTCGATCTGCCGCTGATGATTTCCGGCACTATCACTGATGCTTCCGGGCGTACGCTCTCCGGCCAGACCACCGAAGCGTTTTACAACTCATTACGCCATGCGCAACCTTTGTCGTTTGGCCTGAACTGCGCGCTCGGCCCTGACGAGCTGCGTCAGTATGTGGCTGAGCTGTCGCGACTGGCAGAGTGCTATGTGACCGCCCATCCCAACGCCGGTTTGCCGAATGCTTTTGGTGAGTACGATCTGGATGCCACTATTATGGCCGAACAGATTGGCGAATGGGCGCAGGCCGGATTTCTCAATATTGTCGGCGGTTGCTGCGGCACTACGCCGGAACATATCGCCGCTATCGCTGCGGCGGTTGCCAATGTGCCACCACGTCAGCTGCCGGAAATACCGGTGGCCTGCCGTCTCTCTGGTCTGGAACCGCTAAACATCAGCGCCGAGTCGCTGTTTGTTAACGTCGGTGAACGTACTAACGTCACCGGGTCGGCTAAATTTAAGCGACTGATTAAAGAAGAAAAATATAACGAAGCGCTGGAAGTGGCGTTGCAGCAGGTGCAAAGCGGTGCGCAGATTATTGATATCAATATGGACGAAGGGATGCTCGACGCCGAAGCGGCGATGGTGCGTTTCCTCAATCTGATTGCCGGTGAGCCTGATATTGCGCGAGTGCCGATTATGATCGACTCCTCGAAATGGGAGGTGATCGAGAAAGGGCTGCAATGCATTCAGGGTAAAGGCATTGTTAACTCCATTTCGATGAAAGAGGGCGTTGAAACCTTTATTCATCATGCACGGCTGGTGCGGCGCTACGGTGCAGCAGTCGTGGTGATGGCGTTTGATGAAGTCGGTCAGGCAGATACCCGCGAGCGCAAAATTGAAATCTGTCGCCGTGCTTACAAAATTCTCACTGAAGAGGTGGGATTCCCGCCGGAAGATATTATTTTTGATCCAAATATTTTCGCGGTAGCCACCGGCATCGAAGAACATAATAACTATGCGCAGGACTTTATCGGCGCGTGCGCGGATATTAAGCGCGAACTGCCGCATGCGATGATTTCCGGCGGGGTTTCCAATGTCTCGTTTTCATTCCGCGGCAATGACCCGGTACGCGAGGCGATTCATGCGGTATTCCTGCTGTATGCCATTCGTAACGGCCTGGATATGGGGATCGTCAATGCCGGTCAGCTGGCAATCTACGATGATCTGCCCGCCGAACTGCGCGACGCGGTTGAAGATGTGGTGCTGAACCGTCGCGATGACAGTACCGAGCGTTTACTGGAACTGGCAGAGAAATATCGCGGCAGTAAATCCGACGATGAAAGTCACCAACAGCTGGCGGAATGGCGTAGCTGGGAAGTGGAAAAACGGCTGGAATACTCGCTGGTCAAAGGTATTACTGAATTTATTGAAGCCGATACCGAAGCCGCGCGCCAGAATGCCTCACGTCCGATTGAGGTGATTGAAGGGCCGCTGATGGCCGGCATGAATGTGGTCGGCGACCTGTTTGGTGAAGGTAAAATGTTCCTGCCGCAGGTGGTGAAATCAGCGCGCGTAATGAAGCAGGCGGTGGCTTATCTCGAGCCTTATATCGAAGCCAGTAAAGAGAAGGGGCAAACCAACGGCAAAATCGTGCTGGCGACGGTCAAAGGTGACGTGCACGACATCGGTAAAAATATCGTCGGTGTGGTGTTGCAGTGTAATAACTACGAAATTATCGACCTCGGCGTGATGGTGCCAGGCGAGAAAATCCTGAAAACCGCGCGCGAAGTGAATGCCGATATTATTGGCCTGTCCGGGCTGATTACTCCGTCGCTCGACGAGATGGTCAACGTCGCAAAAGAGATGGAGCGTCAGGGCTTTACGATGCCGCTGCTGATTGGTGGTGCCACCACCTCAAAAGCGCATACCGCGGTTAAAATTGAGCAGAATTACAGTGGCCCAACGGTGTATGTGCAGAATGCTTCACGCACCGTGGGCGTGGTGTCGGCGCTGTTATCCGCGACGCAATATGACGACTTCGTGGCGCGCACGCGCAAAGAGTACGACACCGTGCGTATTCAGCATGCCCGTAAGAAACCGCGTACCCCGCCGGTCACCTTGCAGGCGGCGCGTGACAATGATTTAGCGTTTGACTGGGGAAATTACACGCCACCCGCGGCGCATCGACTCGGGGTCAGTGCGGTGGAAGCCAGCATTGACACGCTGCGTAATTATATCGACTGGACGCCTTTCTTTATGACCTGGTCGCTGGCGGGCAAATATCCGCGCATTCTTGAGGATGAGGTGGTCGGCGAGGAGGCAAAACGGCTGTTTGCCGATGCCAACGCTATGCTGGATCAGCTGCATCAACAGGGAACGTTAAATCCACGCGGTGTGGTGGGCATCTTCCCGGCTAACCGGGTGGACGATGATATTGAAATTTATCAGGATGAAGCCCGTTCGCAGGTGATTCAGGTCAGCCGCCATTTACGCCAGCAGACTGAAAAAACCGGCTTTGCCAATTACTGTCTGGCCGATTTTGTCGCACCAAAATCCAGCGGTAAGGCGGACTATCTTGGTGCCTTTGCCGTCACCGGCGGGCTGGAGGAGGACGCGCTGGCCGAAGCCTTTGATGCGCAGCACGATGATTACAATAAAATCATGGTGAAAGCCCTGGCCGACCGTCTGGCGGAAGCTTTTGCCGAGTATCTGCATGAGCGGGTGCGCAAAGTGATTTGGGGCTATGCCGCCAATGAAAATCTGAGTAACGAAGAGCTGATTCGCGAAAATTACCAGGGTATCCGCCCGGCACCGGGATATCCGGCCTGCCCGGAGCATACCGAAAAAGCCACTATCTGGCAGTTACTGGATGTTGAAACCCATACTGGTATGCAACTAACGGAATCTTTCGCGATGTGGCCGGGTGCTGCGGTGTCCGGCTGGTACTTCAGCCATCCTGACAGTAAATATTTCGCGGTAGCGCAGTTGCAGCGCGATCAGATTGAAGATTATGCCGCGCGTAAAGGTATGTCGGTCAGTGAAGTCGAGCGCTGGCTGGCGCCAAACCTCGGTTACGACGCGGATTAACCGCCGGCGGCGTTCTCGCCGCCCGAGTTAAAGTTTTCACCGCAGGCAATCTTTATGTCGATTGGTCTACAATTAGCTATAACGACCTTGTACGAAGTTGCATGATAAATAAGCAAAAATAATGCTATTCACTAACAGGCGTAAGGTCGGCGGGTGCATTCATGCGCTGCTCTTTCGCGTCAGGCAGGCAGCGCGTGTTGTTTTAAGCCTGACGTGAAAGGAGTACATATCGTTGTTAACCCTGCTTAATTTACTCTCTGCTATCGCGTTGCTGGTCTGGGGCACACATATCGTGCGTACCGGCATCATGCGTGTTTACGGTGCTGACCTGCGCCGCGTGCTGAGCCGCAGCATCGAAAAAAAACCGATGGCGTTTCTCGCCGGCATTGGCGTCACTGCGCTGGTGCAGAGCAGCAATGCCACGACCTTGCTGGTGACTTCATTTGTTGCTCAGCAGCTCATGGGACTGACGCCTGCGCTGGTGGTAATTCTCGGTGCCGATGTCGGTACTGCTCTAATGGCGCGCGTGCTGACGTTTGACCTTTCATGGCTGTCGCCGCTGTTTATCTTTTTTGGCGTGGTGTTTTTCCTTGGCCGCAAACAGTCGCGTGCCGGGCAATTAGGCCGTGTCGCCATTGGTCTCGGGCTGATCCTGCTGGCATTACAGCTGATTGTTGAAGCGGCCAGGCCGATTACTCAGGCCTCCGGTGTACAGGTCATTTTCTCCTCACTGACCGGCGATATTATTCTTGATGCGCTGATTGGTGCGGTATTCGCGATTATCAGTTACTCCAGCCTGGCCGCAGTGTTGATCACCGCGACGCTGACGGCCACCAGTGTGATCTCCTTCCAGGTGGCGCTCTGTCTGGTAGTGGGTGCCAACCTCGGGAGTGGCCTGCTGGCGGTGTTGAATAACAGTGCGGCCAATGCGGCCGGTAAGCGAGTGGCGCTCGGCAGTCTGCTATTCAAATTTATCGGCTGTCTGGCGGTGCTGCCCTTTATCCATGTGCTGGCGACCTGGCTGGATAAATTGCCGGTGAATGATGAAGAGGTGGTGATCTTTTTCCACGTGTTCTACAACCTGATTCGCTGTCTGGTGATGGTACCGTTTGCGGCACCGATGGCCAGACTCTGTGAACGGCTGATCCGCGATGACCCGGAAACTGACCTGCGGCTGAAACCGCGACATCTTGATACCAGCGCGCTCGATACCCCGGCACTGGCGCTGGCCAACGCCGCGCGTGAGACGCTGCGCATGGGCGATGTGCTGGAGCAGATGATGGCCAGCTTCAACAACGTGGTGCATGGTGCGCCGCGTGAAGAGCGCGAAGTTCGCAAGCTGGATGACGATGTTGATGTGCTGTACACCGCCATCAAACTCTATCTGGCGCGTATGCCAAAAGAGGATCTGGCGGAAGAGGATTCGCGACGCTGGGCGGAAATTATCGAGATGGCGCTCAACCTGGAGCAGGCGGGCGATATTATCGAAAGGATGAGTGGTGACGTAGCGGATAAATCGCTGGCCGCGCGCCGGGCGTTTTCGCCGGAAGGTGTGAAAGAGCTGGAAGCGTTGCAGGAACAGCTGTTGAGTAATTTGCGGCTGGCACTGTCGGTATTTTTATCACGTGATATCACCAGCGCCAAGCGTCTGCGTCGCGGCAAACACCGTTTCCGCATTACCAACCGCCGCTATTCCCATGCGCATGTTGATCGACTGCATCAGCAGAATGTGCAGAGTATCGAAACCAGCTCACTGCATCTGGGATTGCTGGGCGATATGAAGCGACTGAATTCACTGTTCTGTGCGGTGGCGTATAGCGTACTGGAACAGCCGGATGATGAGCGGGATAATGAATAATTGATCATGTAACTGACATCAGTTATTCCACAGGGGCGGCGAAAATGCCGCCCCTGCCATACTATTTTTTCTTTATCGGCTTACCGGACCAGTAACCCGCCAGCAGTGAACCGGACAGGTTGTGCCAGACCGAGAACAGCGCGCCAGGCAGTGCCGCCAGCGGCGAGAAGTACAGCTTGCCCAGCGTTGCCGCCAGACCCGAGTTCTGCATTCCCACTTCCAGCGCCAGGGTGCGGCAGGTGGATTCATCGAATCCAAACAGCTTGCCGCCCCAGTAACCGCCCAGCAGACCAATGGCGTTATGCAGTATCACCGCCGCAATCACCATCAGACCTACCGAACCAATAAAGCCCTGACTGCCGGCAACCACCGCGCTGATAATCAGCAAAATACAGACCATCGAAAACGCCGGCAGATAAGGCTCGACGCGCTTAACCACGCTATTCATCGAGTGGTGGATAATCAGGCCGAGGCTGATGGGAATCACTACGATTTTCACGATGCTCAGCAACATACCAACCACATCGACTTCAATATGGGTATCGACATAGAAACGCGTCAGCAGCGGGGTGGCAAACACGCCAACCAGTGCCGAAACGGAAGAGATGGTCACCGACAGCGCCACATCACCCTTCGCCAGATAGATCATCACATTCGACGCAGTGCCGCTGGCAACGCTGCCAACCAGAATCATCCCGGCGGAAAGGTCGGGTGGCATATGGAACAGTTTTGCCAGTCCCCATGCCGCCAGGGGCATAACCAGATAGTGCAAAAAGGTTCCGGCAATTACCGGTGCCGGACGGGTCAGTACGCGCTTAAAGTCGCCGATATTTAGCGTTACGCCCATACCAAACATAATCAGCATTAATAGCCAGCTGACCCACGGCCCGATGCCGAGGAAAGTGCCGGGGGTGTAATAAGCGGCCACTGAGAGCAGGACGGCCCACAGTGGGAACAGTCGGGTAATTTTGGCGAGCATAGCAGGCTTCCTTGTTGCCCGTCATAGTTCAGGCCACCGACACGCCGGTAGCCTGAATGATTCAGGGAATAATGAGTTATTCGAACAGATTCTGATGCAGGGTGCGTACTACCTGTTCGGCATCGTTACCCGGAACCAGGAAGCAGAGGTTATAGCTGCTGGCGCCGTAGCAGATCAGTCGCAGATTAAAAGGTTCCAGCACGCCGAACACCTCTTTGCCTACGCCGCAGGCTTGCGACAGCTTGTTGCCGATAATCGCTACCAGCGCCAGGTTTTCTTCCACTTCTACCCGGCATAGCGAAGAGAGTTCGGTCAGCAGTGCCTGGGATAACAGACTGTCACCGCTGGAGGTTGAGCCGGTAGTATCCAGCGTCAGCGCCACGCTCACTTCGGAAGTGGTAATCAGATCGACCGACATATTGTGGCGTGCAAGGATATTAAACACCTCGGCAAGGAAGCCGCGTGCATGCAGCATATTCAGGCTGTGCAGCGTCAGCAGCGTCTGCTTACGACGCAGCGCCAGCGCGCGGAACAGCGGCGGGTTTTCACTCTGGTTGCACACCATGGTGCCGCCAGCCGCCGGATCTTTACTGGAGCCGACGAACACCGGGATATCGCTACGCACTGCTGGCAGCAGGGTCGCCGGGTGCAGGACTTTGGCACCAAAGGTCGCCATTTCAGCGGCTTCTTCGAAGGTGATTTCATCAATACGTTTTGCTGTTGGCACGACACGCGGGTCAGTGGTGTAGATGCCGGGCACGTCCGTCCAGATATCAACTCGTTTCGCCCGCAGCGCTTCGCCGAGCAGTGCCGCAGTATAGTCGCTGCCGCCACGTCCCAGCGTGGTGGTGCGGCCTTTGCTTTCGCTGCCGATAAAGCCCTGGGTCACGATCAGCGCTTGCTCAACACGCGGCTGCAACTGGCTGGTGGCCAGTTCTGACAGCTCGGCCATATCCGGCTCGGCGCGGCCAAAACGGTCATTGGTGCGCATCACTTTACGCACGTCAAACCATTCCGCAGCCACATTACGCTCACGCAGAATTTCGACAAACAGCAGGGTAGACATTAACTCGCCGTGGCTGACCAGTTCGTCGGTCAGGGCAGTCGAGGTGGCGAGCGCAGCAGCTTCAGACAGCATGGCGATATTTTCGATCATGCGGTCGATCTCTTCGCGGATCACATCCGGCTGCTGCAGGCGATCGATAATCGCGTACTGAATGCGGCGAAGTTCGTCCAGCTGAAAGGCGCGCCGATCGGGCTCCTGACCTTCCGCCAGGGAAACCAGCAAATTGGTGATACCGGCAGAGGCAGAAAGCACCACTAAACGCACATTGGCATCAGACAGCACCACGTCGGCGCTGCGGTTCATGGCCTGGAAATCGGCAACGCTGGTGCCGCCAAATTTCGCCACAATAAGAGTAGGTTGGAACATTAAATTGACTACCTCGTGTCAGGATAAATCATCAGCCTTGGCACAAGGGAAGAGCGGGATACGGGGCAGACGTAGAAAGGAATGACTACGATACACCCAGAAGCGCCCCACCTTGCAGGTCGTCCGACTGCCGAACGACCCTGGTGACAACCCAGGGGATTCAGCCCCTGCAGTCGATATCGGACACTCCGTGTGTAGGATATCTCGGCGTCGCACCCCCTTATGTGCCTTCATCGGATTCGGTTCCTCCGACACACTACCTGGGCGACGCGCCTCTTCTGGCTTGCGCACATGTGCGCAAGTAGTTGCTTAGAAATATCGGTTTCTGGCTTCGCTGTCAACGGTTGGCGGATGATGAATTTTAATTTAATCGCTGTCATATCAGGGAGCAAGGCATTCCTGGCGGGTTAATAAATAAAAAAATGTGAGAAGTTTTTAGCTTCTTCTGCGTGAAGGGTTGTAAATTTTGTCATCAATTGAAGGGTGTGATTAAGCTGTGCATCAGAAACATGATTATCTTCAGGAAATGGCAGCGTTAAAGGGAATTAAAATGAATAAACGCCACTCATCACTTCTGAACCAATACCCTACCTTCACAGACAGCGACATCAAAAATGCCCCCCCGCATCATATCCTGCCAGAGTTGCATTTGCCGTAATCCGCACAGGCAATCAAGCGAGGCGTTAAGATGGGGCTTAAAGTCAGTGTATGACGACAGCGTTAATGACCTGGCACAAAGTGCTCAAGATGTTGTCACTGCATGATAGCGCCATAATTTTTTGCCTTTCGCCAGCATCCATAGTCATACTGAAAAGCTGTGCGGGAATCATCAATGTAACCTGAATTATCATTAGCGCCGGAAATGATAGCCGTAACCTGTTGCAGGAAAAGGGAAGTCGGTTTCTGGTAACGGGTAAGATGGCGTCCGGTCTGAATTACGGTTCTTAAATAAAAAGAGTGTTGTTATGAAAAATATCAATCCGACACAAACCGCTGCCTGGCAAGCGCTGCAGCAGCATTTTGAACAGATGAAAGATGTCCAGATCGCCGATCTTTTTGCCAAAGATGCCGATCGTTTTGCGAAGTTCTCTGCCACCTTTGACGATCAGATGCTGGTGGATTTCTCCAAAAACCGTATTACCAGTGAAACCCTCGACAAGTTACAGGCGCTGGCAACAGAGACCGATCTGCAAGGCGCGATCAAATCGATGTTTGCCGGTGAGAAAATTAACCGCACCGAAGAGCGTGCGGTACTGCACGTTGCGCTGCGTAACCGCAGCAACACGCCAATTCTGGTAGACGGCAAAGATGTGATGCCAGAAGTGAATGCGGTGCTGGCGAAGATGAAAGGCTTCTCAGAGCGCATTATCAGCGGCGAATGGAAAGGCTATACCGGCAAGCCGATTACCGATGTGGTTAACATTGGTATTGGCGGTTCCGACTTAGGGCCATTTATGGTGACTGAGGCGCTGCGTCCGTATAAAAACCACCTGAATATGCATTTCGTTTCTAATGTGGACGGCACGCATATTGCCGAAACGCTGAAGAATGTTAACCCGGAAACCACGCTGTTCCTGGTGGCATCGAAAACCTTTACCACGCAAGAAACCATGACCAACGCCCACAGCGCGCGCGACTGGTTCCTGCAGACTGCCGGTGATGAACAGCATGTAGCAAAACACTTTGCTGCGCTCTCCACCAACGCGAAAGCGGTCGGCGAGTTCGGTATCGACACCAACAATATGTTCGAATTCTGGGACTGGGTTGGTGGCCGCTACTCTCTGTGGTCAGCGATTGGCCTGTCGATCATTCTGTCAGTGGGCTATGACAACTTTGAGCAGCTGCTGAGCGGCGCACACGCGATGGATAAACACTTCGCCGAAACGCCCGCGGAGAAAAACCTGCCGGTACTGCTGGCGCTGATTGGTATCTGGTACAACAATTTCTTCGGTGCCGAAACCGAAGCGATTCTGCCTTATGACCAGTATATGCACCGTTTTGCTGCCTACTTCCAGCAGGGCAATATGGAGTCCAACGGTAAGTATGTCGACCGTAATGGCGCGCCGGTAGACTATCAGACTGGCCCAATTATCTGGGGTGAGCCGGGTACCAATGGCCAGCATGCGTTCTACCAGCTGATTCACCAGGGCACCAAGCTGATTCCTTGTGATTTTATCGCACCGGCGATTAGTCATAATCCGCTTAGCGACCATCACGCAAAACTGCTGTCTAACTTCTTTGCTCAGACCGAAGCGCTGGCGTTTGGTAAGTCGCGTGAAGTGGTGGAAAAAGAGTTCGCTGATGCCGGTAAAGATGCGCAGTCTGTTGAGCATGTTGCGCCATTCAAAGTGTTTGAAGGCAACCGGCCGACCAACTCGATTTTGCTGCGTGATATTACGCCGTTCAGCCTCGGTGCATTGATTGCGCTGTATGAACATAAAATCTTCACACAGGGCGCGATTCTCAATATTTTCACCTTCGATCAGTGGGGTGTGGAGCTGGGTAAACAGTTGGCCAACCGTATTCTGCCGGAACTGGGTGGTGAAGAGGCGGTCAACAGCCACGACAGTTCGACTAACGGTCTGATTAACCGCTATAAATCCTGGCGTTAAGCGTCGGTAAGGGCCAGCCCGTCTGGCCCATGCAGAAGTTCAGTATTTAATCGGGTTAAGCTGAACTTCTGCGATCCAGTTGGCATTTTTAATCGTCAAAACTGGCAGAATGATGGAAACTGCTCTCAGTTTTTTCTGAAAATTCCACTTAATGTCGGTTTTTAACGCAAGATTAATCTGAAACAACCTGCTGACGAAATGCGCTTTTTTACCGCTTTTTCTGTTCTAACACCTTAATATTTAAGTTAAATTGTGGTTTTTCCATCACTTCCCTCCGCTTTTCATTTCACTGACAATAAAATGCGATTAATCAGATGAAAATGCTGCTTAATGGTTATTTTTTGTAATTATATGTGGTTAAATTGCGATGAAATATCTCAAATTGTTAATTGTGGCTATATTGCTGTAATTTTGACCTGTTGGCGCATGCGATTTGAGTCGCAATTTGACCACTGATTTCTGGTAATTTGTTGCCCTATACTCAACAGTCCCGGAATCCATCCGGGTCTGTTATCCATTCATTCGATGAAGGGAATGTTAGTTATGAAAAAATTATTATGTGCTACTGCAGCCATAATGTACCTCGCAGCCGCATCTGCCGCGTTCGCCGCGCCAGGTGATGCAGCAGGTGATAACGCCGATACTATGTCATCTGGTACATCTACCGCTGTTGGCCTTGGTGCAGTGGGTGCGTTGTTGGGTGTTGCTCTGATCGCCTCTGATGGTGACAGCTCTAACACTGGTACAACTACCACCACCACCACAAGCACAACTCGCTAAGTTGGCTTAATTAAACATAACCACACAGCCGTGTGGTTATTTTTTGACTTTGTCGGAATTAAGTACAGGGATACACAGGTGCGTCATATTCCATTATTGCTTCTCTGCCTGTTGCTTCAGGCTTGTACCCAAACCCAGCTCGGCGTTGGTGAATCCATTAAAAGGATGGTAGCCGGCCGCGATGACGTTACGCTAACGAATGATAAAATCCAGTCACTACGCTACGCCAGCATGTATCTGCGGATAGATGGCGGCCAGCGTATTTTCGTGGTACTGGGCTATAACGAAAACGGCGAACAAAAATGGGTGACACAGGACAAAGCAATGCTGGTTACCCGCCACGGCCGGGTAGTGAGAACCCTGGGCTTGCCTGACAATCTGACTGATATTAATAACCTGCAGCAAGATCCGCTAACTAATCCTCTGAGCATTGCCAACGGCGCGAGCTGGACGCGTACCCTGAGCTGGACCGAAAAAGGCCAGTTGCGTTCGGGCACTGCCGTATCACATTTTACCCGTGAAAAAGATCAACTGCTGAACATTGCTGGTGAGCAGATTGCCTGCCGGGTTTATCGTGAGGCGGTGGAGATCGCGGCTAACGGTAAATCGTGGGAAAACATCTTCTGGGTTGATGCCATTTCCGGTCAGGTTCGCCAGACGCAGCAGTCGTTAGGTGCTGATTCCATTCATGTTGAAACCACTATCCTGAAGCCGGCGAAATCATGAAAAAAACCACAGTATTCCTCGCAGGCATCCTCTCATGTCTGACGATTAGTGCCATCGCGGATAGCAAAGTGAGTGTCTATTATCCGGGGCAACAAGAGATTTCTGTCGTCAGCCATGCGGCGAATCTGTCGCAATTAGTTGCCAGCCCGGCACTACAGGGAAAAACCTGGTGGCCGGGCACGGTGATTTCCGAGCGCCAGGCGTCAGCCGTTGCTGAACAGCACTATCAGCAGCTGATGGCGCGCCTGAAAGCCTGGGCGGCGGAAAGCGAAGGCGAAAAAGCGGCGACAATTAATAACGTTATTCAGCAACTGTCGGCGATTAAGGTGACTGGCCGCCTGGAGGCGACTCTCGACCCGGACTGGCTGCGTATGCGCCCGGAACTGAATCGTCGTCTGGCAGGTGAATACAGCGTCTATACCCTGCCAAAACCCCATTCCGTAACCTTACTCGGTGCCATCACCGGCAGTGGCAAAGTCAGCTGGCAGCCAGGCGGCGACACGCGTGATTATCTCGACGGGCACGATCGCCTGGCGGGTGCGGATCGCAATATCGCCGTGATTATTTCGCCGTCGGGTGAAATCACCCAGGCACCGGTGGCTTACTGGAACCATCGCCATGTTGAAGTCGAGCCAGGCTCCATTATCTATATTGGCTTCTCTTCATGGTCGCTGCCGGGTGCTTATGAAGACCTGAATCAACAAATCATTTCTGTACTGACGCACCGGATCCCTGACTGATGAAAAAACGCTATCTTCTCAGCTTCTTATCCCTTTCGATTGCCTGCGCCTGTCAGGCACAGGCGGCCATCGCGCCTGAACCGATTGGGCCATCACAGTCAGATTTCGGTGGTGCCGGCCTGATGCAGGTGCCGACCGCGCGTATGTCGAAAGAGGGTGAATTCAGCCTTAACTACCGCTGGAACGATCAATATCGTTTTTACTCCTCTTCCGTGCAGTTATTTTCATGGCTTGAAGCGACGATCCGTTATACCGATGTCAGAACCCGTCTCTACAGTGGTGTTGAAGGATTCAGTGGCAGCCAAAGCTATAAAGATAAAGCCTTTGATTTGAAACTGCGTCTGTGGGACGAGGGTTACTGGTTGCCTGAAGTGGCGGTCGGTACGCGCGATCTCGGGGGGACCGGCCTGTTTGACAGCGAATACCTGGTGGCAAGTAAAGCCTGGGGCCCGCTCGATTTCACCCTGGGTTTTGCCTGGGGCTATCTTGGCAACAGCGGCACGGTTAAAAACCCGTTCTGTGAAGCCAGCGATAAATACTGTACCCGCAGTAATGGCGGCAAAACCGGGTCGATTAACGGCGACAATATGTTCAAAGGCCCGTCGGCCGTGTTTGGTGGCGTGGAGTATCAGACACCGTGGCAGCCGCTGCGCCTGAAAGCAGAGTATGAAGGTAACGATTATCAGGGTGATTTCGCCGGTAAGCTGCGGCAAAGCAGTAAGGTCAACGTCGGCGCAATTTACCGCATTACCGACTGGGCCGATGTTAACCTCAGCTATGAGCGTGGCAATACGCTGATGGCCGGCTTTACCCTGCGCACCAACTTCGACGACCTGCGTCAGCCGAAGATCGATACGCCAAAACCAGCTTACCGGCCGAATCCGCAGTCGGCGTTTTTACAGTCGACAGTGGCCGGTTCGCAGCTCAGTGACCTGAAGTATAACGCTGGCCTGGATGCACCGAATATCCAGGTGAAAGACAACACGCTGTATGTCACCGGTGAGCAGTATAAATATCGCGATACTCAGGAAGGCGTCGATCGTGCCAACCGTATCCTGATGAATAACCTGCCGGAAAACGTCGACACGCTGAAAGTGACGCAGACGCGTTACAACATGCCGCAGGTAACGACCGAAACCAAAGTGGACAGCCTGCGTGAGCAGCTGGAAGGTTACCCGCTGGGTCATGAGAAAACGCTGGAGCAACAGCGCGTCAATCCGGTAGATCCGGGTAAAACCGAGCAGGGTTACTATATTGAAAAAGACAGCCTGAACTTCAGCCTGTCGCCGGTGTTGAACCAGTCATTTGGTGGCCCGGAAAGTTTCTATATGTACCAGGTTGGCGTGATGGGTAATGCCGATTACTGGTTAACCGACCATTTAGTGGTGGGTGGCGGACTGTTTGCGAACATCGCCAATAACTACAACAAATTTAATTACACCAATCCGCCAAACGACTCCAAACTGCCGCGTGTTCGTACGCATGTGCGTGAGTACGTGCAGAACGATGTCTACGTTAACAACTTGCAGGCCAACTACTTCCAGTATATGGGCAATGGCTTCTACGGCCAGCTGTACGGTGGTTATCTGGAGACGATGTTCGGTGGTGCCGGTGCAGAAGTGCTTTACCGTCCGCTCGATTCCAGCTGGGCGGTCGGTGTTGATGCCAATTACGTGAAGCAACGTGACTGGGACAACATGATGAAGTTCACCGATTACAAAGCGCCAACCGGGCATTTAACCGGTTACTGGCAGCCACAATTTATGGATGGCGTGCTGGTGAAAGTCAGCGTCGGTCAGTATCTGGCGAAAGATAAAGGCGGCACCGTCGATATCTCGAAACAGTTCGACAGCGGCATTACCGTGGGTAGCTATGTCAGCCTGACGAACGTCTCGAAGGAAGAGTATGGCGAAGGTGACTTCACCAAAGGCTTCTATATCTCGATTCCAATGGATCTGTTCAGTGTGAATCCGGTGCGTGGTCGTGCGCAGGTTAACTGGACACCGCTGACGCGTGATGGCGGTCAGATGCTGGGTCGTAAGTACCAGCTGTATAATATGACCAGCGACAGAGATATTAACTTCCGTTAAGCATCCTGACTCAGGGGCGGCGTTTACGCCGCCCTTATTATTTTTTATCCTCTCCACGATAACTTGTGATCTTCATCACACTAAAGCATATTGTTGCTCTCGGCCGGTGCCGACGAATAACAATAATGTTGAGGGTGTGAACATGATTACCGGAACGCGTATTGCGCAAGCGCTGCAGATGGTGTTGAACATCGGCTTGCTGGTGCTTGGCGTCATTTTGATTATCTTTTTGGGTAAGGAAACCATTCACTTAGCCAATGTGCTGCTGAATACCGGCGAGCAGGCATCGTCCTATTTGCTGATTGAAGGTATCGTCATCTATTTTCTCTATTTTGAGTTTATCGCGCTAATTGTGAAGTACTTCCAGTCGGGCTATCACTTCCCGCTGCGCTACTTTGTCTATATCGGTATCACCGCGATTATCCGCCTGATTATTGTCGACCATAAAAACCCGTTTGATACGCTGGCCTACTCAGGAGCAATCCTGATTCTGGTGGTAACACTGTGGCTGGCGAACAGTAATCGCCTGAAGCGCGAATAAAAAAAGGCGGCCTGGTGGCCGCCTAAAACACAGGGACTTGCAATGGCAATGACTAACAGTGGCAATAACAGAGAATTTAGCCCTTTACCCCGCCGGCGGTTAAGCCGTTAACCAGCCAGCGCTGCGCCAGCAGGAAGACGATGGTGATTGGCAGGGCAGACAGCACCGCAGCCGCGGCGAAATCCCCCCACAAATAGTTCTGCGGATTAAGGTATTGCTGCATCCCCACCGCCAGCGTGTAGCTGTTGACGTCACGCAGCAGCAGTGAGGCGACCGGCACTTCGGTGACGGCGGCGATAAACGACAGGATAAACACCACCGCCAGAATCGGCACCGAAAGCGGCAACAGAATCAGACGAAATGCCTGCCACGGTGTTGCACCATCCAGCGCCGCAGCTTCTTCCAGTGAACCATCAATCGTTTCGAAATAGCCTTTAATCGTCCAGACATGCAGCGCGATACCGCCAAGATAGGCGAATATCAGTCCGGCGTGGGTATTCAGCCCGATAAACGGGATGTACTGACCGAGGCGATCAAATAACGCATACAGCGCGACCAGCGACAGTACCGCCGGGAACATCTGAAAAATTAGCATTCCCTTCAGCAGGCTGGCCTTGCCGCGAAAGCGCATGCGGGCAAACGCATAGGCGCAGGTGGTGGACAGCGCCACAATACCAATGGCGGTAATTGCCGCCACTTTCACGGAGTTCCATAACCACAGCAGTACCGGAAAAGGCGGCGGGGTCACATTGCCGTTTTCATGGGTAACTGAAAAGCCCAGCGCCAGCTTCCAGTGATCCCACGAGATATGCTCGGGCAGCAGGCTGCCAATCGAGTAGTTGCCGGGACGCAGTGAAATCGCCAGCACCATCAATAGCGGATACATAATTAGCGCGATAAAGCTCAGCAGTATCAGATGAGTGACTAACAGCCGCAGCTTCTGTGATTTCGGTTGTACGATAGCCATAAATTGCTCCTTACTGAATCTTCATCCGCGTGGCTTTCAGGTTGAGAATAGCGAGACCGCCAACCAACAGGAAAATCAGCGTGGCGATGGCGGCTGCCAGGCCAAAGTCTTGTCCGCCACCGCCTTCAAAGGCGATGCGCCAGGTATAGCTGACCAGCAGATCGGTATAACCGGCTGGCGTAGTGGTGCCGAGACGATCCGGGCCACCGTTTGTAAGTAACTGAATCAGCACGAAGTTATTAAAGTTGAAAGCAAAACTGGCGATCATCAGCGGCGTCAGCGGTTTAATCAGTAACGGCAGGGTGATGCGGAAGAAGTTCTGCATTGGCGTGGCGCCATCCATTGCCGATGCTTCATAGAGGTCGTCAGGAATCGCTTTCAGCAGCCCCATACAAAGAATCATCATATACGGGTAGCCCAGCCAGGTATTCACGATAATCAGCATGCTGCGCGCCAGCGTGGGGTCGCTAAACCATGCCGGTTTAAGTCCGAACAGGTTATGCAGCATCACGTTGATTTCGCCAAAGCTCTGGTTAAATAAGCCTTTGAAAATCAGTATCGAAATAAATGCCGGAACCGCATAAGGCAGGATCAGTAATAGTCGGTAGACCGCGCGTCCTTTCAGCGATTCCCACTGCATCAGACAGGCCAGTACCATGCCGACTGCGACCGTCAGAAATACCGTGATGGCGGAGAACACCACCGTCCAGACAAAAATAGCCATAAACGGCTTTTTAATGCCTTCGTCAGTCATCACGCGCAGAAAGTTTTTCCAGCCCACGGTCACGGTATAGCCCGGACTGAGCTTGTCAGTGGTCCACTGCCGGGCGGCGTCTTTTGTCTGATAAAAACCGCTGTCGTCGTTTGGCCACCATACTACGCCGGTTTGCTTATCGGTCAGCGTACCGTTTTCGGCGAGGGTATACAGCGGCTGGGTGCCGGAGAACTGACGCAGAGAGCTCATGCGCACTTTGCTGCCATCGGGCAACACGGCGGTTAATAAGCTAAGCGCCTGGCGATTTTGCGTCACCACCCGCAGCATGGCTTTTTCGCCATCAGGTGGAGTCTCGCTTTTACTGAGTGTAAGTGTTTGCTCACTTTTTGTGTCGAAGCTGAAAGGTGCTGACACTAACAGGCTGTTATCCGCCTCATTCAGCGCCAGAATCCACTGATTACCCTGCGGATAAAGGGTGAAGTTATAGCCAGCACCGGCCTGAAACTGGCGATCCATCAGTACCTGTTGCGCCCGTTCAAAGGTCAGCTGATTGGTGCTGCTGTAGTTGGTAAAGGCGATAGCAATAGTGCAGGCCAGCGGAAACAGGACAAACAGCCCCATACCGGCCAGGCCCGGATAAACATAGCGCCAGGCGGAGGCGCGACGCTGGGCGAAAATAGCCAGTCCGACGCTCAGCAGTACCAGTGTCAGAATAGCGAACAGATATTCGCCCTGCACATACATCAGTACCACCAGATAGCCAGATAACAGGGTACAGAGGGCAAGAACCAGCCACTTCAGGGCGTCATGCTGCCACCACAATGCAGATTTTGCCATTTAGCATTCCTTTTGGAGACTTCGGGCGGATCAAGTAGGGGCGGCGTTCTCGCCGCCCTGTGATTTATTTGGTAATACGTTTTTCAGCATCTTCCAGTGCGGCTTTCACCGTCTGACGACCATTGATGGCATTCAGCACCGCCGTGCGTTCGGCATACCAGAACGCGCTCATTTGCGGAATGTTCGGCATCACTTCACCTTTCTGCGAGTTATCCATGGTGGCGGCAATTCTTGGATCTTTCGCCAGCTGCTCCTGGTAAGATTTCAGTGCCACTGCGCCGAGAGGTTTGTCAGCGTTCACTTTCGCCAGGCCGTCGTCAGTCAGCAGGTAGTTCTCAAGGAACTCTTTCGCCAGCTCTTTATTCGGGCTGGCGGCATTGATGCCTGCGCTCAGTACCCCAACAAACGGTTTGGACGGCTGGCCTTTGAAGCTTGGTAGCAGTGTGACGCCGTAATTGACTTTGGCGCTGTCGATATTGCCCCACGCCCACGGACCATTAATGGTCATCGCGGTTTCGCCCTTATTAAACGCGGCTTCGGCAATCGCATAGTCAGTATCAGCATTCAGGTGCTTGTTTTTCACCAGGTCGACGAGGAATTGCAGACCCGCCTGTGAGCCTTCATTGGCGACGCCAACGTCTTTCAGGTTGTAGCTGCCATCAGCTTGTTTTTTAAAAGCGTAGCCGCCAGCGGCAGCGGTCACTGGCCAGGTAAAGTAGGGTTCTTGCAGGTTAAACATGATGGCGCTTTTACCCTTAGCGCGCAGCTGTTTATCCAGCGCCGGGATCTCTTCCCAGGTTTTCGGTGGCTCTGGCAGCAGGTCTTTGTTGTAAATCAGTGACAGCGACTCCACCGCGACCGGATAGCCAATCAGCTTGCCGTTGTAGCGCACCGCGTCCCAGGTAAACGGATACACTTTATCCTGCAACGCTTTGTCCGGCGTAATCTCAGCCAGCAGGCCAGACTGCGCGTAACCGCCAAAACGATCGTGAGCCCAGAAAATAATATCCGGGCCATCGCCGGTGGAAGCCACTTGCGGATATTTCTCTTCCAGTTTATCGGGATGCTCAACCGTCACTTTGATGCCGGTATCCTGTTCAAACTTCTTACCGACTTCAGCCAGTCCGTTGTAGCCTTTATCTCCGTTAATCCAGATAACCAGCTTACCTTCTTCGATTTTGGCCAGCGCGGCACCCGGCAGCAGCGCGGTGGTTAAGGCACACAACATCAGCGTTTTTGTATTCAGTTTGAACTTTGACATTTCCCTTTCCTCTAATGATTAGCGGTAGTCTTAACGACAGCAGTCTGCGGATAACTGCCTGCTCCCTCATCCTCCTTCGCTCTACGCCCCTGTGGGTGGAAGTGTGATCGCCACTGCCTTTCTGGCGCTTTCTGTGTCATAGCCCACAAAAAACACCCCCTTTTTTTGCCAGCACGATCACGAAAATCTGTTTTTCGCGCGGTTTCTGCGCGCCCTGTTGTACGTCTCATCCTCCTGCCTCCTCCCCCATAAAAAAGCAGCAGGCGGAGGATTTCACCCTCGCTGACATCCCACACACTCGCAGCCATTCGATAAGCGGTACGAACTGGACGGGAGAGGCAAATGGCGAGCGTGGTGCTGAAGGATGTCACCAAAGCCTGGGGCGATGTGGTGGTATCGAAAGATATCAATCTGACGATCGCTGAAGGGGAATTCGTGGTGTTTGTCGGGCCATCTGGCTGCGGCAAATCAACACTGCTGCGCATGATTGCCGGATTAGAAGAGATCACGTCGGGTGAATTGCTGATTGGTGATAAGCGCATGAACGAGGTGCCGCCAGCCGGGCGTGGTGTCGGTATGGTGTTCCAGTCTTATGCGCTCTACCCGCATCTGTCGGTGGCGGAAAATATGTCGTTTGGCCTGAAGCTGGCCGGTACCGCCAAAGCGGAGATTCAACAGCGCGTGAGCCAGGTGGCGGATGTGCTGCAACTTGGGCATCTGCTGGAGCGCCAGCCGAAAGCGTTATCCGGCGGGCAGCGTCAGCGTGTTGCCATTGGTCGTACGCTGGTGGCCGAACCCGAAGTCTTCCTGCTGGATGAACCGCTATCTAACCTTGATGCCGCGCTGCGCGTGCAGATGCGCATTGAGATTTCCCGCCTGCATAAACGTCTGCAGCGCACCATGATTTACGTCACCCACGATCAGGTGGAAGCAATGACGCTGGCTGACAAAATCGTGGTGCTGGAAGGGGGACATATTGCGCAAGTCGGCAAGCCACTGGAGCTGTACCACTATCCCGCCAACCGTTTTGTCGCCGGTTTTATCGGCTCGCCGAAGATGAATTTCCTGCCGGTCAAAGTGACCGCCACGGCGATTGATCAGGTGCAGGTTGAACTGCCAAATCGCCAGCAAATCTGGCTGCCGGTCGACAGTACCGATGTGCAGGTGGGCGCGAATATGTCGCTCGGTATTCGTCCTGAACACCTGCTGCCCAGCGATGTCGCGGATGTCACGCTCTCTGGCGTGGTGCAGGTTGTCGAACAGCTCGGACATGAAACACAAATCCATATTCAGATTCCGGCTCTGCGTCAAAACCTGGTGTACCGCCAGAACGACGTGGTGCTGGTAGAAGAAGGTGCCCATTACGCCATCGGCCTGCCGCCTCAACGTTGCCATCTGTTCCGTGAAGATGGACGCGCCTGTCGCCGGCTACACACAGAGCCGGGTGTTGAAGCACGCCAGCAATAGCAAAGAGAACAGGAGAATAACAATGATGATGCTGCGTAAATATCCTCTGGCCGTGGCAGTGGCTGCAGCGGTGATCTCAACTCAGGCAGCTGCGGTTGATTTCAAAGGCTATGCGCGTTCGGGTATTGGCTGGACCGGGAGTGGCGGGGAGCAGCAATGCTTCAAGGCAACGGGTGCTGACAGCAAGTATCGTCTCGGTAACGAGTGCGAAACCTATGCTGAAATTCAGCTGGGCCAGGAAGTGTGGAAAGAGGGTGAGAAAAGTTTCTATGTCGACACCATGATCGGTTATGCGGTTGATCAGCAGAACGATTATGAAGATACCTCACCGGCCGTTCGTCAGATGAATGTGGTCGGTAAAAACTTGATCGATGCGTTGCCAGGTGCCGATATTTGGGCCGGTAAACGTTACTATCAACGTCATGACGTCCATATGATCGACTTCTACTACTGGGATATTTCAGGTCCTGGCGGTGGTATCGAAAATATCGATGTTGGCTTTGGTAAGCTGTCTCTGGCGGCAACGCGAAACAGCGAAGCCGGTGGTTCGCAGACCTTTGTTAATGGCACAACCCGCACTAAAAACCTCTCTAACGACATCTTCGATGTGCGTCTGGGACAGATGGAAGTCAACCCAGGCGGTTCACTGGAAGTGGGTTTTGACTACGGCAGCGCTAACGAAACCGACGGTTACGATCGCGTTAACCGTGATAACTCGAAAGATGGCTGGTTGGGCACCATCCAGCATACCCAGACCTTTGGTGACAACGGCAGCCTGAACAAGTTTGTGGTGCAGTACGCCACCGATGCGATGACTCAGAACCGTAATGGTCGTCCGGGCACCGCGCAGAATAATGATGGCTCAATGATCCGCGTGATCGATCACGGTGCGATTGATTTCAACGACACCTGGAGCCTGATGTATGTCGGTATGTACCAGGATGTCGATCGTGATAACAACAATGGCACCACCTGGTACACCGCGGGCGTGCGCCCAATGTACAAATGGACGCCAATCATGAGCACTTTACTGGAACTCGGCTACGACAACGTTAAAGCGCAGAATACCGGCGACCGCAACAGCCAGTATAAAGTGACCTTAGCGCAGCAGTGGCAGGCGGGGAGCAGTATCTGGTCTCGTCCGGCGATCCGCGTGTTCGCGACTTACGCCAAGTGGGATGAAAAATGGGGTTACTCCTCATCAAACGTTGGCGACAGCAATTACGTCGCAGGTGTGGCTAACGGAACTGCGTTAAGTGATACCAGCGCTCAGCGTTTCAGCCGTGGCGATAGCGACGAAGTCTCCTTCGGCGTGCAGATGGAAGCCTGGTGGTAAATTTGCCCGTCATATTTTAAGCCGCAGCGCTGTTGGCTTGAAATAGTCAGGGTAAATCCTTTGTTAGCCCGTCTTCCTATTGCCTGAGGAAGACGGGTGAAAATAGTGAGGAAAATAACAATGAAAAAACATTTAATCGCACTCTGCCTGTTGCAGGCAGTGAGTATCGGCACGCTGTCAACCAGCTTTGCCGCCAGTAATCTCAATCCACAAAATGTATCAACAGCCCCGGTGATTGCGCAGGATAAGCTGCATAGCCTCTCGTGGTTGCCGGTGATGCCGCCCGTCACCCAGAATATTGAGCTAACTGCCTCGTCGCTGACGATTAATCAGGGCAATATCAGTGGCGCGGTCGCCGCCATTGCGCTGCCGGCCGATCAAGGCTCGCTGGAAATTACTCTGACCAGCAGCATCAAGGATAAACGCGTTTACGTGCCGAATGTACTGGTGCTGGATGAACAGCTTCAACCCGCCGCTTATTTCCCTGGCAGCTACTTCCCGTATACCAAACCGGGTATTGCTTCCGGTAACCGGCTGGAAGGCACCATGAAGTTGACGCCAGTGCTGGGGCAAAAGCAGATCTATCTGCTGATCTACACCACTACTGAGGATCTGGCGCGTACCTCGACCATGACCAACCCGGCGAAGCTGTATGCCGAGGGGGCGAATAACGCCATTCCTGACGTGCCGGATTTAGTGGTGCAGCACAGCCCGGTTGGCAGCTTATCAATCAAAGCGAAGACCGAACAAAACAGCGGCAATATTATGATTGGTAAGATTTTTGGTGCCGCCGATCCTAAACCGGTAGTGGTGGGTAGTACTGGCGCAGCCGTTAACAGTGCCGCTGCGCCAGCATCGGTACCGATGGCAATGCCGATGCGCTCCGCACCAGCGCCGAAAACCGAGCCGTTACTGGACGATACCGAGAGCTACTTTAATAACGCGATCAGGCAGGCGGTGAAAGAAGGCGAAATCGACAAAGCGCTGAAGCTGATGAACGAGGCTGAACGCCTTGGCTCGTCATCTGCCCGCGCGACCTTTATCAGCAGTGTGAAAGGCAAGGGATGATTTCATCCCCATATTGCTGATGTTGCTGGACTATTGGTGCGTCACTGACGCACCCTTTTTAACGCGTGCCAGCCAGATAATTTTTACCATTTACCACCGCGTGGCGTGTTCTGCGCCAGGCTCTGCGTTACACTACGGCTTCTGATTTTCTACCCGGAGATGCCGTATGTCGGATAACGCGCTTACGCTACTGCGCGCGATGGAATGGCTTCCTGCTTCGTCCCCTTTGCTTAATGCTGCCCTGCTGGACTGGCTGATGGAGGAAGACTCCATGACGAAGCGTTTTGAGCGTCACTGTGCAAAAGTCACCGTTGAGCCACTGCGCGAAGGTTTTATCAGCGCCGCGGAAGTGGGCGAAGAAGTCGCGTTACTGCCTCAGGAACAGCGTTACTGGCTGCGCGAAATCTTGTTATTTGGTGACGGTGTACCCTGGCTGGCGGGTCGCACCATTGTGCCGGAATCGACGCTTAACGGTCCGGAAGCGATGCTACAGAATTTAGGCAACCGTCCGCTTGGCCGCTATCTGTTCTCGTCTTCAACGCTGACCCGTGATTTTATTGAACCTGGTAACGTCCAGTCACTCTGGGGACGGCGTTCCCGTTTGCGTCTGGCCAATAAACCGCTCCTCCTTACCGAACTCTTTTTACCTGCGGCTCCGCTCTATCATTGCGGGTCGGCAGAAGGATCGCAATAAGTGGAAAGACGTCTGCAAATAAACAAACTTCAGGCTTACAGTCGCCTGATGCGTATCGATAAACCTATTGGCTCATTGCTGCTGCTGTGGCCCACTCTCTGGGCGCTGTGGCTGGCAGGCATGGCGATTCCGCCGCTGAATGTGTTAGTGGTGTTTGTGCTGGGGGTGTTTTCTATGCGCGCCGCCGGTTGTGTGATTAACGACTTCGCCGATCGTAAAATTGATGGGCATGTTAAACGCACCCGTGAGCGCCCTTTACCCAGCGGTGCAGTCAGCGAGAAAGAGGCCAAACTGCTGTTTCTTGCGCTGGTACTGGTGTCGTTTGCGCTGGTTCTGACGATGAACGGCATGACTATCTGGCTCTCATTTGGCGGGCTGGCGCTGGCCTCGGTTTATCCGTTTATGAAGCGCTATACTCATCTGCCACAGGTGGTGCTGGGCGCGGCGTTTGGCTGGGCCATTCCAATGGCCTGGGCGGCAGTGAGTGAAAGCGTACCGTTAACCTGCTGGCTGCTGTTTATCGCCAATATCTGCTGGACGGTGGCTTACGATACCCAGTATGCGATGGTTGATCGCGACGACGACCTGAAGATTGGTGTTAAATCGACGGCGATTCTTTTTGGCCGCTTCGACAAGCTAATCATTGGCTTACTGCAACTGACGTCATTAATCCTGCTGGTGGCGACGGGGATGCTGTTGCAACTGAATGGCGCATTTTACTGGTCGGTACTGCTGGCTGGCGCGCTGTTTGTTTATCAACAGAAACTGATTTCCGGCCGCAAACGCGAGCTCTGTTTCCAGGCATTCCGTAATAATAATTATGTCGGGCTGGTACTGTTTATCGGCATCGTGCTAAATACCGCACCTTTTACACTCGGGTGATAAAATAAAAACCTTTTTTTAATCAGCTCTTTAATCATCTCTCTCATTGCAGGGGCGGCGTTTTCGCCGCCCCTGTCAAGGTTCGCACTCTGCATATCCTCAGGACGGTAGCCGATAATGGCTACCCTACGGTATTCCGCTAATAGTGTTCTGAAACAATCAGCATCAGCTAATTGCGAAGTCCTGAGCATGAAGTTCGCGGAATGATATTTGCCACTGCTTAAAACCCTGATTTCTTTCATATGCCAACTGATTAAATAAAGACTCTTCACTTATTACATCCGCTAAGTGTTCCACGTAGGGGAAACTATGGGGGTGTAACATCATGCGGATATTGGTGGTATGTTTCATCGATAACCTTTTTACCAGCGGGTTAATATTTTCTTTGCTGAGCTGCGAAGGTGAGGTTAATGGATATTCTCCGTGCCAGATGCTTCTTACTCGCTCAATATAATCAGGATTGGTGAATGTAGACTCCATAATTGAATAATCCTGAGTGGATTGATCATACAAAGCCACGTACTCTTTTGATATCCGTTCAGGTAACACGCGGTTCAGAGGGGTCAGCAATCTTTCGGCATTGGTCTGCAATGTCTTCGATGTCGCGCGTAAGTTATCTATAGCTGTCCCCGGCAGTCGGCGCATAATAGCGCTCATAATCAGCGGGTTTTGAGATAATGTCTCCAAAGTGGGTGAGGCTATTGCTGCGGGGAGTTCAGGCACAATTGCCTGTTCAACCGCGAGGACGCCAGAGCCACTTTCCTTTAACAGCTGATAGCCCCCGGCTACCAGGCCGGTGCCGAATAATAGCACGCCTGCGGCAAACGCTACCCATCCCAGCAGTGCGGAAGCTTTTGGGTTGCTTTGCGCAGTAAGCGGACTGACCACACTGCTGACATCTGCTGCCACACCTGCCACGCCCACCGCTATTGTCGTCGCCGAGGATGTGGCCAGCGCCGCACTGAGACCGCCCGCTGCCGCGAGAGAGGTTCCGGCGGTAAATGCCGCACCCAGCATCCCCAGCACGCCCAGCGCAATACCGAGTCCGGCCTGCCAGCTGAAATGACCTGACGGGTCAGAATGGTTAATCGGATCGCCCGCACAATAAGCGTAATTATTAATCCCACCCTGACCAAACGGACTCCAGCTGTCCGGGCGATTAAAGCGCCGTAACTCTGGACTATAAGCGCGATACCCGTTCCCCAGATGCGTGACTCCGCTGAACGGATCGCAACGCTCACCATTATATCCCAGTAAACAACTACTCATAGCCAACTCCTGTAAGCCAAAATAAGGGAGCCTGAGGTAATCGCATACCGTCGGAGGGAGAGCAAATCACACTAATAACAACTGGATTACAACCATAAGCTGATTTTTGTGAGGGGGGAATGAATCCCCCCTCACAAATTAAGCATTGATAAAACTGTCAGGGTGAAGGGTATGAAATAGCGACTGCCAAACCCGGAATGTCCGGTTACGGCCCTGCACTTGCTCTATAAAATCATTGTCCCATCTTAAAGCCGAAAATATTATATTCTCGCCATATGGCTTATCAAAATTGTTAATTGCCATAAATCTGGCACTGGCAGGATTAATTTGATGCAGGCTAAGCTGTGAGGGTGGATTAAAAGGGCGTGCTCCCTTCCATATATCTCTGATTTCCCCCAGGGCTTCAGTGGTCGTCGGCTGTTCTTTCAGCGCCTCGAGCAGAGGTACTGGTATCCGGTACTTATTCTCCCAGCGCTTTATCTGAATGCTGTAATTTTCTATTTTATTCAGTGAGTTGTGTACATTATCAAGCATTGTGGTTGATGTTGCGCGTAAGCTGTCGACATCCAGCCCCGAGAGGTAGCGCAGAGTCCTGCGCATAATCAGTTTGTTATGCATGACCTCTTCAAAGGTGGGGGTATGGCTTACTGCGGCAGGAAGTTCAGAAATATCTTCAGTCGCGAGGGCGCTAAAGCCACTTTCCATCGTCGTGTTATTTAGCATGCGGTAGCCGCCCGCCGCCAGTCCGGTGCCGAGTGACAGAATCCCGCTGGCAAAGGATATCCATCCCAGTATTGCAGAAACTTTTGGGTTGCTGTGGGTGGTGAGCGCACTGGCCACGCCGGTGACATCTGCCACTACACCCGCCGTTCCCACCGCTAAGGCGGTCAGCGAGGAGGCGGCCAGTGCCGCACTGAGGCTGGCTGCGGCGGCGAGAGACGTTCCGGCGGTAAATGCCGCGCCGAGAATTCCCAGTGCGCCCAGCGCAATGCCCAGCCCGGCCTGCCAGCTGAAATGCCCTGACGGGTCGGATTGGTTAACCGGATCGCCAGCACAATACGCGTAAGGATTAACTCCACCGTGACCAAACGGACTCCAGCTGTCCGGGCGGTTAAAGCGCCGCAGCCCTGGATAATAAGCACGATAACCGTTCCCCAAATGCGCAGTACCGCTGACCGGATCGGTACGCTCACCGTGATATCCCAGTAAACAAAAATTCATAGCCAACTCCTGTAAGCTAAATTAAGGAAACAGATTTTCAGGGTGCGCAGTGTGGAATAGTGACTGCCAAACCCTGAATGTGTGATTACGGCTCTTCACTTCGTTTATAAAAATCTTGTCCTGCTCTGTGACCCAATGTATTCCCCCTGGCTTCCCAATATAATTGTTGGCCTTCATCAATCTGGCACTGGCAGGATTAATTTGATACAGGCTAAGTTGTGAGGGTGGATTAAAAGGATCTGATCCCTGCCATATCTTTCTGACTGACGCCAGGGCTTCAGGTGCAATTGGCTGTTCTCCCACAGCCTTAAGCAGTGGTACCGGTATCGGATCTTCATTCTCCAGACGCTGTATCTGAACGGTGTAATTTTCCAGTTTATTCACCGAGCTGTGTATATTATCAAGCATCCCGGTTGATGTTGCGCGTAAGCTGTCGACATCCTCTCCCGAGAGGTAGCGCATTGTCCTGCGCATAATAAGATCGTTATGCATGACCTCTTCAAAGGAGGGAGGGCGGCCTGTCGCGGCAGGAAGTTCTTCAGCCGCGAGGGCGCTGAAGCCACTTTCCATCGCCGTATTATTTAACATCCGGTAGCCGCTTGCCGCCAGGCCGGTGCCGAGTGACAGAATCCCGCTGGCAAAGGAGATCCATCCCAGTAGCGCGGAGGCTTTGGGGTTACTGTGCGTAGTTAGCGCACTGGCCACGCCGGTGACATCGGCTACCACACCCGCGGTTCCCACCGCTAAGGCTGTCAGCGAGGATGCAGCCAGCGCCGCACTGAGACTGGCTGCAGCGGCGAGAGAGGTTCCGGCGGTAAATGCCGCTCCGAGAATCCCCAGCACGCCGAGTGCAATGCCGAGTCCGGCCTGCCAGCTGAAATGGCCTGACGGGTCGGCGCGGTTGATCGGGTCACTTGCACAATACAGGTAAGGATTAATCCCGCCGTGGCCAAACGGACTCCAGCTGTCGGGGCAGTTAAAACGCTGCAACCCCGGATTATAGGCGCGATAACCGTTGCCCAGATGCGTGACGCCACTGACCGGATCGCAACGCTCACCGTTATATCCTGATAAACACAGACTCATAGCCAACTCCTGTAAGCCAAAATAAGGAAGCCTGAGGTAATCTCATATTGGCAGTGAAAGCGCAAATCACATTAATAACAATTGGATTACCGTCCCAGGCTGAGTTTTATTGGGTGAATGGATTTATCCCGGGAAATTAAGCATTGATAAAGCTGTCAGGGTGAAGGGTATGGAAAAGTGACTGCCACACCCTGAATGTGTGGTTTCGGCTCTTCACTTTTTCTATAAAAGCATTGTCCCATCTTAAAGCCGAACCTATTATCTGCGGATTCTTTCTCCCAAAATAATTGTTTATTATCGAGAATCTGGCACTGGCAGGATTAATTTTATTCAGACTGAGTTGTGAGGGGGGGGTAAAAGGATGTGATCCCTTCCATATATCTCTGATTTCCCTAAGGGCTTCAGTGTTCGTCGGCTGTTCTTTCAGAGCCTCAAGCAGAGGTACCGGTGTGAAATCTTTATTCTCCGGACGTTTTATCTGAACGGTGAAATCTTCCAGTTTATTCAGCGAGTTGTGTACATTATCAAACATCGTGGTTGATGTTACTCTTAATCTGTCGACATCCACTCCCGTGAGGTAGCGCATAGTCCTGCGCATAATCAGTTTGTTATGCATGACCTCTTCAAAGGTAGGGGTATGGCTTACCGCGGCAGGGAGCTCAGGGACTTCTCCGACCGCGAGGGCGCTGAAGCCATTTTCCATCGCCGGGTTATTTAACATGCGGTAGCCGCCCGCTGCCAGGCCGGTGCCGAGTGACAGAATCCCGCTGGCAAAGGAGATCCATCCCAGTAGTGCAGAGGCTTTGGGGTTACTGTGCGTGGTTAGCGCACTGGCCACGCCGGTGACATCAGCTACCATACCGGCCGTTCCCACCGCCAATGCTGTCAGCGAGGATGCGGCCAGCGCCGCACTGAGACTGGCTGCAGCGGCGAGAGAGGTTCCGGCGGTAAATGCCGCTCCGAGAATCCCCAGCACGCCGAGTGCAATGCCGAGTCCGGCTTGCCAGCTGAAATGCCCTGACGGGTCGGCGCGGTTGATCGGGTCACCTGCACAATACAGGTAAGGATTAATCCCGCCGTGACCAAACGGACTCCAGCCGTCCGGGCAGTTAAAACGCTGCAACCCCGGATTATAGGCGCGATAACCGTTGCCCAGATGCGTGACTTCACTGACCGGATCGCAACGCTCACCGTTATATCCCAATAAACACATATTCATCGCCCACTCCTGTAAGCAATAAAGAAAGGAGATTGAGTAAATTGCATACGGAGGAGAAAGATCAAACCACAATTATCACCGTACGATGGCGGTTACTGAGGTTTTTCCGCTTGTTCTGATCAAAAAAAACGCCCGATAAATTATCGGGCGTTTTCGATACTGCATAAATCATGCTATTAAGCGTTAATCACTGCCTCGGGGGCGACGGCACTCTCAATGGTCAGGCGAACTTCCTGCGTAATCAGATCGGCCAGCAGCAGATAAACTTTCTGCGTCTGTTCAATCAGCGCATCACCGGTATCACTGATATAGCCTTCATCACGCAGCGTCAGCACCAGTGAAGAGAATACCGCTTTATCAAAGAATTCCGGGGCGTTAATTCCGTGCAGCACTGACAAGCGCTGGGCCATGGTGCGGCTCTCTTTTTCCAGTGAACCGCGGTTAATCGCCGGATTAGCACTGAGAATCGAGAAGGTAATCGCATAGCGTTGTAACGTTTCGCGTACCCCTGCGGCCAGCAGTTGCAGGCTACGGAAGCGTGACGGATTCAGGCGCAGACTGGTTTCATCAGCAGTGACCAGACCCTGACGTGACAACTCAACAATCAGCTCATCCAGCACCTGTGACAGTTCCTCTTTATTCCAGCGCAGGAACAGCTCACTTTTCAGCATCGGATAGATCACGCCGACCTGACGCAACAGCTCCGCCCGCGATATCTCGCGATGCTGCTGCACAATGGCAGCAATCAGCGCCGGCAGCACCAGCATATGATGGATATTGTTGCGGTAATACGTCATCAGCACCGCCTGCTCACGCGGCAGAATAATAATGTCACCGATATTGTCCTGCTCGGTTTCAAATTTATTCATTCCCAGCGCGCTGTTCAGCAGAGCCTCCGCCGTCATATCCGGTACGGTAGCATCAGGCGAGTAGGGCACATTGCGCAGCAGCTGGATGTAGCAGTCGAGCTGCTCGGTCAGCTGTTCGCGCGTCAGCGAGCGTTGACGAGACGCCAGCAGCGCGGTGACGCACAGGTTCATTGCGTTGGCGGCACCGGCATTGTTAATCCGTACCATCACGCGCTGAGCAATGTCATTCACCGTTGGCGTCAGCCAGGCCGGGCGCTGCGCTTCGATAGGATCAATCGAATCACGCCATTCAGGCACATGCTTATTGAGATAGTTAACCAGCGGCAGCGGCTCGCCAAAGTTGACGTAGCCCTGGCCGAGATTACGCAGTTTGCGTAAACCCCGTACCATCTGCATAAAGCCTTCTTTCTCTTTGGTGGCACCACGCAGCTCTTTGGCGTAGGTTCCCACTTCCATCACGTGTTCATAGCCGATATAGATGGGTACCAGCGTGATAGGGCGGTTACCACCGCGCAGCATTGCCTGAATGGTCATCGACAGGGTGCCGGTTTTCGGATCGAGCAGACGCCCGGTACGCGAACGCCCTCCTTCAACGAAGTATTCAACCGAATAGCCGCGGGTAAACAGCTCGCCGAGGTATTCGCGGAACACCGTGGCGTACAGCTTATTACCTTTAAAAGTACGACGGATAAAGAACGCGCCCAGACGGCGGAAGATCGGGCCAGCTGGCCAGAAATTCAGATTGATACCGGCCGCAATGTGCGGCGGCACTAAGCCCTGGTGATACAGCACATACGACAGCAGCAGGTAGTCCATATGGCTGCGATGGCAGGGAACATAGACAATCTCATGGCCATCCTGCGCCAGCTGACGGACGCGTTCACCGCCATTGACATTGATGCCCTGATAAAGCTTGCTCCACGTCCAGCTCATCACGCGGTCGGTAAGGCGAATCGCCTCGTAGGAGAAGTCCGCGGCAATCTCTTCCATCAGTTCAACGGCGTTTTGCTGCGCCTTCTCATGGGAGATTTTTTTGCTGCGCGCTTCCTCTTCTACCGCTTTCGCGATGGCTTTGGATTGCAGCAGCCGACTAAACAGCTCCTGACGCACCGGTAAACGTGGTCCGATGGCCGCCAGGCGCTGACGGGCGAAATGCATACGCGCCACACGAGCCAGCTTTTGAGCGATGGTTTGATCGGTGCCGTGCTCGGTCGCCATGCGACGCAGTGACACGGTAGGCGAGAAACGCACAAAGCTGTCGCGCCCTAACCAGAGAACGGCAAAGAATTTCTGGATGCCGTTCAGCACGCGCAGATGCGGCGTCTGTTCACCCTGAATTTCACGACCCGGCGCACGGCCAAACATCACAGAAATCGGTACCATCTGCACGTCAAGATCCGGATTACTGCGATGCAGATCCAGATACTCGTGAAACAGCTTTACCGACTCCAGATTAGGGACGAAATAGGGGAACACGCGCGGGCCATCGTGGATAAACACATGGCGTGGCAAAACCGTGCCATCGATTTCCAGCGGATCCAGTGGATCGGGCAAGTCGCGTTTACGACATTGCGATCGCAATGCAAGGAGATCCGCCTTTGAATCATAAGGCAATACATACATAATGGGGCGCGAACTATCGAGCCCGAGTTCAGCTACCGGATCGGCCGGAATAGCCTTACTTCTCACCAGAAATGAGAGGGGTAAGTTTAGTAACTTATAATAGAAATTACGCCAACCTGACATAGACAACATGAAGCCTCTTGTTAGCAAAGCGCGGCAAGCATACCAGAAAGCGCTATTAAGATCTGTTGTGTTGCAATACGTGCGCCACCCTGTGGTGGACGTTAAACATCTCAAAGGGTTCCCTGATTATGGCAAATAATGTAACCGGACTGACGCGAATTGTGAAAGCGGCAGGTTATTCGTGGAAAGGATTGCGCGCTGCCTGGCAAAACGAAGCGGCGTTTCGACAGGAGTCAGTCGCGGCGATTGTGGCGATTATCCTCGCCTGCTGGCTTGATGTGGATGCCATCACTCGTGTGCTGCTGATTGGTTCGGTGCTGCTGGTGATTATCGTCGAAATTCTTAACAGCGCGATTGAAGCGGTGGTTGACCGTATCGGCAGCGAAATGCATCCGCTTTCCGGGCGCGCCAAGGATATGGGTTCTGCGGCAGTATTACTCAGCATACTGTTGGCGGTTTTCGTCTGGATAATGTTGCTGTGGCCACATATCGCCTGATATCGCAGAAATTGACAAACAGTTGTTTTTTACACAGCTTTAGGTTTCAAAGCAGAGAATACCTGTATATACTCACAGCGACTGTATAAACAACCAGGGGGCGGAATGAAAGCATTAACGGCAAGGCAGCAGCAGGTCTATGATCTGATTCGTGACCATATCAATCAGACGGGTATGCCTCCTACACGTGCCGAAATTGCCTCGCAATTAGGTTTCCGGTCCCCCAATGCTGCGGAAGAACATCTGAAAGCGCTGGCGCGTAAAGGTGTGATTGAGATCGTTTCCGGCGCTTCGCGCGGTATCCGCCTGATGATGGAAGACGAAAGCGGTCTGCCGCTGATCGGACGCGTCGCAGCGGGTGAACCGTTACTGGCAGAACAGCATATTGAAGGCCACTTCCAGGTTGATGCCAACCTGTTTAAGCCTAATGCCGACTTCTTGTTGCGCGTCAGCGGTATGTCGATGAAAGATATCGGTATTATGGATGGCGATCTGCTGGCAGTCCATAAAACGCAGGACGTGCGTAATGGCCAGGTTGTGGTGGCACGTATCGATGATGAAGTCACCGTTAAACGACTGAAAAAACAAGGCAATGTGGTTCAACTGTTGCCTGAAAACAGTGAGTTCCAGCCGATTGTTATCGATCTGCGTCAGCAAACCCTGACGATTGAAGGCCTGGCGGTCGGCGTGATTCGCAACGGCAACTGGCTGTAGTCCATCTTCTTATTAGCGCGTGCTGATTTCTTTCGGAGGCACGCGCTGAAAACTGCTTAATCTTTCTCCACTTTTGCGCCAGCTTTGCTGTGCCGCTTAATCGCGTTGTGGAAGCCTATGCGATTCTTCACTGTTACCGATAAAAACCTCTGGCGCTTAGCACTGCCAATGATCCTGTCTAATATCACCGTGCCGATGCTCGGCCTGGTGGACACTGCGGTTATTGGCCATCTTGACAGCCCAGCCTATCTCGGTGGTGTTGCCATTGGTACCACGGCAACCAGCTTCCTGTTTATGCTGCTGCTGTTTCTGCGAATGAGCACCACCGGATTAACTGCACAAGCTTTTGGTGCCGGTGATAAACCGGCGCTGGCGCGGGCACTGATGCAGCCGCTGCTGATCGCGGTTATTGCTGGCCTGCTGTTTGTCGCGCTGAAAGAGCCGCTTAGCACGCTGGCAACCCTGGTTGTCGGCGGCAACGGTGAGGTGTTGTATCAGGCCCATCTGTTTATGTCGGTACGCTGGCTCAGTGCTCCGGCGACGCTGGCTAACCTGGTGATCCTCGGCTGGCTGCTGGGCGTGCAGTATGCGCGTGCGCCGGTGATTCTGCTGGTGGTGGGTAATCTGGTTAATATCCTGCTCGACCTGTGGTTTGTTATTGGTTTGCAGTGGGGCGTGCAGGGCGCAGCGGCGGCAACCGCCATCGCTGAATATGTCACGCTGGTAATTGGCCTGGTAATGGTCTGGCGGGTGCTTAAACTGCGGGGTATCTCATCAGCCCTGCTGAGAAAGGGTTTGCATGGCGATTTCAGTCGCCTGCTGCGCCTTAACCGCGACATTATGTTGCGCTCACTGCTGCTGCAACTCTGTTTTGCTTCCCTTACCATCCTTGGCGCGCGGCTCGGCAGCGAAGTGGTCGCGGTCAATGCGGTGCTGTTAATGTTCCTGACCTTTACCGCCTATGCGCTGGATGGTTTTGCCTATGCGGTTGAAGCTTACTCTGGCGAAGCTTATGGCGCGCGTGACAGCAGCAAATTAATGCAGGTGTGGTATGCATCCTGCCGACAGGCGGGACTGGTGGCGCTCGGCTTCTCGCTGATTTATGCCGTCAGTGGTGAAGCGATTGTGTCCATGCTGACCTCACTGCCTGAGTTACGTGAAATGGCCGATCGCTATCTGGTATGGCAAATGGTGTTACCGCTGGTGGGTGTGTGGTGTTACCTGTTGGACGGCATGTTCATTGGCGCTACACGCGGCAGCGAAATGCGTAATGGCATGGCGATTGCTGCCGTTGGCTATGGCCTGACCCTGCTGACGGTGCCGTGGTTGGGTAATCACGGTTTATGGCTGGCGGTCATGGTGTTTCTGCTGCTGCGGGGATTATCGTTGTGGCTCATCTGGCATAAGCACTGGCGGAATAATAGCTGGCTACCTGGCTGACATATTTAGTTACATGGCGGGCTTATGGGTTCTTTAGCCTAAAAATCACTATTTTTCAGCCAGTTATTCTATGCTGAAGCTTCTCAGGCAGAAGTAATTGCTACATATCGGCTCGCCATACGCTTTAGATACTATAATTAACTCTGTGTTTAGCGAATGGACAGCGTTTTCTTCTAACAGTAGAAACGTAGCTAATACGAAACACCAAAGCTGTTATCACCTATGGTAGAGGAAAGATATTATGAATAGCGACCAAGCCGGCGGTAACTGGAAACAGTTTAAAGGTAAAGTGAAGGAAAAATGGGGTAAATTAACCGACGACGACATGACGGTGATCGAAGGTAAACGCGATCAACTGGTGGGTAAAATCCAGGAACGTTATGGTTACGCTAAGGATGAAGCGGAGAAAGAAGTCACGGACTGGGAAACCCATAACAGCGATCATCGCTGGTAGTCCTCAAAGTATTAAAGTTCATTTAAGGACGATGCTCCTACCCCAAGGCACACGGAGTGTGCCACTTTAAACTCTGTTCCTAACGACCCCGCTTTTTACTCACTACGGTATGATCGTGCTGGCAGTTTTCCTGATGTGTACAGGCTTCTACTTCCCGGCAACCCACACACAAACCATGCGCTTCGATTACACTGTGACGCAGGGCAAAGCCTGACTGTCGCGCCAGTGCCTGCAAAATATCCTCTACGCCTTCAGCGTGCTTCTCATTGACCGAACCGCAGCGATCGCAAATCAGCATCGCCGACGTATGTTGCGGCTCTTCGAAATGGTGGCAAACCACATAGCTGTTGTTTGACTCCACACGATGAATAAATCCCTGCTCCAGCAGAAAATCGAGTGCCCGATAGACGGTTGGTGGTTTAGCCTGAGGTTCAGATGCGCGCAATAAATCCAGCAGATCGTAAGCGCTGATAGCACCTTTCTGTTCGGTCATAAGACGCAAAACTTCCAGACGCTGAGGCGTCAGGCGCACGTTGCGCTGCTGACAAAGTTTCTCTGCCTGCGACAAAAGTTGTTCAGGAACGATAGCGCTCATGAGGGATCTCCGGACCGAATTGAAATGTTATTTTATCACGTGCGGCATAAAACGCCGAATCCTCTGTTTTATGGCACATTAAGCGGCGTTGGCGGTGATAACTTGCTGAAAATTAGTACTTAAACTGACAATATGCCCGTAAATATAAAGTTTTCTAATATTATCTGTTTCGCAGATTAAGCTGATTTTAATAGATAATAAACCGTATTATCTATTTGCTACCTGCCGGAATGCTGTCTACTGTTAAGTTGTGCTTATCATATAGGCCTGCTGAAAATCGAGTGAAATCACAGCTATAAGCCCTCAACCTGAATCATCACCATTTGGGGCAGGCACTGCTGCGTGCATTTTTCGTCTCAATATTCAAATTCGGGTGGTAGCAGATAAATGGGAAAAACTTTAAAGCGTGCGATTAGGGTCTCTTGTCCTGGTGTGCTGAATGCATTAATCATGATTCCCTTCAGCAGTATTGCTGCGGGGAATTACTATGATGCGCGTAATGACGCGATGGGGGGGACCGGGGTGGCTTCATCCACCTTTGGCAGTGCAGCGCTGGCTAACCCGGCATTACTGACCAAGGCGCAGCCGGGCGATGAGGTCAGTGTCATCATTCCCTCCGTCGGCATTCAGGTGACCGATAAAGATAAACTGGTCGATAAAGTCGATGATATTTCCAGTGCGGTAGACGGTTATCGCGGCCTGGCCGACAACTTTTCGTTTGCCGATTATCCGAAGTTGCAGGCAGCTTCCGGCGATCTGGCAAAGCGTCTGGACGATATTCGCGGTAATAAATCCTCCGGCACTGCCGGTGTTGCGGTGGTGGTGGCGGTTCCCAATGAGGTGCTGCCGTTTGCTTTTGTTACCAAAGCTTATGGCAGCGTGCATCTGGCGACAGATGTTTCACAGGGGGATATTGATTATTTACAAGGGGTGGCTGATGGCACTCTTTTTCCCCTGCCGGGCGATCAGGATCGTTTAACCTCTGCCGGGCTGGGGCGCGCTGCGGTGGTCACCGATACGGGCATTGCCGTGGCACATCAGTTTGATATCGCGGGTCATCCGGTTTCGCTTGGCGTCACGCCAAAACTACAGAAAACCTGGCTGTATAATTACAGCGTGTCGGTTTACGACTACAACAAGTCAGACTTTACCAATAGTCGCTATAAAAACAGCAATACCGGTTTTAACCTCGATGCGGGGCTGGCGACGGATATCGACGATAACTGGACCTTCGGCCTGAGCGCTCAAAACCTGATTCCGCGTAATATTGATACCAAAGAGATTGCCGGTTATCGCGATACCTGGCAGATTCGTCCGCTGGTCACTTCGGGCCTGGCATGGAACAGTGAGAAACTGACAACCAGCCTTGATGTGGATTTAACCCCGACTAAGCGCTTTAAAACTCAGGAAGACAGCCAGTATGCCGGCGTGGGTGCTGAATATCGTCTGCTGGACTGGCTGCAACTGCGGGCGGGCTATCGCGCCGATATCAAGTCTAATGATGTGAATGTGGCGACAGCGGGTTTAGGTTTATCACCGTTTAACCACTCAGCACATCTTGATCTGGCTGGCTCAGTCGGTAATGACAATACCTGGGGCGCAATGGCGCAGCTGGGCTTTAGCTTTTGACCGTGGCTTTTGGGCGAGGCATCCCTCGCCCCATCACCATTCTGTGATATCATTGCGCATATTATCGACATCGATTCCACCGCACAGAGTTATCGTTTTTCATGACCCAGAATCTACCTGCACACCGTTTTTCAATCGCGCCAATGCTTGACTGGACCGATCGCCACTGCCGTTATTTCCACCGTCAGCTTACGCAGCAAACGCTGCTGTACACTGAGATGGTCACTACCGGTGCGATCATTCACGGTAAAGGCGACTATCTCGCCTGGAGTGAAGAGGAGCAGCCGGTGGCGTTGCAACTGGGTGGCAGTGATCCGGCCGCGCTGGCACAGTGTGCCAAACTGGCAGAAGCGCGTGGCTACAACGAAATCAACCTGAACGTCGGTTGCCCGTCCGATCGGGTACAGAATGGTCGTTTTGGTGCCTGCCTGATGGGCGAAGCTGCACTGGTAGCGGATTGCATTAAAGCGATGCGTGACGTGGTGTCGATTCCGGTCACGGTCAAAACGCGTATTGGTATTGATGAGCAGGATAGCTACGAGTTTCTCTGCGACTTTATCTCCACGGTTGCCACGCAGGGCGGCTGCGAAATGTTTATTATTCATGCGCGTAAAGCCTGGCTTTCGGGTCTTAGCCCGAAAGAGAACCGTGAAATTCCGCCGCTGGATTACGATCGCGTCTATCAACTGAAACGCGATTTTCCACAGCTGACGTTGTCACTGAACGGCGGCGTAAAAACGCTGGATGAGGCGAAACAGCATCTGCTGCATCTGGATGGCGTGATGATGGGACGCGAAGCTTATCAGAACCCTGGCATCCTGACGCAGGTTGACCGCGAGCTATTTGGCCTTGATAGCGCGGCCAGCGATCCGGTTGCGGTGGTGCGGGCAATGTATCCTTATATTGAAGCTGAGCTGTCAAAAGGCACTTACCTTGGCCATGTCACTCGCCATATGCTGGGCTTGTTCCAGGGCATTCCGGGCGCGCGTCAATGGCGTCGTTATCTCAGTGAAAATGCCCATAAGCCGGGCGCGGATGTTGAGGTAGTGGAAAAAGCACTGTCACTGGTTGCGGATAAAATCCCTGCTGCAACGCCAGTGAGTTAAGCGGGTTATTTCCGGGCGGCGTGTCGTCGCCCGTGTTAGTTAATTTCTGACCATCTGTTAATCAATTTCACCAACTTCCTTTCTGCTTTTTCCTGTCAATATACTTATATTCAATAAGTTACCATTTTTCAGCTGTTTGGCATGCTTCTTGTATTAGTTAACCAGTACTTTATTTTATGGAGCTTGCCGTATGGAAATCCTGTTTGTGTCTGGATTCTTTTTAATGTTGCTGCTGACCGGCGTCTCTTTACTGGGCATTTTGGCTGCGCTGGTGGTCGCCACGCTGGTAATGATGGTCGGCGGGCTGTTTGCGATTGTAATCAAGATGTTGCCATGGCTGATTCTGGCAGTGGTTGCAGTCTGGATTTATCGCGCCTTTAACAAGCCTAAAATTCGCCGGGATCGCTGGTCATCTCGTTGATTAATCAACGGATTGACTAAAAACTATCCGGCAGGAATGCGGGCTGGATCACATCATGGCGGTTTGCTTAGCTGTTTTTCGCAATTAAACATATTTTTTACTTATGTTTTCTGCCAGTATGGGAACCGTTGAGTCGAAAACGTATTCATCGCCGCTGACCCTACAAACAGCGCGAACTATAAAAAGAAAAAGGGGCTTCCTGCGGGAAGCCCCGTTCGCATTTATCGCATTCGAAAAATTCCCGCCGATTTAGATATTCCTCACAATTCCTCTTATTTAAGCTGCAGAAGAAGTTTCTTTATGAAATTATCACTCTGGTATAGGGAGCGGTAATTATATTAAGGGAATAATGAGTACGCGTGATGATATTATTGATGGTACTGATGCTGCTAAAGCCAAAGAAGGGTTAGTTTATACTGAGGTGTTAGTCTGGGTAGACTTAGGCCATGCCAAAGGAGATGATAAAACTAAGTTAAAAGTTACCAAGGCGGTCCGCTGGCGGATTAAAAAAGGTTTACCCAGGGAAGAACAGATCAGCATTGCGTTGGCAATGATGATGAAAACGGCCCATATATTTGAAACTTTCCAGAGTAACTGGTTTTTTAGCTGGATTAATGACAGCGGTTACAGTGGCGAAGATTTGGTTTCCGACTTGCTGGGATTTTATCGTGTGGTACGACCAAAAAATTATTTTCCACTTTTCAAGCCCGTCAGTAAATAAGATGCATTGCGGCGCTGGGATCACTATGGGCCCATAGGCCAGTTTAAGAATAAGAGTTTTAAACCGTTGCTGTTTCCCGACCCAGCTCTCCATCCCGATGCCAAACCTTATAAAGTGTTACTCCCACCTTTTATGCGTGAAATCACGCGCTTTACTAATTTTGAAAGTGATGATGTGCGTATCATCACTGATGACTATAACAGCATTAAGAGAGTTACATGAAAAAGCATAAGGGATGCCTGATTATTTTCATTGCCTTAATTATGCTTCTTGCGATCCTTATCTTATTTTTAAAAATTACTCTGGTGAGCGCTATCGGCTATACTGAAAAGGATTTTTTAAACTACCATCTGTTAACTGATGAGGAAGTAAAAAACGCACTGAAAATCTCGCAGGATTACTATTTCTTCTATTATGCGATGGATGGCAATGTATAATAGAAGTGAAATTCGCTTTAGTAATGTTAATTCGCTGCAACCGTTAGTAGATTATCTTACTACCCTGGATTATCAGTCATGGCGTAATGCTGCCGGGCATGTGTATTGGATACGCAGTGATAACCTGACAAAACGTTTTGATATCTGCTTTTATCCGCATAAGAGAGAAGCAAGATTGACTAAGGAACATACTCCCTATGATTATTCGCTGGATTTAAAGAGAGACTTTCAGCAGAAAGTCCCTCTGACTTCGGTAAATCAAGGAATCAATAAACTCGACCCCTGAGTGCCACGGCTTTCCAGTGTTTTATGTGCCTGCTGCGCATCCGCCAGGGCAAATTTTTGCTGCTCTGGCACATCGACATTAATCGCGCCGCTGGCAATCAGTGAAAACAGTTCACTGCTGGCCAGCTGTAGTTCTTCGCGGTTAGTAATATAGCCAAACAGCGAAGGGCGAGTCACATACAGCGAGCCTTTCTGATTAAGTATCGCCAGATTCACGCCACTGACCGGGCCGGATGAATTACCAAAGCTCACCATCAGACCGCGTCGTTGCAGGCAGTCCAGTGAGGCTTCCCAGGTGTCTTTACCCACCGAGTCATATACCACGCGCACTTTTTTGCCATCGGTCAGTTCGCTGACGCGTTGTGCGATATCTTCTTCGCGATAGTTGATGGTGGCCCAGGCGCCGGAATCCTTTGCCAGTCTGGCTTTCTCCGCGGAACCCACGGTGCCAATCAAATGCGCGCCCAGCGCTTTCGCCCACTGGCAGGCGATTAAACCGACACCACCGGCAGCGGCATGAAACAGGAACACTTCATCCGGCTGGACTTCATACGTCTGACGCAGCAAGTAGTGTACCGTCAGCCCTTTCAGAAACGCGGCTGCCGCCTGCTCAAACGAAATCGCATCCGGCAGCAGTGCCACTTTATTGGCATCGACATTGTGCCGTTCGCTATAGGCACCCAGCGTGGACTGCGCATAAACCACGCGATCGCCTGGCTTCAACACCGTTACCGCCGAACCCACTTTGCTGACAACTCCCGCCGCTTCAGTACCCAGTCCGGAAGGCATACTGGCTGGCGCATAGAGGCCGCTGCGGAAATAGGTATCAATATAATTGATACCTATCGCTTTATTCTCTATCTGTACTTCGTGGGCCGCTGGATCGGCGAGGTCGATATCGACCAGTTGCAACACTTCCGGGCCGCCATGCTGGCTAATTTGTATCCGCTTTGCCATGCTCACTCCTGTTGATTGATGGGAGGATATTAAGCGCACAAACGAGTATACTTGCGCGTCTTCTCAACTGATTTTCGGTATTGCATTCACTATGGCAGGAAATAAACCCACCAACAAATCGAGCGAAACTCGCGACCGCCAGATGGAAGGGCTGAAATTACCGCCTCATTCGCTGGAAGCGGAGCAGTCCGTGTTGGGCGGTTTGATGCTGGACAACGAGCGCTGGGATAACGTTGCCGAACGTGTGGTCGCGCAAGATTTCTTTAGCCGTCCGCATCGTATGATATTCGGTGAAATGCAGCGCCTGCTGGAAATGGGCAAGCCCATCGACCTGATTACCCTCTCTGAATCGCTGGAGCAGAAGGGCGAACTTGATATGGCCGGCGGCTTTGCTTATCTGGCCGAGTTATCCAAAAATACGCCAAGTGCGGCGAACATCGGTGCCTATGCCGATATCGTGCGCGAACGTGCGGTCGTGCGCGATATGATCTCGGTCGCAAACGAAATTGCCGATGCCGGTTATGACCCGCAGGGGCGCAGTAGTGAAGATCTGCTGGACCTGGCTGAATCGCGCGTCTTCCAGATTGCCGAAACCCGTGCCAATAAAGATGAAGGGCCAAAAAGCGTCGATCAGATTCTGGAAGCCACGGTTTCGCGTATTGAGTCGCTGTACCAGACGCCGCATGACGGTGTTACCGGCGTCGATACCGGTTATCAGGATCTGAATAAAAAAACCGCAGGCTTGCAGCGATCGGATCTGATTATTGTCGCCGCACGTCCATCGATGGGTAAAACCACCTTTGCGATGAACCTGTGTGAAAACGCCGCGATGTTGCAGGATAAACCGGTGCTGATCTTCAGTCTGGAGATGCCCGGCGAACAGATTATGATGCGTATGCTGGCTTCACTGTCGCGTGTCGATCAGACGCGGATTCGTACTGGCCAGCTGGATGATGAGGATTGGGCACGTATCTCCGCCACCATGGGGATTCTGCTCGAGAAGAAGAATATGTATATCGATGATTCTTCCGGCCTGACCCCAACGGAGGTGCGTTCGCGTGCGCGCCGTATTTTCCGTGAACATGACGGCTTAAGCCTGATTATGATCGATTACCTGCAACTGATGCGTGTGCCATCACTTTCCGACAACCGTACGCTGGAGATTGCAGAAATCTCGCGCTCGCTGAAAGCGCTGGCAAAAGAGTTGCAAGTGCCGGTCGTGGCGCTGTCGCAGCTTAACCGCTCGCTGGAACAACGTGCTGATAAACGTCCGGTTAACTCGGATCTGCGTGAATCAGGCTCCATCGAGCAGGATGCCGACTTAATCATGTTTATCTATCGTGATGAGGTTTACCACGAGAACAGCGATATGAAAGGCATCGCGGAAATCATTCTCGGTAAACAGCGTAACGGCCCAATCGGCACCGTGCGTCTGACTTTTAACGGCCAGTGGTCGCGTTTCGATAATTATGCTGGTCCGCAATACGACGACGAATAGTTTACCCTTCGTCGAAGCCTTGTAGGGGAGCCGTTTTCGGCTCCCGTCCTGATGGCCCGCAGGGTGCAAACCCTCACGCGGGCGGCGAGAACCCCGCCCATTCGAATTTCTAATCACTCCCGTCTTGTCATCATAAAATAGTGTTGGACAGCACCACAAAGATTGCGGTTATCTGTAATAGCATGACGCCTTAACAGACAACACGGATCGATAATGACCAGCATCGACGACTTTGACCTTAAAATACTGACTTTACTGCAAAAAAATGGCCGTCTCACCAATCAGGAGTTGAGTGATTTAGTCGGGCTGTCGGCATCACAATGCTCGCGCCGCCGCATCAATCTCGAACAAGCTAATCTGATCCTCGGCTATCACGCGCGGCTTTCGCCAGATGCGGTGGGCCTCGGCATGATTGGTCTGATCGAAGTGCGCCTGATCAATCACACCGCTGAATACGTTGAAAGTTTTCATCGCATGGTAGCGGAACAAACCTCGATTGTGGATGCTTATAAAACCACTGGCGATGCCGACTATCTGCTCAAAGTCGCGGTTTCCGATCTGGCGGGATTAAGTGCACTGATCAGTCAGTTGGTTGCCGGACATCAGAGCGTGTCACACGTCAAAACGTCGGTGGTTCTCAATCGTCTGAAAGAGAATGGTCTGATGATGTTACCGGAAAGCAAGGTGCGCCAAAATGGTGCGTAGTGCGCGATTTTGGTGCATGAATCAACCTGGTGCTGCGTGATTTGTGCATTAATTGGCTTCTTTATGCGTGATTGGGTAATTTTACGCTGATTGCATACACAAAGCTTTCAAATAAAGCAGATTAATTATCAATGAGTTAATCTTTCAGGTGCCGCTGGTAGTCATTTGTACTGCCGACCTGGTGCGATTTTTGCTGTCTGATCGTGTCAATAACTTGAGAATCAGACAGATGAATAATACTGCTCCTTCCTTTGCACCCGTTGAAAAAATTCCACATACCTGGGTTGAAGATTGTCTGGCAATACTGATCGGTACGCTGATGGTGTCATTCGGCGTGGTGATGCTGAAACAGGCCGGTGCGCTGACTGGCAGTACCGCTGGCATCGCCTTTCTGATGAGTTACCTGACCCACACCTCGTTCGGTATCGCATTCTTTGTGATTAATCTGCCGTTTTACTGGCTGGCGCTGCGGCGTATGGGCTGGGCATTTACCCTGAAAACCTTCTGCGCGGTAGGCCTGGTCTCGCTGTTTACCCATTTGCATCCGCTTTTTGTCCATTTTGAGGCACTCAATCCATTTTATGCGACACTGTTCGGTAACCTGATAATGGGAATTGGGTTTATAGTGTTGTTTCGCCATAAAGCCAGTCTTGGCGGCGTCAATATTTTGGCGCTGTGGTTGCAGGACCGCTTCGGTATTCGCGCCGGTAAACTACAAATGGCAGTCGACACCTGCGTGGTGCTGGCATCACTGTTTGTGGTGTCGTTACCGATGCTGGCGGCATCGATTTGTGGCGCGGTGATCCTTAATCTGATCATCGCCATGAACCATCGTCCCGGACGTTACGACGTCTGAAGAGTAACAATCGCGCAGCGACGCGGTTTACTGATAAAACTAATCTATGGAGATCTGCACCGTGTTTCAAAACGTTGATGCCTACGCTGGCGATCCAATTCTCTCGTTAATGGAGACCTTTAAACAGGACACGCGACCGCACAAGGTGAATTTGAGCATCGGTTTGTATTATGACGGACAGGGTGTGATCCCACAGCTGCAGGCGGTTGCCGTAGCCGAAGAGCGTCTGAACGCACAACCACAGGCGGCCTCACTCTATCTGCCAATGGAAGGTCTGCCTGCTTACCGTAATGCGATTGCGCCACTGCTGTTTGGTACTGAACATCCGGCGCTGAAAGCCGGACGCATCGCCACCATTCAGACGCTGGGCGGTTCCGGTGCGCTGAAAGTCGGTGCTGACTTCCTGAAACGCTACTTCCCGAATTCGAATGTCTGGGTCAGCGATCCTACCTGGGAAAACCATGTTGCTATCTTCTCCGGCGCGGGATTCGAGGTTAATACCTACCCGTGGTTTGATGCCGAAACCAACGGCGTGCAGTTTGATGCCTTTATTGCCAAGTTAAAGACGCTGCCAAAACAAAGTATTGTGTTGCTGCATCCGTGCTGCCATAACCCGACCGGTGCCGACCTGACCGATGCGCAGTGGGATATCACCACGGAAGTGCTGAAATCTCAGGAGCTGGTGCCGTTCCTCGATATCGCTTATCAGGGCTTTGGTGATGGCATGGAACAGGATGCTTACGCCATCCGCGCTATCGCTGCCGCTGGCCTGCCAGCGCTGGTCAGCAATTCGTTCTCAAAAATCTTCTCACTGTACGGCGAGCGCGTTGGCGGCCTGTCGGTGGTATGTGATGACGCTGACGAAGCGGCATGCGTGCTGGGGCAGCTGAAAGCAACGGTACGTCGTAACTACTCCAGCCCGCCTAATTTCGGCGCCCAGGTGGTTTCCTGCGTACTGAATGATGAAGCGTTGAAAGCCAGCTGGCTGGCCGAAGTGGAAGCGATGCGTTTACGTATTCTCGAGATGCGTCAGTCACTGGTTTCCGTGCTGGCTGCGGCCGTACCGGGTACTAACTTCGACTATCTGCTGAAGCAGCGTGGTATGTTCAGTTACACCGGGTTCAGTGAGCAGCAGGTTGACCGTCTGCGTGAGGAATTTGGTGTCTATCTGATCGCCAGTGGCCGTATGTGTGTGGCGGGTCTGAATGCCAATAATGTTCATCAGGTGGCGGAAGCTTTTGCTGCGGTAATTTAACACCCCAGCATTCACGCGACAGAAAAGCAGCGGGCATGGCCGGCTGCTTTTTTTTGGCTATTTTCCGGTAACGGGTTTACCTTTGGTCGACATGCTGCACACTTAACCAGAGTTATTCAGCTAAGGAATTTTGAGATGTGGTATCAGCAGACCCTTACCCTCGGTGAAAAATCGCGAGGATTTCACCTGGTAACCGAAGAGATTGTCGGTGAGCTTCGTCGCCTGAAGGATGTGCAGATCGGCCTGCTGCATCTGCTTTTGCAGCATACTTCGGCCTCGCTGACATTGAATGAAAATTGTGACCCCACTGTGCGTAGCGACATGGAGCAGCATTTCTTACGTCATGTTCCTGAAAACGCGCCTTACCAGCATGACTATGAGGGCGCTGATGATATGCCTGCCCATATCAAGTCGTCGTTGTTGGGTACGTCGCTGCTGTTGCCGGTCAGTCGTGGGCGTCTGGTACTCGGCACGTGGCAGGGAATCTGGCTGGGAGAACATCGCGTTCACGGCGGTGCACGTCAGATTGTTGCCACCCTACAAGGGGAATAATAATGAACACTTCGGATCTGCTTTCTTACTGCATGAATAAATCCGGTGCAGAACAGAGTGTGCACAGTGACTGGAAAGCCACGCAGATTAAAGTCGATGACGTGCTGTTTGCGATGGTGCATGAGGTACAGGGGCGACCGGCGGTGTCGTTAAAGGCGTCGCCTGCGCTGACCGAACTGTTACGCGAAAAACATCAGGACGTTTCACCCAGCGAGCATCTGAATAAATCACACTGGAGCACAGTATTTCTTGATGGATCGCTGAAAGATTCGCAGATTTACTATCTGGTGGACGCCTCGTTGCAGCAGGCGATCAACACCCGTGGTACCGGCAACCATCACGGCGGATAACAGCCGGCCATCAGTATGACCGGCTGCGCACGCTTACGCGGTTGCTTCGTTGCGTAAGGTATCGATATCAATCACGAAACGGTACTTCACGTCGCTTTTCAGAATGCGCTCGTAGGCTTCGTTAATCTGATTCATCTTAATCATTTCGATATCAGAAACGATATTGTGCTTACCGCAGAAATCCAGCATCTCCTGGGTCTCAGCAATCCCGCCGATCAGCGAACCGGCAATGCTGCGACGCTTTAAGATCAGGTTAAATACCTGCGGTGACGGATGGTCGTGTTCTGGTGCGCCGACCAGCGTCATATTGCCGTCACGACGCAGCAGGGCGATAAACGGATTCAGATCGTGCTGCGCGGCAACCGTGTTGATAATTAAATCAAAACTATTGGCGTGCTGCGCCATCTGCTCGGGGTCTTTGGAAATCACCACTTCATCCGCGCCGAGGCGTTTGCCGTCGGCCACTTTCGATTCCGAAGTGGTAAACAGCACCACATGCGCGCCCATCGCGTGGGCGATTTTCACCCCCATATGACCCAGGCCACCCAGACCGACGATACCGACTTTTTTGCCCGGACCGGCACCCCAGTGATTCAGCGGTGAGAAAGTGGTAATACCGGCGCACAACAGCGGCGCGGCACCTGCCGGATCAAGGTTTTCCGGTACGCGCAGCACGAAGTCTTCATGCACTACAACTTGCGTTGAATAGCCACCATAGGTGATATCGCCAGTCTGACGATCTTCGCCGTTATAGGTGCCAACAAAGCCATTTTCGCAATACTGCTCTAAACCTTCTTCACAGCTGGAGCAGGTGCGACAGGAATCGACCATACAGCCGACGCCGACCAGATCGCCCACGTTATATTTGTGGCTGTGGCCACCGACAGCCGTTACGCGTCCGACAATCTCATGCCCTGGCACCACCGGAAAAATGGTATTTTTCCACTCATCGCGGGCCTGATGAATATCCGAGTGGCAGACGCCGCAAAAAAGAACCTCAATTTGCACATCATGTTCACGAAGTTCACGCGGTCGGTAATCGAAGGGGGCCAGCTTAGATTTCGCGTCCTGAGCAGCCCAGGCGTGCGTAATATTCATGGTATCTCCAGATTAAGTTGATGTTGTGTCATGAAGGAAAAGCGATTGCTGCTTAACACGGCAGCAGCCGAAAAGATCGGAGTATTAAGCTTAGTCAGTGAGCGGCAAGGCGGGTATGCCTGAATGTGTCGAAATCTTGCCTGTTTCTGCGAGATTTTGCGGGAATAAGCAAAGAGTGGCTGAAGAGAAAAAGCACAAAGAAAGCGGGGGCCAGTAGCGACTGGCCCCGCAGCGTTTTACATGTTCAACAGTGGCTTCAGGAAGCGCGCGGTATGTGATTTCTCACATTTCGCAACAGTTTCCGGCGTACCGGAAACGAGGATTTCCCCGCCGCCGCTGCCGCCTTCCGGGCCGAGATCGACAATCCAGTCAGCGGTTTTAATCACATCAAGATTGTGCTCGATAACCACAATGGTATTGCCCTGATCGCGCAACTGATGCAGGACTTCCAGTAACTGTTGAATATCAGCAAAGTGCAGACCGGTGGTCGGTTCATCCAGGATATACAGCGTCTGACCGGTGCCGCGTTTCGACAGCTCACGCGCCAGCTTCACGCGCTGCGCTTCACCACCGGACAGCGTCGTCGCCGACTGGCCAAGACGAATATACGACAAGCCAACATCGATTAGCGTTTGCAGCTTACGCGCCAGCGCCGGAACGGCATCAAAGAACTCACGCGCTTCTTCAATGGTCATCTCCAGCACTTCGTGAATGCTCTTACCCTTGTACTTAATTTCCAGCGTCTCGCGGTTATAGCGCTTACCTTTACACTGGTCACAAGGCACATAGATATCCGGCAGGAAATGCATCTCAACCTTGATCACACCGTCGCCCTGACAGGCTTCACAGCGGCCGCCACGCACGTTAAAACTGAAACGCCCCGGATTGTAGCCACGCGCACGGGCTTCCGGCACGCCAGCAAACAGTTCGCGCACCGGCGTAAAGATGCCGGTATAGGTCGCCGGGTTAGAGCGCGGTGTGCGTCCAATCGGGCTTTGATCGATATCGATCACCTTGTCGAAATTTTCCATCCCGGAGATCTCGCGATACGGCGCAGGTTCAGCGATGGTGGCACCATTAAGCTGGCGCTGAGCAATCGGGAATAGCGTATCGTTAATCAGCGTGGATTTACCGGAACCGGAAACGCCGGTAATACAGCTGAACAGCCCGACCGGCAGCGTTAAGGTCACATCCTTCAGGTTGTTACCGCGCGCGCCCACCAGTTTCAGTACTTTGGTCGGATCGGCCTGCACCCGCTGCGGCGGGATCGCAATCTCGCGTTTGCCGCTCAGGAACTGGCCGGTCAGCGAATCTTCTTTCGCCATAATATCGTCGACCGTGCCTTCTGCGACGATCTGACCGCCATGCACCCCGGCACCTGGGCCGATATCGATCACATGGTCGGCGGCACGAATCGCGTCTTCATCATGCTCTACCACAATCACGGTATTACCGAGATTACGCAGGTGGATTAGGGTTTCCAGCAGGCGCTCGTTATCACGCTGATGCAGACCAATCGATGGCTCATCAAGCACATACATTACGCCAACCAACCCGGCACCAATCTGGCTGGCCAGACGAATACGCTGCGCTTCACCACCGGACAAAGTTTCAGCTGAGCGCGACATCGACAGATAATTCAGACCGACGTTAACCAGGAATTTCAGGCGGTCGCCAATCTCTTTCAGCACTTTTTCGGCGATTTGTGCGCGCTGGCCGCTAAGTTTCATGTTCTGGAAAAACTCCATGGCATGACCAATGCTCATATCTGAGATGGTCGGCAGGGTGGTGTTTTCCACAAACACATGACGGGCTTCGCGACGCAGGCGCGTGCCTTCACAGCTGGCACAGGCGCGGTTACTGATAAATTTCGCCAGATCCTCGCGTACCGCGGCGGATTCGGTCTCTTTGTAGCGGCGCTCCATATTATGCAGCACGCCTTCAAACGGATGGCGGCGCACGGAAGTATCACCGCGATCGTTGATGTACTTAAATTCGATATTTTCTTTACCGGAGCCGTAAAGAATGACTTTGCGCGCTTTCTCTTCCAGCTGGTTAAACGGTGCTTCGATATCAAAATCGAGGTGTTCCGCCAGTGAGCGCAGCATCTGGAAATAGTAGAAGTTACGGCGATCCCAGCCGCGGATTGCGCCGCCGGCCAGCGACAGCTCAGGATTTTGCACCACGCGATCCGGATCGAAATATTGCTGCACGCCGAGACCATCACAGGTTGGGCACGCCCCGGCCGGGTTGTTAAACGAGAACAGGCGGGGTTCCAGCTCACTCATGCTGTAGCCACAAATCGGGCAGGCAAAGTTAGCGGAAAACAGCAGCTCTTCCCTGCTGGTATCGTCCATATCGGCGACAATTGCCGTACCGCCGGAAAGCTCCAGGGCGGTTTCAAACGATTCGGCCAGACGCTGAGATAAGTCTTCGCGCACTTTAAAGCGGTCAACCACCACTTCAATGGTGTGTTTCTTTTGCAGCTCCAGCTTCGGCGGATCGGACAGGTCACAGACTTCGCCATCAATACGGGCGCGGATATAGCCCTGAGACGCCAGATTCTCCAGCGTTTTGGCGTGCTCACCTTTACGATCCTGCACCACCGGTGCCAGCAGCATCAGCCGCGTGCCTTCCGGCTGCGCCAGTACATTATCAACCATCTGACTGACGGTTTGTGCCGCCAGCGGCACGTCGTGATCGGGGCAGCGCGGCTCGCCCACGCGGGCAAACAGCAGGCGCAGGTAGTCGTGAATCTCAGTGATCGTCCCCACGGTGGATCGCGGGTTATGGGAGGTCGACTTTTGCTCGATCGAAATCGCTGGCGACAAACCTTCGATATGATCGACATCCGGCTTCTCCATTAAGGAGAGAAACTGACGTGCATAGGCGGAAAGGGATTCCACATAGCGACGTTGACCCTCAGCGTACAGCGTATCAAACGCCAGCGAGGATTTACCGGAACCTGACAGGCCGGTGACAACGATCAGTTTGTCGCGAGGGATGGTCAGGTTGATGTTTTTCAAATTGTGGGTGCGGGCACCCCGGACTTCAATCTTATCCATGCACATTTCCCGGATTAACGCAGACCTCACTGTGCCGGTTTCTCCAACGTCAGGAGCGGCACAGCCAGAACCAAACGTCTAATTATGACACAAAAAAACCTGAATGGATATCCAGTGTTTGTTTGCAACGCTGTCACCAGGCGAGGCTTTTTTCGAGGTTGATCTGAAAGTAGGAACTGGCAGGATGCCATGTTAGAATTTAGGGTTTAGACTTAACTGAATATTCATCGGAGACACCAACATGGCCAGCAGAGGCGTTAACAAAGTGATTCTTGTCGGAAATCTGGGTCAGGATCCGGAAGTCCGTTACATGCCGAATGGTGGTGCGGTTGCCAACATTACCCTGGCCACGTCTGAAAGCTGGCGTGACAAGCAGACCGGCGAAACCAAAGAGAAGACTGAATGGCACCGTGTTGTGCTGTTTGGCAAGCTGGCTGAAGTGGCAGGCGAATACCTGCGTAAAGGCTCTCAGGTGTATATCGAAGGTGCACTGCAGACGCGTAAATGGACTGACCAGGCTGGCGTTGAAAAATACACCACTGAAGTGGTAGTCAATGTTGGCGGCACCATGCAGATGCTGGGTGGCCGTGGTCAGGGCGGCGGCGCACCAGCCGGTGGCGGCCAGGGCAACAACAATGGTTGGGGTCAGCCTCAGCAGCCACAGGCAGCACAGGGCGGCAATAACAACCAGTTCAGCGGCGGCGCGCAATCTCGCCCGCAGCAGAACAACGCGCCAGCCAACAACAATGAACCACCAATGGATTTTGATGACGACATTCCTTTCTGATTAAGAGGGAATTACATTAGTCATTAATCCTGAAACCCCGCGCTGCGGGGTTTTTTGTCCCCGGATTATTAGTGCGGCAATCGCCCCAGCCAGCTGATATTATTTTTTATTATCATTATCACGGCTGTTATATATATTTACCTGTGTAATACAAATCACTATTGAATAACTCATCAGAGTGATAAAAATCCTGCCTTTAAAAATATATGCCATGTAACTGTCTGTGTTTAAACGTTTTTAAATCATTATGACTTCGCTGTTATTTGATCTCAGTGGCATTTACTCTTATATCGATAACCCTTCAGCGAGCCGGTTAACCCTTGCCATCTTCTGGTGATTTTTTTGTTGTGCCGCTAAAAACCAATGTTATAGTCGGAAATGCACAATATCACCCCCGTGATTATTCTAAAAAATTATCAAATCGTTTTCGGGGAAGCTCATCTGGCATAAGGAAGATTTAATGGAAGGTTTTAACTCTCTGGAGTCGTTCTTAAACTCTGTACAACAACGTGATCCGCATCAGCCAGAATACTTGCAGGCGGTGCGTGAAGTGTTTACTTCACTGTGGCCTTTTATCGAGCAGAACCCGCATTATCAGCAGCAGGGCCTGCTGGAGCGGCTGGTCGAGCCGGAGCGTGTGATTCAGTTCCGCGTGGCATGGACCGACGACAAAAATCAGGTGCAGGTTAATCGTGCCTGGCGCGTGCAGTTCAGCTCGGCTATCGGGCCGTATAAAGGCGGGATGCGTTTTCATCCGTCGGTGAACTTATCGATTCTTAAATTCCTCGGCTTTGAGCAAACCTTTAAAAATGCGCTGACCACCCTGCCAATGGGCGGCGGTAAAGGCGGTTCTGATTTTAATCCGAAAGGGAAAAGTCAGGGCGAAGTGATGCGTTTCTGTCAGGCGCTGATGACCGAACTGTACCGTCATCTGGGGCCGGATACGGATGTACCGGCGGGCGATATTGGCGTCGGTGGTCGCGAAGTGGCATTTATGGCCGGGATGATGAAGAAATTGTCCAACAACACCGCCTGTGTGTTTACCGGGAAAGGCCTGTCGTTTGGCGGCAGTCTGATACGTCCGGAAGCGACCGGCTACGGCGTGGTTTATTTCACTGATGCGATGTTAAAACGCCACGGGTTAGGTTTTGAAGGCAGTAAAGTCGCCGTTTCCGGCTCCGGCAATGTGGCACAATTTGCCATCGAAAAAGCCATGGAAATGGGTGCCAGAGTGGTTACCGCTTCGGACTCACGCGGCACAGTCGTCGATGAAGAAGGCTTTACCACGGAAAAATTGGCACATCTGGCTGAAATTAAAAACCAGCGTTACGGTAGCATTGAAGATTATGCCCGCGAACGCCAGCTGGTCTATCTGGCGGGGCAGCAGCCGTGGAGCGTACCGGTTGATATCGCATTGCCTTGTGCCACGCAGAATGAGCTGGACCTGCCTGCCGCGCGCCAGCTGATCGCTAACGGGGTTAAAGCCGTAGCGGAAGGGGCCAATATGCCAACCACCATTCAGGCAACCGATGCGTTTCTGGATGCGGGCGTGCTGTTTGCTCCGGGCAAGGCGGCAAATGCCGGTGGTGTCGCGACATCCGGACTGGAGATGGCGCAGAACGCGGCACGAATCAGCTGGAAAGCGGAGAAAGTGGATATCCGTCTGCAACATATTATGCTGGATATTCATCACGCTTGTGTTGAGCACGGTGGGGAAGGTAAGCAGACTCATTACGTGCATGGCGCGAACATTGCCGGCTTTGTCAAAGTCGCTGATGCGATGCTGGCGCAGGGCGTGCTGTAACGCGGCACACCAGAAAGAAAAAAGCCCCTTGATAAGGGGCTTTTTTAACGGGCCGTTAATTTAATACAGATTTAATTTCTTTTAATATAATTAATTGAGAATTTAAATGCGGAAAATACACGCGTTAAACATCAACTAAATCTATGGCTATCATTGATAATGATTCATTAATTTAATATATTGCTTGAGTAAGAAACGGAAACCCTCGTTTCTTTGCTGCTATTAATAAGCATGCAAAATATAACAGGATGTTATATTTCTTTCCTGACGGAGATATTTGATGCAATGCAATGGTCTAAGATTAAACTCGCCGGAAATTCCGGTTGATGTAAAAAAACAAGCTGTGACAGATTTCACTATTAAAGGGCACTCCAGACAATGCTCTGGGTTAATTAAATTACGAGAACATTTATTAGTGGGTATCAGCCCGTTCAACTCCAGGTTTTCGCCAGATTATGTGGAGGCATTACTGGTATGGGGGCATAAGAATTTCGCGCAAGTCGATGTATTATTACCTGATGAAGAAAACACCGTGAAGTTACTTCTTGCCATCGGCCAGCCAGCGGGAAAGGCGATGAGAAAAACGCGGCAAGAGTTAAATCGTCATCGACGATCTGTAATGCAAGCTATTGATAAAATTGGTGATCTGGCAACGCATTGCAAAACTCTTCAATTTTCAGATTACGAACAACATCCCAAATATCAGCATTTAAAATTAGCCACGCAAAATTGTTATGAGTCATGTGATAAGTTCAGGTCTGCCTGTATCAATATGTCAGCACAGGCCATTCGTGGGCGCAGTGGAAGTAGAGACAAAACCGATGACTTCCTCGATAAAGTGAATCTCGCCATTCCTTACATATTTGCTGAAATGCCATTTTATCTTAATTCCCCTGAGATTATGCAAATTAATAGTTCGGTAATGGCCTATCACCGCTTATGGCCTATTGGTGACGCATTATTTGCAGGTGAATTTGCTCTGCGTGTTGATAAACGTCAGGGCCATGGCGTGGTGTCTTGCGTTGAGAGTTAATCTGCATAGTTTATAAATTTGCACAGTTAAATATTGAGGCTTAATTATAAGGGATGAAATTTATGCGCAATATTGTCGAGTTTGATGTGATGGCACAAGATTTTCACTGCAATCCTTATCCGGCATTTGAAAGATTACATGCAAACAATCAAGTTTTCAGGGACAGCGAATTTAATGCGTACTTTTTCGGCCATTATGAAGATGTTAGCCATATTTTGCAGTCTTCTGATTTCACCACGGAACCCCTGGCAAAGCGTGCTGAGCCGGTAACTGGCGGGCGTGTTCTGGCACAAATGGAGGGTAAGGAGCATCATTCTAAGAGGCGCGCGGTTTTATCTGGCCTGAGCGGTAAACTGTTCCGCGAAAAATACGCAGCCATTATTGAAACCATTACCTTGCAGCTGCTTGAAGCGCATATGGCATGCGGAAGGATTGATCTGATTAAAGATTTTGGCAGATCGTATAGTGTGCTGGTTTCTCTCAACATGCTGGGGCTGCCTGTTGACAGACATCAGGAGGTCGCTATCTGGCATCGCGGTATCACCCACTTTATCACCAGTCTGAAACTGAGCGAGGAAGAAAGAAAACACAGTTTGCGATGCAGCCAGAATCTTATTGGCTACCTCACCCCCATTATTGAAGATGCCAGTTTTCATGCGGATGGCAGCCTTATTTCGATGCTATGTCGTGCGGAGAATAATGGCGAAAAAATGACGACCAGCGAAATCGTGGCTCTGGTCATTAATGTGCTGCTGGCGGCGACAGAACCCGCTGATAAAGCTCTTGCCAGCCTGTTTTATCATCTGCTGCACAATCCACACTGTATTGAGAAAGTGCGCAGCGACAGAACACTGCTCAACGCCGCCATCGGCGAAACATTACGTCTGACCTCTCCAGTGCAGCTTATCCCGCGTCAGGCCAGCAAAGATCTCACCCTTGCTGGCATAGAATTGCCTAAAGACACGCTAATATTTTGCATGACTGGCGCGGCAAACCGCGATCCGTCGGTGTTTAAGGATCCCAGTCGCTTTATTCTCGATCGGCGGCAGCAAGCGAAGAATCTCCCGGACTCGGGAAAAATAATGAATCATCTGGCGTTTGGTACCGGAGCGCATGCCTGCGTGGGCACTGCTTTTTCGCTCATGCAGATAGAGCTGACGGCCAACTTACTGTTGGACAGGCTGGAAAATCTGCGACTGGCTGAAGGATATTCGTTGCAGGAAGAGGGGCTGTATGTTCGGGGGCCAGCGACGATGTGTCTGGAGTTTGCACCACAAAATGGACTGAGTCATAGCAGTGAAGCCACCAGGGGGGAAAGTCTATGAGTCATTCTGCCAATGCTGCTCATAACCCGTTATCGGCATCAGATCGTGCCATCGTTAATGTTCTTATTGTCGGCGCGATCCTCCCCTTGCTGGATACCACCCTGGTTAATGTTGCACTACATAGCATTGGTGAACAGCTGCATGCGCCGCTTTCAATGATGCAGTGGATTGTCACAGCTTACACCCTGGCCGCAGCCAGTACAGTTCCGCTGTCGACATGGCTGGCGCAACGTATCGGCGCTAAGCAGCTGTGGCTTTTATGTCTGTGGATGTTTTTGATCGGTGCCGCGATGTCTGCGCTGGCCCGAAGCGTGGAGTTGCTGATTTTTTCACGCATTATACAGGGGGCAGCAACAGGATTGCTGTTGCCAACAATGCAGACCATCGTGGTTATTGTTATTGGGCAACAAAAGGCACGTGCCGCGCTGGCGGCGATGTCGATACCCTCGGTGCTGGCTCCGATTTTCGGGCCACTGATAGGGGGGCTGGCGCTCTCTTTCACTGACTGGCGCGTACTCTTCTGGTTGCATGTGCCAATCTGTTTTGCGGCCATTGTGCTGGCTGGCAGGGTTATTCCGGCTATTGAAAGGCAACCTTCGCTGCAATTTGATCTGACGGGTTTTGTTCTTTTATGCCCCGGACTGGTTCTGGCAATTTATGGCTTGTCAGGTTTAGGCGATGGCGTAAGTCATACCACAATCATATTTACTGTGGCGGGAGTGCTGTTAATGGTCACTTTTGCACGGCACGCTTATCGCCGCAGAGAAAGCGCCCTGGTCGACCTGACATTATTCGCAGTGGCGAATTTCCGCTTATCCTGCTTGCTGCTATTTCTTGCCAGCGTGGTGTATTACGGCGGGATCCTTCTGTATCCTCTCTATTTAATACAGGCTGGCAACTATACGGCATCCTGGGCTGGCATCTTACTGGCCATGCATGGTGTCGGAACGCTAATTGCACGGCATAAACTGTCTGTTATCTCCGCTAAATGGGGCGATCGCCAGACTGCATGCATGGCAATATTTTTGGCGCTGCTTGGCTCGGTTATATTATCTCTTCCGCAAATCATTGATGACACGTATCTGCTAATGTCAGGGATGTTATTTCGCGGTGCAGGTATTGGCATATTAACTATTATGCCGATGTCATCGGCATATCATGGATTAGCAAAACAACAGGTGGCGCATGCCAGCTCACTAACGCGGATTCTTACACATACTGGTGCCACTATTGGTGCGGTCATGCTGGCGATGCTACTCCACTCGTCCCAGCCTGTGGCGGTGCTATCACCTTCAGCCTGGGCTTCAGCACATATAGCACTAATGACAGTGATTATTGTATGTGGTCTGGCGTGTTGGCGACTTCCCGCGCGCAGCGGGTGAAGATGAGTGTGGTGTCAGTTAAGTGAGATGCGGTGCAGGCAAATTTGTATAAGCATTGCAGAAAATAACAGGCCCAGATAATGGGGGCCTGATGATAAAAATTAATTTTAAAGACTCTGCAAAAACGCCAGCAGATCGTCATTCAGCTGTTGCTGATGAGTCACAGCGAAACCGTGCGGTGCATTGTCATACACTTTCAGCTGTGAGCCGGGGATCATTTCCGCTGCCAGCTTACCGGTGGCTTCAAATGGCACAATCTGGTCGTTGCTGCCGTGGATCACCAGCGTCGGCACATCAACTTTTGCGATATCAGCGCGGAAATCTGTTTCCGAAAATGCCGTTACACAATCAATGGTGCCTTTGAGCGACGCCAGCAGCGCAATATTCAGCGTCTGCGTCAGTACGCCGTCAGAGACGGTCATACCCTGATTAGTGCCATAAAATGGCGTAGCAAAGTCTTTGATAAACTGAGCACGATCTTCACGCAGTCCCTGTTTGATGCCATCAAAGACTGATTTTTCCACCCCTTCAGGATGATCGTCGGTTTTACCAAATATCGGTGTTACCGCACCTAACAGTACCAGCGAAGTCACACGCTCGCTGCCGTAGCGGCCAATGTAGCGGGTCACATCACCACCGCCCATTGAGAAGCCGACCAGCGTGATGTCGCGCAAATCGAGGTGGGTAATCAGGTCGTTAATATCGTCAGCGAAGGTGTCGTAGTTGTAACCTTCCCACGGCTGATCGGAACGGCCAAAGCCGCGACGGTCAAAGGCGATAACCCGGTAGCCGCGCTCGGCGAGGAAGTTTAACTGGCTGTCCCACATATCCGCATCCAGCGGCCAGCCGTGGCTGAACAGCACCGGTTTACCTTTGCCCCAGTCTTTATAGTAAATCTGTGTGCCGTCTTGTGTTTTAAATGTGCTCATGATGTTTTCCTCAAATTTTGTGTGTGCTGTTGTGTTTGATGGACATAACATTAACGACTGCCTCGAGGGAAAGATAAGGCATAATTTTTGACAAGTTGTTGAAAGATTCTTAACGAACTATCTCACTGACTTTAATGTAGTTTTAGCGACAAAACCTGTCAAAAAAAACTCAACAAGTTGGCAAATTCTTTCCGCTATCTGTGAAAACGTTCCTCTCGTATTGTTAGCTCCAGCAGCACAACACTAACCGAAAACAATACCCTGAGAGGAAATGACCATGTCCAAATTCGACCTGCTTGACCCACAGAACTCCGCACTGATTTTCATCGACCATCAGCCGCAAATGTCTTTCGGCGTTGCCAATATCGATCGCCAGCAGCTTAAAAATAACACCGTTGCCCTGGCGAAAGCGGGCAAGGTTTTTAACGTGCCGGTGATTTATACCTCAGTGGAAACCGAAAGCTTCAGCGGCTATATCTGGCCGGAACTGCTGGCGGTGCATCCGGAAGTGAAACCGATTGAGCGCACCTCGATGAACTCGTGGGAAGATGCGGCATTTGTTGAAGCGGTAAAGGCAACAGGTCGTAAAAAACTGATTATTTCGGCTCTGTGGACCGAGGTCTGTCTGACCTTCCCGGCGCTGATGGCGCTGAAAGAGGGCTATGAAGTGTATGTGGTGACCGATACCTCAGGCGGCACCAGCGTCGATGCGCATGAGCGCTCAATCGACCGGATGGTGCAGGCAGGCGCGGTGCCGGTTACCTGGCAACAGGTGCTGCTGGAGTACCAGCGTGACTGGTCACGTAAAGAGACCTACGACGCGGTGATGGATCTGGTGCGTGAGCACAGCGGTGCTTACGGCATGGGCGTGGATTATGCCTACACCCTGGTGCATAAAGCCCCACAACGTCAGGCTTAATCAGCCCGCCCACTACAGATTGACGCCGGAACCCTGATACCCCAGCGGTTCCGGCAGGAGAGAATGATGCCTGCTATCCCTGTTTCCACCGTTGCCGCCCACCGGGCGTCGACCAACGTTCTGCACTGGCTGCTGTTGCTGGCTATCTGCGCTGCGTATTTGCAGGGCGGATTAGTCAAACTGTTCGACTTCCCCGCCGCGCTGGCGGAAATGCAGCATTTTGGTCTGTCGCCTGCGGCACCGTTTGCCGTCGCCGTTATCGTGCTGGAACTGGGGGCATCACTGCTGATCCTCACCGGACGGTGGCGCTGGCTGGCCGCACTGGCGCTGGCGCTGTTTACCCTCGCCGCAACCTTTATGGCTAACCGCTTCTGGCTGCTGGATGGGCCGGAACGCGGCATGGTAATGAACGCCTTTTTTGAACATATCGGTCTGGTGGGGGCACTGCTGTATGTGGCGCTGAATGACCTGAGGGAAAAAGCATGAGTCAGAATACGGCATCCACTGGCGCATTTGCTCCACTAAAACAAGGTTTGTTCGCGGTTATCTGGGCGGCGACCATCCTTGGCAATACCGGCAGCTTTATGCGCGATGTTGCCAGCTCGTGGCTGGTGACCGGGTTGTCATCGAACCCGGCGGCGGTAGCGCTGATGCAAACTGCGGCAACGTTACCGATCTTTTTGCTGGCGATCCCGGCCGGGGTACTGTCCGATATTCTTGATCGTCGACGCTTGCTGATTTTCGTTCAGCTACTGTTAGCCAGCGTCAGCGGCACGTTACTGCTGCTGTCGCATAATAATTTGCTGACGGTGGATTATCTGATTGCACTGACCTTTGTTGGCGGTATCGGTGCCGCGTTGATGGGCCCGGCGTGGCAGGCGATTGTGCCGGAACTGGTGCCGCGTCCGCAATTGCGTAACGCGGTCGCGCTTAACTCATTGGGCATTAATATTGCCCGTGCCATCGGCCCGGCGACCGGCGGATTACTGCTGGCGGCGCTGGGTGCCTGGGCGGCGTATGGCGCAGATGTACTCAGCTATGTGTTTGTGCTCGCGGCTTTACTGTGGTGGAAGCGCCCGCAAAAACCTAAAGATGCATTGCAGGAACACTTCTTCGGTGCCTTCCGTGCCGGAATGCGTTACGTCAAAGCCAGCCGTGAGCTGCACCGGGTACTGCTGCGCGCCGCGATTTACTTCGCCTTTGCCAGCGCGATCTGGGCCTTACTGCCGCTGGTGGCGCGTAATCTGTTACAGAGTAGCGCCGGATTCTACGGCATTATGCTCGGCGCGGTGGGCGTTGGCGCGATTGTCGGCGCATTACTGCTGGCTCGTTTACGCCAGGTGATGAGCAGTGACGGTTTGTTATTACTCTCCGCCGCGCTTTCTGCGCTGGTGATGGTGGTACTGGCGCTGTTGCCGGTACAGTGGCTGGCACTGCCACTGATGGTGCTGCTGGGCGTCAGCTGGATTATTGCGCTGACGACGCTGAACGGCGTGGCGCAAGCGGTGCTGCCGGACTGGGTACGTGGCCGTGGCTTGTCGGTCTATCTGATGGTGTTTAACGGTGCGATGGCGGCGGGAAGTCTGTTCTGGGGGCTGGTGGCGAGTCAGACCGGCCTGGTGACCACGCTGTTGCTGGCAGGTGCGGCGCTGTTACTGTCGGCGCTGCTGTTCTGGCGCTTAACTTTGCCGAGCGGTGAGGATGATTTACAACCTTCTGGTCACTGGGATGCGCCGGTAGTGGAAGGGGATGCGCACGCCGATCGTGGTCCGGTAATGATTCAGATTCACTATCAGGTAGCCGCAGCAGAGCGTCCGGCGTTTCTGGCGACGATTAAGAAGTTTTCACTGTCACGCCGTCGCGATGGCGCTTATGCCTGGGGCATTGCCGAGCACAGTGCGGAGCCTGATACCCTGGTCGAGTGGTTCCTGGTGGAGTCATGGCAGGAGCATCTGCGTCAGCATCAGCGCGTTTCGCACGCCGATGCCGATCTGCAACGCGAGGTGGTCAGTTTCCACCGTGGCGACAGCAAGCCGGTCGTTCACCATCTGCTGTCTCTGCATTAAAACCCACACCGCCGCGCTGGCAAGATGCAGTGCGGCGGCGTTTATTCCGGCGCATAGACCGCGCGAATGCCGCTAAACGTTTGCAGTTTTTCCCGCCACCAGCTTGCAGCATTGCCGGTGGCGCTCTCATTCCACGCCAGGAAAGCCTGATCGCGGCGCGGTTCGCTATCCAGCTGACGCTCGACCAGTTTCCCGCTCGCCAGATGCGGTGCCGCCAGGTAGCGTGGCAGATAGCCACAACCCAGTCCGTCAAGCTGCGCCTGCACTTTATCGTTAAAGCTGTGCACGCTGAGGATCGGTTGATCGTCCAGCACCCGCAGGTCTGCGCCTTCACTGTGACGCGATGAGTCATTCACCACCACCGCACGATACTGGCGAATCTGCTCTCTCAACAGCGGTGCCGGTAACGAAGCCAGTGGATGATGGGGGGCGATAGCAAACACATACTCCAGCCAGCCAATCGGGACGCACTGAATGCCCTTATGCCTGGCCGGTTCCTGCACCGCGCCGAACACAATGTCGGCTTCACCGTAAGTTAACGCCTCCCAGCAGCCTGCCAGCACGTCGTGGCGGAAAAGCAGCTGAGTGTGTTGATGTTGCTGATAAAACTCATCGATCAACGGCGAAAGCAGCGCAAACGGCACCGAAGCATCGAGGCTGATGGTCAGTTTGCTTTCCCAGCCGCTCTCAACATATTTTGCCTGCTGCTCCAGCTCGCCCACCGCACGCAGCAGCACGCGACCTTTTTCCAGCATCAGTCGACCGGTCGAGGTGAATGTGGCGCGGTGACCGGAGCGATCCAGCAGGGTGATATTCAGATCGCTTTCCATTTTTTGAATCGTATAGCTTAAAGCGGAAGCCGTTTTGAACATTCTGGCCGCCGCGGCCGCAAAGGTGCCGTGACGATCCAGCGCATCAAGGATCATCAAAGCTTCAAGGTTTAATCGCATCGTTTAACTGACCCCAAAAATTGTTTAACAACAACTCAAAATCTTTCCGTTATCAATAACAATTCCTATTTCGTATTGTTTCCCCACTGAATACAACCCCTGACGGTGAAATCACAGGTCATAAAGGAGAATATCGTGGACTATCCCCATCAGCCAGAGCATGTCACCCTGGTGATTACTCACCGTCTGCAACCGGGAAAACAGCCGGATTACGAACGCTGGCTGGAAAAAATTATGCCGCAGGCGGCGCTGTTTACCGGCCATCTGGGCGTTAATGTACTGCGTCCGGTGCATGGCGAAATGACCTATACCATCCTGATCAGATTCGACAGCCTGGATAATCTTTATCACTGGATCCACTCCAGCGAGCGTAAAGCGCGGGTGGCCGAGCTGCCGGAAATGCTGATGACGCCGGAACATATTGAAATGCGTCCTGGTGCTGCATTCTGGTTTACGCCCGCAACTCCGGCTTCCCCGGCTCCGGCGCGCTGGAAGCAGTTTCTGGTGACGCTGGCGGTAATCTTTCCGTCCACCAATCTGGTTCCCTGGTTCTGGGGGCATGTGCTGCCAGCCAGCCAGGGCACTCTGTGGGGACATTTTCTTAACGATGCCTGCGTAGTCGCGCTGGTGGTATATCTGTGGATGCCGGCAATCACTCGCCTGCTTAAAAACTGGCTGACCCCGCGCGGTTAGCCTTACCTGGAGAAAAGTAATGACAACAGCTTCATTAGTTCTGACCAACGGTAAGTTTCATACGGTGGATCGTGAGAATCCGCTGGCAACCGCGGTGGCGATCAAAGACGGCAAATTTCTGGCAGTGGGAACGGAAGCGGAGGTGATGCAGTATGCCGATGCGGCGACCAACGTCGTCGATCTGCAAGGGCATACCGGTATTCCGGGGCTGAACGACTCGCACCTGCATTTAATTCGTGGTGGCCTGAACTACAACCTTGAACTGCGCTGGGAAGGCGTGCCTTCACTGGCGGACGCGTTAAGAATGCTGAAAGAGCAGGCGCTGCGCACGCCGAATCCGCAGTGGGTACGTGTGGTGGGCGGCTGGAACGAATTTCAGTTTGCTGAGCGCCGCATGCCAACGCTGGATGAAATTAATGAAGCCGCGCCGGATACGCCAGTCTTTATCCTGCACCTGTACGATCGTGCCTTGCTGAACCGCGCGGCACTGAAAGTTGTCGGCTATACCCGCGACACGCCGAATCCGCCGGGCGGTGAAATTCAGCGCGACAGCAAAGGCAATCCGACCGGGATGCTGATTGCGCGCCCTAATGCGATGATACTGTATGCCACGCTGGCGAAAGGGCCGAAACTGCCGCTGGAGCAACAGGTTAACTCGACGCGCCAGTTTATGCGGGAACTGAACCGTCTGGGCGTGACCAGCGCGATTGACGCCGGTGGCGGCTTCCAGAACTATCCCGATGATTACGAAGTGATTTCTGAGCTGCACGCCAAAAAACAGCTGACCATTCGTATTGCCTACAACCTGTTTACCCAGCGCCCCGGCCATGAACTGGAAGATTTTGAGAAGTGGACCGATATGCTGAAGCCGGGCCAGGGCACGGATTTTTATCGCCATAACGGTGCCGGTGAAATGCTGGTGTTCTCGGCGGCCGACTTCGAAGACTTCCTTGAACCGCGTCCCGATCTGGCTCCCGGTATGGAAGATGAGCTGGAGCGCGTGGTGCGTCATCTGGTGGAGCAGCGCTGGCCATTCCGTTTGCATGCAACTTATAACGAATCAATCAGCCGCATGCTGGATGTGTTTGAAAAGGTTAACCGAGAGATCCCGTTTAATGGTCTGCACTGGTTCTTTGACCACGCCGAAACCATTACCGAAGCCAATATCGAGCGAGTAAAAGCGCTGGGCGGCGGCATTGCGGTACAGCATCGCATGGCGTTCCAGGGCGAATATTTCGCTGAGCGTTACGGTAAAGAAGCCACTAAACAGACGCCGCCGGTGGCGCGGATGCTGGAGGCAGGCGTACCGGTCGGGCTGGGTACCGATGCGACTCGCGTCGCCAGTTATAACCCGTGGACGGCGCTTTACTGGCTGGTTTCCGGCCGTACCGTCGGCGGCATGGCGATGTATGACGATAATGCACGTCTGGATCGTGAAACGGCGCTGATGCTCTGGACTCAGGGCAGCTCATGGTTCTCCAGTGAGCAGGGCAAAAAAGGGCAGATTAAAGTCGGCCAGCTGGCGGACCTGGTGATTCTGTCGCAGGACTATTTCAGCGTGGCGGAAGAAGCGATAAAAGGTATCGAGTCGGTACTGACCATGGTAGACGGCGAAATCGTCTATGCAGCGGGAAGTTTCGGCCCCCTGGCACCGCCGTCAATTCCGGTGTTGCCGGACTGGTCGCCGGTCGTCACCGTGCCGGGTCACTACCGCAGCGCACCGCCGCAGGCCAATGGCCGCGCGGCGCTGATGCAGCAGGTTCACCATTGCAGCGGGCCATGTGGCGTGCATCAGCACTCACACAATATCGCGCGCGGCTCGTCGGTGCCGGTCGCCGACGACAATGCTTTCTGGGGCGCGCTGGGCTGTTCGTGTTTTGCATTTTAGGTTATCCCAATTCCCAGGAAGATGTAGGGGAGCCGTTTTCGGCTCCCGTCCTGAGGGAATGCAGAGGGCGGCGAGAACGCCGCTCCTGTCATTTCAGCCGTCAACCCCGCGCTTTCCGTTAGCAACTTTTTGCAGCGTAGACCATAGTGTTAACTGCGCTTTTTCCCCTTAACTGATGTGAAAGGAGCACGGCTATGACCCGTCTGACGGCAAAAGATTTCTCCCCGGAACTGCTTGAGCTTTACGATCACTATGTGCACGGCAAAATTACCAAGCGTGAATTTCTTTCGCTGGCTGCTAAATTCGCCGTCGGCGGCACGGCGGCGGCGGTATTGGGGGCGCTGATGCCCAATTATGCGCTGGCAGAGCAAGTGGAATTTACCGATCCTGATATTGTCGCGGAATATATCGAATATCCCTCGCCCAATGGCCATCAGAAAGTAAGGGGATACTGGGTGCGTCCTGCTGCGGCAACCGGACCGGTGCCGGCGGTGGTGGTCGTGCATGAGAATCGTGGGCTGAATCCCTATATTGAGGACGTGGCGCGGCGCGTTGCCAAAGCCGGATTTATTGCGCTGGCACCGGACGGGCTGAGTTCAGTGGGCGGTTATCCGGGTAATGATGAAAAAGGCCGCGAGCTGCAACAGGCGATCGATCCCACCAAACTGATGAATGACTTTTTCGCCGCGATTGAATTTTTGATGCAGCATAAACAGGTGAACGGCAAGGTGGGCATTACCGGTTTTTGTTACGGTGGCGGAGTCTCAAATGCCGCGGCGGTGGCGTATCCCGAACTGAAAGCGGCAGTGCCATTTTACGGGCGTCAGCCAAAAGCCGAAGATGTCGCGCGGATTAAAGCGCCGTTATTAATTCACTACGCCGAGCTGGATACGCGAATTAATGAGGGCTGGCCTGCTTATGAAGCGGCACTAAAAGCCAATAATAAACAGTATGAAGCTTATATTTACCCGGGCGTCCATCATGGTTTTCATAATGACTCGACGCCACGCTACGATAAAGCGGCGGCAGATTTGGCCTGGGAACGTACCATTAACTGGTTCCGCCGCTATCTGGTTTAAGGTTGCATTATTGGCTGGCGAGACGCGCTCGCCAGCAGGTTAAGTTTAAACGGTTTCGATAAGCTGAAACTCTTCAAAAACCAGCTCCATATCGTCAGCAAATGTGCCTGCTCGCTGGAAAAAGGCCTGATGTCCGGCTCGCCAGTAATCGAGACTAAGATCACCTTCGCCTTCCAGCCTGGCCTGCGCTTCAGTGATGTCGCAGTAGCGCACCAGCCGCAGCGCGACGGTTCTGATCACGCAAGCTGGCTCTCCTGCACTGTTCAGTATGATGCTGTAACTGCCCACCACTGGCGGCGTCGCCTCTTTACTGTAGGCGTCGAAAGAACAACAGCTTGCAGTCTTAACGCCTTTTATCACCAGCGCTGCCAGCTCATCTGCCAGCTCTGCTGTATCACCAAACGCCCATACTAAAGCGCCGGGGTATTTTTCTTGCCAGCGTGCGGCTGGGTTATTCATGGTTAACTGAAATCCTTGTTGATGATGCACTGATTAACGGATATTGAAGCGACAGATAAACCAGAAGCCAGCCGCGCAAAGTGTGCCAACCAGATGATGATCGGAAAAGAAAGCGAAAACACCGGCACGAAGCCTATCAATGACCACAGTAAAAAGAGAAACGGTCTGTTTATTTTCATCGTCCTTAATGCCTGGTAAAGGCGTTGAAAATTAAGGCGCTGGTGCAGGGCGGCTGATATTACCGGTATCCGCTGAATCAGCGTGGTTCGCCTTATTCTTTTCCCGCGCGTGGTCTCTCTCCTGGCGCTGGCGCTCGACGGCCTCTTTTTGCAGGCGATCCAGCGTGTCCTGGGTCTGACGATTCTGCTCCGCTGTCTTTTGCTGTTGCAGACGAAAATCATCAGCAAACTGCTGGCGTTGTTGCTCGTCCCGTTGACGCTGTTCGTCAACCTGTTGCTGCCGTCGGGCTTCATTCTGCTGCTGAAACTGGTCGTAAGCCGCATTTGCCGAGCTAAGCCCAGGCGTCAGCACTAACAGAGAGAAAATTAACAAGTTACGGGTATTGGCGTATCCCGGCATAAATTCAGTTCCTTTTTAATCGGTTCCGTTAAGTCTGGCCGAAAATAAGCGCCAGAACGTTACTGAATATTCCGAAATACTTATCGCCATGCGCGGTTTTGTAGCACCACCCGGTAACCATCATCATCGACAAATGTCGCGCCGGCGACGTCCCAGTAAGGGTTAAATGAAGGCACCTGCCTGAATCCTGCCGTCAGCATATTCTGGCAACGCTGCTGCCACTGTGCACTATCAGCAAGCCAGAGCACCAGTAAGTCCTCTTCCGTCGCGGTGGGTGACAGCGGGTGATGATGGCAAACCGTAAATTCCAGATGCCAGCCAAGCTGTGGATCGCCGAGCATAATGCCGCTAAAGCCTTGATGGTCGCTAAAGTCAGCGATTTGCTGAAGTCCTAAACCGGCGCAATACAGGGCAGCACTGCGTTGCAGGTCGCTGACCGGGCGGGCAATACGTAAATGAGCGGCAAGCATTGAAATCTTCTCCTTAGCGATGGTGTTACTGCTGACAACCCGCGGCAATTGCTGCGGCTAATCCCTGCGGATTTTCCCACGACATGGAATGTCCGGCGCGGGCGACCACCGAGAGAGGAATACCGGCAGCCGTCACGGCATCAAACTCTGTATCAGGTAGTGAGTATTCACCCACTATCAGGCCGCAGCGTATCGGCAGCGTGGTAAAGATTTCCAGCCATGAAGGGGTAATGCCGTTAACCAGCGAGGATGCGCCACGCCAGGCAGCCTGCGCTAAGGTCATTTGCAGCGAACCGGCCCACGGCGTGTTGTCTTCTTCAATTAACAGCTCGTGACCGTAAGCGATAAATTCGATTTCATCCTGCGCGGCAATCATGCGGCTATAGCCGCCGCCACCGGCGCGGAAGTTGGGTTCGGAGACCAGCAGTGTCGTCAGGTTAGCGGGCTTCAATGCCGCCACTTCAATCGCGATGCTGCCGCCCATACTGTGGCCGTACAGAGTAAACGCGGGCAATGCCAGATGGTTTAGCAGTTCGGCAATCACCCGAGCCTGATCGCTGGTGGTATAGCTAAAGCTGGTGGGTTTATCGCTAAAGCCGGATCCGGGTAGATCGACCAGAATCATGCGGCGATCGCGCAGTGCCGGATCGGCCGCCACACGCGGGTATTCATAGGACGCAGCACAACCCAGGCCGTGAATAAACACAATCGGCGCGAGTTCACCAGGCAGATCGTGATAGCGCACTTCGCCTGACAGCACCGAAGAGAAAAAGCGGTTCAATGTGAAACTCCTTTGCAAAGTTGGGTGGCCGACTGGCATGCTATTATGCTTATTCTTTCTCCTTTACAGTTGCTGGAGTGTGCGGTGCAAGGCGTACCTGAGCAGTTTCCATGTGAAAAAGATCGCGCGCAGTTCCGCCATCTGCCGTCGTTGCCGGGCGTGGAGCTTTATCACGCACATATCTCCCGCTACGCGTTTGAGCCGCATACCCATGAGGCTTTTGGTATCGGCACTATCGACTTTGGCGCTGAGCGTTTTCGCTATCGCGGCGTCAATCACGTCGCGCCCGTTCATTCGCTGGTACTGATGAACCCGGATGAACTGCATACCGGCGAGTCAGCGACGGATGAAGGCTGGCGCTACCGAATGATTTATATCGAGCCGCAGATGCTGGAGTCGCTCTCCGGTGAGCAGGGCTGGTGGTTTACCGATGCGGTACGTGACGATCTCGCGACCTCACAGCAGTTGTCACAGGCACTGGCGGCGCTCTGGCAGGCGAGTGATTCGCTGGCGGCGGAAAGTATGATGCTTAATATCATGCAATTATTCCGCCCTCATGCGCGGGTGGCGAATAAGCGGGTGGCCGAACCGGCCCATCGCTTTGATATCGTCAGAGACTATCTGCGTGCCAACGTTAATCGCAATATTACTCTGGCCGAACTGGCGGCGCTGGTATCACTGAGTCCTTTTCATTTTCTGCGTCAGTTTAAGCAGCAGTATCATGTCACGCCGCATCAGATGCTGATGGCGTTTCGCTTATTTGAAGCCAAGCAGCTGCTGACGCGGGGGTTGGCGCTGGCGGAGGTGGCGGCGGCTTCAGGTCTGACCGATCAGGCGCATCTGACGCGGACTTTCTCTCAGCGCTATGGCATTACGCCGGGCCGCTATCAAAAGCAGGTCACGCTGGCGCGGCGTTAACCGCAATCTCATACAATATTTTTGCCGTGATTCACGCCAGACTGATCGCTGATTTCACGGTTATTGCAGGTTAAAACATGTTCGCAGGCGTATTGTTTGCCCTCTCTGCTGGCTTAATGTGGGGATTAATTTTTGTCGGGCCGCTGCTGGTGCCGGAATATCCGGGGGCGTTGCAATCGGTCGGGCGTTACGTGGCGTTTGGCCTGCTGGCTTTGCCGCTGGCATGGCATGCGCGTCAGCGTTTACGCCTGCTGTCACGTGCTGACTGGATTGAGGCGTTAAAACTGACGCTGGTCGGCAATATTCTTTATTACACCTGTCTCGCCAATGCGATTCAGCGAACCGGCGCGCCAGTCTCGACCATGATTATCGGCACGCTGCCGGTGGTGATTTCGGTCACTGCCAATCTGGTTTATGGTCATCACGATGGCAGATTGTCGTGGCGTAAACTGACGCCAGCACTGGTGTTGATTGCGCTGGGGCTGGTATGTGTTAATGCGGCGGAACTGCAAAGCGGGGCGGTGGCTTTCGATCTCTGGCGTTATCTCAGCGGTATTGCGCTGGCGCTGGTCGCCGTGGCCTGCTGGACCTGGTATCCGTTACGCAACTCTCGCTGGCTGCGAGAAAATCCGGATAAAAAACCGGCTACCTGGGCCACCGCACAAGGGCTGGTAACATTGCCAGTGGCGTTGATTGCCGGTCTGGTGGTGACGGCGAATCTGGCGCTGACGCAGCCGGCGTTCGCGCTGCCGTTTGGCCCGCGTCCGGAAGTGTTTATTCCGTTGATGCTGGTGATCGGTCTGTTGTGTTCGTGGCTGGGGACACTATGCTGGAACGAGGCCAGCCAGCGTCTGCCGACGGTACTGGTTGGCCCATTGATCGTTTTTGAGATTCTGGCGGGGCTGGGATATACCTTTCTGCTGCGCCAGCAGTGGCCACCGTTGATGACGCTGTGCGGTATTGTCTGCCTGATGGCCGGGGTTATCTATGCGATGCGGATTAAACCTGAACCGGTCATTAAGCCGATTTCGTCATCCAGCTAATGCGCTTACGGCATTGGCCAGTTGGCGGGTGCCTGACTCATAACATCAACAAAGACATTTTTTGACACGTCCCAGAAATGGTTAACGTTGTCCATGCTCAGGGTAATACCCAGTAAACCCGTTACAAACCAGCATGACATGCCAATACCAATGCCACTAAAGATAAACGCCATGGCATTACGACTGCTCTGGCGGCATTTGATTTTAAAAGTACTGGCGAAAAACATCATAACTGCACTCAGCAGTTCCCAACGCATAAGTAGCACACTGGCAGTTAAAGTGCCCATCGAACAAGCCTCTTGAGATGATATGCCCTGACGTAAAAAAAGCGGCATCATCAAAAGGGCTGAAGAAGTGCAGGGAAATTTCTCAGCGCGCTGATACCGGGTTGTATATGTGACGTGGATCACATTATATCACCGGATTTTAAATATTGAACGATTTTTATACCTGGTATGGTAGTTTTTTGCTCAGCGCTGGCAGGGAATTCTGGGAAAGGAAGATCAAGCGGCCCCCTGTAGCTATGGCATCAGGGGGAAGGACAGGTTATCAGTTACTCTGACCGCAACCTGCGAAGCGTGCTGCGCAGTCAAACTGGTAGGGGCGCTGACGCGTCAAACTCTGGCGACGCATGGTGTGGCGATAGGCGGTTGGCGTCTGTGAAAACTGACGGCGAAACACGCGGGAAAAGGTCTGCTGCGAGTCATAACCATACTGCATAGCAATATCAAACACCGGGCGCTGAGTTTTTGACAGCGCTTCCGCCGCCAGCGTCAGACGACGCTCCCGAATGTAGCCACCCAACGTCTGTTTCGTGACGGTACGGAACATACGTTGCAGATGCCACTTCGAATAGCCTGATTTCGCCGCCACTTCATCAATCGACAAAGTTTTATCTAAATTCTGTTCAATCCAGTCAGTCAGTGTATGAATAATATCGTTATGCATCATGACCTCATCCTTCATTTAGAGATTTTGATTTCGCTGTTTTGTTGGTGGAGGAGTATAATTCCTCAAGTTAACTTGAGGTAAAGGGCTAAATGAAAAAAGATCGCAATCGCCAGAAAACCGTTCTGACGCCCGGCGAAGTCGCAAAACGCTGCGGCGTCGCCGTCTCCGCGCTGCACTTTTATGAATCCAAAGGGTTAATTTCCAGCACGCGTAACGCAGGTAACCAGCGGCGCTATCAGCGCGATGTGCTGCGCCGGGTGGCGATTATCAAAATTGCCCAGCGTATCGGCATTCCACTGGCAACCGTCAGTGACAACCTGATGAACGTGCCGGTCGATAAAAAGATTTCGGTCAAGGCGTGGTCTGAACTGACGCAGCAGTGGCGTTCAGAACTGGATAAGCGCATCGAAACCCTGACGCGCCTGCGCGATCAGCTGGATGGCTGCATTGGCTGCGGCTGTTTGTCGATGAGTGACTGTCCGCTGCGTAACCCGGACGACCGTCTTTCCACGCAGGGAACCGGGGCGATTTTGCTTAATCCGGAAATTGAAAGTGATGACGAAGGTCTATACTGATAAACCGCAGTTAAACACAAGGTTACGCCATGATCACTGTTCATCATCTCGATAATTCGCGCTCGCAACGTGTGCTGTGGCTGCTGGAAGAGCTGGAAGTGCCTTACCAGATCAAACGCTATCAGCGTGAGAACACCATGCTGGCACCACCCGAGTTAAAAAAAATCCATCCGCTCGGTAAATCACCGGTCATTACCGATGACAATCGCGTGATTGCCGAATCCGGGGCGATTCTTGAGTATCTGGCGGAGCGATATGACACAGAATATCGGCTGAAACTTTCTGATGAGGAAGAGCAGCTACAGTCTCGTTACTGGCTGCACTATGCCGAAGGTTCGTTAATGCCGCTGCTGGTGATGAAACTGATCTTCAGTCGGATGGGCAAACCGCCGGTGCCGTGGCTGATGCGTCCGATTGGTGCGGCTTTTGGTAAAGGTGTACAGAAGGCGTATCTCAATAAGCAAATCGCCACGCATCAGCAATTTATCGAGCAACATCTGGCTAAAAATCCGTGGTTTGCCGGGCAAAATTTCAGTATCGCCGATGTGCAGATGAGCTTTCCGCTCCAGGCGCTGATAACGCGCGGTAGCCTGGGGAATACCCCCCATACCCAGGCCTGGCTGGATAAAATTCAGACCCGTGCCGCCTGGCAACGTGCTGTTCAGCAGGGTGGCGAGCTGAAACTGAGTTGAGCCTTTTACCACAAAGGTTTCAGCCGATTGTGACGGCGAGTTGTTGATAAGAAAACACTATTACGCAATATTGCCGCCGATGAGTAGAGTCTGATCGGCAGTCAGTGAGCGCATCGACCTGCGGGCAATATCGCGAAAGGCGTCAATTAACCGCAAACAGCAGTTGAAAATGCGCTATTAAAGGCAGGATAATCGTTTGCCTTTTAAAACGGCGCACCTGGTGCGCCTTTTATCTGGGCGGCGAAGTAAACGTTTGCTTCTTCGCTTATCTGAAAAAAACAGATTTTATGCCGGGAAGCGTGTTTCCCGCCACCAGGGTGCGAGTGATACGCGCCGCGCATGCATACATCATAAGAAATCTCAGGGGATATTCTCTATGTCGACTCCTTCACGTCAGGCCGGCGGTTCTTTCGACGCCTGGTTCAAAATCTCTGCGCGCAACAGTAGCGTGCGCCAGGAGGTTTTAGCTGGCCTCACGACCTTCCTTGCCATGGTTTATTCGGTGATTGTGGTGCCGGGTATGCTGGGTAAAGCAGGCTTTCCGCCAACCGCAGTGTTTGTTTCAACCTGCCTGGTTGCCGGTTTTGGCTCAATTATTATGGGTTTATGGGCTAATTTGCCGATGGCGATTGGCTGTGCGATTTCACTGACCGCCTTTACGGCTTTTAGCCTGGTGCTGGGTCAGCAGATCAGTGTGCCGGTCGCACTGGGCGCGGTATTCCTGATGGGGGTGCTGTTTACCATTATCTCGGCCACCGGCATTCGTGCATGGATTCTGCGTAATTTGCCGATGGGGGTGGCGCACGGTACCGGAGTAGGTATCGGCCTGTTTCTGCTGCTGATCGCCGCAGACGGCGTTGGTCTGGTGGTGAAAAACCCGGCTCCGGGTCTGCCTGTGGCGCTGGGTGACTTTGCTTCTTTCCCGGTTCTGTTATCGCTTATCGGCCTCGCGGCGATCTTTGGTCTGGAAAAACTGCGCGTGCCGGGCGGGATTCTGCTGACGATTATCGCGATTTCCGTTATCGGGCTGATCTTCGATCCGGCGGTGAAATACCAGGGACTGTTTGCCATGCCGAGCCTGAGCGACGCCAATGGACACTCGCTGGTATTCAGTCTGGATATTCTCGGCGCGCTGAAACCGGCGGTATTACCGACCGTGCTGGCGCTGGTGATGACGGCGGTGTTTGATGCCACCGGCACCATTCGTGCCGTCGCGGGGCAGGCTAATCTGCTGGATAAAGACAATCAGATTATTAACGGCGGTAAAGCGCTGACCACTGACTCGCTTAGCAGCGTGTTTGCCGGTCTGGTCGGTTCATCGCCTGCGGCGGTGTATATTGAGTCCGCAGCGGGTACGGCGGCGGGGGGCAAAACCGGTCTGACGGCGATTGTGGTTGGCCTGCTGTTTATGCTGATTCTGTTTATGTCGCCGCTGGCTTATCTGGTGCCGGCGTATGCCACCGCACCGGCGCTGATGTATGTTGGCTTGCTGATGCTGAGCAACGTATCGAAAATCGATTTCAGCGACTTTGTTGATGCGATGTCCGGCTTGCTGTGTGCGGTATTTATCGTGCTCACCTGTAATATCGTCACCGGCATTATGCTGGGCTTTGGTGCGCTGGTCATTGGTCGTATCTTTGCCGGTGAATGGCGTAAGCTGAATATCGGTACGCTGGTGATTGCTGTGGCGCTGGTGGCTTTTTATGCTGGTGGCTGGGCGATTTAATCAGTGATTCTGCATGGGGAATGGATGCCCCAGCAAAAAGTTTCTTTTCCGCTATATCCCGCCATATTTCGGCTTTATTACGCCAGAATCGTCTCTAATTTCCTTAACCGCACGTCCTGTTTTTAAACGGTCTGCTTTTTTGTTTTACAATTCCCTGAGGCATGTCGTTCCCCATGCCAGCATTTATCACGCCTGTCGGAAGAAGAGGCTACAAGGAAAGCATGGAAATATTTTTTACAATACTCATTATGACGCTGGTGGTTTCACTCTCTGGTGTCGCTGCACGCATTATCCCGTTTCAGATCCCTTTACCGCTGGTGCAAATCGCTGCCGGTGCGCTGTTAGCCTGGCCCACGTTCGGCCTGCACGTTGACTTCGATCCTGAGCTGTTTTTGGTTCTGTTTATTCCGCCGCTGCTGTTTGCCGACGGCTGGAAAACCCCGACCAGTGAATTCCTGCATCATGGCCGCGAAATAATTGGTCTGGCGCTGGTACTGGTGCTGATTACCGTGGTCGGGATTGGTTATCTGATTTACTGGATGGTGCCAGGTATTCCACTGATTCCGGCGTTTGCGCTGGCGGCGGTGCTGTCGCCGACCGATGCGGTGGCACTCTCCGGCATTGTTGGCGAAGGGCGGATACCGAAGAAAATCATGTCGATTTTGCAGGGCGAGGCGCTGATGAACGACGCCTCTGGCCTGGTGTCGCTGAAGTTTGCCGTCGCGGTCGCGATGGGCACCATGGTGTTTACCGTATCCGGCGCCAGCGTCGAATTCGTAAAGGTGGCGATTGGCGGCCTGCTGGCCGGTATCGCCGTCTGCTGGCTGTTCGGTAAATCTTTGCGTGTATTCAGCCGACTGAGCGGTGACGATCCGGCAACGCAAACCGTACTGCTGCTGCTGCTGCCGTTTGCCTCTTATCTGATTGCCGAACACCTTGGGGTTTCCGGCATTCTGGCGGCGGTGGCGGCCGGTATGACCATCACCCGTTCCGGCATTATGCGTCAGGCTCCGCTGGCAATGCGTTTGCGTGCCAACAGCGTCTGGCAGATGCTGGAGTTTGTGTTTAACGGCATGGTGTTCCTGATGCTGGGTCTGCAGTTACCGGGCATTCTGGAAACCTCGGTGGCGCAGGCGAATGCTGACCCGAATGTTCAGTTGTGGATGTTGTTTACCGATATCGTGCTGATCTACGCGGCGCTGATGATTGTGCGTTTCGGCTGGTTGTTCATTATGCAGCGCCTGAGCCGTCGTTTCCTGACCAAGCGCCCGATGGAGTTCGGCAACTACTCCACGCGTGAGTTGCTAATTGCGTCGTTTGCTGGCGTGCGTGGTGCGATTACCCTCGCGGGTGTGCTGTCGATTCCGCTGTTGCTGACCAATGGCGAGGATTTCCCGGCACGTTATGAACTGATTTTCCTCGCGACCGGAGTGATTCTTTTCTCACTGTTTGTCGGTGTCATTTTGCTGCCGATTCTGCTGCGTGGTGTCGAGGGGATTGATAAGTCAGCCCATCGCCATGAGATGCAGAATGCGCGTGCTGCAATGGCCGGTGTGGCGATTGAAAGCCTGCGTAAAATGGAAGAGCGACTGGCGGTCGATACCGAAGAGAATATCGATAACGAGTTGCTGAAAGAGATCAGTGCGCGGGTTGCCGGCAATATGCGTCGCCGCATTGATGGCAAAGAGGATGCGGAACGCGCGCTGTTTGCTGAAAACCTTGAGCGTCGCTTCCGCTTAACCGCGCTGCGCGCCGAGCGTGGCGAGGTTTACCATCTGCGCGCCACTCAGCAAATCAGTAACGAAACCATGATGAAGCTGCTGCACGATCTCGATTTGCTGGAAGCACTGCTGATTGAGAAAGAGGAGTAGCCGATTTCTCTGCCCCAGGGGCGGCGTTCTCGCCGCCCGTGTCGAGGGTTAGCACCTCGCATGCTATCAGGACGGGAGCCGAAAACGGCTCCCCGACAACTAATATTTACACCGACAACCTCGGTGCCTCACCCGGCCAGAACTCACGACAACAGTGAATCCACGCCTGCGCGCTGCGCGACAGATAGCTGCCTTCACGCCAGATTAAACCCAGCTTCCACTCCATATCTGACTCCAGCGGCAACCACAGCAGCGATTGCTTATCCAGCCGCTGACAAATCGGTTCCGGTAACACCGCAACGCCCATTCCCGCCTGCACCATCGCCGCCAGAAAATCCCACTGACCGCTGCGCACCGCAATTTTCGGCGTGAATCCGCTACGCTGAAAGGCATGCATCAATTGACGGTTAAGTGAAAACTCTTCGTTGAAAATCAGAATCTGATGTTCGGCCAGTTCAGCCAGCGCAATACTGCTGCGGTTCAGCCATTGCTCAGTGCGCGGCACCAGCACGCAAAGTGGATGGCTCATCAGCGGCAGGGTGTTCAATGTCAGATCTTCTGCCACCGGCAGCGCGGTCAGGGCTAAATCGAGACTGCCGGACAATACCGCTTGCTGCACGGTGAGTCCGCCAAATTCTGAGATTTTGAGTTCAATACCTGGATAACGCTGACGAAAGGCGGATATCGACCCGACGATCTGCATACCGACCATCGGCGGAATCCCCAGCCGCAGCTCGCCAGTTTTCAGCTCATTGATATCGCCGATCTCAGTCTCCAGCTGTTTGAATTCTTGCAGGATAGTCAGACCGCGCTGGTACACCGCTTGCCCGGTGTCGGTCAGATGCAGCTTGCGGCCTTCACGAATCAGCAGGGTGCAATCCAGCTCCTCTTCCAGTTGCCGCAGCATTTTGCTGATGGTCGGCTGGGTGACGTACAGCTGCTCTGCCGCGCGGGTAAAGCTCTGCTGGCGCACCACTTCCACAAAATAGCGTAAGGCTCTGACGTCCATAAAGCATTCCTTTAAGGCATAGTTTTGATAATTTTAATTCATTTCTTTCACCCTTTGTCAGGGATTTATACTGAACGCAGTGAATGAGCTGAAGGGGAAATAATCATGGCGTTGGCACTACGCCCGCAAACGGCGGGACGGCTGCAACGTTTACAGGTGCCGCTACAGGTGGCGCTGTATGCCGGGATGTTTATCGCCTCAGAACAGCTGGTGGAGTGGCTGCATCTGCCGCTACCGGCCAATATTGTTGGCATGCTGCTGCTGCTGGCGCTGATTATGCTGCGAGTGCTGCCGCTGAACTGGGTGAAAGCCGGTTCAGCCTGGCTGCTGGCGGAAATGCTGCTGTTTTTTGTGCCCGCCGTCGTGGCGGTAGTCAATTATTCGCAGCTGCTGCGCGTCGAGGGCTGGCGCATCTTTCTGGTGATTGCCATCAGTACCATACTGGTGCTGTCTGCTACCGCGCTGGTGGTTGATCGCGTTTACCGCTTTGAAATCTGGCTGGCACAACGTAAGCAGGCGCGCCATGAATGATTTTATCCTCAGTATGATTTGCCTGATCGCCACGCTGTTGATCTATTTCCTCAATAAACGCCTGTATCGTCGCTGGCATAAACTGCTGCTGATGCCGCTGGTGATGACGCCGATGGTGCTGGTGGCGCTACTGATTGTCACGCATATCTCGTGGCAGGATTATATCGGCGAGAGTCGCTGGCTGCTGTGGCTGTTAGGTCCGGCAACGCTGGCGTTTGCCGTGCCGGTATACGAAAACATGGCGATTATTCGCCGACACTGGATGTCATTGACCGCCGGGGTGATTACCGCCACCACCGTGGCGGTTTGTAGTTCGGTATGGCTGGCGCGTTTACTGACGCTGCCGGAAGAGATTCAGCGCAGTCTGGCAGTACGTTCGATTACCACGCCTTTTGCGCTGGCGGCGGCAAAACAGCTCGGCGGACAGCCGGACCTGGTGGCGCTGTTTGTGGTGATCACCGGGGTATTTGGTATGGCGATTGGTGACATCCTGTTTCTACGCCTGTCGGTAAAGCAGGGGCTGGCGAAAGGGGCAGGTTTAGGCGCTGCTTCACATGGTGCCGGTACGGCAAAAGCCTATGAGCTGGGTCAGCAGGAAGGGGTGGTTTCCAGCCTGGTGATGATGCTGTCAGGCGTGGTGACGGTGATTATTGCGCCAGCAATTGGACATCTGATGTGGGCAACAATCTGATGTTAGTAAGTAGTTGCTTACCTTTAAAGTATTTAAATTAGTGTATATCTGATTGTTAAATCGTTTTTTATTCGTTTACCATCCATAATCTATAACTAAGCCAGTTGATAATGGAGTCTGGTAATGAAAAAAATAATTTTAAGCAGTGGCGTAGCAATGTTGATGTTAGCCGGTTCAGCGCAGGCTATTGAAGGCGGCGTTCAGGTTGGTGAGCACTACACTAACCTTAATCTTGGACTGGGCACCACGACGCCAGGTCTGAGCCTGTCCGGTAACTGGATGCGCAGCGACCATGACGGTAAAGTCTCCGGCCTTGGCCTCGGTTATAACATTGAAGTCGGCTCGGTGTTTCTGTCACCTGGCGTGAAAGCGATGTATATCAGCCCGAAAGATACCAAAGACGGCTATGCCGTGGCAGTCGGTGGCGGCGTGCAGGTGCCGGTAACCAATATGCTGGGTCTGTATGGTGAATACTATTACTCACCAGATTCCTTCTCCAGCCGTATCGACAGCTATCAGGAAGCGTCTGGTGGCGTCAGCTTCTCCCCAATCTCTTTGCTGGATGTGCGCGTGGGTTACAAGTACCTGGCGATGGATGGCAAAAACGGTCGTAAAGACAACGTGCTGGCTGATGGCCCGTATGTGGGTGCTTCACTGCGTTTCTAATCACTCTGATGTGATGAACAGATGTAAGGCCGGGCAAATTGCCCGGCCTTTTTATGGCTTAATGTGACTTACTGCTCTGTTCAATTCCGACGCCGGTTTGCGAACGGACAAACTGCGCACGGAAACGCAGACGCTCCTGCGCACCTTCTGCCGAGCTATCGGTGACCGAGAACAACCAGGTGCCGATAAACGCTGCCAGCATGGAGAACAGCGCCGGGTACTCATACGGATAAATCGGTTTCGCGTTGCCCAGCACCTGAACCCAAATGGTTGGGCCAAGGATCATCAGAATCACTGCCGTCAGCAGCCCCAGCCAGCCGCCGATCATGGCACCGCGAGTGGTCAGTTTTGACCAGTACATCGACAGCAAAATAATCGGGAAGTTACAGCTCGCCGCAATCGAGAATGCCAGGCCGACCATAAAGGCAATGTTCTGTTTTTCAAACATGATGCCCAGCAGAATCGCAACAATACCCAGTATCAGTACGGTGATTTTCGACACTCTCAGTTCTTCACGCTCGGTCGCCTGACCTTTACGGAATACGCTGGCATACAGATCGTGAGAAACCGCAGAAGCACCGGCCAGCGTCAGGCCAGCCACGACCGCCAGAATGGTGGCGAAAGCCACCGCCGAGATAAAGCCAAGGAACAGGCTGCCGCCGACTGCATCGGCCAGATGCACCGCCGCCATATTATTGCCGCCAATCAGGATGCCAGAGGCATCTTTGAAGGCTGGGTTAGCGCCTACTAACAATATCGCGCCAAAGCCGATAATAAAGGTCAGGAAGTAGAAATAGCCCATAAAACCGGTGGCATACAGCACGCTTTTACGCGCTTCACGTGCATCGCTGACGGTAAAGAAGCGCATCAGAATATGCGGTAAGCCCGCGGTGCCGAACATCAGGCCGAGGCCAAGTGACAGCGCCGAGATCGGGTCATGCACCAGACCGCCTGGCCGCATAATTTCCTGACCTTTCGGGTGCACCGCCATCGCTTCGGTAAACAGCGTGTTGAAGCTAAAACCGACGGTTTTCATCACCATAATTGCCATAAAGCTGGCGCCAAACAGTAGCAGTACCGCTTTGATAATCTGCACCCAGGTGGTCGCCAGCATGCCGCCAAACAGCACATACAGCACCATCAGAATACCGACCAGCACCACGGCGATGTGGTAATCGAGACCAAACAGCAGCTGGATCAGTTTACCGGCACCGACCATCTGTGCGATCAGATAGAGTGCCACCACCACCAGTGAACCACAGGCCGAAAGGGTACGAATCGGTTTCTGTTTCAGACGATAGGAAGCGACATCAGCAAAGGTATAGCGACCAAGATTTCGCAGCCTTTCCGCAATCAGGAACAGAATTATTGGCCAGCCGACGAGAAAACCGAGTGAGTAGATCAGGCCATCGTAGCCAGAGGTGTAAACCAGCGCCGAAATACCGAGAAAAGAGGCGGCGGACATAAAGTCGCCAGCCATCGCCAGACCATTCTGGAAGCCGGTAATATTGCCGCCAGCGGTGTAATAGTCGCTGCGTGAACGGGTACGTTTCGACGCCCAGTAAGTAATCCCTAAGGTTGCGGCGACAAACACCAGAAACATAATGATCGCTTCGTAGTTGGTCGACTGTTGTTGAACGTCCCCGGTGAGGGCGTCGGCGGCGAGTGCCGTGACGGGCAGCAGCGTCAGTGCTGCTAAAGCTGCATAGCGCGCTTTCATCCTTTAACCTCGCTGAGAATCTGTTTAGTCAGGCGATCAAACTCGCCATTAGCGCGCCAGACATAAATGGCGGTAAGCACAAACGAAATAACGATCAGGCCGACGCCCAGAGGGATACCACGAGTAACATTGGTCCCTTCATGCAGCGGGGTGCCAAGCCAGCCGGGAGCAAAGGCAATTAACAGAATAAAACCGACGTAAAGCACCAGCATAATCAGGGAAAGTAGCAGTGCGAAGGCCTGGCGTTTGCGCACCAGTTCTTTAAAACGTGCACTTTTTTCTATCCGTTGATAAATGACGTCATTCATCACAGCATCTCCAGAGTAAGAGGCGCGGGCTGCCACATTGAGAACCGGCAGGGCGCGCCATCTTCAGGTACTGGCTATGCGCTACCCGGACTCAGACTGCCTGTGACAAAAACGCCCGTGGCATTGAGGTATTGTTATCATTATTGTTTCAGGTCGGGGCGTCCTGCCCCGACTACAGCTTACGGCATCTTAATAGTTTGTTTTTCTTCGACTAATTTCTCAACAACGCCAGGGTCGGCGAGGGTTGAGGTATCACCAAAGTTACTGGTATCACCGGCAGCAATTTTGCGCAGAATACGGCGCATAATTTTGCCGGAGCGGGTTTTCGGCAGTGAATCGGTCCAGTGCAGGACATCCGGGGTGGCAATCGGGCCAATCTCTTTCCGCACCCAGCTGCGCACTTCGCTGTACAGTTCTGGCGTCGGGTCTTCTCCGTGATTCAGCGTGATATAGGCGTAAATTGCCTGACCTTTGATACTGTGCGGGATCCCGACCACTGCCGCTTCGGCGATTTTAGGATGGGAAACCAGCGCTGATTCGATTTCAGCGGTGCCAAGACGGTGGCCGGACACATTCAGCACGTCGTCGACGCGCCCGGTGATCCAGTAGTAACCATCTTCATCACGACGCGCACCATCGCCGCTGAAATACATATTTTTAAAGGTGGAGAAATAGGTTTGTTCGAAGCGTTCGTGATCGCCGAACAGCGTACGCGCCTGACCAGGCCAGGAGTCGACAATCACCAGGTTACCTTCGCTGGCGCCTTCCTGCGGATTACCCTCGTTATCCACTAACGCAGGCTGTACGCCAAAGAACGGTTTAGTGGCCGAGCCCGCTTTCAGCTCGATAGCGCCGGGCAGCGGGGTGATCATAAAACCACCGGTTTCGGTTTGCCACCAGGTGTCAACAATTGGGCAGCGGCTGTCGCCAATTTTCTTGTAGTACCACTCCCAGGCTTCCGGGTTAATCGGTTCGCCGACCGATCCCATAATGCGCAGTGAGGAGCGGTTAGTGCCCTCAATCGCTTTATCCCCTTCGGCCATCAGTGCACGAATCGCGGTTGGGGCGGTATACAGGATGGTGACATTATGTTTATCAACCACTTCTGCCATGCGGCTGGGCTTCGGCCAGTTTGGCACGCCTTCAAACATCAGGGTGGTGGCACCGCAGGCCAGCGGGCCATACAGCAGGTAGCTGTGACCGGTGATCCAGCCGACATCAGCGGTACACCAGTAAATATCTTCCGGATGATAATCAAAGACGTATTTAAAGGTGGTCGCGGCATACACCAGATAACCGGCGGTGGAGTGCAGCACGCCTTTCGGTTTGCCGGTCGAACCCGAGGTATAGAGGATAAACAGCGGATCTTCCGCGTTGACCTCTTCTGGCTGATGATGCGAGCAAGCGCTGTTCATCAGCTCATGCCACCAGAGATCGCGGCCATTGTGCCACTCAATCTCTTTGCCTGTGCGTCTGAACACCACCACATTGCTGACGGTCTTAACGCCAGGATTTTTCAGCGCGTCATCGACATTTTTCTTCAGTGGAATGGTGCGTCCGGCACGAATACCTTCATCGGCAGTGACCACCAGTCTGGCGCTGGAGTCGATAATACGTCCGGCAACCGCCTCGGGGGAAAAACCGCCAAAGATCACCGAGTGGACGGCACCGATACGCGCGCAGGCCAGCATGGCCACCGCCGCTTCCGGCACCATCGGCATATAGATAGCCACCACATCGCCTTTGTTAATGCCCAGCTCTTTTAGTGAATTGGCAAAGCGGCACACTTCGCGATGCAACTCGCGATAGGTCAGAGTTTTACTTTCACTGGCATCATCGCCTTCCCAGATGATCGCCGGATGGTCACCACGTTCGTGAAGATGGCGGTCGAGGCAGTTCGCTGCCAGGTTCAGGGTGCCATCTTCAAACCAACGAATATCCACATTGCCCGGTGCGAAGGAAGTGTTCTTCACGCGGGTGTAAGGTTTAATCCAGTCAAGTATTTTGCCTTGTTCTCCCCAAAAAGCCTCGGGATCTTGTACCGACTGCTGATACATCGACTGGTACTGTTCTGCATTGATCAGGGTATTTTCCGCAATGTTAGCGGGAACGGGATGTTTATGTATTTGGCTCATGGCTGGTCTCCTTGAAGTTGTTAATACTATGTCAACCAAAAGTTAATTAAAGATGGGAGACGTGCTTTGTTTCTTTTTTGCGCGACAGATCACGTGAATAATAAAAATGCTGAAAATTCTATGATTATTACGCGCTTGCTATGTGCGAAAGGTCAGGATCTTCTGAGGTTAAGTGTAGGAAAGCTCTAATTGCACTGCTTAAAAAAACAGCAAACGGTGCTGATTACTATTTAAACAAAACTGCATATCTATGCTGAAAAGACATGAAATATTACTTTTTATAACAGCAGGTTAGGTTTTCTATAACTTATCAGCATTTTATCCTGTCAGGTCGGCTGAGTTTTGCACAAAGTCGCTAAGGGTTGCTTTTATGCCAATGAAAATGGTACTGATTACGCGCCTGTTATTCAGGCGTCAACCATCAATAACCCTCGATTTTATCGGATTACTGTCCGCCTCCCTTGAGTGTAAAACTTCCGCATACTGCAAGTGGAAGTGGGGTTTTGTTAAGGAATTAAGCGTTATGAAAGGTGTAAAAATCAGCCTTGCCTGGCAAATTTTGATTGCACTGGTATTGGGGATCATCGTCGGAGCGATTCTGCATAACCAGCCGGAACAGCGTGAATGGTTAGTCACTAACTTTCTCAGCCCGGCTGGCGATATCTTTATCCATCTGATTAAAATGATCGTCGTGCCGATAGTGATTTCCACGCTGATCGTCGGTATTGCCGGCGTGGGCGATGCGAAAAAACTGGGTCGTATTGGCGTTAAAACCATTATTTATTTCGAAGTGATTACCACCATTGCCATCGTGGTAGGCATTACCCTGGCCAATGTGTTCCAACCTGGTAGCGGCATTGATATGTCGACGCTGGCAACGGTGGACATCTCTAAATACGAAGCCACCACCGAGCAGGTGCAGAGCGGTGCGCACAGCCTGGTGATTACCATCATGTCGCTGATTCCGACGAATATTTTCGCCGCAATCGCTAAAGGTGACATGCTGCCGATCATCTTCTTCTCGGTGCTGTTTGGTCTGGGGCTGTCGTCTCTGCCAGCCGAACATCGCGATCCGCTGTTAAAAGTATTCCGTTCAACCTCAGAAGCGATGTTTAAGGTCACGCATATGATTATGCGCTACGCACCGATTGGCGTTTTTGCGCTGATCTCGGTGACCATCGCCAACTTTGGTTTCGCCTCGCTGTGGCCGCTGGCTAAGCTGGTGATTCTGGTTTATGCCGCGATTCTGTTCTTTGCCTTTGTGGTACTGGGCACGGTAGCGCGCATCTGTAAGCTGCGTATCACCACGCTGATGCTGATTCTGAAGGATGAGCTGATCCTCTCTTACTCCACATCCAGCTCGGAAACGGTGCTGCCGCGGATTATGCAGAAGATGGAAGCCTATGGCGCACCGAAGTCGATTACCAGCTTTGTGGTGCCAACCGGTTACTCGTTTAACCTGGATGGTTCAACGCTGTATCAGAGTATTGCGGCGATCTTTATTGCTCAGCTGTATGGCATCGACCTGTCAATCGGCCAGGAAATTATCCTTGTGCTGACGTTGATGGTGACCTCAAAAGGTATCGCTGGCGTACCGGGCGTCTCCTTTGTGGTACTGCTGGCGACGCTGGGCAGTGTCGGTATTCCACTGGAAGGGCTGGCGTTTATTGCCGGTGTTGACCGTATCATGGATATGGCGCGCACCGCGCTGAACGTGGTCGGTAATGCGCTGGCGGTGCTGGTTATTGCCAAATGGGAAGACCAGTTTGACAAGAAACAGGCGGAACAGTACGAGCTTTCGCTCCGAACCCAGACCGCTGAGTAAGCGAAAAACCCGTCCACCGGACGGGTTTTTTTTATCTCTTTTTCCGCCCGTTCTCTGCGTTATCTCGCAAAATCCCGCCAATGGAATTTGTAATTCTTGTAATAGTTTAGTCTCGGGAATAAATTATTCCTTTACTGCGATTCTGCCCGGAGCTTGTTATGAAGATTGACCTGAATACGATGATCACCGAAGGCCGTAACCCGGCCAGTGAAAACATTGATGAACTGCCTACCGAAGCGATGCTGCGGGTGATCAATCAGGAAGATCAGAAAGTCGCGCTGGCGGTGGAAGCCATCGTGCCGGAAATCGCCCGTGCCGTGGATGCGATCGCGGCGGCATTTCAGCAGGGTGGCCGGCTGATTTATTCCGGTGCTGGTACCTCCGGGCGTTTGGGTATCCTGGATGCCAGTGAGTGCCCGCCAACCTACGGCACCCCGCGTGAACAGGTTGTGGCGCTAATTGCCGGGGGGCATAAAGCGATTTTGCAGGCGGTGGAAAATGCCGAAGATAATCGTGACATGGGCGTGGACGATCTGAAGGCGATCAATTTTAACGCCAAAGATGTGCTGGTCGGTATCGCCGCCAGCGGGCGCACACCGTATGTGGTGGCAGCGCTGGAGTATGCCCGCCAGCTTGGCGCGACCACTGCCGCACTGACCTGTAATCCCGACAGTGAAATCGCCCGCATTGCCGATATCGCTCTGACACCGGTGGTTGGCCCGGAAGTGGTCACCGGCTCCTCGCGGATGAAAGCGGGCACCGCGCAAAAGCTGGTGCTGAATATGCTGACCACCGGTGCGATGATCCGCAGCGGCAAAGTTTATGGCAACCTGATGGTCGATGTGGAAGCCACCAATAAGAAACTGATTCAACGTCAGGTGAATATCGTTTTACAGGCAACCGGCTGTAGTGAAGCCGAAGCACAACGCGCGCTCAGCGCCTGCGGCGGCCAGTGCAAAACGGCCATTCTGATGGTGCTGGCACGGCTTTCCGCCGAAGACGCACAGGCACTGCTGCAACAGAATCGCGGCTTTATTCGCCAGGCTCTGCATCAGCAAGGAGCCTGACCATGGCGAAAATCACCCTCGCGTTGATGCAGGCCATGTTGCAGGCGGTAGGCGGCGCAGCGAACGTGGCGCTGTGCGGCAACTGCATGACGCGGCTGCGCCTGACGCTGCACGATAAAACCCTGGTGCAACAAGCCGAGCTAAAAACGCTGCCTGGCGTGCTGGGCGTGGTGAACAGTGACGATCAGCTACAGGTGATTCTCGGCCCTGGTAAGGCACAAACCGCAGCGGAGATGATGAATTCTCTGCTGGCAAGCGGAGATCAGCACGCCACGCCGGATTTACAGGCGCTGGCAGCGGAAAATAAACAGCAGCAGAAAGCCCGGCAAAACAGCGGCGTCCATCAGTTTCTGGCAAAGTTTGCCACTATCTTTACTCCTTTGATCCCCGGATTTATCGCCGCCGGTATGTTGCTCGGCATCGCCACCCTGCTGGAACAGATCTTCCAGCTTAGCAGCACGGGTCAGCACCATGCGCTGCTGGTGCAGGGAGTCGGCTATATGAAGATATTCAGTAAGGGGCTGTTTACCTTCCTGAGTATTTTGATTGGCTACAACGCACAGAAAGCGTTTGGCGGCTCTGGCGTGAATGGCGCGATTATCGCCTCGCTGTTTTTACTGGGCTACTTGCCGGATGCCAACGTGGGTTACTACTCGGGTATCGATAACTTTTTCGGCATGGTGATTGACCCGCGCGGCAGCATTATTGGCGTGCTGCTGGCGGCGATAACCGGCGCATGGATTGAGCGGCAGATTCGTAAGTGGATGCCGGATAATCTCGATATGATCCTGACGTCAATGCTGACGCTGCTGATCACCGGCGCGTTGACCTTTGTGGTGATTATGCCGATCGGCGGCGAGCTGTTTAAAGCCATGTCATGGCTGTTTATCCATCTTAATGGCAATCCGTTTGGCTGCGCGTTGTTAGCCGGACTGTTCCTGCTGGCGGTGATGTTCGGCATTCACCAGGGCTTTATTCCGGTCTATTTTGCGCTGATGGATGCGCAAGGCTTTAACTCATTGTTTCCGATTCTGGCCATGGCCGGAGCCGGGCAGGTGGGGGCGGCGCTGGCGCTTTACTTCCGGGCAAAAAAGGACTCGCTGCTGCGAACGCAGGTGAAAGGGGCGATCATTCCGGGTTTTCTCGGCGTCGGAGAACCGCTGATTTACGGTGTGACGCTGCCACGGGTTAAACCCTTTATTACTGCCTGCATCGGCGGCGCGGCCGGCGGCTTTTTTATTGGCCTGGTCGCCTGGCTGGGATTACCCGTCGGATTAAACACCGTGTTTGGCCCTTCAGGACTGGTTTCTCTGCCATTGATGACTTCCGCACACGGCATTCTGGCGGGCATGGCGGTGTATGCCGCAGGAATGGTAATCGCCTGGATGGCCGGTTTTGCCGCAACCTGGCTGTTTGGCAGTAAAAATGTCGATCTCAGTTAATTAACGGCGACCAGAACCCGTCGGCGGGCGGGTTTCATTCGCGATAACATCCATTTGATTTACCCTAAATCCCCCCTTAACTAATCCTGCGCCCGGCGTGATATCCACTATCACCCCATTGTTGCACCCGCTTCCCTGACACTAAGTGCTTCCGGCCATTACGAAATATTGCGCTGGCGGCTAAAGTTCTCCAGTCACGCCGCCGAAAATATAAAAAAAAGTAAACCATCCTGCCCTGTAAGCGATGTTCACCCCCCAAGGACCCGATCCATGCGTAATAACCAGCCCGTAACACAGCAAGAGTATCTGTTTGATAACGATGCGACACTGATGTCGACTACCGACCTCAACAGCTATATCACCTACGCCAATGATGCATTTATAGAGGTCAGTGGTTTTACCCCGGAGGAGATTAACGGGCAGCCACACAATATGGTGCGCCACCCTGATATGCCGCCGGAAGCATTTGCCGATATGTGGTCAACGCTGAAACAGGGTGAGCCATGGACCGCACTGGTAAAAAACCGCCGTAAAAATGGTGATCACTACTGGGTGCGCGCCAACGCGATCCCGGTGGTGCGCAATGGCAGCGTGCATGGCTATATGTCAGTGCGTACCAGGCCGTCGGCGGAAGAGGTGCGGGAAACCGAGCAGCTGTACCGCCAGTTTCGTGAAGGGGGCAGTAAAGGGCGCCGTTTTTATAAGGGGCTGATTGTTCGCACCGGCATGATGCGCTGGCGCTCGATATTTAAGACCTTGCCGCTGCGCTGGCGTATTCGTACCACGTTGCTGACGCTGTTACCGTGCAGTGTGTTGGGCGTCTGGCTGCTGGGTATGGCGGCCGGAAGTATGATGGCTTATACCGCGGTGATGGCGATGTTGCTGCTACTGGCGGGTGGCTGGCTGGAGCATCAGATTTCGCGTCCGATTGAGCGGGTATGCCAGCAGGCGCTGAGCGTGGCGACCGGCACCAGCCATAAAGTTGAGCAGCTTGATCGGGTCGACGAAGTGGGTATGACGCTGCGCGCCATAGGTCAGCTGGGGCTGATGTTCCGCTGGTTGGTGGATGATGTAAGTGGTCAGGCGATCAATGTGCTGAGCGCCAGCGACGCGATTGCAGAAGGTAACAATGAACTCAGCCGCCGCACCGAGCAGGCAGCGGCTAATGTGCAGCAGACCGCCGCCACCATGAACCAGATGACCGCCACGGTAAAGAGCAATACCGAGAGTGCCAGCGAGGTGAACAGCCTGTCGATTTCTACCAGTAAAGCCGCAGTGAAAGGGGGCGATGCCATGGGCGAAATGGTCACGATGATGGCGGAAATTGCCGACAGTTCGCGTAAAATCGCCAATATTACCAGCGTGATTGACGGTATTGCTTTTCAGACCAATATTCTGGCGCTGAATGCGGCGGTTGAAGCCGCGCGTGCCGGTGAGCAGGGCAAGGGTTTTGCGGTCGTCGCCGGTGAAGTACGCAGTCTGGCGCAGCGCAGCGCCACTGCCGCCAGTGAGATTAAAAACCTGGTGGAAACCAGCGCGTCGCGGGTGAAAACCGGCACTGAACATGTCAACGATGCTGGCAGGACCATGGAAGATATTGTTTCTCAGGTGCAGAACGTCACTTCCCTGATTGCGCAAATCAGCTCGGCAACCGCAGAGCAGGCCACTGCGCTGTCAGAGGTGAGCCTGGCGGTTGAGGATCTGGATAATATTACTCATCAAAATGCGGCACGCGTGCAGGAAGGGGCGGAAGCATCCGATCGTATGGCGCGACAGGCAACCCGGCTGGTGGAAGCAATTAGCGTGTTTCGTTAACCGGAGGGGGGTTGCTCCCCCCTCCCAGCCTTCCCCCGTAACACGGGGGAAGGGGCTAAAATCCTGAAGCCGGGTTCCAGATTTACACTCCAGCCATTCCGGGGAAGGTAACGCTCGGGCATGCTGCTGTTCTGTGAGCAGAGTAAACCTGCTTACCAGCCGCAGACTACGCGCGACAATGACCGACGCTGAACTACGCCTGTGGAAAAGCATTCGCAAGCGCCAAATCCACACTGCACGGTTTCGCCGACAATGGGTGATTGCGCCTTTTATTGTCGATTTCGCCTGTCCGGAGCAAAAACTGATTATTGAGATTGACGGCGGTCAGCACCAGCAGCGGGCAGATGCTGACAGGCAAAGAACGCGTTATTTAAACCACTATGGCTGGACAGTTCTGCGTTTCTGGAACAATGATATTTTCAATCATCCCGACAGTGTCTTAAAGTTTATAGCTCAGTCGCCTGGCTCCCCTCCCCAATGAAATGGAGGAGGGCCAGGGTGGGGGAGTAAAAAACACCATGCTGCTGTAAGTTCAACGAAATTCATTTGCATGACTTTGCGCGCAAAGCTACCATCAAAATAACTGGTTAAAAAAACAGGTATTACGATGGACAAATTGATCCTGCGCGATCAAAAGATCGCTGCCGATCGCTTCACCGGCGAGAAGATCGAGCACGCGAGCTTTATTAACTGCGATTTTTCTGCGGCGGATTTAACCGATACGCAATTTATCGATGTGCAGTTTTACCATCGTGACAGTCAGCTGGGCTGTAATTTCAGTCGCGCAACGTTAAGAGATGCCAGCTTTAAAAACTGTGATCTGTCGATGAGCAACTTCAGCAACGCCAACCTGCTCGGTATCGAGATCAGAGACTCGATGCTGCAAGGCGCCGATTTTCGCGGTGCCAGCTTTATGAATATCATCGCGCCGAAAGTGTGGTTTTGCAGTGCCTACATCACTAAATGCAATCTCAGCTATGCCAATTTCGCCAACGTAGTGCTGGAAAAATGCGAGCTGTGGGAAAACCGTTGGCTGGGCACGCAGGTGATGGGGGCGAAATTCAGCGGTTCCGACCTTTCCGGCGGTGAGTTTTCCGCTTTTGACTGGCGTACGCTCGATATCACCCATTGCGATCTGACCCGTTCTTCGCTGGGAGAGCTGGATGTGCGTTACGTTGACCTGGAAGGCGTCAAACTCGACAGCGATCAGGCAGCAGCATTAATGGAACGGCTGGGGATACTGGTGGTGTCGTAATACAGCAATGCGAAGCCTGCGGTCAGTAGTGAATGCTTCAGGCGCTGATAATATCTAAAAGCTACCGCCGGATGCTTTTATGCTATTGTTAATAAACATTGTTTTTGGAAGCACAGCCATGAGCGCCACGGCAAATTTTACCTTTACCACCCGTCCGTTAATTCCTTATGCACAAGACTATCTGCATGGTGCGGTAGAGCCGAAACATCAGCACAATTGCGCGCAGCTGATTCATACCCTGAGTGGTGTGGTACGGGTGGAAACGGCGCAAGGCTACTGGATTGTGCCGCCAAGCCGTGGTGTCTGGTTACCGGCGGGAACCGAGCATGCGTTACAAATTACCGGGCAGGTCGCGGCGCGCGCGCTGTTTATCGATCCGCTGGCGCGTGCCGACTTGCCTGCCAGTTGTCAGGTGGTACAGATTTCACCGCTGCTTCGCGAACTGATTATTAGCGCGCTGGCCTTGTCGGAGGAGTATCAGCCCGGTAGCCGCGATGAGCGCATCTATGAGCTGATTCTGGATGAGATCCGGGTGATGTCAGAGTTACCCTTCCATTTACCGGAACCGACCAGCGCCAGTCTGATGCAGCTTTGTCGTCAGGTTCGGATGCTGCCTGGTGAAAACTGGGCGCTGGAGCTGGCGGCTGAAAGGTTAAACGTCAGTAGCCGCACGCTGTCGCGCCATTTTAAACGGGAAACGGGTTTGCAGTTTAGCGACTGGGTGCGACGTGCCAGGCTGATGACTGCCCTGACACGTCTGGCACAAGGTGAGTCGGTGTTGCGTGTGTCGCTCGATCTCGGTTACGAGAGCCACAGCGCGTTCAGCGCGATGTTTCGCCGTATTCTTGGCGTCGCGCCGAGCGACTATTTTCCCCTAAAGTAAACGGCGGGTTTGCAGATAGTTTGCCAGCGCATTCAGCAAGGCCTGTAGCGAGGCGCGGGAAACATCGCTGTCGATACCGACGCCCCAGGCCGCCTGATTATCATCAAAAGTACAACGAATATAGGCCACCGAGCGGCTGTCACTGCGCTGACCCAGGGTGTGTTCGTGATAATCCTGAATCGACAGCGGCAGGTCAAATGCCTGGCGCAGCGCATCCACCGCGCCTGACAGCAGGCCATTACCGCGGCCGCACAGCGCTTTGCGTTTGCCACCCATCAGCAACTCAGCACGGAAATTGAGCTGGCCGTTAGCCTGGCTCTGGCTGCTGTACTCACCCAGCGCCACCGACATCGGGTCGCGCAGACCATACGCCTCGCGGAACAGCTGCCAGATGCTGGCCTGCGTCATCTCTTTACCATGAGTGTCGGTTTGTTGCTGCACCCGGCGGCTAAAATCTTGCTGTAATGCGCGTGGCAAGGTCAGCCCATGATTCTGTTCAATCATCCAGGCGGCACCACTTTTGCCGGACTGGCTGTTGACGCGAATCACCGCCTCATAGCTGCAACCAATATCGGCCGGATCGAGCGGCAGATAGGGCACTTCCCACCGGGTTTCCGGCTGTTGCTGACGTGCGGCAAAGCCTTTTTTAATCGCATCCTGGTGCGATCCGGAGAAGGCGGTAAACACCAGCTCTCCGGCATACGGATGGCGTGGATGAACCGGTAACTGGTTACACTGTTCAACCACATCCACCACCTGTTTCATCTGGCTGAAATCCAGCCCTGGCGCGAAGCCCTGGGTGTAGAGATTCAGCGCCAGCGTCACCAGATCGACGTTACCGGTGCGCTCGCCGTTACCAAACAGACAGCCTTCTACCCGGTCAGCCCCGGCCAGCATCGCCAGTTCGGCACAGGCAATGCCGGTGCCGCGATCATTATGCGGATGCACGCTGATGCAAACCTCGGCGCGGCGTGTGAAGTGGCGACAAAAGTACTCAATCTGATCGGCATAGACGTTTGGCGTGCTGACTTCCACAGTGGCTGGCAGGTTAATAATCATCGGGCGTGCGGCGCACGGCTGCCAGATTTCTGCCACCGCTTCACAGATTTCGAGGGCGAAATCCAGTTCGGTAAAGCAGAAGGTTTCTGGCGAATACTCAAAGGTCCAGTGGGTGTCCGGTTGTTCTTCGCACAGCTGACGAATCTGCTTCGCCGCGCTGACCGCCAGCTGGATAATTTCCTCTTTACTCTGACGGAACACCAGACGGCGAAAAACCGGGGCGGTGGCGTTATACAGATGCAGAGTCGCGTTTTTCGCCCCTTGTAACGCCGCAAACGTGCGTTCAATTAAATCGCTGCGCGCCTGAGTCAGCACCTGAATCGACACATCATCAGGAATGCGCTGCTCTTCAATTAACTGACGGACAAAGTTGAAATCGGTTTGCGAAGCGGAGGGGAAAGCCACTTCGATCTCTTTAAATCCGCACTGCAACAGCAGATCCCAGAACAGCAGTTTACGTCTGCTGTCCATCGGCTCGGCCAACGCCTGGTTGCCGTCGCGTAAATCGGTCGAGAGCCAGCGCGGTGCGCGGGTCAGGGTATTGGATGGCCACTGGCGCGCGTCCAGTTTTACCGGTGGGAAAGGCAGATATTTTCCAGCAGGTTGCGTCAACATGATGTTTTCCTGTTCGTGGCGTTTCCCTCATTGTTAATGAAAAGCGGCCCGGCAATCTCACGCATAACTGACAATCGCTAGCGAATAACCGACAGGACGATTTCAACTACAGTTAAAGCTTTCGTCTGGGCAACATCACGGGAGGATTTCAATGAGTCAATTTTTTATGAATGACAAAAATCATCTGGTTAATGAAGCGATTGAAGGTGCGCTGTACAGCACGCCTTTTCATAATCTGAGTAGACTGGAAGTGGATGCCGATATCCGGGTTGTGGTGCGTAACGACTGGGATAAAAGCCAGGTTGCGCTGATCTCCGGCGGCGGTTCCGGTCATGAACCGGCGCATGTTGGCTTTGTCGGTAAAGGGATGCTGACCGCCGCAGTGTGTGGCGATATCTTTGCTTCGCCGAGTGTTGATGCGGTGCTGACGGCCATTATTCATGTTACCGGCGAGGCGGGCTGTCTGCTTATCGTCAAAAACTACACCGGCGATCGGCTTAATTTTGGCCTGGCGGCGGAGAAAGCCAAAAAGCTCGGTTATCAGGTCGAGCTGGTGATGGTGAAAGATGATATTTCACTGCCCGACAACCCGCAGCCGCGTGGCATCGCTGGCACTGCGCTGGTGCATAAAGTCGCTGGCTATGCTGCGGAACAGGGGCAGTCACTGAGTGAGGTCACGCGGCTGGCGAATCAGGCGATTGAGGCGACACAGAGTATCGGACTGGCGTTTTCCAGCTGCCATATTCCCGGTGAAGCGCGCGATGAACGGGTTGAAGCCGGGCATAGCGAATTAGGGATGGGGATTCATGGCGAACCGGGCGTATTGACGCTAAAAACCCAGAACAGTCGCGAAATAGTCGCGATCGTCACGAAAAAGCTGGCGGAGAAGCTGCCTGCGGATAAAAAAGTGGCGCTGCTGCTGAATAATCTTGGCGGTTTCTCTGCGCTGGAGATGGCGGTGCTGACACGCGACACGCTGGCATCGCCATTAGGTCAGCAGATTTCGCATCTGGTGGGGCCGGCCACCCTGGTCAGTGCGCTGGATATGAAAGGTTTTTCCCTGTCGACGATGGTGCTGGATAGTCAGACGGAAACCGCATTACAGACACCGGTAGAGGCCTTTGGCTGGCAGCCGCTGGTGGCGGTACAGCCGCTGACGCCGCAGCCAGGCGAGAAAGCGTCAACCCGTCCCGACTTCTCACCCTCGGATAATCAGCAGGTCGGGCAGGTAGTACGTAGCATTTGTGAAACACTGGTCGGGCTGGAAGGCGAGCTGAACAAGCTCGACGCCAAAGTGGGCGACGGCGATACCGGTTCTACCTTTGCGGCGGGCGCAGGTAAAATTCTCAAGCAATATCAGGCGAATAAATTACCACTGAACCAACCTGAGCAGTTGCTGACGCTGGTGGGTGAAGAGCTGGCGGTGGTGATGGGCGGTTCCAGCGGGGTGCTGATGTCGATTCTGTTTACCTCTGCCGGGCAGAAACTGGAGCAGGGCGAACCGCTGGCGCAGGCGTTGCAATATGGGCTGGCGCGCATGAAACATTACGGTGGTGCGCAGGTGGGCGATCGCACGATGGTTGATGCGCTGGAACCAGCATTTAACGCGCTGGCGGCAGGCAAGGACCTGGCGGCGGTCGCCAGCGCGGCGCGCGCCGGTGCGGACTCTACCGCCGAAATGAAGGTGGCAAAAGCCGGGCGCTCTTCCTACCTCAATCAGGACAGTCTGAACGGGGTGAAAGATCCCGGCGCGTATGCGGTCGAACGCGTGTTTGCCGCGCTGCAACAAGCCTGATTCGCGGATGTTAACCGCTCTCCTCCAGCGAATGGGGGAGAGAGGCATCAGCATTCAGCACCTGCTCGAAGCTGCGCAGACGTTTGTAAATCGACATCAGTTCCACCAGCGTTGACCATGAGGTGATCAGGTACTGAAATGAGGCGCGTACCTGATCAAACACATTGGTAATCTGTTGCAGCAGGCCGAGCGTAATGGTGCCGGCAATAATCGACGGAAACAGCACAAACAGCCCGAAAACGTTATCTACCTGCAAATAGAGAATGCGGGTGATATTGAAGTAGAGATAGTGAAAGTAGAGGCGAAAATAGTTGAAGCGCACGCGCTGAAACAGTTGACTGACGGTCAGCGGATCGGCGCGCTGCGGGTTATCTTCGCCATACACCAGCTCTTTACGATAGGCCGCTTCCACCCGCTGATTACGAAACTCCAGCCCCGGCAATTTTATCCCCACCGCCGCCAGCATCGCGGTACCGAACAGCGACCATAATAGCGCGGCGACCACCAGCGCATAGGGAATATTGCCGAGGATCGGCACGCTTTCCACATGCTTTGACAGCGCCACCAGCACCGGCAGAAAAGCGATCAGCGTCATTACCGCCTGGATTAAATTGATGCCCCAGCTCTCCAGCGTGCTGGAAAAACGCAGGGTGTCTTCCTGTACCCGTTGCGCTGCGCCCTCGATATGGCGCAGCTGCTGCCAGTGCGCCATATAGTAATGATTCATCGCGCTGCGCCAGCGGAAAATCCAGTGGCTGATAAAAAAAGCGTTCAGCACGCCAATCACTACCGCGATCAGCGCAATGCCAAGAAATGCGGCCAGCTGCTGATAGAACACCGTGATTTTCATCGTATTGGGGTGCCCGAGCGCATTCTGAATCATGTCGTAAAACGGGCCATACCAGGCGTTAATCGCCACGCCAACCTGCACATCAAACCAGGTCACGAAAATAATCAGTGCGCTGCCGAGAACTGACCAGCGTTGCCAGCGATGAGGCCGGTAAATACACCACGCCAGTGCGAATAATCCGACAATGATCGCGTAGTAGAGATAAAACCAAAGCTGAGAGGGCTGAACAAAGCGCCAGGCACTGTCGGGTAAGGGTTTTCCGGCGTATGAAGCAAACTGATGCAGGTGAAAAACCAGCTGGTCGCCGCCATCGAACCAGAACAGGATCGCCATCAGGCTCCAGATTGCCGCGCTAATGAAAAACAGCGCTGGCCGGGGAAAGAAAGAGCTAAACATAGGCACTCCACGGTTATTGTCAGCCAGTTATAGCGCCTTCATTGTTTTCAGTCTGTCCTCGGTTGTGTCTGTCCGTTTCAGACTTCCGCCTTGTCAGGATTTTTCTAACTAATACGAGTTAACTGTAGGGTAATTGTTAAGGAATTTGTGTGGTTTTGTTTCTTAAGCCTAAAGTTTAAAGGGGAATGCTGTTACAATATTAATATTGTTACCGGTAACAAAAAACGTTACGGCCTGTATCCCCGGATCACCCTAATAAAAACGACAACACCGATACTCACTCATTGATACGCACCGCAGCGCGGTAGCGTGATAAGGCAATGTAATGTCAAAAGAAAAAACAGGCAGCTCAAGGAGAGACTTTCTCCTTAAGACCATTACGCTGGCTCCGGCGGTCGCGATTGGCAGCACCGGAATCGGTTCTCTGGCCATCACCACCCAGGCGCAGGCTAAAGAGAGCAGGGCGCCTGCTGGCCCGCAGCAGGCAAAAGATTATCAACCTAGCTGGTTCACCCGCGAAGAGTACGCTTTTCTGCAGGCCGCCGTCGCGCGCCTGATCCCGGCAGATGAGCGTGGTCCTGGTGCGCTGGAAGCCGGTGTGCCGGAGTTTATCGATCGTCAGATGAACACCCCCTGGGCTACCGGTGCTAACTGGTATATGCAGGGGCCGTTTAATCCTGATGCAGACCGTGCGCTGGGTTATCAGCTGCCATTGGTGCCGCAACAGATTTATCGTCTGGGGCTGGAAGAAGCCGATGCTTATGCCAAAGCGCAGCACGGTAAAGTGTTTGCCGAACTGACCCCACAGCAGCAGGACACGGTTTTGCAGGCGTTTGAAAGCGGCAGTGCCGAGTTCAGACAGCTACCGAGCAAAGTCTTTTTCTCTTTCCTGTTACAAAACACCCGTGAAGGTTTCTTCAGCGATCCGATCCACGGTGGCAATCAGCAGATGGCAGGCTGGACGCTGATTGGCTTCCCAGGCGCACGAGCTGATTTTATGGATTGGGTTGAACGCGGCGAACGTTATCCGTTCCCGCCAGTGTCTATTCGCGGGGAAAGAGCATAAGCATGGCAAACGAAATGAAGAAAGTGGATGCGGTGATTGTCGGCTTCGGCTGGGCCGGATCGATTATGGCCAAAGAGCTGACAGAAGCCGGGCTGAATGTGGTGGCGCTGGAGCGCGGCCCGCATCGCGATACCTATCCTGACGGAGCCTATCCGCAGGTAATCGACGAACTGACCTACAACGTGCGTAAAAAGCTGTTCCAGGACTTGTCGAAAAGCACCGTTACCATCCGCCATAACTCGGCGCAAACCGCACAGCCGTATCGTCAGCTGGCGGCGTTTTTGCCGGGTACCGGCACCGGTGGTGCGGGTCTGCACTGGTCTGGCGTGCATTTCCGCGTCGACCCGATTGAACTGCGGATGCGCAGCCACTATGAAGAGCGCTACGGCAAGAAATTTATCCCGGAAGGTATGACCATTCAGGACTTCGGCGTCACTTATGACGAGCTGGAACCTTACTTCGATCAGGCGGAAAAAGTGTTCGGCACCTCCGGCTCGGCCTGGAGTATCAAAGGCAAAGTGGTCGGTAAAGAGCAGGGTGGCAACCCGTTTGCACCGGATCGCTCCAGTGACTTCCCGCTGCCCGCGCAGAAACGCACGTTTTCCGCGCAGCTGTTTGCCAAAGCGGCGGAATCGGTGGGTTATCACCCTTACGATTTGCCGTCGGCGAATACCTCCGGCCCGTATACCAATACCTACGGCGCACAGATGGGGCCGTGTAACTTCTGCGGTTTCTGTAGCGGCTATGCCTGCTACATGTATTCTAAAGCGTCGCCGAACGTCAATATTCTGCCAGCCCTGCGTCAGGAGTCGAAGTTTGAACTGCGCGTCAATTCACATGTGCTGCGCGTTAACCTGACCGATGACAAAAAACGCGCGACTGGCGTCACCTATGTGGATGCGCAGGGGCGTGAAGTGGTGCAACCGGCAGACCTGGTGATTCTGTCGGCGTTCCAGTTCCATAACGTGCATCTGATGCTGCTTTCCGGCATCGGCAAGCCGTATAACCCGGTGACCAACGAAGGCACTATCGGGCGTAACTTTGCCTACCAGAATATCTCCACCATTAAAGCCTTCTTTGATAAAGACGTGCATACCAATAACTTTATCGGTGCCGGTGGCGCAGGGGTTGGCGTGGATGACTTTAATGCCGATAACTTCGATCACAGCAAATATGGCTTTGTTGGCGGTTCACCGTTCTGGGTGAACCAGGCGGGCGTGAAGCCCATTTCCGGCCTGCCAGTGCCGCCGGGTACGCCAAACTGGGGCAGTCAGTGGAAGGCCGCGGTTGCCGATCACTATACCCATCATGTGTCGATGGATGCGCACGGTGCGCACCAGTCTTATCGTAATAACTATCTCGATCTCGACCCGAACTACAAAGATGCTTACGGCCAGCCGCTGCTACGTATGACCTTTGACTGGCAGGATAACGACATCAAAATGTCGCAGTTTATGCATGACCGTATGCATACCATCGCCGAAGCGATGAATCCGAAGCTGATTACCGGTGCGCCGAAAAAGCCGGGCACGCATTTCGATACCACCGTTTATCAGACCACCCATATGAACGGCGGTGCGATTATGGGCGAAGATCCGAAAACCAGCGCCATTAACCGCTATCTGCAAAGCTGGGATGTTCCCAACGTGTTTGTTCCGGGCGCATCTGCCTTCCCGCAGGGTCTGGGCTACAACCCGACCGGCATGGTGGCGGCACTGACTTACTGGTCAGCCAAAGCGATTCGTGAACAGTATCTGAAAAACCCCGGTCCGCTGGTGCAGGCATAAGGATAATGACAATGAAAATCGGATTATCAGCCCTGTTACTGGGCATGCTGGCGTTTGGTGTGCAGGCGGAAGAGAGCAATGCCGGCGATCTGGTGAAGCGCGGTGAGTACCTGGCGCGCGCCGGTGATTGTGTGGCTTGCCATACCAGCAAAGACGGCAAACCGTTTGCCGGTGGCCTGCCGATGGTGACGCCAATCGGCACGATTTATTCTACCAATATCACCCCGGATCCGCAGCATGGCATTGGCAGCTACAGCTATGATGATTTCCAGAAAGCGGTGCGTCACGGCGTAGCGAAAAATGGCGATACGCTCTATCCGGCGATGCCTTATCCTTCGTATGCCGTGGTCAGCGATGACGATATGCATGCGATGTATGCTTACTTTATGCATGGCGTGCAGCCGATCGCGCAGCAGAATAAAGAGAGCGACATTCCGTGGCCGCTGTCGATGCGCTGGCCGCTGTCGATCTGGCGTGGCATCTTTGCTCCGGATGTGAAGGCTTTCCAGCCAAAAGCGAGTGAAGATCCGGTGCTGGCGCGTGGTCGTTATCTGGTGGAAGGGCTGGGGCACTGTGGTGCCTGCCACACGCCGCGCAGCATTACCATGCAGGAAAAAGCGCTGAATGATGACAACGGCGGCGACTACCTGTCCGGCAGCAATGCACCAATTGATGGCTGGACCGCCAGCAATCTGCGTGGTGACAGCCGCGATGGCTTAGGCCGCTGGAGCGAAGACGACCTGGTGCAGTTCCTGCGTACTGGCCGCAACGATCATACCGCGGTGTTTGGCGGCATGACCGATGTGGTCGAACACAGCCTGCAGTACCTTAGCGCAGAAGATGCGACGGCAATTGCCCGTTATCTGAAGTCGTTGGGCGCCAAAGATCCCAACCAGGTAGGCTTCAAACCGGACGACAGCGTGGCAAAAGCGCTGTGGCGCGGCGATGACAGCAAAACCGGTGCCGCGCTGTATGTCGACAGCTGTGCGGCCTGCCATAAAACTGACGGCAGTGGCTATAAACGCTTCTTCCCGGAACTGGCGGGCAATGCGGTGGTGCAGACGGATGATCCCACTTCACTGATCCATATCGTGCTGAGCGGCAGTACCCTGCCAGGCGTGCAGGGCGCACCGACCGCCATCACCATGCCAGCGTTTGGCTGGCGGATGAACGATCATCAGGTGGCCGATGTGGTTAACTTTATCCGTACCAGCTGGGGTAACACGGCGAGCACTGTCGTGACCGAGAAGGATGTGGCTAAGGTGCGTAAAGATGAAGCGGTGGTCGATAATCAGGGTGATGCCGATATCGAGAAGCTGAAGTAATTCTCTGTACCCGTAGGGGTGGCGTTTTCGCCACCCGTGCCGAAGGCTTGCACTTCGCATGCCATCTGGACGGGAGCCGAAAACGGCTCCCCTATAATATTCCAGAAATCCCGGTATTTTCAGGAAAGAAAATCTTCGCGCTGCGGAGTAAAGGTATCCAGCAGGGTGCCTGGTTCAAGACAGACACAGCCGTGAACCACATGCGGTTTTTTATACAAGGTATCGCCCGCCGCCACCTCTTTCGTCACTCCATCAATGGTAAAAGCAAAGCGCCCTGACAGCACATAGGTCAGCTGCTCATGCGGATGATGATGCAACGGGCCGACCGCATCCTTCTCGAAATTCACTTCTACCGCCATCATGCTGCCGCCATGCGCCAGAACCCGGCGGGTTACGCCATTACCCAAATCTTCCAGCGTGGTCTCTTTTTTGTAGATAAACATGGTTATTCCTGTAGCTGTTAACGATTAATGGGTCAGGCTATCGGGTAAGGTCGCGAGATAGAGCGCAGGCTGCCCTTCATAATCCGAGGTGAAGAGTACCTGACGGTCGTCCGGGGTAAATGACGGATGCGGATGAGTCACCTGACGATCGCCATCCAGCACGCGCCATGAGCTGTGATGCGCTGCCAGACGGAAATGACGGCGCTGTTGCACATCAAAGACGTACAGCCATGGATCATTATCAATGGTATAGCCGGCGGTATCCTGCACATCGACCGGCGTACCAGAACCATCGCCGACCAGCAGCGAGCCATGTTCATTACTCATCAGATGGGAACAGGCGGGCATGGTCATCAGCACTTCGTTACGATCGCTGTCCGGATTGTAGCGGCAGATCTGTCGATCGGGGCGATCTTTGTGATAAGAAACATAGATCAGCGCCGATCCATCCGGCACCCAAAATTCATGGGTACAGCTTTCGCCCACCGCATGATCTTTTACCTTACGCATATTGCTACCGTCTTCATTTATCAGCCACATGCGCGCATCGACCAGATCGTGTGGGCCTTCATGACAAAACGCCACAGTCTGGTTGTGCCACGGCCGGTAAATCGGATGGCCCAGCCACAGATGCTGCTGATGAATGGTCTGCGCTTCGCCACTGTTCAGATCGACACGCAGCAGACGGCAGTGTGGATTTTTCTCGAAGAAGCGCTGAAAAATCTGCCAGTCGGTGAGTGGTTCCCAGTCTTCGCGGGCGATCTCAATACCGACCAGATGTGTACGGTCACTGTTTGCCACCCAGGTGCCATAACCGACCCAGTCGTCCGGAACCTGATAAATCGTGGTTTCAACCAGGGTTTTAACATCGACGCGCTGCAAGTTGCGTTCGTTTTTCACATAGTAAAGATAGCGGTCATCGGGTGACAAAAAACCACCAAAAGTATTATCACCGCGGCCTTCAGTCAGCTGTACGGCTTCCTGTTTTTCCAGATCAAGCAGATAGTAATTACGGTTGCCATCGAACTCTCCGGCAAACAGCAGCTGTTTACCGTCCTGGGTAAAACACTTCTGATAGAAGTAGTTACGATGACACAACACTTCCGGAGGCGTCAGGCGTGTCATAGCTACGCCGGTCTCTGGATCCTGAAAGTGGTGAAAAGGAAGTGTGATGCGTAAGCCCTTCGCCATGCGGTTCCCCTTATCTGCCCGAAATTAATCTATTTATTGAAACGCTGTTTCATATTTATCGCTAAGCATATCCTTTTCCATCCTGATGCCGAGCGGCAGCCGAAAGAATTGAGAACGGGATCACAATAAACCGCTGTTGAAAAAGTCAGCGGGGAAGTTGCCGGTGGGATCGCAAAACCCGATTACCGTGGAGTGATGGATGTTGTTGTGTGAAGCAAGTCACATTAATTTGCGGCATTTCCCTCTATAAGAAACATCGTCTATGATAAATTGAAACAACGTTTCATAAAAATTAATTGCGACCTGTGGTGCACCAGTCTGTGTCACAGGCTTAATTCACTGAGATAAGCCACTGAAGTAAAGGGGAGAACCATGAAAATTGCACTGATGATGGAGAACAGTCAGGCGGGCAAAAATGCCGTAGTGCTGAAAGAGCTGAAGCAGGTTGCAGACAGCAAAGACTACCCGGTATTTAACGTCGGCATGAGTGATGAGCAGGATCATCATCTGACTTATATCCATCTCGGCATTATGTCCAGCATCCTGCTGAATTCTAAGGCGGTGGATTTCGTGATTACCGGCTGCGGCACCGGCCAGGGCGCGCTGATGTCGCTGAATATTCATCCGGGCGTGGTGTGCGGATACTGTATCGATCCGGCTGATGCGTTCCTGTTTGCCCAGATCAACAATGGTAACGCGCTGGCGCTTCCATTTGCCAAAGGCTTTGGCTGGGGTGCGGAGCTGAATCTGCGCTTTATCTTTGAAAAAGCGTTCACCGGCGAGAAAGGTCAGGGCTATCCGGCCGATCGCAAAGAGCCGCAGGTGCGTAATGCCGGTATTCTGAATCAGGTGAAGGCTGCGGTGGTGAAAGAGAACTATCTCGATACTCTGCGTGCTATCGATCCTGAGTTGGTGAAAACCGCCGTCAGCGGCCAGCGTTTCCAGCAGTGCTTCTTTGAAAACTGTCAGGATAAAGAGATTGAAGCCTTTGTCCGTCAGTTAGTCGCCTAAAGAAAAAGCCGCGGCATCGGTTGTTGCCGCGGCTTTTATCAAATATTTTCCAGATTGATACCGCGGGTTTTCGGCCCGAATATTCCCACCGACAGCATCACCATCAGCATACTTGCCACAATAAACGCGATCACTCCCTGAGTACCGGCGTACTGCAAAATCAGGCCAATCATAATGCTGCTGAACACCGTCGACAGGCGGCTAAAAGAGTAGCAAAACCCGACTGCCCGCGCCCGAATATGGGTCGGAAAAATTTCGGTCTGATAAGCGTGATAGCTGTAAGTTAGCCAGGCGTTCGACCAGGTAATCAGAAAGCCACAGGCAATCAGCAGCAGCGCATTAGTCTGGAAGGCAAACAGGGTGCCGAACACTACCGTCATCAGACAGGAGAGGACGATCTGCCATTTATTTTCCATTCTGTCGGCATAGCGGCTGCAAATCAGTGAACCCAGCGGGTAGGCGAGCGTGATAAAGAAGGCGTACAGCAGGCTGTGGGTGACAGTGGTTCCTTTGCCCGACAGCAGCGCCGGCAGCCAGTTACCAAAGCCAAAAAAGCCAATGGCCTGGAAGAAGTTCATCACCACCAGCATCAAAGTACGTTTGCGGTACTGCGCTGACCAAATCTCTTTAAACGTGCCTTGCTGTGGTAGCTGGGCGGCGGCATCGGTCGGGGAAATCCCTTGCCCGACCGGCGCGCCACAGCGCTGTTCCATTTTGCTGAGTACCTGATGTGCTTCCTGATGACGACCTTGCTGCGCCAGCCAGCGGGCAGATTCAGGCAGATTTTTACGGATAAACCAGATAATCAGTGAACAGAGTGCGCCTGCAATCACGACATAGCGCCAGCCGGTCAAGCCGAAAAGGGTTTGCGGCACCAGCCACCATGACATCAGTGCGACTGTCGGAACCGACAGAAACTGGACAAAAAAGGCGTAAGCAAAGGCTTTGCTGCGCAGGTGGGTCGGTACCCACTCGGTCAGATAGGTGTCGATAGTCACCAGTTCAATGCCCAGTCCGACGCCAACCAGAAAGCGGCAGAAGATGATCCACTCGGCCTGATTCTGAAACGCCATCAGCAGGGAAAAAGCGCCATACCAGGCAAGGGCAAACATAAAGGTCATCCGGCGGCCAAAGCGGTCGGCATAGGGAGCCAGTAAGCTGGCACCGATAAACAAACCCAAAAATGTTGCCGAAGCAAAGGCCGCCTGATCGGATATTCCGAATACGCCTTCACTACCAATATGAAATATGTTTTCCGCGATTAATCCTGAACTAATATATCCCGTCTGAAACAGGTCGTAGAGCTCAAAAAAACCACCGAGTGCCAGTAAGGTAATAAAACGCCACAGTCCGGCTGAAGCCGGCAGGGCATCGATACGGTTAACTAAATTATTGTTTTTACTGGTAGATACAGAAGGAGACGCCATCCCCATGGCAGATGCTGAACTCATTTTAATTATTTTCCTCAGTAACATAGTGATTACCTTTCCATGCTAAAGGCTGATGGCTGGATTTAAATTTTTAAATCGCTATCAGACGCAGAAAAATAAGCATAAAAATCTGAGTAGGTTTAATTGAAGGGGGATGATGCTGATGGTGACATGGAATGGTCGTGCGGTGCCGCCATCGCTGTTAAGTGAGCCACGGATTAGCTCTGACTGAGTCGCCAGGAAATCTGAAGCCTGAACTTGTCAGAGGTGCTTCTTAATGCATCATCTCAGGCTGATAACTTATAGCTATTTTTTTTGCTGTTCAGATACAGTTTAACGTCGTTTTCATATCATCGAAACAAATATAATCGGATGGATAAACAGAGCTAAGTCTTTTATCACTGGGTAATGCCTGGTAGCCTTTATCATAAAATATCCGTATCTGGAGTTGACTGGGATGTGATTGTTATTGTTGGTATATTTATTTTTTCCTTTTACCAGGATATAAGCTGTACCCCCCTCTTTTCAATTAATTTTTCCGCCAAAATTAAATAAACCGTCGATATCCCGATTTCCTGTTAAATATCACACTGACATTGGCGGATAGTCGACAGGGAAAATGTTCAGGTGCAAAACATGCCTGCCGGGAAGTTGTACGCCAGGCACGCAACGGATGTTATGATAAACGCAGTCAGGTTCAGTTGAGGTGCAAGATGAACAGAATCGCAACAGCCAAGCAACGGGAAGTGCAGCGCATTGTTGATGCGTTATCCATTGCGATTGCGCAACATCGTCTGACACCCGGCATGCGCCTGATCGAAGCGCAGATTGTTGAGGTGTTGCAGGCCAATCGTAACCATGTGCAGGCGGCATTACAGCGCATGGCGTTGCAGCATATTGTCACCATTGAACCGAATCGTGGTGCGATGGTGGCGAAGCCGGAAGCGCGCGAAGCCCGCGAAATATTTATTGCCCGCCGGGCAATCGAAAGCGCGATTGTTATCAGCATTACGCCGGAAGCGATGGCGCGCGCCGTGGATGAGATTGATGCACAGCAGCAGGCGGAAAAAGATGCCAGTGACCGCGCAGATCGTCGCGATATCGTGCGTGAATTCAGCCAGTTTCATCTGTTACTCGCTAAAGTCAGCGGCAATAAAGTGCTGGGTGAAATTTTGTCGAATCTGATGGTACGCAGCTCGCTAATCGTGGCGCTGTACCAGCGTAATGACATCCCTTCCTGCCAGTGTGCCGAACATACAGCGATTATCAGCGCGCTGAAGGCTGGTGATGTTAAGCAGGCGCAGGCGATTATGATTGAACATCTCAACCAGCTGGAACAACAGTTGGATCTGACGGATTCTGCACCGCAGGAGCTGAACCTTCGTCAGGCGCTGTTGCTTAACTAAGCCAGCAGTCGGGAAACGATATCCGCCTGATTTGCCCATCGGCGTTGCTGCTAATCAAGTGCTGTACGATTTCTGCCTCCTGTTACCAACCCGCGCCGCAACAAAATCATCTAATTAATCAGAATGTTATCAGCATTCATCGTCCTGTTCGGTTGCATTTATTGCATATTGCTAGCAATCTTAGTATTAATTACTAGCAATTTTAACCGCTATAACACGATGAGGTATGCCATGAGCGCTGAACATCCCGCAGTACAAATCGTCCGTGAATTTCTTGCCGCATCGATGGCACCCGATCCGGTGCTGGCGGCAACGTTTATGGCGCCAGGGGTAAAAATTACTTTTACCGGCAAGCGAGACATGGCCGATCCGCAGGCGATCACTGCCTTTAACGGCGGGCGTTATAAATGGGTGAAAAAGGCACTGGGTCAGTTTGACTGGATGGATCGCGGTGACAGCGTAGTGGTGTATGCCAACGGCACGCTGTACGGCGAGTGGCCGGATGGACGCACCTTTGCCGGAAATCGTTATCTCGATCGCTATGAAGTACGCGGCGGTAAAATCACCCATATGGATGTGTGGAATGACAGCGCCGAATGGATTTTAGCGCCTGAGATCGCGCAATCTGCCTGAGCAGAGCGGCTATCGGCTGAACTATCGGCCTGTTGTGCGTGCTGACGCCCATTTTACGCTGGCAAGGCTGACTACACTTATCCGCTGAGTGACAGTCACGCTGCGAAAGGATTGATTCTCTTGCAGCGTCCCGTATTTAGTGAGGAGTGCGCCATGCAAGCCAATCCCTATCTGTTTTTTGATGGCAGTTGTGAACAGGCGATTGCCTTTTATCAGCAGGCATTTGGTGCTGAGCTGCGGTTTAAAATGACCTTTAGCGAGATGCCGGATCCGCAAAGCGTGCAGGAGGGCTGCGGCTCTGGCTTTGACTTTCCGCCGGATAAGATTATGCACGCCCAGCTTAAGATCGGCAGCAGTGAAATCATGATGAGTGACGGCAATATGGCCAGCAGCGATCGGCAGCATCAGGGGTATGCCATTAGCCTGGCAACCAGCGACCTGGAAGAAGGGAAAAACTGGTTTGATAATTTGTCCGCCGGCGGTCATGTGACGATGCCGTGGCAGGAGACTTTCTGGGCCAAAGGTTTTGGCATGCTGACCGATAAATTTGGTATTCCGTGGATGGTCAATGTCGAGAAGCCAATGCCCTGAGCGCAAAAAAATTACCGGATAACGTAACGTAGGGGAGCCGTTTTCGGCTCCCGTCCTGATGCGATGCAGGGGGCTAACCCGCGGCACGGGCGGCGAGAACGCCGCCCCTGGGGGAAAAACGGCATCAGAAGTTATAACCGACCACCAGGTAGTAACCCCAGCCGGTAGATTTCACTTCAAACGGACCTTTACCAAAGTCCAGTTCGGTGCCGTCAGCCCACTGGCCGCCGTTATGGAAGTAACGCGCCACTACCGAGTAGTGCCAGTGATCGTAACCGAGTGACAGGATATGGCTGGAAGCAATGGAGTTGTTCGTACGCGCGTCACCCGCTTTATCACGCAGTTCGGAACCAAAATCGAAGTTGGTAAAGCCAATATAGCTCAGGTTTCCGCCCCACAGGTCGGTCAGTGGCAGGAAGTATTTCAGTTTGAAACGGTAGCCATCCCAGCTGTTTTCGTTGGCGGCACCGTAGTTTTCCCACTGGTATTTTGCATAAATATTCGCAGACAGTGCCAGTTTGGTATGGGTGTCGATATCGGTACCCAGACCCATGTACCAGGTGTTCTGACGGTTGTCGCTATTGCGGCCCATATCGTAGATATAGTTGTTCGCGAAATACCACTCTTTGAACGGACCAAAACTCAGGTCGGTGCCGGTCAGTTTATCGATGGAGAAGCGCGGTTCAATCTCCATAAACAGTGGCGAACCTTTATCCCAGATACCGGTCTGGTTGCTGTTGCCACCGAAGAATTTAGGCACGTCGATATAGCCGTAAAAATCGAACCAGTCCTTGTGAGCAAAGGCTTCATACTCAAGATAGACGTTGTTACTCAGCTGTGGTCCAAAACGTGTGTCGGTACTGCCGACCACGTTAACGCTCTGATGCCACCAGTCTGATACGTACTGGGCGTCGTTACCTTCAGCCAGTGAAGATACGCTGTATGACATCGCCATCAGCGTTCCCGCCGCCATCAACATTTTAGTTTTCATTTTATTACCACATGCTTAATGACCATTCTGTTTCGCGAGAATGATGGTCTTGTTAGGTCGCCCCTGAAGGACAGGAGAGTGATTTTCTGTCGTCACCAAACAGAGCAAACGCCTGTTGAACAATGCCCGCGCATGGTGCCTGCAACAGTGGAATAGAAAATAGATATTGCTCACATTTGTCAAAGTTTGTTTCATTATGGTTCAGGTGTTTTGTGATTTGAGTCACAAAAATATCGCATTTTCACGCAAACGTTTGTCTGCAAGGCAAACCGAGGCTGAAAGTGGCGCGGTATGTGCGTAACTATGCGATTAAAGGGAATGGTTAACGAAGGGGATAGCCTGAGCGCACCCGAAGTAAACCGGGTGCGCAGGCATGGTAAAACAATTATCCGGCGGCGCGCGCCGCCATTTCACGACTGTAATGGCGGCTGGCTTCCAGCAACATTTGGGTATATTCGACTTTCGCTTCGCCGCGCAGCAGCGTATCGGTATCCAGGGTTTCCAGAATCTGGCCAAACTGCATCACCGCCACCCGATGGCAAAGGTGGGCGATCACCCCAAGATCGTGGGTGACCATCAGATAGGTCAGCCCCTCTTCCTTTTGCAGATCGCTCAGCAGATTCAGGATTTCCGCCTGCACCGACACATCCAACGCCGACGTCGGCTCATCCAGCAGCAGCACCTGTGGCTGTAAGATTAACGCGCGGGCTATCGCTACGCGCTGGCGCTGCCCGCCGGAAAGTTGATGCGGATAGCGGGTGCGGAATGCCCGGTTCAGCCCGACTTTTTCGAGAATATTATTCACCCGCTGGTCGCGCTGACCAATATGGTGAATCTGCAATGGCTCTTCGAGAATATCGGCGACGGTATGGCGCGGATGCAGGGAACCATACGGATCCTGAAATACCATCTGTACCAGACGACAGCGCTGATGGCCGATGCTGTGCTCCAGCGGCTGGCCGTTAATCGCCAGGTCGCCCTGCCAGTGGGTAAACAGTCCGGCCAGACACTTCAGCACCGTAGTTTTACCGGAACCGGACTCGCCAACCAGGCCAAAAATCTCGCCTTGCTGCACAGCAAAATTGACGTCGAACAGCACCTGACTGGCTTTAGCGCCGGCGTTAAAGCTGAGATTAAGCTGCCGGACGTCGATCATAGTGGATGATTGCATGGGCGCTTCCTTAATCGGTTAGCCAGCTTGACTGACGCTGGAGGACGGGCAGGCGTGGACGGCGATGCTGCATATCCGGCAGCGAGTTGAGCAGCCCCTGGGTATAGGGATGTTGAGCATTGTCAAGATCGGCAGCGGCGATCGATTCCACCACGCGCCCGGCATACATCACCAGCACCCGGTCGCAGAAGCTGCGTACCAGATTGATATCGTGACTGATAAAAATCAGCCCGAGGCCGCGCGACTGTACCAGGTCGTCCAGCAGAGCCAGCACTTGCAAGCGTACTGACACATCAAGCGCGGAAGTGGGCTCGTCAGCGATGACCAGTTCCGGATCGGTAATCAGCATCATGGCAATCATAATGCGCTGTCCCTGGCCGCCGGATATTTCATGCGGATAGAGATGGTAAACCCTTTCCGGCTGACGAATGCGCACCACGTCGAGCATCTCGATCACTTTGCTTTTCGCTTCAGCACGTGAGCAGGCATGGTGTGAACGCCAGGCTTCGGCAATTTGATCGCCCACGCAGATCACCGGATTAAGCGAATATTTCGGATCCTGCATGATCATTGAAATGCGCTTGCCGCGGATCTTACGCATGTCGGCGGCCGAGGCGTTCAGCAGATCGATATCGCCAAACTGCATACGATCGGCGCGGATCTGCGCTTTCGCCGGATGAAGCTGTAACAGCGCGCGACCCACGGTGGATTTACCGGAGCCGGATTCGCCGACAATGGCCAGTTTCTCCCGACCAAGCTGAAAGGAGACGCCGCGTACCGCGGGTGTTTCCAGGCGTCCGTTGATAAAGCTGACGTGCAGATCGCGCACGTCCAGTAACGCCGGGGCGTTATTCGCTGCGGGGATCGAGAATGTCACGTAGGCCATCTCCTAAGAAGTTAAACGCCAGACTGTTGATCAGGATCGCCAGCCCCGGAATCGTGACCACCCACCAGCACTCCATCATGTAAGTACGACCGCTGGAGATCATCGCGCCCCATTCCGGATCCGGTGGCTGAGCGCCCAGTCCCAGGAAGCCCAGACCGGCAGCAGTCAGAATAATGCCGGCCATATTCATGGTGATACGGATAATCACCGAAGGCATACACAGCGGCACGATATGTCGCCATAACACCCGCAACGGCGACGCGCCCTGCAAACGCACCGCTGAGATAAAATCAGCCTGACGTAGCGACAGGGTTTCCGCACGTGCCAGACGGGCGATTGGCGGCCAGGCGGTCAGGGTGATAGCGATCACCACATGCTCAAGGCCGGGGCCGAGTGCCGCGACAAATGCCAGCGCCAGTACCAGGCTCGGGAAAGAGATAAAGATGTCGGTAATGCGCATCAGCAGCATATCGACCTTACCGCCAAAGTAACCGGCGGTAACGCCAAGCAGCAGGCCGAGCGGCCCGACGGTGACCGACACCAGCAGCACGATATACAACGTAATGCGCGCGCCATACACCAGGCGGCTGAAGATATCGCGACCAAACTCATCGGTGCCAAACCAGTGGACGGCGTTGGGTGGCGTCAGCGCGTTATTCAAATCTTGTACTAATGGGTGAAACGGCGCGATCCACGGCGCAAACAGCGCGACAATCATCAGCAGCAGCACAATGCCGCCGCCAATCGCCGTCAGTGGGTTACGCGCCATCCGCAGCAGAAAATGGCCGACACGGCCGCTGGTACGGCGCAGGCCTGCCAGTCTTTCACGGCGGTTGCTGGCGGTCGGAGAGTCGAGGGAAATGGTCATGCTTTAGTCCTCGGGTCGAATACCTGATACAACAGGTCAGAGAGCAGGTTCAGCATCACAAAAATAACGCCGACCACCAGTACGCAGCCCATCACGGCATTCATATCGCCCAGCAGCAGGCTGCCGGTGAGATAGGAACCAAATCCCGGCCACGAGAAGACGGTTTCGATTAATACCGCGCCTTCCAGCAAAGAGCCGTAGGCCAGCGCCACCACCGTCAGCAGTTGCACCAGAATATTGCGGAAAGCGTGTTGCCACAGAACTTGCCACTCATTCAGCCCTTTGACGCGCGCGGTGATAATGAACTCCTGCGACAGCTGAGCCAGCATAAAACTGCGCGTCATACGGCTGATATACGCCATCGAGTGAAAGCCCAGCAGTGATGCGGGCAAAATCAGGTGGTTCAGCGCATTACGGAATACCGTCCAGTTGCCTTCCAGCAGCGAGTCCACCAGCAGCAGGCCGCTGCGGCTGGTCACCTGACCATCAAGGCTCAGTTCAACGCGTCCTGCGCCGCCAACCCAGCCCAGCCAGGCGTAAAACACCAGCAGACCCATCATTCCGACCCAGAAAATCGGCGTCGAGTAACCTGCCAGACTGATAATACGCACCACATAGTCGGCCAGGCTGTTGCGTTTTGCCGCCGCCAGTACGCCTAACGGGATGCCCAGTCCGGTGCCGATAATAATCGCCAGCGTTGCCAGTTCTAACGTGGCCGGAAACACCCGCAGGATGTCATCGACCACCGGCTTACCGGTCAGCAAGGCGTTGCCTAAGTCACCGTGTAGCAGGGTGTTGAGATAGAGGCCAAACTGCGCCCATAACGGCTTATCAAACCCCAGCTGATGGTAAACCTGCTGATAGGTGCTGTGGTCGGCATCCGGGCCAACAATTGCCAGCACCGGATCGATGGGCATTACCCGACCGATAAAAAAGGTCAGCAGCAGCAGGCCAAACAGCGTAATAGCCACCTGAATGACACGGCGGCTGACCCGACGGGCGATACCATCGGTTAAGAACCATTGTGCGGTCATGGCGTATTCCCTCCGTCGGCTGGCGCGGATTTATAGACATTGCGTAAGAAGGTGGTGGCGGAAGGGTGCGGCTGATAGTCATGGACATCGTTGCGCACCACTACCGAATCGACCATTTGCGACAGCGGAATCAGCGCCGGGATCAGTGCGTCGTAGCGCTGCTGAATGGCGTAATAATCCTGTTGCTGTTTCGCCGCGTCGCGCTCCAGCAGCGCGCCGTCGATCTGGCTGTTCAGCTGCGGGTCATAGAAGCTGGTGCGCCAGCCCTGGAAATTGGTCAGGCGTGCGGCATCGCTGTTATTCGGGTTGTAAACCAGCGCGCGCAGACTGGAGTGCGGATGAGGTTCGACACCACTGCCGCCACGGCCTACCAGCATATCGAAGCGGCGTTCACGCATGGCGCCGTAAATCTGGTTGCCGGTGCCGGTGACGATTTTGGCGCGAATACCAGCCTGCATCAGCGTCGATTGCACCGCAATCGCGATATTCAGGAATGGCTGATCGGCCAGCACCCGCAGCGTGGTGTCAAAGCCGTCCGGATAACCTGCTTCGGCCAGCAATGCTTTGGCGCGGGCGATATCCAGCTTATAGTCCGGATTCGGTAAGGTCGCGGGCATACCAGACTGAATCGGACGCTGGTGCAGGATGCCGTATCCCGGCATCAGGGCTTTGTTAATTCCCTGATAATCAATCAGATAACGTACCGCTTCCCGCACTTTAGCATCGGCGAAATGCGACTCTTTCATGCTCATCGCCACGTAATAAATGGTGCCTTTTTTCACCGCGTCGACGGTGACGTCCGGGTCCTGGCGCAGGGCATTGATATCCGACACCGCCATATTGCTGGCGATATCAAGGTCACCTTTTTCAACCATCAGGCGCAGAGTTTGCGACTCCTGAAAATGACGGAACACCACGCGGCTTAATTTTGGTTCGCCGCGCCAGTAATCCGGATTACGGCTGATGCGCAGCACATCTTTTGCCTGCCAGGTATCCAGCCGGAACGGGCCGGAACCGGCTTCGTTGGTCGCCAGCCACTTATTGCCCCAGTCGCCATTTTTTTCGTGGGACTGCACGGTTTTGCTGTCCAGCACTGAGCCGCTGCCCAGCGCCGCCAGTGAATAGAGCACCAGTTTCGGGTCATTGGCTTTTGGCAGTTCAATCTCAACCGTATACGGCCCGCTGGCGCGTACCATCTGATCGACATTTTCTTTGGTAAAGCCGTACGATTTCCATACCGACGCTTGTGCCAGATTGAGATGCAGAATGCGGCGCATTGACCACACCACATCCTCAGCGGTTAACGGATTCCCGGAATGAAAAGTGACTCCCTGGCGCAGCTGAAACGTCAGCAGATTATCATCACTGTTCACCTGCCAGCTGGTGGCCAGCGCCGGGCGCACATGGGTAAGCTGGTTCGGGTCCAGCTCAATCAGCGAGTCATACAGATTGACCACGATGCCGACCACTTCGTTGCCGGTCATAGCGGCCGGATCGAGGGTGAGCAGGTTATTCATGTTCATGCCGATGATCAGTTGGTCGGGCGGCGTTTTTGCCTGCGCCGCGCCGCCGCTGAACATCAGCAGCAGCGCAAACAGCCACGCTCCTGCCAGGTTGCCAGTGTTCATGTTGTACCTTCCGGGTAGAGTCAGAGGTTTATCCCCTTGATACATAAAGTTGCAGCGGTGCCAACGGCGTGGGTTCATCTGCTGTCTGGCTGCAACTCCAGTTAGGTTGGGGTTTTTATTTTTTTCTGCCCGTTGCTCAGTCGCGGCTGATGGTATGGGTCTCTATATAGTCAAAATTAATGTCCTCGCCGAGTCCCGGGCGCATCGACAGATGCACAAATCCTTGCTGATCCATCGGGTCAACCAGACTGTTCAGATAGGCCGGTGGTTCGTCGTAATCCAGGAATGGATGCAGTAATCCGCGCTCGTACCAGCGGCAGTTGCGGATCGCCCCGACCACCGCCAGGCTGGCGGCACCGTTGCCGTGCACTTCACAATCCATACCGAAAGCTTCGGCGAGGCTGGCGACTTTCATACAGGGTGAAATGCCGCCGACCCCGTTAGCACCGGCGCGCAGAATGTCGCAGGCTCCGGCTTTTACCCAATCGGCGCGGCTGTGATGCTTGCCGCCGAGGCTTTCCGGGCCAATCACATCGATGGACAGGTTCTCTGCCAGCCAGGCATAAGAGGCCATGCTCTCTTCTTCCATTGGCTCTTCAAACCAGGCGAAGTTGAGTTTTTCCAGCGCCTTACCGATGGTCAGCGCCTGACTGCGGCTGTACCAGTGGTAGCCATCCAGCATCAGTTCAATATCCGGTCCGACGGCTTCACGTACCGCGGCACAGGCTTTGATATCCATTTTGGTGTCAGGGGCGAAAGAGACCGGCGGCATCCAGGTGTGCAGCTTGATGGCTTTATAGCCGCGAGCCACCAGTTTTTCGGCAAACTGCCCAAATTCATCCGGCGTCGACAGTCCACCTTTCAGCTCATCACCGCACATGGTGCTGCCATAAGCCGGAACTTTTTCGCGAAAACCGCCCAGCAGCTTGTGTACCGGCATTTTCAGTTTGCGGCCAATCAGATCCCACAGCGCCTGCTCAACAAAGGAGAGGGCGCGTTCAGTCAGTTGATGGGCGCTGCCGCGCTGCCAGTGCACCAGGTCTTGCCACAGACGTTCACGATCAAACGGACTCTGACCAATCAGCACTTTTTTGAAGAAGGCATTGACCACATGCGGGCGCACCACTTCCGGCGGAGCAAACGAGTAACCGTAGTCGCCCTCATCGGTGGTAATGGTGAGCATGGCCATTTTCGCCTGGTTCTCTTCTCCGGGGTGCGAATGACCCGCACTGTCCGAGACGCGACGAGTGGGATAAGTAAATACGGTGACATCAACCGAGCTTATTTTCACAATGACTCCTGCCGTAAGCGGTGTTGTAAGAAATCTCACGGAAGGCGAAGTAAAAAGTGCAGGCTGCGGCCTCCCGACAGTGTTAAAGCAAAAACTGCGAATATTTATAATAAAACGCCGTTTCATTTAACACTGTAACCATATCGTGCAGTTGTTGCCCTGGCGAAAGCGGAGTAAATACACACCAATTTTTAGGCATATGCCCTGGTCAGCGTGAGCATATTCACGATAATGTTGTGAAATGTGATCTGTATCGGACAGAGAGGAGGAGCAAGCGGAGGTATTAATGCCATTAAATCGGGCGGATCTAGATGGCTTTCCTGATTTTCATCTGCCTGAGATGACTTATTGGCCCCTCAACCAGCACATCCTGACGAAAAATCAGTGTCCTTAAGCGGGAATCGATAAACAGATAGCTGAGCGTATCGCATTCAGCCATGCAGAGAACTTCCCCTACGATGTGTGAAGCCTGGGTCGGGGTGGCGGTCAGCGCGGTTAAAATCAGATGATCGTAGTAACTGACCGGTTGAGTTAACAGCTGGCCCTGACGGAAGATGCGGAGCTCTGAGGGGAAAGCCAGGAGTTGATGCCAGACTGCCTGAGAACGTTCAATTTCTGCCGCTGAAAGCAGTGTGCGTTCCTGCCACCATAAAGCCAGCCTTTCTGGCGGAACATTTGCCACCGAACTTGCGCCGCCGATGGTGGTGACATTGATAATGAAAATTTCGCTCTGCTGTAGCTGTTCCAGTAACGCACTGAGCATCAATTGCTCGCGGCTATTGTCGCCAACCCAGATAGTGACGCTTTTGCAACGGTGAAGACGGCTCAGCAGGGTGGTCGTCAGCTGACGACGCAGAATAACGTCAGAGCATTCGGGGGCGCAGACTGTCTGCCATAACGTTTCCAGCCATATCATGCGGGCAGAGAAAGCTTCAGCGTCTGCGAGGGGGTAGAGCGGGCCAAAGGATAAATCATCAGCAAAAACCAGCACTTCATCATCAGGAAACGCGATTCTGATATTTCCTGCCGCAGAACCTAATGCTGCGATATGGCAATGTTGACTGGCAGTCAAAATTTATTTCCTTATACAGAGGATCATGTTGAGGATGATTAAACAAAATCAACGTTTTGGTCAACAATTTTTCACCCTGATGCAGTAATAGTTTTTAACTGGCCAGCCATTTTATATATCAATTTAAATGTCTATGATTATTTGAAAATACAACTAAAAATATCATTTTATTATCTCTGGTAGTTTAATGTTTTTAATTTTTCAAAAAAGGATTACCGGTTTTTTATGCAGAATATCTCGGTAAAGGTGAGATTAAATTACGCGTTCTGTAGCGAAAATAGCGTGTAATATCGGTATGCTGCTGTTTTGAGCGAGGGGCGACAATGTCAGTGACAGGCCATTTAATCAGATTCTATGGGAAACTTATTGGAATTTTATAGTTAATTATTTCAATTTAAATGATTATAACGCATGATTTTTACGGTGGAAAAACAGTAGCAGCATTAACCGGCGGAAATTTTTTCTGATCAACCCTCGGCGGTCGAATCCGCGGATCGGATGTTGAGTCGTCACTGGCTTTCACAGTCAATTTAACTGAGATAACATGTAATAATAAATGGATAACGTGGTATCAAGCGTGTCAACTATTACAATGAGCTTTCAACAGAAAGCTTAATAATTCAGAGAAATGTACCGTTTTAAGCTTCAGGACTTTACTTTTATTAATATTGAAAAAATGTGATGTTGAAATTTACAACTTAGGCCAGCGGGAAAAAACAGATTGGTATCCTTATGCGCTATGTCATTTTAAGCGGATTGTTGCTGTTGCTGCCTTTCAGCCTGGCGACGGCCGCACCGCAGCCGATGCAATTACTGAATCGTGAGACACTGTCGCCGCCAAAACTGGAACTCACTGACCAGCAGTGGCGATGGCTGGGGATAAAGCGGGAAGTGCGGATTGCCACTTTTGCGCCAGATAATCCGCCGTTTGATATGGTTGCTGAGCCCGATCAGTTTGAAGGGATCTCTGCCGATTACAGCCTGCTTATCTCCCGCTACCTGGGATTGTCGCTTAAGGTGCTGCGTTATCCCGATCGTGATGCCGCGCTGACGGCGCTTAAACAGCAATGCGTCGATATGGTGCTGGATGACAGCGGTGAGCCACTGACGGAACATAAGGGATTAACCAGCACGCAGCCTTTTATGATGAATCGCCCGGCGCTGGTTTCAGCCGCTACGCAGTTTAAACCGGCTGCGCGTACAGCACCGATCCACCTGGCGTTGGTCGGTAAATATCATGATGATGCGTGGATTAAAAACGACTATCCCCTGGCCAAAGTGACCCGTTACGCTTCGCTGGAAAGTGCGCTGGCTTCAGTGGCGTTTGGCGAAAACGATTATGCGATTGGCAATCTGACCAGCGTCAGTTTTTTGATTGAGCGTCACTTTAATAATGTGTTGGCCATAACCGAATTATTGTCGCCGCAGGATACCGGTCCGCGTTTTTTTCTGCGTAGCGACAACAGTACGTTGAAAAAGACGGTTAATGCCGCGTTGAATGCCATTTCCCCACTCCAGCATAAAGCGATCTTCAACCAGTGGAGCCATGGGCTGGATATCTGGCAGTTAAATACTGCACTGAACCTGACACCACGCGAAACACGCTGGATTAGTGAGCAACGCCAGCTGCGAATTGTGGTTGATGCGGTTAATCCGCCCTTTACCATGTTCGATGAAAAAGGACAATTTCACGGCATCTCCGCCGATGTATTACGTTTTATCAGTCTGCGTACCGGCCTGAATTTTGTACCGGTAAAGGCCGCATCTGAAGCCACCATGCTGAATGAGGTGCTGGAAGGTAAGGGCGATTTAATGACGATGATGAACACCAGTCCGCTACAGGATAAGCCGCTGTTGTTCACCCGGCCTTATCTGTTTCAGCCTTTTGTGCTGGTAGTGCGCGAGCGGATGAATTCTGATAGTCACCTCACCCATATCAAGCGACTGGCGGTCACTCCGGACCATAGCCAGATGGCATGGCTGGCCAGCCATTATCCGGCGATTACGCTGATTGAGGCGAAGAATGCCAATATGGCTTTGCAAATGGTCAATGAGGGTAAAGTCGACGGCGCAGTCCATGACCTGATGGGCGCCCGCTATATGATTGATCACTACTTTCGCGGCCAGCTAAAAATCGCCGCGCAACTGGGGGAAATGCCTTCACGTGTCACGTTTGGTGTCAGACGTGATTTGCCGGAATTGCACAGCATTATTAATAAAGTGCTGGCAGACATTCCTCCGCGTGATATCTCGCTGCTGGTAAACAAATGGCAGGCGACGCCGAATGTGAAATTGCAAACCTGGCCGCTGTATCGCGTGCAGTTTTACTGGCTGGCTGGCATATTCGCCATGGTAGTGATCACCTCGCTGGTATGGATATATTATCTGCGGCGCGAAATCCGTGGCCGACTTAAAATGCAGCTTAAATTGCAGGAACAGGCCACCTTCCACGAAACGCTGTTTAACGGTACGCCAGTGCCGGTGTATGTGGTCAATCGTCATATTGAAATTATCGATCACAACCAGGCCTGGTACGATTTCTTCCGGCAGGCGGATATCCGTTTGATTCAGCTATCGCTTAAATGGCCGCTACATCCGTTAGCAGCAGTCTATCCGCAGCTGTGCCAGGTTCTGGCGCGGAGCGCAAACAGCGGCGACGCCCGGCGCTATACAGTCTATAACGGCATTGAAAAACGGGTGATTATTCATCAGGCGGTGCCCTTTTATGATCATGCCCATCAGGTCGCCGGGCTGATTTGTAGCTGGCAGGATATTACCGATCACGAAGATCTGCTGGCTGCACTTTCCGTGGCGCGGGAACGCGCTGAGCAGGCTAACCGGGCAAAAAGTATTTTCCTTGCCACCATCAGCCACGAGATCCGTACCCCGATCAGCGCGATTATCGGTCTGCTGGAGCTGGAGGTGCTCAATCGCGATCACAGTGACGCCAATGAGCCGGTGCATGTCGCTTATGAATCAGCTCAGTCATTGCTCGGTCTGATTGGCGATATTCTGGATATGGCAAAAATAGAGTCCGGCAAACTGGAGCTGGCCCCCGAATGGGTCAGATTTGATCAAATCATCGCACCGGTGGTGCGGGTTTTTGGCGGCCTGGCGCGTCAGAAGAACCTGACGCTGAGCTGTGAGGCTGAAGAGTCGTCCTCCCACGATATTTATCTTGATCCGATGCGCTTTCGCCAGGTGCTCTCAAACCTGATCGGCAATGCAATAAAATTTACCGAAAGCGGAACGGTGAAAGTACATCTGAGCTGGGCGCGCGGCGAGCAGCAGGATGTGCTGCTGGAGCTGACAGTTACCGACACGGGTATGGGCATCAGCCCTGAAGAGCAAAAACGGCTGTTTACTCCCTTTGAACAGAGTGAAAGTGGGAAAAAACAGCGGGGGAGCGGGCTGGGACTGGCAATTTGCCATCAGTTGATCACCATGATGGGGGGATCGATTGTTTTACAAAGCCAGCCGGGATGGGGCACTTGTATTACCGTTCGCCTGCCGGTGGCTTGTCGCGATGCGCAGGTTACTCGTCAGGTTGAGACGCCGGAAACCGGGGAGACGCCCAGAGTGCTGAAAATCCTGACCGTTGATGATCATCCGGCTAACCGATTGTTACTTAAACACCAGCTGACCCGTCTCGGCCATCAGGTGGCGGAGGCTGAAGATGGTGAGCAGGCTCTACAGGCATGGCGTCGCGACTATTTTGATTTAATCATTACTGATTGCAGTATGCCGGTTATGGATGGTATGGCGCTGACCAAAAGGATTCGTGACGAACAACAAAACCCGGTGATTATTCTTGGCCTGACGGCGAATGCCCAACCCGAAGAGCGCGAACGCTTTCTGGCGGCGGGTATGGATGACTGCCTGTTTAAACCACTGCGGCTCACTCAACTGGATACGCTGCTGCGATCGCTGTTCCGCAATATTACCGTCCGTCAGCAGGGCTGTTCACTGGAACAGCTGGTGGATATCGCCGCACTGCGTAGCCTGACGCAGCATGATAACGACCTGATGATGATCCTGTTGCGAACCACCCGGGAAGAAAATAATCGTGATATTCGCCAGGCAACCCGCTTATTTGAGCAACAGGACTGGGAAGGGCTGGCGCATTGCCTGCACCGTCTGGCGGGCGTTGCGCAGATAATTGGTGCGACTCAGGCTGAGAACGATTGCCGCAAACTGGAAAGTAGGTGCGAGCAGCGCAGTGCGCTGACTATTGCTGCTGAGATACATGGCACTCTGAACACGATTGTTCAGCTCAATCAGGCGATTGAGCGGTATATGGATGAACATCACCCGCGGTAGTGGTGATGTTGGCGCGGCTGGCGTTAATAAAAGGTACGGTACAATCCTTCGCGCATCATAATTAACTGGCTGGTTCTGGTGATACCCAGTTTGCGCATTACGCTACGTTTTTGGCTGCTGATGGTCTTCACGCTGCGCTGAGTCAGACGGCCAATTTGTGCCGGCGTTTTACCATCCAGTAAAAAGCGTAAAGTGCGGCTCTCTGCCGGGGTCAGGCAGGCGGCGTCCGGAGTAATTTTTTCCGCCTGCTGAAAAAAGCTCGGACTCAATGCATTTTTTCCCATAAAGAAGATGCTTTGTAGTTTATCTGCCACACAGTCGGTCGCGTCCCGCCGCGATAAAAAACCATGAATAATAAAGGTCTGATACATCCTTAATATGGAACGAGAGAAGTTACGGCTATAGACGATAAGCTTAATGTCTGGCGCTTTTAACCGCGTCTCTCGCAGGAAAACTTTCGTGCTGGACAGGGAAATGTCGTTCTTACAGTCGAGAATGATAGCATTTATTTTTCCTGAGGTAATAAAGAAACGGGCATTATCCAGTGAGGTGGCATGATGAAAACGGAGATGGTGATTGCCTGGCTCTTTTAATAACAGTGTCAGGCCCAGTCGTGAAAGATAGCACTCATCAATCAGCAGGATATTGTAATCGCTTTCCATAAACTTATTTCCTAATGCTGGCATAAAACAGTGGCATCTTTTTCAGGTATTAACAGCTTCTGCGGTATTAATAAAACCCAGCCTGATAACTATGGCGAGATTGAAAGCCGTGAGTGAATGTTAATTACCTGATTTTATTGCTAAAGACGACATAACGAATAATGCATCCAGCGGGTATAAGTTAATATCAGGTCAGTCATAAAGATATGCAGTCCTGGTCTGATGTTTTTGTAATCCATTTCCTACGTTTCGTCGCATAGCGATTTTAACGGGATGGCGTTATTTATATTGCAACAAAAGCGGATGTCTCAGCAACAGACTACTGATAAACTGCCGATTAACAAAGTTGCGTTAAAAAGATACAGCCGTAATATTTATCTGTATCATATCGAAAGGATGCGAGGGGGCAGGATAGCGCCCGGGAATAACGGATTTTAAGGGAAAGATAATGAGTACAGTGCTGTTGGTTGATGATCATCCGGTCGCGCGCCTCGCCGTGCGTATGTTACTGGAAAATGAAGGTCATGAAGTGATTGCTGAAACGGATAATGGGCTGGATGCGGTTCGTCTGGCAGGAAGTAACCCTCCCGATTTAATTGTGCTGGATATCGATATCCCGGCATTAAACGGGCTGGATGTGATAGAGCGACTGCGAATGGCGGGATGTGAAATCAGTATCCTGGTGCTGACCAGCAAGAGTGAGCCACACTATGTCACACGCTGTATGAACGCCGGTGCTGATGGTTTTGTCAGTAAGAAAAATAATCTCAGTGAATTTACCGATGCTGCACGGGCAGTATTGCGCGGGTATGGCTACTACCCACGGCGCTCCGGCGTAGCCACCACTTCACCAGAGATGTTCGATACCCGGCATGAGATTAAATTGATTGAAAGTCTCTCAAACCAGGAGATGAAAGTGCTGGGCTATTTGTCTCGTGGCATGAGTAATATTCAGATTGGAAAAGAAATGAGTATCAGTAATAAGACGGTCAGTACCTACAAACGACGGCTGGCCGATAAAATCGGCGTAAAAAATCAGTTCGAGATGATGGTATTTGCCCGGCGGCACAACCTGGATTAAAAAATAGCCAATCTAATTAGCCTGATAACTAAAAATCCGCTTAAAAATAAAATTATTAAATCAATGAGATAAAACGCAGTCGTTTTTTCTTAAATTCATTCAGCTGTTTTTTTTGTATTCTTTTATTAATCAACTATAAGTATGCGTAAATTCCGTTGATTAAATAATTGGAAAAAATTAAATTTCTCTGCGTTAATTAACCAGGGGAATTTTTTAAATGAAAACTAAAATCGCACTTCTTATTCTGGCAGCATCTTTTTCTGGCTCCGTGTTAGCTAAAGACGTAAAAGATTGTCAGAAGGTTGACCAAAAACAAATCGAAGCACTGTTCGATCGTTGGAATGATTCACTGCAAACCGGTGATGCAAAGAAAGTGGCGGCGAACTATCTCTCCGACGCCGTCCTGCTGCCAACCGTATCAAATCAGGTACGCCTGACTGATGCAGAACGTGTGGATTACTTTGAGCATTTTCTGCAGAAGAAACCATTTGGTAAAATTGACAGCCGTACCATTCGTATTGGCTGTAATAAAGCGATTGATGTAGGTACTTATACTTTCACCTTTAAAGACAACACCAAAGTTTCTGCTCGTTATACCTACACTTATGCATTTGATGGCAAACAATGGCTGATCTCAAGCCACCATTCATCTGCAATGCCGGAATAATAAAAATAAATGACAGGCAGGATTATTAATTATCCTGCGAATAAAAAAGAGCCGCTCTGTCCAGCGGCTCTTTTTTTATTTATCGCATTGCAGAGATATTTATCAGGTGCTTAAGCGAACTTCCAGTTTATAACTGAGGTTCTGAACTGCGGTTTCGCCGGAAGGGGTGGCGATCATCGCACTGATGGCTGCACCGATCTGACTGCCCAGCTTCTGATAATTAATCTGCATGGCGGTCAGTGACGGATAACTGTGTTCACAATTTTCAGAGCCTTCAAGGCAGGCGACGGCTAAATCATACGGAACCTTGAGCATCCGCCGCTGGCATTCGTACAGCACACCCAGAGCAATCTCTTCATGGCTGCAAATCACCGCATCGATATCCGGATAGGTCTGTAACAGTTCACCGAGTGCATAACGGCCCAATTTTAAATCCGGTGCTTCCGGCACGGTAATTTTTAAATCGGTATTGTGGTAATGGGAAAGTAACGCCTTGCTCCAGCCATTAATTTGCTGTTTTTGCAGTCGATTATCGGTATGGGCACCAATAAAAGCGATATTTTTGTAGCCCTTCTCCAGCAAGTGGCGGGTGAGTTTCTCGCCGGCTTCTGACATGGCGAAATTAAACGTTAAGTCGGCGGCAAAAGGTTCGGCACTACAAATATTTATCGTCAGAACACCGCTGTTCTGGATCAGTGTCCGGGTCAGGGATGAGAGCTGTGCGCCAAACAGGACCAGGGCCGCCGGGCGCTGTTGCAGCAGTTTCTCCACCACTTTGCTTTCACTGTGCTGGTTATACTCATGGCAGGCCTGAATCAGCTGAAATTGCCGTTTGCTCAGGGTGTCCTGCAATGCGCCGAGGAAGGTGATGCTGGGTTTATCGTTGAAGAACGGGTACAGCACCGCCACGCTATTCTGAAATGAGGCGAGCGCTGAGGCATGCTGTTGCACGACATAGCCTAACTCATCAACCGCTGCGACGATCTTTTTTAGCGACTCCCCGGAGACTTGCGTCGGGTCGCGCAGGGCGCGCGAAACGGTCATCGGGCCAACACCGGCATGATGTGCCACATCCGCAAGCGTGACTTTGGCTTTGCCGCTTGCCAGTTCGCTGGCGTCATTATTCGGTTGATAACCCAGCGTGGCGGCGGCCTGTTCCACTTTGGCGCGTAACTTTTCAGACACCTGCTCAGGGTTGCGCATCACCCGGGAAACCGTCATGGTTCCTACGCCAACATAGTTCGCCACATCCTGGAGTGTCACCCGACCACTGCTGCGACGCTTGCTCATGCCAATCTCCTCCACTGACGGCTTATCCCCGGGAAGCTAAAAATATTGGGTATCTAACGTCATGATAATTATTTGTTTTTTTTCGAATGAAGCTGTTCCTTAGCACCGGTAAGTTTGCATCAATTGTATCAGGGCAACAAGAGGTTTACAGTCAAACGATAGACCGATCACATTTGATGATAATTATAACTGTTAGCGTTATCTTTTTTGATAAGGGTCACATTCTTGTCCTGCCTGTTACTTTAGTCTGCTGCCAGATTATTAAAAAACAGGTATCGGGCAATGCTGAATCAATTACTCACACCAGAAACCATACAAATCCTCGAAAGTTGTCAGGACTGGCGCGATGCAGTCGCCAAATCCTGCCAGCCTCTGCTACTCAGCAAGGCGATTGAGCCATCTTACGTCGACGCAATTTACCGTTCACATGAAGCAATCGGCCCGTATTACGTGGTCGGGCCTGGCATTGCCATGCCCCATGCGCGGCCAGAGGATGGCGCCAATCGTTTGTCGCTCTGTTTAACGCTGGTAAAGGATGGGGTGATATTTGATTCAGAAGGAAACGATCCAGTTAAGTTATTGATTGTACTGGCAGCCACTGACAGCAACAGTCATATCGAGGTTATTTCCAGCCTGGCGCAGCTATTTGATAATGACCAGCATGTGCAGGCCATCATGGCGGCCAGTAATAAGCAGCAAATTTTATCCATTCTTGCCAACTATTAATCATCACTACGGGAAAAAAATTATGAAAATCACAGTCGTATGCGGTAACGGTCTCGGCACCAGTTTAATGATGGAAATGAGCATCAAAACTATCGTTAAAGATCTTGGTGTGGCGGCAGAAGTTGACCATGTGGACTTAGGCTCAGCCAAAGGTACACCAAGTGATATTTTTGTCGGCACGAAAGATATTGCAGAGCAGCTGGTGGCGCAGAACGTGGCGGGAAAAATCGTCTCGCTGAACAACATGGTTGATAAAGTGGCGATGAAAGAACGTTTGTCTGTCGCACTGACCGAACTTGGCGCGTTATAAAGATAACTGCTGGAGATCAAAATGGAATTCTTCCGTTTTTTGATGAGTGATGTGCTGGCTGAGCCATCGATATTAGTCGGTCTGATTGCGCTTATTGGTCTGATTGCGCAGAAAAAGCCGGTAACAGAATGTATTAAAGGCACGGTTAAAACCGTCATGGGCTTTGTTATTCTCGGCGCGGGTGCCGGGTTAATTGTCTCTTCGCTCGGCGACTTTGCGGTGATTTTCCATCACGCGTTCGGTATTGCCGGTGTGGTGCCAAATAACGAAGCCATTGTTGCCGTTGCGCAGAAGAACTTTGGTACTGAAATGGCGATGATTATGTTTTTCGCCATGGTGATTAACATCGTTATTGCGCGTTTTACCCCGCTGAAATTTATCTTTTTGACCGGACACCACACGCTGTTTATGTCAATGATGGTGGCGGTGATTCTGGCGACTGCCGGAATGCAGGGTGCCATGCTGATTGCCGTCGGTTCTCTGGTCGTCGGTCTGTCGATGGTTATCTTCCCGGCGATTATTCATCCTTATATGAAGAAAGTCACCGGTTCGGACGATGTCGCCTTCGGTCATTTTTCGGCACTTTCTCAGCTTCTTTCGGCATTTATTGGTAGTAAGTTTGGTAATAAAGAGAAATCTACCGAAGATATGGATGTACCGAAAAGCCTGCTGTTTCTGCGCGATACGCCGGTTGCCATTGCCTTCACCATGTTCTTTATCTTTATTGTTACCTGCCTGGTGGCCGGTCCGTCGGCGGTGAAAGAGATGAATGCCGGTGGAAAGAACTGGTTTATGTTTTCTCTGATGCAATCCATCACCTTTGCGGCGGGCGTGTATATCGTTCTGCAAGGCGTGAGAATGGTGATTGCGGAGATTGTTCCGGCGTTTAAAGGCATCTCTGACAAACTGGTTCCGAATGCCAAACCGGCGCTCGATTGCCCGGTAGTGTTTCCTTATGCACCCAACGCGGTACTGGTCGGCTTCCTCAGCAGCTTTATCGCGGGTGTGCTCGGGATGTTCCTGCTGTATGCGTTGAATATGACGGTGATTATTCCGGGTGTGGTTCCGCACTTCTTTGTTGGCGCGGCGGCCGGGGTATTCGGTAACGCTACCGGCGGCAGACGCGGGGCGATCCTGGGTTCATTTGCCAATGGTTTACTGATCACCTTCCTGCCGGTGTTCCTGCTGCCGGTACTGGGCAGTATTGGTCTGGCGAACACCACATTCAGTGACTCCGATTTCGGTGCGCTCGGGATTTTGTTAGGACTGATCGTCCGCTAAGTTGACGGAGGCAAACGATGGAATTTTATCTGGATACGGCAGATGTCGCAGAGGTAAAACGCCTGGCTGCGGTATTACCGATTAAAGGTGTCACCACTAATCCCAGCATTGTCGCGCGCGGTAAGCGCGATATGGTCAGCGTACTTCAGGAGTTAGCCTCGTTGCTGCCGGCTGACAGCACGCTGTTTGCCCAGGTGATTGCCAGAGAACCGCAGGCAATGGTGGAAGAAGCGCTGAAACTGCGCGCGGTGATTCCCGATTTAGTGGTAAAAGTACCGGTTACGCATAATGGCCTGACCGCTATTAAGCAATTGACCCAGCTGAATATTCCGACCCTCGGTACAGCGGTATACGGTGCGGGGCAGGGGTTCTTTGCTGCGCTGGCCGGCGCCAGTTATATCGCGCCTTATGTGAACCGGGTGGATAGTCAGGGCGGAGACGGCATTGGGCTGGTCACCGAGCTACAGAAACTGGTTGGCCTGCATTGTCCTGCCAGTAAAGTGCTGGCGGCCAGTTTCCGTACCCCGCGTCAGGTGCTTGACTGTATGCTGGCAGGTTGTCAGGCGATTACGGTCGATCCGCAGGTAGCAGAGATGTTCCTGCTGGACCCGGCTGTAGATGACGCGCTAAAACGCTTCGACCACGACTGGTCAGCGGCGTTTGGTACGCTGGTGCTGTAATCAGTGAAGGCGTTAGCCGTTAAGGTTATCGCGCAGAGTTTCCAGTTGTTGTTTCAGTCCTTGCAGGGTGTCGGCATCACAGGCCGCAGCACAGCTTATCGATTCCGGAATGGTTGTGGCTTGCTGGCGCAGCTGGCGACCCTGCTCACTTAATGTGACCATCACCTGGCGCTCGTCCTGACGAGAGCGCTGGCGGTGGATCATTCCGGCTGTTTCCAGGCGCTTCAGCAGCGGCGTCAGCGTCGCTGAATCAAGAAACAAACGTTCACCGATCTCGGATACGGTCACATCATCCTTCTCCCACAGCACCATCATCACCAGATATTGCGGATAGGTGAGTTCAAGCTTTGCCAGAAGTTGCCGGTAAAGTTTGTGCAGCGCCAGATTGGCGGAATAGAGGGCAAAACAGAGCTGTTGGTCTAGCAGCAGCGGTGCTTCATCCTGGGGTGAATCTTTCTGAGGTGTTGTCATAGCTGAAAATATAGGTAGGGCACTACCTGATTGCAAGCGAATTTCCCGGCCGTGCGGCCAGCCATAATAGTGAAATGAGAGACGACAGCAGGCAGGTGCGCGTGAAGAACCGCGCGCACCCGCTCAGAAAAACAGCTAAACAGCGTTATGACTGACGTTTATCTTCGGTGCGCAGTTCGAAATCGCTGGCGTCGTGGCGTTCGTGCAGTTGCCGGGACGGTTCGCCCCAGGTGCGGTTAACGATGCGACCGCGCTGTACCGCAGGGCGTTGCTCAATCTCTTTCGCCCAGCGTTGCAGGTTGGTGTACGACGCCGCATCAATAAATTCCGCGGCTTCATACAGTCCGCCCAGCACCAGGTTGCCATACCATGGCCAGATTGCGATATCGGCAATCGAGTAATCTTCACCCGCAATATAGCGATGCTCAGCCAGTTGGCGATCCAGCACATCAAGCTGGCGCTTGGCTTCCATAGTAAAGCGGTTGACCGCGTATTCGATTTTTTCTGGCGCGTAGTGGTAGAAATGGCCAAAGCCACCGCCGAGGTAAGGCGCGGAGCCTTGCAACCAGAACAGCCAGTTCAATACTTCGGTGCGCGCCGCCGCATTTTTCGGCACAAAGTGACCGAATTTCTCTGCCAGATACAGCAGGATAGCGCCGGATTCAAACACCCGGGTTGGCGGGTTTGTGGAGTGATCCCGCAGCGCCGGGATTTTGGAGTTGGGGTTCACCTCAACAAAGCCGCTGGAGAACTGATCGCCCTCACCGATGCGAATCAGGTGCGCATCATATTCCGCGCCGCTGACATTCAGCGCCAGTAACTCTTCCAGCAAAATCGTGACTTTCTGACCGTTGGGCGTACCCAGTGAATAGAGTTGCAGAGGGTGTTTACCAACCGGTAATGAGGACTCATGGGTGGGTCCGGCAATCGGACGGTTGATCGTGGACCAGTTGCCGCCGCCCTGTTGGTTCCAGCTCCAGACTTTAGGAGGCTGATAGTTATTTTCCGCCATGGTAATGACCTGCCTTTGCTGAGAGTAAGAGTGTTTTATCCGGTTCTGAGTGTAGCACTCTGGCAGGGGCAGACTTAACCGCATGAGGGATTGCAACGAGGGTGATGATGTTGATGCAGAGCAGCGCTAATGATGAAAAAATTTAACGCGGGCGGCACTGTCACATTCTTTTACATGAATAATCAAAATGATTATACTTCTCATTCGCTTTACTGGTAGATATATCATTAATGATTCCAAATGATTCCAGTTAAGAGTGGGGATAGTCCCAGGGAAAGACGCTGACTTTAGACAGCGCTGTTACGGCAGAAATCATTACTGCCACAGGGAAAACCTGACCGAATGCGTGGCGTTTCTGTAGCCAGAAATGGCGGATGCGTTCGTCCAGCCAATTGAAAAATAATAAAATGTTTTGAGGGTGAATAATGTTTTTTGCTTCACGCAGTAACCGGGAAAATCGCCTCAGCGCGTCCGCATTGGCCAGCGTCAATCCTCCATCTCTTTCACTGCTCGCCGTGGTAATCGCGACGGCTTTGCAGTTGCCTTATGCCGCGGCGGCTGAAACCGCGCAAAAAGAAGAAACGCTGTTGGTGGATGGCACCACCGGCGGTGACGACAGCACCGCCAGTAGCGATTACAACCCGCCGGTCACCCGCGCCGGAACAAAAATGGCGCTGACCGCACGTGATACTCCGCAGTCAGTCAGTATTATCAGCAAGCAGCGCATGCAAGATCAGCAGTTACAGACGTTGGGTGATGTACTGAAAAACACCACCGGCGTAACAGAAAAAGTGGCGGATTCCGATCGCAGTACCTTCTATTCCCGCGGTTTTCTGATTGATAACTATATGGTCGATGGCATTCCGACCCAGTTTGAAGAACGCTGGAATATGGGGGATGCACTTTCCGATACGGCTATCTATGAGCGTATTGAAGTGGTGCGCGGTGCCACCGGTCTGATGACCGGCGCAGGCAATCCTTCCGCTTCAGTCAATATGGTGCGTAAGCATGCCAACAGCCGCGAATTTGTCGGTAATGTTTCCGCCAGCTACGGTAGCTGGGATAAACAGCGTTATGTTGCCGATCTCTCCGCACCGCTGAGCGAATCAGGTGATGTGCGTGGCCGTGTGGTTGCCGGTTATCAGGATAATGATAGCTGGATCGACCGTTATAACAGTAAGAAAAAATTCCTGTATGGCGTGATTGATGCCGACCTGACGGATTCCACGACCCTGTCGCTGGGCTATGACTATCAGGAAACTAACGTTAATAATCCGACCTGGGGTGGCATGCCTCGCTGGTATTCCGACGGCAGCAAAACCCATTATGATCGTGGCTTTAGTACCGCGCCTGACTGGGCTTTCAGCGATAAAACCTCGAAAAAAGTGTTTGCCAGCCTGAAGCAAAGCTTTGATAACGGCTGGGATTTGACGGTGAACGGCGCGCATACTGAAGTCGATTTCGACAGTAAAATGCTCTATATCGACGGTTATTTCGATAAAAATACCGGTATCGGCGTTAGCCCCTATGCTAATTATCCGGTGGTGGGCGGAACCGGCTGGAACTCCGGTAAGCGCAAAGTTAATGCGGTTGATGCCTTTGTCTCTGGCCCTTATGAACTACTGGGTCGCCAGCATCAACTGATGGCGGGTGTAAGCTATAGCCAGCAGAAAAACCGCTACGTCAACTCATGGGCAAATATCAGTGCCGAAGAGGCGGGTAATTTTAATAACTGGGGCAGTCACTATCCTGAAACCGCATGGGGTGAGCAGAACGTTGCGCAGGACGATACGGTTCATCAGAAATCCGCTTATATTGCGACCCGCGTTTCGCTGGCTGACCCGCTGCATCTGATTGTCGGCGCGCGTTACACCAGGTGGAGCACCAGCACCATGACGGTGGATATGGAGAAAAATAATATCTCTCCCTATGCCGGCCTGATTTATGACATTGATGATACCTGGTCCGCTTACGCCAGCTATACCTCGATCTTTAATCCACAATCGTATCGTGATATCAACGGTAACTACCTCTCTCCGGTCACCGGCAAAAACTATGAGACCGGTGTGAAAGCTGACTGGCTGGACAGCCGTCTGACTACCTCGTTAGCGGTGTTTCGTATTGAGCAGGATAACGTGGCGCAGAGCACCGGCGCTATCATTCCTGGCACGACAGATACGGCTTACTACGGTGCGCAGGGTACCGTCAGTAAAGGGATTGAATTCGAGGTCAACGGCGCGGTGACGGATAATCTGCAAATGACGTTCGGTGCGACTCGCTATATTGCGGAAGATAATCAGGGAGAAGCGGTAAATCCGACTCTGCCACGCACCACGCTGAAACTGTTTACCAGCTATCGTTTGCCGATGTTGCAGGATCTTACCGTCGGCGGCGGTGTAAACTGGCAGACCCATGTCTGGGATCACGTTGAAGGGCCGGACGGCAATGGCACCCTGTATGCTGAGCAGGGCAGTTATGCGCTGGTTAATTTGTTCAGCCGTTATCAGGTAACGAAACAGCTTTCAGTGCAGGCAAACCTGAACAACCTGTTCGACAAATCCTACGATACTTCGGTCAGCCGTTCAGTGATTTACGGTGCGCCACGGAACCTGTCCGTTACCGCTAACTACAGCTTCTGATGCTGCACGGGATGCCTTAGGGATAGGGCATCCCGTGCTGGTTATCCATATCCGATAAACTGGCTGTAGGCCAGACACTCCTGACACCATTTTTTGTAGGGGCGACGTTCTCGCCGCCCGTGCCGAGGATTTGCATCCTGTATGCCATCAGGAGCGGAGCCGAAAACGACTTCCCTACAATATTTCAGAGATCTCTGTAATCAGGCGATACCGCCGCGCAATGTCGCCACTGCACGGGCAAAAAAATCTTTGCCACCAAAGTTGCCCGATTTTAGCGCCAGCGCGATCGGAGCTTCACCTTGCGAAATCATTGCCGGCACGCCGGTATCAATCTCTTCGCCAATGGTTAATGCGCTCAGATTCAGCGCGCTGACCACGGCACCGGAAGTTTCTCCGCCACCGACCACCAGGCGACGCACGCCGGCATCGATCAATTGCCGCGCGGTGGTGCCAAACAGTGAATCCAGCGCCGCAGCGACTTTCTCGCGACCATACTGCTGCTGAATGGCTTTGACCGTTTGCGGATCGCCCGATGAGTAAATCAGTGGTGCTTCGCCCTGATGCGCCTGAATAAATGCCACCAAATGATCCGGCACGGTTTTCCCGCTTAGTACATCTGCCACCTCAATCATCATGACCGGATGTTTTTTCTGATGCTCGGCAATTTGCTCGCGAGTGGCACCTGAACAACTGCCGACCAGAATTGCCTCCGGGCCGTCAATTGGCGGCACGCTGGCACGTTGACCTTTCGCCTGGCCACGGGCAATAAAGTTATGCGGTAGCGCCAGCGCAATGCCTGAACCACCGGTAACCAGCGGTGCGCCCTCGCACGCACGACCTATCACTGTAAGATCCTGTTCACTGATGGCATCAACAATCAGCAGTGTGGTGTCGCTGTTCTGTTGGCGAGCGGCGGCAAAAGCATCCCGCAGCGCCTGACGACCTTGCACCACGGTTTGCCAGCCGATATGCGCCACCGGGTTACGCGACTGGCGTTGTAGCATCCGACGTAAATTGGCATCGGTCATTGGCGTCAACGGATGATGCTCCATACCCGATTCACTGAGCAGCCGGTCATGGACGAACAGATGCCCCTGATAAACCGTGCGGCCCATGGCCGGAAACGCCGGGCAGACCACCACCTGCTGCGCGCCGAGATGCGCAGCAAGCGCATCGGTTACCGGGCCAATATTGCCTGCATCGGTGGAGTCGAAAGTGGAGCAGTATTTAAACACAATTTGCTGACATCCCTGCGCCTGTAGCCAGCGGCAAGCGGCCAGTGACTGCGCTACCGCCTCGTCAGCCGGAATTGAGCGGCTTTTCAGCGCAATCACTCCGGCTTCAACCTGCCCGGCGGCAGGAGCATCGGGAACGCCGAGATACTGAGTGGTTTTCAGACCGCCTTCACCGGTCAGCCCTTTTGACAAGGTGATGGCAATGTCGCTGGCTCCGGTAAAATCATCTGCAATAACGCCGATTAGCATGACTTACTCCTCAGCGCCGCGGGTGACGCTGGCCTTCATCTGGTTAACCGCAGCATGCGGCGCGGTCAGTACCGGTATATTCACCTGTTGCCGAACGCTGTCGGCGGCACGCGACGTTGAAAAATGCGCCAGCATAATCACATCACAATGCGCCAGCTCGTGGGCGCGGGCGGCTACCAGTCGGTTATGGCTTTCGACATCGCCTTTTTTCAGCAGATCGATGGCGTCTGCAACCAGCAGAGTCGTCAGCGTGGCTGCGGTCTGATGACGGGCAACGTACTCGTTAAATTCATCGGTCATGGTTTCCACTGCCGGGCCAAATGTCGCCAGCATGCCGATATTTTTCCCCTGGGCCAGCGCCTCATGAAACATCGCTTCATTCGGTTTCAGCACCGGGATCGCCAGCTCTTTAGCCAGCCGATCGATAGCCGGGCCAAAGGCCGAGCAGGTCACCAGAATGCCCTGCGCCTGCATATCACTGGCGTAATGTCCGAGACGGACAAAACGATCGATCAGCGCGGAGGAAAGATCCGCCTCGCGCGCTCTGTCGATCGACAGTCCATCATCAAGCAGATTGATGGTTTCAGCTTCTGGCCAGACTTGCTGGAATGCAGCGTCTATCGGTGCCATGGCAACCGGGGTGGCATGCAGTAAAACAATACGAGATGTCATATCAGACTCCATAAAGATTCTTCTTCACTGGCTATGGCTCAGCGGATAACTGGCGCGCTGAATCATGCAACAGAACGACCTGGCTTAATGTAAGGGCTTACAAATGTGTCTGTAAAGTGATGTACATCACATAAAAATGCGTCAGTGTTGTTAGGGTGATATTGAAATGTTAGTGATGATTGCTCAGAATTGAAAGCGCTTACAAATTTAAACGCATTATCCGTCATGTTAAGTCATGCCGTTAACCTCTTTTCATGGACTGTGAGAACGCATTATGACATCACCTGCCAACTCCTCTTCAGTGCCGCAGGCGGACACCCGCGAAACTGTTGTGACGACTAATCCGGCGGTACGCAAGTTGCCGCGTGCTTTTCGCGATCTGCTGGCGCTGGATGATTTTGAACGTCATGCCCGCCGTCGGTTGCCGAATATGATCTATCAGTATGTTGCCGGTGGCGTGGAAACCGGGCGCGGCATTGCCGGTAACTTTGAAGCCTACCAGCGCTACACCTTTATTCCGCGCATGTTCAGGGATGTCTCGGGGCGCGATCAGCACACCACGCTGTTCGGGCAGCGCTGGCAGCATCCTTTCGGCGTCGCGCCGCTGGGTGGCGCTTCTTTTGTCGCTTATCAGGCGGATATTGCCCTGGCTAAAGCCGCCCGCGCGATGAATGTGCCGATGATCCTCAGTGCTTCTTCGCTGATACGGCTGGAAGATGTCTACGCGGCCAATCCTGATGCGTGGTTCCAGGCTTATCTGGCTGGGGATCAGCCACGAATTGATCGGCTGGTGGATCGGGTGGCGGCAGCGGGTTTCAACACGCTGGTGGTGACTGGCGATACGCCGATGCTCGGCAACCGCGAGCACAACACCCGTAGTGGCTTCAGTATGCCGATAAAAATCACCCCGAAAGTGATGTTTGAAAGCGCCATAAGTCCGCGCTGGCTGCTGGGTACCGTTGCGCAGACTTTCCTGCGCCACGGCGCGCCGCACTTTGAAAACACCGATGCCGAACGCGGGCCGCCGATGATGTCGAGTAAAGTGCGTAACACTCATGCACGCGACAAGCTGAACTGGAAAAACGTCGAAGCCATTCGCCGTAAATGGCAAGGCAATCTGGTGATTAAAGGACTAATGTCGCCGGAAGATGCGTTTATTGCCCGCGATCTTGGCGCGGACGCGGTGATTTTATCCAATCATGGTGGCCGTCAGCTCGACTACACCGTGCCGCCGCTGGAAACGCTGGCGGAAATCGCGGCGCAAAAAGGCAGTATGAAGGTGATTATCGACAGCGGCATTCGTCGCGGCACTGACGTGATGAAGGCGATGGCGCTGGGCGCAGACTTTGTCTTCCTCGGTCGGCCATTCCTCTACGGTGCGGTGATTGGCGGCCAGGCGGGCGTCGAGCACGCGATGCATATTCTGCGTGATGAAATTGACCGCGACCTGGCGCTGATTGGCGTGCGTACGCCGTCAGAACTGGACGCCAGCTACTTGCGCAAAATGCGCTGAAAACAAAAAAGGAGCAGGGTATGACGGCATCCAACACTATCCGCGTATTTAGCGCACTGGCGATCCGTGCACCGTTCGATCGGCTGGAAGCCAGCTGGCAGCAGCAGTACCAGGACAGCAAGCTGGAGATTGAATGGAGCCCGACCACGGTCATTGAGAAAAAGATCGCCGCTGGCGATACCGCCGATGCGGTGATTCTGACGGTGTCGGCAATGGACAAGCTGATTGAGCAGGGGATTGTTATCGCCAGCAGCCGGGTGGAACTGGTGGATTCGCCGATTGGACTGGCAATGTTGCCCGACGCCAGTGCTCCGGATATCAGCAGTACGCAGGCGCTGAAGCAGGCGCTGTTGCAGGCCCGATCGGTGGCCTATTCGCTGGGCGGAGCCAGCGGCGTCTATTTCCAGGCGCTGCTGAAACAGCTGGGTATTGAACAGCAAATTAATGCGCGTGCCACCACCATTGCGGAGGGGTTTACCGCCAGCCAGCTATTGTCCGGCCACGCGGACATTGCCATCCAGCAGATCAGCGAATTATTAACCGTACCCGGTGTGAAGGTGATTGGCCCGTTACCGGAGGAAGTGCAGCAAGTGACCTCCATTTCAGCCGGGGTTTTCGCGGCTGCAACCCATCCTGAGGGCGCTGCCGCTCTGCTGGACTTTCTGCGCAGCGCACCGGCCCGGGCCGCTTTTGAATCTTTCGGGCAGACCTGTCGCGATTAACCGCTGGCCTTCCGTTGTCAGCAGCGGAAGGCGTTATTACTGTGCGGATTAACGAACCCGACGCGGTGCCGAACCGGTGCTGCCACGCACAATTAATTCGGGCTTAATGATGGTTTGCCGTGGCGCTGGCTGGTCATTTAATGTTGCCAGCAAATAGTTTGCCGCGTGTTCGCCAATCCTATCCAGCTCAACACGCATGGTGGTCAGCGGATGTTCCAGGTGCTCGGCATACTCATAGTCATTAAAGCCGGTGATTGAGATATCATTCGGTACGCGCAAATAGCGTTCGCCTGCCGCCCGCAGTGCGCCAAACGCCAGCAAATCGTTACCGCAGATCACCGCCGTCGGCGGGTTTTCGCCATCCAGCAGACGGAACATCGCCTCGCGGGCGTCATTCATGGTGAAGGCACTGTCAATCAGATTAGCGGCTGCCAGTTGCAGCCCGGCAGCCGCCAGCGCCTGCCGCGTACCGGTAATACGATCGGAAACGCGGTCGTTGGACGGCGGTGTGCCGACGATTAACGCAAAATTCTGATGCCCAAGCGCCAGCAGATGCCGGGTCAGCTCGCCTGCGGCCTGTTCATTATCGTACCCCACGCTTGGGTGGCGATCGTCGACGGAGAAGGTCTGAATGCACGGAATATTCTGCTGAGTAATTCGTTCCCACAGGCGCGGGTGATGTGAATTACCGACCAGCATCAGCGCATCAATGCCGTACTCCACCAGCTTGTTCACTTCTTTTAACTCAGTATCCGGATCGAAGTCCGAATTGGCCAGTAACAGGGTGTAGCCCGACTGGTGAATCTTCTGTTGAAAGGTGGCCAATGGACGGGAAAAGGTTTCAGTCGCCAGTGTCGGTACCACCGCGCCAATGGTCATACTTCTGCGTGATGCCAGCGTCCTGGCGGCACGATTAATCACATATCCCAGCTCCTCGCAGGCCCGTTCTACCGCCTCCCGCCTGGATTGCTTCACTGAACTGCTGCCGTTAAGCACCCGTGAAACGGTGGCTGTCGATACCCCGGATCGTCTGGCGACATCTTCCAGTGAGACTCTTGCAGGCTGTGCGGACTTATCGGACATATCGGGACTCCAGACGCAAATTAGTGATGTCGCCCACAAATTTTGCAGACAACCAAAGGTTCATTTTGAAAGCGCTTACTTTTAGCTTGACTGATTTTTGTAATCGCTTACTTTTAACATCATATTATCAGATAAAGGTCATTTTTTAACAAATGATAACAAGAAACAGACCATCAAACGGTCTCCCTTCTTATAAAAGCCAACATTAAAAGCACCGAGATAATAAAGGAATTCACCATGCGTAGATACCCACGAGTCCGCTGGCTGATGATCGCATTTTGCTTCTTCGCCATCGCCATTAATTATATAGATCGTATCAATCTGGCCATCGCGGCTCCGCATATTAAAGAAGATCTTGGACTGGATGACACCAGTATGGGATTGATTCTTGGTGCATTTTTCTGGACCTACGCTTTACTACAAATTCCTGCGGGTCGCCTGATTGACCGTCTCGGTGCCCGTGCCGGACTGGCGATTGCGGTGGGCTGGTGGTCACTGTTCACGGTGGTTACCGCTTTCGGCCGTGGCTTTACCTCCATCTTCGCTTCGCGCCTGATGCTGGGGATTGGCGAGTCCGGTGGCTATCCGGGCTGCGCCAAAGTGGTCTACTCATGGTTTGCCAAAAAAGAGCGCGCAACCGCCAGCGGTATTTTTGATGCCGGCCCGCGCGCCGGTAGCGCCATCGCGTTACCGCTGGTTGCCTGGCTGATCAGCACCTGGGACTGGGAAACCTCGTTTATCGTCACTGGCGCGCTGGGGCTGATTTGGGTGGCGGTCTGGCTGCTGTTCTACCGTGAACCGGAAGACATGAAAGGGCTGGATGAACAGCAGCGCCAGAATCTGCTGGAAGATCGTAGCGTGCATACGGTTGATAACAATGAAAAAGTGAAAATTGCCGGGCTGTTCCGCTACCGAACCGTGTGGGGCATGATGATTGGCTTCTTCTGCATGAACTTTGCCACCTACTTCTTTGTGACCTGGTTTCCGACCTATCTCACCATCGCGCACGGCTTCTCGCTGAAAGAACTGGGCACGCTGGGTGCGATTCCGGCGCTGATGGGCATTCCCGGCAGTCTGCTGGGTGGCATCACCTCTGACTGGATGTACCGCAAAGGCTATTCCCTGACCACCGCGCGCAAAACCTGCCTGATTGCCGGGATGTTGCTGTCATCGGTGATTGCTTTTGCCGCCTTTACCGACAGTGTGGCGGTCATTCTGACGCTGTTCTCGCTGACCTATGCCGGACTGGCCTTTACCGCCGCCAATATCTGGACGTTGCCTGCCGATGTCGCGCCTGGCTCTGGCTATGTGGCGACGCTGGGTGGGATTCAGAACTTCGCCGGTAATCTCGCCGGTATCGTCACCGCCTCCTTTACCGGCCTGATGCTGACGCTAAGCCACGGCTCCTTTGTGGTGCCGTTGCTGGTGGCCGGGGGCATCTGCCTGTTCGGCGCGCTCAACTTTATGTTCATCATGGGTAAAGTCGAGCCGCTGAAAATTGATAAACCGGATGCGGCCAGCAAAATCGCCACCGCTTCCCATTAGTTTTTCCTTTAGACGTCGAAGAGGCAGAGATGAAAACTGAACATCAGCTACGTGAAGAGATTTGCTGGGCCGGAGCCAGCCTGTTTGAGCGCGGCTATACCGTTGGTAGCGCCGGTAATATCAGCGCGCGGCTGGAAGATGGCTGGCTGATCACCCCGACCGACGCCTGTCTTGGCCGCCTCGACCCGACGCGCATCGCTAAAGTGGCCAGCAACGGTGAATGGATCTCCGGCGATAAGCCGTCGAAAACGCTGTTATTGCACCGTCAGGTTTACGATCGCAATGCGAATGTGCAGGGCGTGGTGCATACCCACTCCACCCATCTGGTGGGGCTGACACTGCAGGGCGTCTGGCAGCAGGCCAGCATCCTGCCGCCGATTACGCCTTATCAGGTGATGAAAGTCGGCCGTATTCCGTTGATTAACTACTGCCGTCCGGGCGCTGCACAAGTGGCAGAGCAGGTGGCGCAGCTGGCTTGCGAAGTCAGAGGGGTGATGCTGGAACGGTTGGGTCCGGTTATCTGGGGCCGTTCGGTTTCAAGCGCATGTTTTGCCCTGGAAGAGCTGGAAGAAACCGCCAGGCTGTGGATGCAGGCGCAGGAGAAACCTCAGCCGCTTAGCGATGCCGATGTCGCTGAGCTGTGCGAGGTGTTTTCCACCCACTGGTAATCCTGTTTCCCCCTTCAGACTGGTAAGGAGTTAACGATGAAAAAACGGCTTTATGCGGGTGCTTTACTGTCGATGATGACGCTGGCCACTGCGGCTCAGGCGCAGAGTCTGGTGTATGTTTCGAACGCCGAAAGCGGCACGGTTACTGGCTATCAGCTGGATAAAGCGAATAAAACGCTGGTGCCGACCGGCGCCTTTCCGGCCGGAGACAAGGCGATGTCTTCAGTGGTGTCGCCGGATAATAAAATGCTGTACGTCTCGGTGCGCAGCAAACCTTATCACGTGGTGGCTTATCATATTCAGCCGGATGGCAAGCTGGAGAAAGCCGGACAGTCACCCCTGCCGGAAAGCATGGCTTATCTGTCGCTCGATCGGCAGGGAAAATTTCTGCTGAGCGCTTCCTACGGCGGCGATCTGTTCAGTATTAACCGTATCGACAGCCAGGGTCGGGTAGAGGAAAAACCGGTGCAGGTGGTGCATACCGGTAAGCGCGCCCATGCCATTCAGGTTGATCCGACCAATCATTATCTGTACGTCACACTGCTCGGGACGGATCAGCTGCTGCAATATCATTTTGACGCGGCAACCGGCAAAGTGACGCCGAACGACCCGCCGTTTATCAATATTCAGCACGAAGCCGCCACCGGCCCCCGACACTTTGTGATTGCCCCGCAGCCCGATGGGCAGGGCAAACGCAATATGTATATCCTCACCGAAATGGCCGGCAACATTACTCGTCTGACGCTGAATAAAGACGGCACTGCCAGCGAGGCAGAAGCGGTCAGCTCGATCTCACCGGATGAAGATATGCAGCGTGGCGAAGCGCGACCGCTGACCGGTGACGACATGCTGCCGTCATCGCCTAAGCCGCGCATCTGGCAGGCAGATATCCATATCACGCCGAATGGGCGCTTCCTTTACTCAACCGAACGTACCAGCAGCACGCTGACCTCGTTTTCTGTCGATGCCAACGATGGCCATCTGACCCGACTTGCCAGTATCAAAACCGAGCAGCAGCCGCGTGGTTTTGCCATTGATAACACTGGCCGCTTCCTGATTGAGTCCGGGCAGAAATCCGATCAGCTTTCTCTTTACACCATTAACGATTCCACTGGCGCACTGACGCTGGTTGGCCGCTATCCCACCGGCAAAGGGGCAAACTGGATCTCGCTGGCTGAACAGTAACGCCAGACGACAGGCCGCCGCCCCGGATTAAGTCAACAACTATTGGAGCCACTATGAAACCTAAGTCATACCCGCTGTTACCCGCGCTGATCGCCGCAGGTCTGCTGGCGCTGAGCGCTGCCCCTGCCGCCTTTGCGGAAGAAGAAGTCGTTGCCACCGATCTCGAACCTCTGCATCACGTTATTATGGAAAATCAGTACGTTACCGTGATGCGCGTGATGATTCGTCCGGGTGAATCCACCCAGTTTCATGAGCAGCATCTGGATTACGTCAACACCCATGTGAACGGCAGCAAAGTGCAGATCTCCTACCCGGATAAACCGGTGAAGGACCATGAGATGAAAAGCGGCAATGTGAAATTTGGCGCGCATCAGGGCAAATCGGAAAAGGATAAAGTCACTAACGTCGACACCACGCTGAATCATCAGGTGTCGTTTGAGATTAAACAGAACGGCCCGCAAAACTTTGGTGGCGCAACGCGCCCGGACAGCCCGGCGTTTAAGCAGGTGCTGGATGAGAAAACTGTGCGCGGCTGGAAAGTCACGCTGCAACCGGGCGAAAACACCGCCGAGTATACCCAGCATGGCCCCGGTGTGCGGGTGTTCTTTACCGAAGGCCGCTTGTTGGTGGCTGAACCCGGCAAACCTAACCGGGTGAAAGAGATCTGGCTGCATCGCGGCGATGCGATGCTGATCGACCCCGGCAAAATACAGTTAAGCAATGGCGGAGAGACCCCGCTGATTTTTAACGATTACGAACTGCTGTAACCGTTTTTCCTTTTCGCCGTGGCATTCCGCTGCCGTTAACCGCAGCGGGATACACGGTGTTTTGCTTCGTGGAGCGTGAAACACGCCCTCTTTTTATCCTACAAAAACAATATCTTATTTTACATTTACAGGAGCATGTCAGGTGAGACAATTTTGTCTGCCTTTCGCCATCAGTCTGATCCTTTTCAGCGGGGTCAGCCATGCTGACGCCCGGACGGAAAATGCGCAGCTGATAGCGAAAGGGAAATATCTCGCGACCGCCGCCGACTGCGGTGCTTGCCACACGTCACCTCACCAGGGGGCAACTATGGCAGGAGGGTACGCGATCCCTTCGCCGATGGGCGGCATTTATGCCAGCAATATCACCCCTTCCACCACCGATGGCATCGGCAATTACAGCGAGGCGGAATTTGCGCGCGCGGTGCGCGAAGGCGTCAATAAACAGGGGCAGCATCTTTACCCGGCAATGCCTTATACCGCTTACGCCAAAATCAGCGATGACGATATCCACGCGCTGTATTTCTACTTTATGCACGGCGTGGCACCTGTCGACAGCCCGGTTCCGCCGACTCAGCTGGCTTTCCCGTTTAATATTCGCGCGTCAATGGCGGTGTGGAACCTGTTGTTTGCCGATAATCAGCGCTTTACGCCGACTGCGGGGGTGTCTGAACAGATCAATCGCGGTGACTATCTGGTTAACGCGCTGGCGCATTGCGACACCTGTCATACCCCACGCAATGCACTGATGGGACAGCAAAACGATCGGGCGCTGTCTGGCGGTAGTCTCGGCAGCTGGTATGCGCCGAATATTACCCCCGATCCTCAGTCCGGCATCGGCAACTGGACGCCAGCCGAACTGGCACAGTATCTGAAAACCGGGCATCTCAGCGGCAAAGCGCAGGCGGCAGGGCCGATGGCCGAAGCGATAGAGCACAGCCTGCAATACCTTTCCGACAGTGATATCGCGGCAATGGTGGCTTATCTGCGTCAGGTTCCCGCCGTCAGCAACGGTGACGTGCGCGCCCGCGAAAGTTACGGTGCCGTTTCCGGTAATGAACAGCAGCTACGTGGACAGACTGGCGACGTCGATGCGGGCTGGAAGGTATTCAGCGGCAGTTGTGCCAACTGCCATCAGCCGGACGGGCAGGGCAGCGAACGCTATCCGTCGCTGTTCCATAACACCGCCACCGGTGCCGATCGACCTGATAACCTGGTTTCCACCATTCTGTTTGGCGTACAGCGCACGGTGCATGGCGAAGCGATCGCGATGCCGGAGTTCGGTCCGAACGCCGATTTCGCCATGCGCCTTAGCGACCAGCAAATTGCCGACGTCAGTAACTATGTGCTGAAAAACTATGGCAATCCGCAGGTGACGGTCACCGCTGAACAGGTGAAAACCTTACGTGAGGGCGGCGAGACTCCGCTGCTGGTTCGCCTGACGCGCCCGGCTGTGATGGCGGGAGCTGGCCTTGCACTGGTGCTGATTGTTGCCGGTCTGGTGATGATAAAAAGAAGGAGGCAGCATGTCGCAGCCAAATAACCCCCCGCGCTCGCTAAGCCGCCGCCGTTTATTGCAGGGGATGGCGGCACTGTCGTTAACCGCCGCCTGCGCTTCACTATTTCCGGCACAGATGGCCGCCGCGCAACAGAGTGAGAAATCGGGTTTTTCCGTGGTGTCAGCTTTCCTTGTCAGCCGGGCAACCAGCCCGATTCTCAGTCAGCGCTACTATGCGGCCCTGAATCGCCACTATCCGGACTTCCCGGCACGGCTGGCGGCGCTTGCGGCTTATCTTGATGGTCAGAAGTTCGCCCACGTCGATGACTTTTTGCAGGCGGTTAATGAAGACGATCCGCTGCGCCATACCGCGACCTTAATCGTCGGTGCCTGGTATACCGGAGTCGTCGGTGAAGGGGCGGACATTGAACTGATTGCCTATGCCGACGCCATGATGTACCTGCCAACCAAAGGCATTCTTATCGTACCCAGTTACGGCATTGGCCCCGACAGTTGGGGAAATCAACCGGTCGAACGACTAACAGAGCAAGGACGGGAAGCATGAGCAAACAAGTCGATGCCGACGTAATTATTATTGGCTCCGGGGTAATGGGCGGGCTGGTCGCCACCCAGCTGGCAAAAGCCGGTAAATCGGTGATTATCCTTGAGGCGGGTCCGCGCATTAAACGCCAGGATATTGTCGAACGTTTTCGTAATTCGCCGTTCAAAATGTCGCTGACCAATATGAAATTGCAGGGGGTTGGCTCACCGTATCCCGACCTGCCGCATGTGCCCTCTACCTATGGTGATTATCTGCAACAGAGTGGCCCGGTAAAATACCCGACCAAATATCTGCGCGTGGTTGGCGGCACCACCTGGCATTTTGGTTCGGCGCTGTGGCGGATGATCCCCAATGATTTCCGTCTGAACACGCTGTATGGCCGTGGCCGCGACTGGCCATTTGGCTACGACGAGCTGGAAGCCTGGTATGGCGAAGCTGAACGCGAGCTGGGGGTTTCCGGCGTCGATGGTCAGGATGAGAGTGGTCAGGGCGGTGCCGCTTGCCCGCCGCGCTCAACGCCATTTCCGATGAAAGGGCTGGAGCCGAGCTATCTGTTTAAACGCCTGTCGGTATTGCTGGGCAAAGGCGGTTATAACCCGGTAATGGAACCGAATGGCCGCGCCACGCGCCCTTACGGTAAACGACCAGTCTGTGCCGGCAATAATAACTGCAACCCGGTCTGCCCCATTGCCGCCAAGTATGATGGCTCAATGCATATTGATGAGGCCGAACGACACGGTGCCCGGCTGCTGGATAACTCGGTGGTATACCGAATTGAAGCGGATGACAGCGGCAAAATCACCGGTGTCTGGTACAAAAAACCGGACGGTTCACAGCATCATCTGACGGCTAAACACTTTGTGCTGGCAGCCTACGGCATCGAATCACCGAAACTGCTGCTGATGTCGACTTCTGAACGCTATCCCAACGGCATCGCCAATGGTTCGGATCAGGTGGGGCGTAACCTGATGGGGCATACCGGCATCAGTATGAATGTGATGATGAATGAGGATGTCTGGCCGGGTCAGGGGCCGACTGAACTGCTGGTCTATCTGAACAACCGTGACGGCGCATTCCGCAAGGATTTTCCCAGCTATAAAATTAAAGTACGTAATACGGTTCCGACCGCCGATTATGCCGCGTCATTAATTCAGAAAGGGGTGCTGGGTTCGAAGCTGGATCAGGAGCTGCACCGCATGTCGGCGCGTTCGCTCAACTTTGCCATCGATTTTGAAACGCTGCCGCTTGCGGAAAACCGCATCGTGCCGAGCAAAATGAAGAAAGATGCCATCGGTATTCCGCTGCCGGAGATTTACTACAGTGTTACCGACTACTGGCATGCGGGGAAAGAGCAGGGGCTGAAGGACTTCGATAATTTTGCCCGGCTGCTGAATGCCGAAGTGTCGAAGATCGATACCGGCTATCAGGATCGTCAGCATATTATGGGCACCACGATAATGGGCGACGATCCGCGGCAATCGGTGGTGGATCGCAACTGCCAGAGTCACGATCATCCTAATCTGTTTATTGCCGGCACCAGCGTGATGCCTTCCGCATCCTGTATGAACCCGACGCTGACCGGTGCGGCACTGAGTCTGCGGCTGGCGGATTATATGCTGAGGACGGTAAAGGTGTAAGCGTAAGGGACGGCGGGGCATGCACGTGGGTGCTCCGCCGTCTTTGATCGGCACCTTACACTGGTTTAATGCCAGGCTGGGTTTCCTGTTGCGCATAATCAGACTCTGCCGACTGCTGCTGCTCACCGACGCGCTCAATCGGGCCCATCACAAACAGGAACAGCAGCGCGGCAACCACGCAGTGCGCGCCGACAAAAATCAGCCCGATGCTATAACTGCCGGTCAGTGCGACAATCACGCCAAACAGAATCGGTGTTGAGAAACCGGCAATATTGCCGAAGCCGTTAAAAAATGCGCCCGCCAGCCCGACGGCCTCTTTCGGTGCGGTATCGGCGATAATTGCCCAGGTTCCGGCACCGGCTGCCACCCCTTTACCATAAAAGGCAAAAGACATCACCGCAATAATCCAGAAATTGCTGTTAAGTCCGGCGGCAATAATCAGTGAAGCTGCCATCAGCATACCCACGATATAAGGCGTTTTACGCGCCCAGGAGAGGCTCCAGCCGCGCTGAATAAGCCGGTCAGAAATAAAACCGCCGGAAATCGAGCCGAGAAAACCAAATAACGCCGGTGCCACGGTGGCAAAACCGGCATCAAGAATATTCATGCCACGCGCCTGCACCAGATAAATCGGGAACCAGGTAATAAAGAAATAACTCAGGGCGATTACGCAGTACTGGCCAATATAGGCACACCATAACATGCGGTTGGTTAATAACTTTTTCACCAGCTGGCGTGAGACGCGGGGTTTCGTTTTTCGCTCCTGCAATGAATCGATTTCCACCAGCCCGCCACCGTCGACGATATGGCGCAGTTCCTGGGCGGAGACGCCAGGATGCTTGCGCGGCTCATGCATATACCCAAGCCAGAACAGCAGGGCGATCAGCCCGATCGCACCCAGCACAAAGAACGGCCATTCCCAGCCAAACCGGGAAACCAGCCAGCCGGACAGCGGTGAGAAAATGGCGACGGCAAAATATTGTGCCGAGCTGAACAGCGATGAGGCGCGGCCTCGTTCGGCGCTGGGAAACCACATAATGGTGACGCGGGCATTGGCCGGAAAGCCTGGTGCTTCGATCAGGCCGAGCGCAAAACGCAGGCCGAACATCAGTATCAGCGCGCTACTCAGTCCGCTGGCAAACTCACCAACAAACCCCATCGCCAGTGTGGCCAGCGACCACAGTCCCAGCGTGATGCCATACACTTTTTTGGTGCCAAAACGATCAAGGAACAACCCGCCGGGAATTTGCCCGAGAACATAGGCCCAGCTAAAGGCAGACAACACAAAACCCAGTTGAATGGCTGACAGGCCAAACTCCTCTTTCATCGCCGAGCCGGACATAGAAAGGATCGAGCGATCGGCATAGGCCACGGCGGAAAGCAGCAGGATCAGCATTAATATCCGGACCCTGACATGGCTGTTTTTACTGGCTAACTGATTGGTCAACATCGCGCGGACTCCTTACATAGCAGACAGAGCTGATGGTTTGGTCATCTTAAGGAATACCGCAGACGTTCCTTTGTTAACGAAATATAGTTAGCAGGTTAATGAATGGTCATTGTGCGAATGGTGAAATTAGCGGCGCGATTAACACGGATATCTGGGAATAGTCACAACAGGCTTTGCAGTGACGCACATAATGAATAACAGACGCGAACTATTTCTGTGGAGTGTGCGATGGGTCGTAGAAATATCCAGGAGTGAGTTTTTTTCCACTCAGAGGGAGCGACGGCGGCGGGTGCGGAGTCAATTCTCAACCCCGGAAAGCAAAAAACCCGCCAGAGGCGGGTTTCTTTAAATATGGTGCCCGAACCCGGAATCGAACCAGGGACACGGGGATTTTCAATCCCCTGCTCTACCGACTGAGCTATTCGGGCAACGGGGCGCATTAAACCGTAAAGGCCGTGTGGCGTCAACGGCTTTCTGCGAAAAATACGCTGACTGGCTGATTTTCATTCATTTGGGCTGAATATCAATCAAGTTAGTGCCCCATTTTTGCGGCACAGAGCAAAACGCAGCACATCTTCCGCCAGACGGTAAGCGGTGGCCACATCCTGCACGTTGCGTTTCACCAGCAGCTTACTCAGGCAGCCTTCGAGAATCAGTTCCATCTGCTCGGCAACCAGCGTGGGATTATCGGTCTCCAGCTCGCTCAGCAATTGATGGGTATATTGCCAGGAGGCGCGTTTTTGCTGTTCGGCAAGCTGATGAATCGGATGGTCAGTCTGCGGGTAAAAACTGCAGGCGGCGATAAACAGGCAACCAGGAAAGCGCCCATTGCTGACCGATTCTTCCAGCACTTTATAGCGTGCCAGCAGCTTATCTTCAGCATTGAGCGTTTCATCCAGCAGTAGCTGACGACGCCAGTTATCAATCTGCTGACCATGAAAGCGTAACGCGTCGTACAGCAGCGCATCGCGATCGGGCCAGAAGCGCTGCAACTGTTCCTGCGGGATATCCACGTTGCCAGCCAGCATCGCTAATGATGTGGTGGCGGCCAGTCCGTTCTGCTCAAGCACGTTTAGCGCATGCTCGAGTACTTGTTCACGTTGCAAGTGAAGCTCCTCTTGTATGCGTTCCTCATCCGGCGGCAGGCCGGGATTCACGGTGGCGGTTTCTGGAAACAAGTGTCGTTTACTGGATGACTTTCTGCAAATGCGCTTTAAAAGCGGCGGCATTCATAAAGCCGGTAATGCGCGATCCCGGGATCTCGTTACCGCTGGCATCCAAAAACAGGATGGTGGGCAGCCCCAGCACCTGTAATCGCTGTAACAGCGCACTGTCTGTGGCGCTGTTAGCCGTGACGTCAGCCTGCAATAACTGCACATCAGCCAGAGACGTTTGCACCTGGGCATCGCTGAAGGTGTATTTTTCAAACTCTTTACAAGCTACACACCAGTCAGCATAGAGATCAAGCATGCTGATTTTGTGCTGATTATTTTTCAGTGCCTGAGTGAGATCGTCACTGCTGGCGATACGAGCAAAATCAAGATGTGCCGCAGTGGTAGCGGTGGCAGGCGGAGCGAATGCCCAGTCTTGCAACGGGCGCACGCTGATCAGCGCCGCCAGTAGCAGGATGACCTGTAACACTCGCAGCCAGCCTTTACCAGAGCCAAGGCTGGTAATAAACGCCCAGCTAAAGAAGGCGACACCCAGCAGGCTCCAGAGGCGCAGCCCCCACAGTTCGCCAATCACGCGTTCCAGCAAAAAGACCGGCAACGCGAGGATGACAAAGCCAAAGCCCTGTTTCACCGTCTGCATCCAGGGTCCACTTTTTGGCAGCAGCTTATTGCCAAACAGCGTGATGGCGATCAGCGGCAAACCCATACCCAGCGCATACAGATACAGTGTACCAGCGCCGGCCAGCATATTTCCGCTCTGGGCGATATACAGCAGAATAGCGCTGAGCGGGGCGGTGGTGCAGGGCGAACAAATCAATCCGGCCAGCGCCCCCATCAGGAATACGCCGAACAGCGAACCCCCTTGCTGGCGGTTACTCCACAGCGTCAGCCGGGTTTGCAGCGCAGAAGGCAGTTGCAGCGAGAACAGGCCAAACATCGACAGTGCCAGCAACACAAACAGTGCCGACAGGCCAATCAGCACATAAGGGTGTTGCAGCGCGGCCTGAAAGCGTAAGCCCGCGGCGGCGACCACCACGCCCATCAGGGTATAGGTCAGCGCCATTCCCTGCACATACACCAGCGCCAGCGCCAGCAGGCGTCCAAACGACAGGCGTTTACTGCCGCCAAGAATGATGCCGGAGATCAACGGATACATCGGTAATACGCAAGGGGTGAAAGCGACGCCGATGCCAATCAGTAACGCCCAGAGTGGGGAGAATGGCAAATTGGTTTCAGTGGTCGGTGCTGGCTGCTGGCTAATAGCCGTGTTCGCTGTATCAGCGGCAGCACGGGCAGCGACCTTGCTCAACGGAATATCGCGTGTTTCCGGCGGATAACAGAATCCCGCGCTGGCACACCCCTGATAAGTGACGCGCACCGTGGCATCGCCATCGGCCTGAAGTAGTGTCAGGGGCAAGTGCAAATCGTCAGGGTAGATCTCAGTTTTGCCATAAAATTCATCTTCATGCGGCTGACCTTGCGGCAGGCTAAATTGCGCCAGCCGCGCAGCGTGCGGTTCGATAGTGATCTGCTGACGATAAAGATAATAGCCGGGTTTTACCTGCCAGCTGAGGGTGAGCTGATGATCTTTCTGATTGAAATCGAAAGCAAAAGCCTGATCCACCGGCACAAATTGACTGGTGTTTTGTTGCCCGAACAGCGAGGCATTAGCCTGAATGCTGAACAGGCCGACCAGCAGAATAAGAACTAGCTTAAAGATGCGCTGAGCCATGACAGGTATTCACTCTCTCCATGTTGTACGGGCAGGACCAGAAGTTCCGGTGTCTGGTAAGGATGGGCGGTTTTGAGTAGATCGATTAGCTGCTGCTGGTGGGCGACGTCACTTTTCAGCAGCAGCTGAACTTCGGATGCCTGCTCAAGTTTTCCTTCCCAGTAGTACCAGGAGGTGGCACCAGGCAGCATAGTGACACAGGCCGCGAGTCTGGCTGCCAGCACCCGACCTGCCAGCTCTTCAGCACAATCTTCATCAGGGGCGGTGCACAGCACCACAATGGCGGTGGACTGGCTCATAGGGCACTCCTTCAGGGGAAAGCGCGAATTATATCACGCAGCGTTAGCGCAGGCTTTGACAGGATGTAAACAACAGTGGCGAAGCGTGCAGCCCGCCCCACAGAATCGGGAGAGGGCTGCGGCGGGCTTATAAAATCAGATGGCCAAAGATAAAGCCAGCCAGTACGGACAGCACAATGGCAATCACGCCGGGAATCAGGAAAGAGTGGTTAAAGACGAACTTACCGATACGCGTTGAGCCGGTATCATCCATTTCCACCGCGGCCAGCAGGGTCGGATAGGTCGGCAGCACAAACAGCGCCGATACCGCCGCAAATGACGCCACCGCCGTGACCGGAGAGACGCCAAGCATTAAGGCGGCAGGCATCAGTGCTTTGGCCGTGGCGGCCTGGGAATACAGCAGGGTCGAGGCAAAAAACAGCACCACTGCCAGCATCCACGGATAGCTTTGCAGCAGATCGCCAGCGACGGTCTGAATATCGTCGATATGGGCTTTAACAAAGGTATCGCCGAGCCAGGCAACGCCGAGCACACAGATACAGGCGCTCATCCCCGATTTAAAAGTGCTGGCAGACAGAATTTCGCTGGTATCCACTTTGCAACTGACGCAGATGAGCGTGGCAACCGTCAGCATAAACACCACGATAGCTTCATTGCGCGGCAGCAGCGGATTACTGATCAGGCCGACGGTATCGCTGATGGCAGTAGCATAAAAGACCACCGCGACGATACCCAGCAGGAACAGCAATACCGAGCGCTTCGCACCGGGTTTTTCTTCAAATACGTTAGCACCGCGCAGCGTCACTTCACCTTTTTCCAGCTTTGCCTGGTAAATCGCATCGTCTTTCAGCTCTTTACCGAGGAAATTGGTAATCAGCGCGGCAATAAATATCGCCACCATGGTTGAAGGGATGGCGACCGCCAGCAGGCCAAGATAGCTGATGCCTTTTGGCTCGAGAATACCGGCGAAAAATACCACCGCCGCAGAGATTGGTGAAGCGGTAATGGCAATCTGTGAGGCAACCACGGCAATCGACAGTGGGCGAGAAGGGCGCACGCCTTGCTCTTTTGCTACTTCGGCAATCACCGGCAGGGTAGAAAACGCGGTGTGACCGGTACCGGCCAGCAGCGTCATCAGGTAAGTCACCAGTGGTGCCAGAAAGGTGATATGGCGTGGGTGTTTACGCAGCAGACGCTCGGCGAGGCTGACCAGGTAATCCATCCCGCCCGCGACCTGCATCGCAGCGATGGCGGCAATCACCGCCATAATGATTTCAATCACGTCGAAGGGAATGGCTCCGGGCTTAATCTGGCAGCCCAGCGTCAATACCAGCACGCCGAATCCACCGGCGAACCCAATGCCAATCCCGCCCAGTCGCGCCCCTAAATAGATGGCTAACAGGACAATGATCAGCTCAACTGTGATCATACTGTACTCCTTGATGTTTTATTGAAAACTAACCGTTAATAATTTGTTTGCTGCAGACATGAAAAAGGCACGTCGTTCTGAGAACTGACGTGCCTTGAAAAAAATTTAACCGGTCTGGATTTTATTGTTCGTTTTCATCGGTATAGCGTTTTGCCTTATACGCCGGATGCATCAGGTTCTGGATTGAGAAGATGTCATCCAGTTCCGCTTCGGTCAACAGACCACGCTCCAGCACCACTTCACGCACGCTCTTACCGGTTTCGGCACAGATCTTACCGACGATATCACCGTTATGGTGACCAATGTACGGGTTCAGATAAGTGACGATCCCAATTGAGTTAAATACGTAAGCTTCACAAACTGCTTTGTTGGCGGTAATGCCGTTAACGCATTTTTCCAGCAGATTATAACAGGCATTGGTCAGAATATGGATCGATTCAAACAGCGCCTGACCGATAACCGGTTCCATTACGTTCAGCTGCAACTGACCGGCTTCTGACGCCATGGTGACGGTGGTGTCGTTGCCGATCACTTTAAAGCAGACCTGGTTGACCACTTCCGGCACCACCGGATTCACTTTGGCTGGCATGATGGAAGAACCGGCCTGCAACTCTGGCAGATTGATCTCATTCAGACCGGCGCGCGGGCCAGAGGAGAGCAGGCGCAGGTCGTTACAGATCTTGGACATTTTCACCGCCAGGCGTTTCAGCGAGGAGTGAACCATCACGTAAGCGCCGCAGTCGGAGGTCGCTTCGATCAAATCTTCTGCCGGTACACAAGGCAAATTACTGACTTCCGCCAGTTTCTGTACCGCCAGTTGCTGATAGCCTTCCGGCGTATTCAGGCGGGTACCGATAGCGGTGGCACCCAGATTCACTTCCAGCAGCAGTTCACCGGTACGCAGAATGCTTTTGATCTCTTCATTCAGCAGCACGCTAAAGGCGTGAAATTCCTGGCCTAAGGTCATCGGAACCGCATCCTGCAACTGGGTACGGCCCATTTTGATGACGGATTCGAACTCTACGGCCTTACGCTGGAAGCCTTCGCCCAGCTGACCAATGGCATCAAGCAGTTTCAGAATTGAGCTGTAAACCGCGATACGGAAACCGGTAGGGTAGGCATCGTTGGTCGACTGGCATTTATTGACGTGGTCGTTGGGATTAAGGAACTGATAATCACCTTTCTGATGGCCCATCAGCTCCAGACCGATATTGGCCAGCACTTCATTGGTATTCATGTTAACCGAGGTGCCGGCACCGCCCTGATAAACATCAACCGGGAACTGGTCCATGCATTTGCCGTTATTCAGAACTTCATCACAAGCCTGAATAATGGCATTGGCGACATTGCGAGGAATGGTCTGAAGTTCCTTATTCGCCATTGCTGCTGCTTTTTTCACCATTACCATGCCGCGAACAAACTCAGGAATGTCACTGATTTTGTTGTTACTGATATAGAAATTTTCAATCGCACGCAGAGTATGAACACCGTAGTAGGCATCAGCCGGAACTTCCCGCATACCTAACAGGTCTTCTTCGATACGAATGTTATTTACCATGGGAACCTTCTTGTTATTGCTACCGGTTAAGTCATCACAAATGATGTGATTATTTCGTCGTGGAATGCCAGCGCCGATATTTTATCCGTTATCGACCAGGCGAGCACGATCATATGCTGTTATGTCAGAAATGCCGCAACACAGATCACTTAACGACAATTTACTAACGAAACGGTGTTAACAATATGTGATCGTAGTCGCAAAATTAACCCCGTGGAGTAAATTCGGCATTTCAGGTTGAAAAAGTGCCTGACCGTTCCCATCTCTGTAACTACGATCATCATGATCGCCATTTTCTGCCGCCGCGACTTTTGCGAGGTGGCCTCTACAGATAGGAGAATGCGGTGCGCTGGTTACCGTTTTTAGTGTTTTTTCTGCTGGCCTGGATAGAAATTTCCATCTTTATTCAGGTGGCGCACGTGATGGGCGTGTTGCTGACGATGCTGCTGGTGATTTTCACCTCCTGCATCGGTGTGTCGCTGGTGAAAAACCAGGGCGTCAAAAACTTTATGCTGATGCAGCAGAAGCTGGCGGCGGGCGAAAGTCCGGCGGTGGAGATGGTGAAAAGCGTTTCACTGATCCTTGCGGGCTTCCTGCTGTTGTTGCCTGGCTTTTTTACCGACTTTATCGGTCTGCTGCTGTTGCTGCCGCCGGTTCAGAAGCATCTGACCTTAAAACTGATGCCGCATCTGAAGGTGTGGCGTGGCTCAACGGCCGGGCCGGATAGCGGTCAGACGTTCGACGGTGAGTACGAACGCAAAGATATCGATCGCATTGAGCACGACGATCATAAAGATCGCTAAAACCACGTTTATCACTAATGGGTGGAGCCAGCTCCACCCATTTTTTTATCGGCCTGAAGACGGAAACTTAAGGCGAATCATTGGCAAGTAAAAAAAATTAATTTTTTGCCCTTGAAAGCATCCCTCCCTGGCCCTATCTCTTCCGTCACGAGGCCGGCAGCCAATATGACCGGCTTTCATCCCAAAATTGATTGGACTTCTCAAAGGAGAGCTATCACATGAAAATTCGTCCATTGCACGATCGTGTAATTGTTAAGCGTAAAGAAGTTGAATCCAAATCTGCTGGCGGCATCGTTCTGACCGGCTCAGCTGCGGCGAAATCGACCCGTGGTGAAGTTCTGGCGGTGGGCAATGGCCGCATCCTGGAAAGCGGTGATGTTAAGCCGTTGGACGTGAAAGTGGGTGATGTCGTCATTTTCAGCGAAGGCTACGGCGCTAAAACTGAAAAAATCGACAATGAAGAAGTGCTGATCATCTCTGAAAGCGACATTCTGGCAATTGTTGAAGCGTAATTTACACGTACCTCACTGAACGTAACCAATTCAAGGGAATTTAAAATGGCAGCTAAAGACGTAAAATTCGGTAATGACGCACGCGTAAAAATGCTGCGTGGCGTTAACGTACTGGCAGATGCAGTAAAAGTTACCCTGGGCCCGAAAGGCCGTAACGTGGTTCTGGATAAATCTTTTGGTGCACCGACCATCACTAAAGATGGCGTTTCTGTCGCACGTGAAATCGAACTGGAAGACAAGTTCGAAAACATGGGTGCACAGATGGTGAAAGAAGTTGCCTCTAAAGCGAACGACGCTGCGGGCGACGGCACCACTACCGCTACCGTACTGGCACAGTCCATCGTTAACGAAGGCCTGAAAGCTGTTGCCGCCGGTATGAACCCAATGGACCTGAAGCGCGGCATCGACAAAGCGGTTATCGCTGCGGTTGCCGAGCTGAAAACGCTGTCTGTGCCTTGCTCTGACTCTAAAGCGATTGCTCAGGTTGGTACCATCTCCGCTAACTCTGATGAAACCGTCGGGACTCTGATCGCTCAGGCGATGGAAAAAGTGGGTAAAGAAGGTGTTATCACCGTTGAAGAAGGCACCGGCCTGCAGGACGAGCTGGACGTGGTTGAAGGTATGCAGTTTGACCGTGGCTACCTGTCCCCGTACTTCATCAACAAACCAGAAACTGGCGCAGTAGAACTGGAAACGCCATTCATTCTGCTGGCTGACAAAAAAATCTCCAACATCCGCGAAATGCTGCCAGTACTGGAAGCCGTTGCTAAAGCCGGCAAACCACTGCTGATCATCGCTGAAGATGTTGAAGGTGAAGCACTGGCTACCCTGGTGGTGAACACCATGCGCGGCATCGTAAAAGTGGCTGCGGTTAAAGCACCTGGTTTCGGCGATCGTCGTAAAGCGATGCTGCAGGATATCGCGACCCTGACCGGTGGTACCGTTATCTCTGAAGAGATCGGTATGGAGCTGGAGAAAGCGGCACTGGAAGATCTGGGCCAGGCAAAACGCGTGGTTATCAACAAAGACACCACCACCATCATCGATGGCGTGGGTGAAGAGACTGCTATCGCCGGTCGCGTGACTCAGATTCGTCAGCAGATCGAAGAAGCGACCTCTGATTACGATAAAGAAAAACTGCAGGAGCGTGTGGCTAAACTGGCAGGCGGCGTAGCCGTACTGAAAGTTGGCGCAGCAACTGAAGTTGAAATGAAAGAGAAGAAAGCCCGCGTTGAAGATGCCCTGCACGCGACCCGTGCTGCGGTTGAAGAAGGCGTGGTTGCGGGTGGTGGCGTAGCGCTGGTACGTGTTGCCTCTAAACTGACTGAGCTGCGAGGCCAGAACGAAGACCAGAATGTCGGTATCAAAGTTGCACTGCGTGCGATGGAAGCTCCACTGCGTCAGATCGTTTCTAACGCCGGTGAAGAGCCATCTGTTGTCGCTAACAACGTGAAAGCGGGCGAAGGTAACTACGGTTACAACGCGCAGACCGAAGAGTACGGCAACATGATCGACTTCGGTATCCTCGACCCAACTAAAGTGACCCGTTCTGCACTGCAGTACGCGGCCTCTGTTGCTGGCCTGATGATCACCACCGAATGTATGGTCACTGACCTGCCGAAAGGCGATGCGCCTGATATGGGTGCTGCTGGTGGTATGGGCGGCATGGGCGGTATGGGCGGAATGATGTAATCCCCCTCTCGTCATGAAGCGAAACCCTCTGTCAGTAATGGCAGGGGGTTTTTCTTTTGTGGGGGAAAATAGTATAAGTAGTGGCGCGGGTCTGATAATGAACAGATTAAGTGGCAAGGGATGTTTAAGAAAACCCACGGTTTTCTGGTACGCTTCTGCCTGACTCTGATGATAATAAATGGGGATTAAAATGCGGATTAACGTCTTGCTGGGACTCTCTGTCGCGGCGATGCTGCTGGCAGGCTGTAGCACCACGAAAGAACTGGATTCAGCCGGTCAACGCGTGACTTTTACCGATCAACAACCGGCGGCTAACTGTCAGCTGCTGGGTAATGTCACCGGCTCGCAAAGCAACTGGCTGAACGGTTCCGGCGGCGAGGGCAGCTCACTGCGTGGCGCGGCCAACGATCTGCGTAACCGTGCGGCTGAAATGGGCGGCAACGTGATTTACGGCGCGACCAGCCCGACGCAGAACATCTGGTCCAGCTTTGCACCGCTGGATAGCAAGATGAGCGGCCAGGTTTATAAATGCCCTTAAGAAATAATCATTTGTAGGGGCGGCGTTTTCGCCGCCCGTGCCAAGGGTTGGCACTCCTGGCGAATTTCATCAATTCGGGAGGGCATTACTCCTGGCGTAACTGCAAATCCAGCGGCGTTTTACTTGGCTCACCGCCAATTTCGCGCGCCAGCTTCGGCACCATATAACCCGATACCCTCGACAACAATTCCCGCACAATAGCGCGAGCTTCATCATCCGGCACAAAGAAGTGCGCCGCGCCCTGGACTTTATCCAGCACGTGCAGATAGTAGGGCAGCACACCGGCATCAAACAGCGCATTGCTCAGCGCCGCCAGCGTGGTGGCATTATCATTAATGCCGCGCAGCAGCACGCTCTGATTCAGCAGCGTAACCCCGGCACGTTTTAACATCTGCATACCGTGACGCAGCGCATCATCAATTTCCTGCGCGTGGTTAATATGGGTCACCAGCAACACTTGCAGACGCGATCGCGCCAGACGCTGGCACAGACCTTCGGTGATGCGTGCCGGAATCACAACTGGCAGGCGGCTGTGAATGCGCAGGCGTTTCAGGTGCGGAATTGCCTCAAGCTCGCCGATCAGCCAGTCCAGCTCATGATCTTTCGCCATCAACGGGTCGCCACCGGAAAAGATAATCTCATCCAGTTCCGGATGCTGACGAATATAGTCGATAGCGTTTTGCCAGTTGCGCTTGTTGCCCTGATTATCCTGATAAGGAAAATGGCGGCGGAAACAGTAGCGACAGTTGACCGCACAGCCACCTTTTACCAGCAGCAGCGCACGATTTTTGTATTTATGCAGTAAGCCAGGTACGACACTGCTTTGCTCATCGAGCGGGTCAGTGCTATAACCTGGTGCATCGACAAATTCCTGCTGAGCTGTCAGAACTTGCAGTAGCAGCGGATCTTGCGGATCGCCTTTTTTCATCCTCCAGACGAAGGCACGCGGCACGCGCAGAGCAAAAAGTCGGCGCGCGTCACGGCCTGCAACCAGTTCGGGATGCGAATCCAGAGCTAAAAGTTGCAGTAATTCATTTGGTTCAGTGATTACATCAGCAAGTTGCTGCAACCAATCTTCTCTGGAAGGGGTATTTAGGGTTACAATGTGTGCCATTTTTTTGGCTAAGTACCAGTATTAATATTAGAGGGCCTTTATGGCGACTTATTCTAGCAACGATTTCCGTCCCGGTCTCAAAATCATGTTCGAAGGCGAACCTTACGCTATCGAATCCAGCGAGTTCGTTAAACCAGGTAAAGGCCAGGCCTTCGCACGCGTCAAAATGCGCCGCCTGCTGACCGGAAGTCGCGTTGAGAAAACCTTCAAATCTACCGACTCCGCTGAAGGCGCAGACGTTGTGGATACTAACCTGAACTACCTGTACAACGACGGTGAATTCTACCACTTCATGCATCCGGAAACTTTCGAACAGCATCAGGTTGAAGAGAAAGCCGTTGGTGATGCAGCGAAATGGCTGCTGGATAATGCTGAATGTATCGTGACGCTGTGGAACGGCCGTCCGATTCAGGTATTACCACCAAACTTCGTTGAACTGGAAATCGTTGATACCGATCCAGGTCTGAAGGGTGACACCGCAGGTACCGGCGGCAAGCCAGCTAAACTGTCTACCGGCGCAACAGTTAAAGTGCCATTGTTCGTACAGATCGGCGAAGTGATCAAAGTTGACACTCGCTCTGGCGAATACGTGTCACGCGTAAAATAAGTGTGTCGAAGGCGTACTTCTGTACGCCTCTCAATTCAATGTGAGAACCGAATGATTAAGCTTGCTAAATTGGTCGCCATCGCGTTGTTGATGACGGGTGCACTAAGCGCCTGTAATACTTTCCATGGTTTTGGCGAAGATGTACGTCATCTTGGCGGGGCCATTTCTCGCGCTGCGAGCTGATTCTCTTTTCTTCTGAAAATATCTTCTTTTAACAGTGTGAAATAAGCAGAGTGTCGATTCACCGCCTATGCTTACAACGCTGTACAAAAAAACTTCTGTTAAAAGGAAATTGCTATGTTTAAGAAGAGTATTGCTACCATTTTTTCCGTACTGATCCTTTCTTCCCTGCTGTCTGCCTGTAATACCACGCGTGGTGTTGGTGAAGATGTTGAAGCAGGTGGTCAGGCGATTCAGAAGAGCACTCAGTAATCCGTATCCGGTACGGCTTTGTGCCGTACCGGCTCCTCAATCAGCCCTGATTGACCCAAATTAATTTCTCTACCGGGAAGTTGGCCTGACGCGCTTTTTCGACCAGCTGCTGCTTCACCGTCTCATCCAGTTTCGGCGTTCGCGATAGAATCCACAGATAATCACGATTAGGCCCGCAGACCAGGGCATGCTGATAGTTATCATCCAGTGCAATCACGTTATAGCCGCCGTAAAACGGGCCAAAGAATGACACTTTCAACGCTGCACGCTGGCTGTCACCGGTAAAGTAGGCTTTACCGATGCTTTCCTGCCATTTCTGTTTTTTGACATTAAAGCCACGATTGACCACTTTCAGGCCACCATCATCGCGTTTGCTGTAGGTCGCGGTGACGTGATCGAGTCCGCGCTCAAAAGGATGATCGAGACGCGCGATCTCATACCAGCTTCCGAGGTAGCGCTCGGCATTAAAGCCTTCAATCACCGTGACATTTTTCGGCGGAGTGGTGGAGCAGGCGACAGAAAGTAAGGCGCCGGCTACGGCTACCAGTGTTTTCCACAATTGCATAAGCTATTCCTTTACAGATGAATAGCTTGAGTATAGGCGATAATCGTCACGCGGCGGATCACTGCCCGATAAATTGCCTGTGTCGCTATCCGCGAGGTGAAATGAGTAATTTTGAAGTATTCGGTTATTTGGCTGGGAAATTGCTCAGAAGTTTGTCTGCTCACGGCGATACGGGTAGACTTCATCCCCCTGTTTGACTTCGGAGTACATATCATGAGCGATACGGCAAGCTGGCAGCCGAGCGCACCCATTGCCAATTTGTTGAAACGTGCAGCGATTTTGGCTGAAATTCGACGTTTCTTTGCCGATCGTGGCGTGCTGGAGGTAGAAACTCCGGCAATGAGTCAGGCAACAGTCACTGATATTCATCTGTTCCCGTTTAAGACGCGCTTTGTTGGTCCGGGGGCAGCTGCGGGGCTGGATCTCTATCTGATGACCAGCCCGGAATACCATATGAAACGCCTGCTGGCGGCCGGTAGCGGCCCGATTTATCAGCTGGGTCGAAGCTTTCGCAATGAAGAAGCCGGGCGTCATCATAACCCTGAGTTCACGATGCTGGAGTGGTATCGCCCGCATTACGATATGTATCGCCTGATGAACGAAGTGGATGATTTGCTGCAGCAGGTGCTGGAGTGTGACAGCGCAGAGACGCTCTCTTATCAGCAGGCGTTTATTCGTCATCTGGAAGTCGATCCGTTATCGGCTGATAAAACCCAACTGCGTGAAGTGGCGGATAAACTTGGCGTGGGCGACCTGGCGAATGCAGAAGAAGATCGCGATACCCTGCTGCAACTGCTGTTTATGCTGGGTGTTGAACCAAAGATTGGACAGGATAAGCCGGCTTTTGTTTATCACTTCCCGGCATCGCAGGCGGCGCTGGCTGAAATCAGTACTGAAGATCACCGTGTCGCCGAACGTTTTGAGGTCTATTACAAAGGCATTGAGCTGGCGAATGGTTTCCGTGAATTGACCGATGGCCGTGAACAGCGTCAGCGTTTTGAGCAGGATAATCGCCGTCGTGCGGCACGCGGCTTGCCACAACAACCGATTGATACCAACTTACTGGATGCACTGGCGCACGGTATGCCAGCCAGCTCTGGTGTGGCGTTGGGCGTCGATCGTCTGGTGATGCTGGCATTAAAAGCCGAGCGTTTAAGTGATGTGATCGCCTTCCCGGTTGATCGCTGCTAAACAAACGGGCGGCAAACACGCCGCCCGTTTCAGTGAGTTACAACCCACCCGATTTAAACGTTCTCGCCGCTGGTGCGCCATTGCTGGCGGGCGTTTTTTGCCCCAGTGTTTCCATGCGCACCTGGAATGGCGGGAACGGCATCTCAATACCGTGCTCACGGAAACCTTGCAGAATCAGCTGATGCAGTTCATTGCGCAGCGGCATTCGGTGACCCATCTCAGCGGCATAAATACGCAGCTCAAACAGCTGAATCCCCTGTTGTAAATCCACCAGGAAAGCTTCCGGCTGCGGCGTATCCAGCACCCAGCTACAGCGCTCTGACGCCTGCAACAGGATGGTGTTTATCTCTTCACTGTTCGCGGCGGCCGGTGCCGGAATGGTCAGTACCACACGGGTGACGGAGTCAGAGAGCGACCAGTTGACGAACTGTTCGGTAATAAACGCCTTGTTCGGCACAATAATCTCTTTACGGTCCCAGTCGGTAATGGTGGTGGCGCGCGTGTTGATGCGGGTAATGCTCCCGGTCAGATCACGAATGGTGACGGTATCGCCAATACGAATCGGCTTCTCAAACAGAATGATCAGGCCAGAGATAAAGTTGGCGAAGATCTCCTGCAAACCAAAACCCAGCCCGACACCCAGTGCGGCTACCAGCCATTGCAGTTTCGACCACTCAATACCAATCATCGAGAAGCCAACCAGACCACCAATCAACAGCAGCACATATTTGGTCAGGGTAGTAATCGCATAACCGGTGCCGGGGGTTAAGCTCAGATGCTGTAACAGCGCCAGCTCCAGTAGTGCAGGCATATTACGCACCAACTGGGTGGTAATAATCAGCACCAGGATGGCGATCAATACCGAACCAAGGGTAATCGGCTCAATGCTTTCCACGCCTTGTACTGTGGTACTGGCGTCCCACAATTTAATGTTTTCCAGGAAGCCGAAAGCGGAATGGATTTCCGACCACAACACAATTACCGAAACCAGCGCAATCAGCGTCAGGATTGAGCGCACCAGCCGCAGCGACTGGGCGCTGATGGCATCAAGATCGATCACCGGTTCATCCAGTTCGACGCTGTCGCTGTTTTGTTGGGCTTCTTCTTCACCGCGTGCGCGGTTCGCCAGCATATCGGCACGGCGTTGACGTGCGCGATCAAAGGCAATACGACGACGCTGAATCAGCATCCAGCGCCGGATAATATGGTAGATAATCAGCAGCAGGAACCAGATAGCGACTGACGTTTCCAGCCTTGCCAGCAGCGCTTGTGCCGTCGCCAGATAGCCAATGCAGGAAGCCAGTGCGGCAATCAGCGGAATACAGATCATCAGATTCCACAGGATCTTGTTGATAATATTTTCGCCGTTGCCCTCTTTATCGAGGTACAGCGGCAGCCCGGCGCGCTTCAGGCTGACGGTAACCAGACTCAGTGCACCGCAGATCAGCACGAAGCACAGGCGGCCAAGGGTGGCAGAAAACTGACGCTCTTCCAGATTATCGAAAGCGATCAACAGCATGATCAGCGGCACAATAAAGCCAATCGACAACGAGTAGTAACGCATGGCGCGTGCCACCCGTTGTTGTGGCCAGCGGAAATGCACCACAAACAGACCTTGTGGCCGGGCAAATGCAGCACTGATCATAAACGCCCACAGCACCGGTAGCGTCGCCGTTACGCCGTCGCCAATGGCAACGGCAATAGGGTAGGGCCAGGCATGCTGTAAACCGTAGCCCAGCGCCGCCCATAACACCGGTAGCGGTAAGGCCACCACAATCGACCAGAACACGGTACGCAGCGTCAGGCTGAACTGGTCCTGCGTCACTTTACCGACGCGGCTGGTGGCGCGTTCAAGGAACGCATGATAGTGACGGCGTGAACTGATGCTGATACCAACTAACAGCAGCGCCGCAATAATCGGCACCACGGTTTCGCGGCTGGTCAGCATCATCACAAACGCGCCGCCGAGCTGGCCTAAGGTATCCAGGGACAACAGACGATTCAGCGCGTGTGCGACATCGATCGGATATTTCAGGCCAACCGGACTGACATCCGCCGTCCAGAACAGATAACGGTGCGCGGCCTCATTAATTTCCGTTAACGCATCCTGAAGCTGGCTGTTAGCCACTTTCAGCTTGGTGACTTCGAGAATTAAGGTGTCACAACCTGAAATCAGCGAGCTGAGCAGTTCGCGCTGGGTGCGCAACTGGGCATCAAGAATACGTTTCTGTTCATTGGTCAGATCATCGCCATTTTCCTGCTTCTGCTGTTTAAGCTGTTGCTGGCGATTTAGCAGATCTTCGTAATACAGACGCTGTACCCGCAACTGCCCCATATCGCTGTCAAGTTGCTGAGATTTTGGCATTTCCGGCAGGCGAGCGACCTGGGCACGCAGCGCTTCGCCTAACAGGTTGGAGGCACCCAGCCACTGCGATTGCTCACGAATTGTGCTTAATGCCTGGCGTACCTGAATGGTCTGGTTGGTGGCCTGACGTTGCTGCGAGGCCACCAGGTCCATCCGTTGCGCCTGCTGATTCAGCGCCCCTGACAGCTCGCGGTTGACGCGGAACTGCTCGGTGATGCCCGGCGGCAGATCGCCGCTATTTTCTGCCAGTTGTTCGGTGCGTTCCAGCGCCAGTTCTGCTTCACGCTGACGCAGGCTGTTCAGCTGATTGCGCAGCGCCTGCAAATAGTTATCCAGCTGGGCGGCTTTTTTCTGATGTACTTCAGCGCGCATCCGCGCCAGTTCCTGACGATTATTGGCCGACAGTTGCGCCAGTTCCAGCTCGTCAACCCGCGCTTTCTGTGCGGCTGACTCTGCCTGACGCAGGTAAATTTGCGCCTGCGCCATGGGCGTAGTGGCACTGGGTTGCGCCTGTAACCGACGCTCAACTTCACTTAATGCACGCCGTGCTTCAGTCTGCTGCTGCGGCAGTTGCGACAGTGAATCACTGATTTCACGTGCGCGATCCTGCTCCTGCTGAGCCTGGCGACCCTCTTCCAGCAGCTGACTGCTGATTTGCAGGATCTCCTGATCCAGTTCGGTGCTGGTCAGGGTGCTGCGGACTGACTTAGTGCTGTCGGTCAGGCCGGCAATTTGCTGGCGCAGCTCGCGCGACAGTTTCGGAAAGTCGTCGATAACCTGTTGGTATTGTTCGGTCAGGTCAAGGGAGGCTTTACGTTCATTCAGCCAGTTAAGCGCGGTTTCCAGTGTCTGAACCAGTTCCGCCTGATTCGGCGTATTTTTGCCAGACTTGGCCTGCTCAAGCTCTTGCTTAAGCAGTCCGTTATCAGGAACACTGGCGGCGAATACGGGCCAGCTTAAACAACAGCCCAGCAATAGAGTAAGAATCAGGCGCACGTTAAGTTCTGCTATTGGTGATGTAACACGGTTTCTGCATCGGTTTTCTGCAATGCGATTGCCAGCGGCTGACCGAGGCGGGTTTTGGTTTCCGGCGTCAGGCTTTCTGCCAGCTTAACTCTGCCAGGCGCAAACAGGTTGATCACCGTTGAGCCAAGCTTAAAGCGACCCATCTCCTGGCCTTTCAGCAATACCACGGAACCGTCTTCATCGGCACCCGGCCAGGTCCAGCGCTTAATCACACCGGTACGCGGCGGCGTTACGGTACCTGACCAGGCTGTTTCGATGCTGCCGACAATGGTCGCGCCCACCAGAATCTGCGCCATTGGGCCGAATTCAGTATCGAAGTAACAGATGACGCGTTCATTACGCGCGAACAAGTTCGGCACGTTTTGCGCGGTCAGCGGATTAACGGAGAACAGATCGCCCGGCACATAGATCATTTCGCGCAGGATACCGTTACACGGCATATGTACGCGGTGATAGTCGCGCGGCGCAAGGTAGGTGGTGACAAACTCGCCGTCACGGAACTGGTCAGCCATTTGATAGTTACCGGCCAGCAGCGCTTCCAGCGTGTAGTGATGCCCTTTAGCCTGGAAAATATTGTCGCCATCGATATGACCCAGCTGGCTGATAGCGCCATCGGCAGGCAGTACCAACAGGTTCGGGTCTGTATCAATTGGGCGCACGTCGTCACGCAGTGGGCGGACAAAAAAGTCATTGAAGGTGCGATAGGTCGCAGTATCCGCTTTCTGAGCTTCGGACATATCGACCTTGTAGAACCAGACAAAGCTGTCGATAACTGCTTTGGTCAGCCAGCCTGCGCGTTTACTGGCGCCCCATCCGGCTAATTCAGTTAACCACTTCTTTGGCAGCAGATAATTCAGGCCGAGTTTAATACGATCCAACACGTTAGCCTCCTGGCTTAATACACGACGTTGAGAGAAAAAGGGGGCGAATTGTAGCAGCGCCCGTTTCTTTAGGCTATGTACCCGACATCACTGCCTGTTGGTGTACAGATTAGTCATCACTGGCGAAGTTTTTACGCGTCTTAACCTGTGACATGCTTTCCAGAATGCGATGATAGTTGTAGAAGCGCGATTCATTGATGGTGCCGTTGTCCACCGCTTCACGAATGGCGCAGCCTGGATCGGTATCGTGCTTACAGTCGCGGAATTTACAGTCGCCGAGAAACTCACGGAATTCGACAAATCCACGGGTGATTTGTTCCGGCTCAAGGTGCCAGAGACCAAATTCACGCACGCCGGGGGAGTCAATCACATCGCCGCCATGCGGGAAGTGATAAAGACGTGCGGCAGTGGTGGTGTGCTGGCCGAGGCCGGAAACATCAGATACGTCGTTAGTCAGAATCTCATCGCGACCCAGATCGAGGCCGAGCAGGGCATTAAGCAGGCTGGACTTACCCACGCCAGATTGCCCGGCAAAGATGCTGATACGGCCAGTCAGTGCTTCTTCCAGCTCTTTCAGCCCCTGCTTTTCATGGCTGGAAACCATCAGCACCCGATAACCAATTTGGCGATAGATATCCATCTGCTGATCCACAAAGGCACGGCCTTCGTCATCCAACAGATCGGTTTTATTCAGCACCAGCAACGGCTCGACATCCAGTGTTTCGCTGGCCACCAGGTAGCGGTCGATAATATTCAGTGACAGCTCGGGCAGAATCGCCGACACGATAACGATTTGATCGATATTGGCAGCGATGGGTTTGACGCCGTCATAGAAATCCGGGCGCGTCAGTACCGAGGTACGCTCATGTACCGCTTCAACGATACCTTTCACCGTTGCGCCGCCTTCCTGACCTGGACGCCAGACGACGCGGTCGCCGGTAACCAACGAGCGGATAGTGCGACGAATGTTGCAGCGATGCACCGTTCCATCAGCATCCTCGACGTCGGCGTGCATGCCAAAACGGCTGATCACTACGCCATCGCGCGCTTCACCAAACAGGCTGTCGTCGGGCTCAGGTTTGCCTTCACGTTGTTTCAGGCGGCGATCATGGTTGGCGCTGACGCGACGTTGTTGACCTTTGGACAGTTTATTTTTGCTCACTCTACCTCACAGGACTGACGGCTGTTCGCCCATATCGGGCAAAACGTCTATGATACACCCTTATTCGTTGTTATGACGACTTTGGCTACTGCGGGATTAAACATGAGCGGAAATGAAAATAACCTGATTTGGATCGACCTCGAAATGACCGGCCTCGATCCTGAGCGCGATCGCATTATTGAGATCGCGACGCTGGTGACGGATGCCAACCTGAATATTCTGGCGGAAGGCCCGGTCATCGCGGTACATCAGAGCGATGAACAGCTGGCGCTAATGGATGACTGGAATGTGCGCACCCACACCGGCAGTGGACTGGTCGAGCGAGTTAAAGCCAGCCAGTTTGACGATCACGCTGCGGAGCTGGCGACCATCGAGTTTCTGCAACAGTGGGCACCAGCCAACACGTCGCCGATTTGCGGCAACAGCGTGGGTCAGGACCGCCGTTTCCTGTTTAAGTATATGCCGCAGCTGGAAGCCTACTTCCACTATCGTTACCTCGATGTCAGCACGTTGAAAGAGCTGGCGCGCCGCTGGAAACCGGAAATCCTGCCGGGCTTTAAAAAGCAGGGCACTCACCAGGCGCTGGATGATATCCGCGAATCAGTGGCCGAACTGGCTTATTACCGCGAACATTTTATTCAGTCCTGAAAACGCTAATCATTTTTGCGGGCGGGCTTCTCGCCGCCCGTGCTAATAATTTGCACAGCCATGGTATAATAAAACATCATTATGGCGATTTAATCAGCATTCGCACCAAAAGCGAAAATATTTGCTTTCAGAGTCTTGCGGAGAAAAAGATTTCTCGTATAATGCGCACCCCGTACCGATGAAGAATTTAATTCGTTACGCAGAGCGGGAATAGCTCAGTTGGTAGAGCACGACCTTGCCAAGGTCGGGGTCGCGAGTTCGAGTCTCGTTTCCCGCTCCAAATTGATTTTGCAGTATTGCAGTACACCAGTTCCAAAGCGGGAATAGCTCAGTTGGTAGAGCACGACCTTGCCAAGGTCGGGGTCGCGAGTTCGAGTCTCGTTTCCCGCTCCAAAATTTGATTTCGCTGTTTACAGCACACCAGTTCTTATGCGGGAATAGCTCAGTTGGTAGAGCACGACCTTGCCAAGGTCGGGGTCGCGAGTTCGAGTCTCGTTTCCCGCTCCAAATTTTTAAATCCCCCTTTCTCAGATGAATTATCCACAGCGATAAGTCGACTGCGTTTTGTTTTGCCTCCGGATTGCCAAAATCTTTTAAACAGAGTTATCCACAGGTTTGCTATTTTCTCAGGCCGTGAATAGCCGCAGCTGATTTTTACATATAAAATATAAGTATGTGATTTAAAAAGATAAAAAATTGGTATGGTTTATTACGCCGATCGCGGTCAGTGCCTGTTACAGTTGAATGGCAACGCTTTTTTATTTTTATTCACAGCGTGTGGAAAAGTTGCGGTGATTAGTGCGGCAATAAATTGTACGCTTATGCATCACGCGGTAATCCCTTCTCGATCGCCCGCACCAGTCGTTTTTGCTGAGGGCGTTGAACCTCAATCACCTGTTCGGCGCGTTTACTCTGCTGTTGCGCCAGTGCCCAGTGAATATGCTCGTCCAGCATGGCATTTTCACCTTCCCGCGCGGTCAGTGCCGCCACAATTTCTGTATCCCAGGGCGCATTGCCCATCGCCACCGCAATATTACGTAACCAGCGCAGATGACCAATGCGGCGAATCGCCGAGCCTTCGGTAATCCGTAAAAATTTTGCTTCATCCCAGGCGAAAAGTTCGTTCAGCGGCGGGGCATGCAGCACCGCACGCGGACTAAAATCGTCTTCGTCGGTAAGCTGGCCGTAACGGTTCCATGGACAAATTAACTGGCAGTCGTCGCAACCGTAAATCCGGTTGCCAATCAGCGGCCGGAACTCCTCGGGAATAGCGCCTTCCAGCTCGATAGTGAGATAAGAAATACAGCGCCGCGCATCGACCACATAGGGTTCGACAATCGCGCCGGTCGGGCAAGTAGTAATACAAGCCACGCAGCGTCCACAGTTCTCTTCCTGCGGTTGATCCACCGGTAATGGAATATCAATTAACAGCTCGCCGAGGAAAAACCACGAACCTGCTTCGCGATTCAGAATCAAAGAGTGTTTACCGGTCCAGCCCAGTCCGGCTTTAACTGCCAGCGGGCGCTCCAGCAGTGGAGCCGAGTCGACAAACGGACGGTATTGCGTGTCGCTACAGCGCTCGCGGATCATATCGCCGAGCTTTTTCAGTCGATTGCGTAATACTTTGTGGTAATCACGTCCCAGTGCATAACGACTAACATATCCCAGACGGGGATTTTTCAGCGTGCTGGCAAACGCCGCTTTGGCAGGAAGATAGTTCATCCGCACGCTGATCACGCGCAGTGTGCCGGGCAACAGTTCATGCGGACGGGCGCGCATCATGCCATGACGCGCCATCCAGTCCATTTCGCCATGGTATTGTTTGTCCAGCCATGCCTGTAGCCGCGGCTCTTCCGGCGTTAAATCGGTATCGCAAATACCGACCTGCTGAAAACCGAGCGACAGTCCCCACTGTTTAATATCCTGGGCAAGCTGATGGAGATCGAGAGGGTGCGACATGACTGACCATAACCTAAGAGAAAACCCGGCTAGTTTACCACACTCTGTATGGCCTGCGGAGGCGATAAGCCAACTGGAAACTGCCGCCGCCGACAGCCTCGGTATTTCGCTGTTCGAACTGATGCAGCGTGCGGGTGGGGCGGCATTTGAACATCTCACCCGGCGCTGGCCGGATGCCCGCCACTGGCTGATTTTATGCGGCCACGGCAATAATGGCGGTGACGGTTATATTGTCGCGCGACTGGCGCAGGCGGTGGGGTTTGAGGTGACGCTGCTGGCGTGTGAAGGCAGTAAACCACTCGCGGAAGAGGCGCAGACCGCACGTGATAGCTGGCTGGCGGCAGGTGGTTTGATTCACGCTGCCGATGCCGCCTGGCCGGAAAAAGTGGACGTGATTATCGATGCTCTGCTGGGCACCGGATTAAACCGTCCGCCACACGCGCCATATGATGCGTTAATTACTAAGGCCAATCAGCATCATGCGCCAATTTTTGCCGTCGATATTCCTTCCGGTTTGCAGGCAGCTAACGGAACTGCCCCCGGAAATGTCATCGAAGCGGCAGAAACCCTGGCCTTTATCGCTTTGAAACCCGGTCTGCTGACCGGGAAAGCCCGCGACTATGTTGGCAAACTGAACTATCACGCGCTCGGGCTGGAGAATTGGCTGGCGGGCCAACAGGCTCCGATGATGCGCTATGACGCCAGTGATTTAGCCCGGTGGCTAACACCCCGCCGTGCAACCTCACATAAAGGCGATAACGGGCGTTTATTGGTTATTGGTGGCGATCATGGCACCGCCGGCGCCATACGCATGACCAGTGAGGCGGCGCTGCGCAGTGGTGCTGGCTTAGTGCGAGTACTTACTCACAAACAAAATATTGCTTCCCTGCTGACCGCCCGCCCGGAACTGATGGTGCAGGAACTGACCGCCGAAGCGCTGGATGACGGACTGGAATGGGCCGATGTGATTGTGATCGGCCCCGGCCTGGGTCAGGGGGACTGGGGTAAGAAGGCGCTGAAAAAGGTTGAAAACAGTCAGAAACCGATGCTTTGGGACGCAGATGCGCTTAACCTGCTGGCAATCAGCCCTGAGAAACGTCAGAATCGGATTATTACGCCGCATCCTGGCGAAGCAGCACGGTTGCTGAATATTAAAACCGCTGAAATTGAGAGTGACCGCTTACATGCAGCGCAGCGCCTGGTAAAACGCTATGGCGGAGTGGTGGTACTGAAAGGTGCTGGCACCATTATCGCCAGTCAGCAAGGCGAACTGGCGTTTGCGGATGTCGGCAATGCCGGTATGGCCTCTGGCGGCATGGGCGATGTGCTTTCTGGTATTATCGGCGCACTGTCAGGGCAAAAACTCTCATTGTATGATGCTGCCTGTGCCGGCTGTGTGGTACATGGCGCGACCGCCGATGCGATAGCTGCACGCTATGGCACTCGCGGGATGTTAGCAACCGATCTGTTTTCCGAGCTGTATCTGTTTGTCAATCCTGAGATCTCGAATACTAAAGCATGAATACCAGTGTAATCGCATTGCCCGATGAGGCAGCAACCCTTGAACTGGGTGCCAAAGTGGCCCGCGCTTGCGACAGCGCGGCGGTCATCCATCTTTATGGCGATTTAGGTGCTGGCAAAACCACCTTTAGTCGCGGATTTTTACAGGCGCTGGGTCATCAGGGTAATGTCAAAAGCCCGACTTATACCTTGGTCGAACCCTATACGCTGCCTGGTCGCACGGTTTATCATTTTGATCTCTATCGTCTGGCCGATCCTGAAGAGCTGGAATTTATGGGAATTCGTGACTATTTTGCTGACGATACGATTTGTCTGGTGGAGTGGCCGCAACAGGGCGAAGGCGTATTGCCGCCGCCTGACTTAGCGCTGCATCTGCACTATCAGGCACAGGCGCGTCGGGCTGAAATCACCGCACTTTCTACTGCAGGAGAACGTATGTTGCAGCAGTTCACCGCGAACAAGGATCGCCCATGATGTTTCGCGTTAAATTAGCGTTGATATTGGCATGTTGTCTGGTTTCATTTTCCTCGCTGGCAGCGAATCTGTCTGATATTAAAGTTTCCAATGGTGACAACAAAGCTACGGTCACCCTGAGCTTTAACGGTCAGCCGGTTTACGGTTTTTTCCCGCTGCACAGCCCGGAGCGGGTGGTGCTGGATATTCGCCAGAGTGGTGTGATCCAGGGGCTGCCGCTGACCTTTAGCGGTGATAATATCGTCAAACGTATTCGTTCCAGCCAGCCGAAAGACAGCCAGAGTATCCGGCTGGTCTTTGAATTGACTCAGGCCGGGCGCACCCGTGCGGTGACTCAGCGCAATGGCAACAATTATGATGTGGTGTTCACTATTACCGGCACGCAAACCGCTAACCGCAGCAGCGCGCGTCCGGCAGCCGTGAGCAGCGCCACGCGCAGCAATCCGGTAACCGCCACTGCGCCAGCGAAACCGGAGCGTAATCCGTTTGATGGCAATAAAGTGACGGCGGTGACCAGCGGCAATACGCGCGTGGCTCCGGGACGCAACAGCACCAGCGCCAATGATACCGTCGTAGTCGCCATCGATGCCGGACATGGCGGCCAGGATCCGGGTGCCATTGGTCGTGATGGTCTGAAAGAGAAAAATGTCACCATTGCCATCGCGCGCAAGCTTAAGGCGTTGCTGAATGACGACCCGATGTTCAAAGGCGTGCTGACCCGTGATGGCGACTATTTTATTTCGGTAATGGGCCGCTCTGACGTGGCGCGTAAGCAAAATGCCAATGTGCTGATCTCGATCCACGCCGACGCCGCGCCAAATCGCAGCGCATCAGGGGCGTCAGTTTGGGTGCTTTCTAACCGTCGCGCCAACAGTGAAATGGCTAACTGGCTGGAGCAGCACGAGAAACAGTCGGAACTGCTGGGCGGCGCAGGTGATTTGCTGGCCAACAGTCAGGCCGATCCCTATCTGAGCCAGGCCGTGCTGGATTTGCAGTTTGGTCACTCGCAGCGCGTCGGCTATGACGTTGCGATGAAAGTGATTGCCCAGTTGCAGCATGTGGGTTCGCTGCATAAGCGTCGCCCGGAACATGCCAGCCTTGGCGTGCTGCGTTCGCCGGATATTCCGTCACTGCTAGTGGAAACCGGCTTTATCAGTAACCCTGCGGAGGAGCGACTGCTTGGCAGTAGCGCGTACCAGGAGAAGATTGCCCAGTCGATTTATAAAGGACTGCGCAACTACTTCCTGACGCATCCGCTACAATCCGGCCCAAAGCAGGAAAACCGACCGCTGGAGTCCACAGCGGCGGTTAACACAGAGGCAAACAGTTCACCGACGGCGACGCTGTATACCGGTGCCACCAAACGCCATGTCGTGCAGCGTGGTGAAACGCTGTCGGGTATTGCGTCACGGTATGGTGTCAGCATGGCAACGTTGCGTTCGCTCAACAAGCTTAAAAAAGATGGCGTCTGGGTCGGGCAGCGCTTGAAAGTTCCGGCGAGCGCCACCACTACAGCAGCCGCCAGCAATAAACCGAAGAAGCATAAAGTGGTGCGCGGCGACTCTCTGACAGCCATTGCCGTTCATTATGGCGTCAGCTCGAAAGCCATTATGCAGGCGAACAATATGAAAAGTTCGAATGTGATGTTGGGGCAAACCCTAACCATCCCGGCATCCTGATCAGTCCAACGGAGCCGTTTTCGGCTCCCCTTCTGATGGCGTGCCGGAGGCAAACTTTCGGCACGGGCGGTGAAAACGCTGCCCCTACGGAAAAAGCGGCGTCTCAACATACAAGGATTAACCATGCCCATTCAGGTGTTACCACCCCAACTGGCTAACCAAATCGCGGCCGGTGAAGTGGTTGAACGACCCGCGTCGGTGGTCAAGGAACTGGTGGAGAACAGCCTGGATGCTGGCGCGACTCGCATCGATATAGATATCGAAAAGGGTGGCGCAAAACTGATTCGTATCCGTGACAATGGCTGTGGCATTAATAAAGACGAACTGGCCATGGCACTGGCGCGTCATGCCACCAGCAAAATCACCACCCTTGACGATCTGGAAGCGATTGTCAGTCTTGGCTTTCGCGGTGAAGCCCTCGCCAGTATCAGCTCGGTTTCCCGCCTGACGCTGACCTCGCGTACCGAAGCGCAAAACGAAGCCTGGCAAGCCTATGCGGAAGGGCGCGATATGACGGTGACGGTAAAACCTGCCGCGCACCCGGTGGGTACCACGCTGGAAGTGCTCGACCTGTTTTATAACACGCCGGCGCGGCGCAAATTTATGCGCACCGAAAAAACCGAATTCACCCATATTGATGAAGTGATACGCCGCATTGCGCTGGCGCGCTTTGATGTCGCCATTTCGTTGACCCACAACGGTAAAATGGTACGCCAGTACCGTGGTGTCAGCGAAAGCAGCCAGCAGGAACGTCGACTGGGCGCAATTTGCGGCAGCGCCTTTATGACCCATGCGCTGGCGATTGAGTGGCAGCATGGCGATCTTAATTTACGTGGCTGGGTCGCCGATCCTGCCGGTTCACGTCAGGTGACGGAGCTGCAATATTGCTATGTGAATGGTCGCATGATGCGCGATCGTTTGATCAACCACGCGATTCGTCAGGCCTATCAGGATAAACTGGGCGATGATCATCAGCCCGCCTATGTGCTGTACCTGCAAATTGATCCGCACCAGGTGGATGTTAACGTCCATCCGGCCAAGCATGAAGTGCGTTTCCATCAGTCGCGGCTGGTACATGATTTTATCTATCAAGGGGTGCTGAGTGCGCTACAGGAAACCGGGGCGGAAACGTTAGCCGAACTTGCCACGCCGGAAGCACCAGCCGAACGCTGGCAGCCGGAAAACCGTCAGGCGGCCGGGGCTAACCATTTTGCCACGCCTGCTGCGCCCACCTCTGCGTCGGGAGTCTCTTCAGGTTCAGGCGGCGGAAACAGCAACTGGCAGCGCAAGGAACCCGGCTATCAGCCGCGTGAAGGTAAGGCGTATCAGCAATTGCTGAAAACCCCGGAACCGCCGCGCGCGCGCGAAGCGGCCCCGGCCGTTACACCTGCGCAGAAACCAGAAGAGCCACTGCATGCGCACAGCCAGAGCTTTGGTCGCGTGCTGACGGTGGTGCGTGAGCATTATGCGCTGATTGAGCGCGGCACCGGTCTGGCGCTGATTGCCTTGCCGGTCGCCGACCGCTGGCTGAAACAGACTCAGCTCGACCCCGCTGACGAAGGACTAAAACCGCAGCCGCTGTTGATTCCGGTAAGATTAAAAGTAGATAAGCCGGAGCGTGAGGCTATGGGTCGTTTTGCTGAGTTACTGACCCGGCTGGGCATTGATCTGCAGCTGGACGCCCAGCATGTGACGCTTCGCGCGGTCCCTTTACCATTACGCCAACAAAATTTACAAAACTTGATTCCAGAACTGTTAGGCTATCTCGCCCGGCAGCAGGATGCCTCGCCAGCCTCGGTTGCACAATGGCTGGCACGCCACGCAATGGCAGAACATCCGCACTGGAATCACTCGCAGGCGATTGCACTGCTGGCGGAAGTCGAACGACTTTGTCCGGCACTGATCAAATCGCCACCTTCTGGATTAGTGCAACCGATCGATATTGATACGGCGTTGACCGCCCTGAAGCATGAGTGACAGAAAAATGGCTGGCCGGCCTAAGGCAATTTTTTTGATGGGGCCAACGGCTTCCGGTAAGACCGCGTTAGCCATTGAGCTACGTAAACATCTGCCGGTAGAGTTGATCAGCGTTGACTCAGCACTGATTTATCGCGGAATGGATATTGGCACTGCCAAGCCTTCTGCGGAAGAGTTAGCGCAGGCGCCTCATCGTCTGCTGGATATTCGCGATCCTTCGCAAGCCTACTCGGCGGCGGAGTTTCGCCGTGATGCATTAGCAGAAATGGCGGATATTAGCCGTGAAGGCCGAATTCCGTTGCTTGTTGGTGGTACCATGCTCTACTACAAGGCGTTACTGGATGGGTTGTCGCCGTTGCCCTCGGCTGACCCGGAGGTGCGCCAGCGTATTGAGCAGATGGCGAGTGACCAGGGTTGGGAAGCCTTGCACCGTCAATTATGTGAAATAGATCCCGTTGCTGGTAGTCGTATTCATCCGAATGATCCCCAGAGACTCTCGCGAGCACTGGAAGTTTTTTTTATTTCGGGTAAAACTTTAACGGAGCTGACAAAAACATCGGGCGAAGCATTGCCTTATGAGGTGAGTCAGTTCGCGATCGCCCCCGCGAATCGCGAATTGTTGCACCAACGTATTGAAATGCGTTTTAAGCAGATGTTAGCGTCAGGTTTTGAAGCGGAGGCTCGGGCACTGTTTGCACGAGAAGATTTGCATACGGACTTGCCTTCCATTCGTTGTGTTGGCTACCGCCAGATGTGGTCTTATCTGGCGGGTGAAACCGACTATGACGATATGGTTTATCGGGGGATTTGCGCGACCCGGCAGTTGGCTAAGCGTCAGATAACCTGGTTACGTGGCTGGCAGAATGTTCACTGGCTTGATAGCGAACAGCCTGAATTAGCCCGTGATGCGGTATTACAGGTTCTTAGTGCGAAGCATGGGTGATTGTGTACAATTGGTGCGTTATCGTGCGCAAATTTTTACGTAGTATTTCAGGACCGCAGGGTTCTTAAGTAACAAACAACAAGCATATAAGGAAAAGATAGAATGGCTAAGGGGCAATCATTGCAAGATCCGTTCTTAAACGCATTGCGTCGCGAACGTGTTCCGGTTTCGATTTATTTGGTGAATGGTATCAAACTGCAAGGTCAGATTGAGTCTTTTGATCAGTTTGTCATTTTGTTAAAAAACACGGTCAGCCAGATGGTGTATAAGCACGCTATCTCTACCGTTGTTCCGTCCCGTCCGGTCTCCCATCACAGTAACAATGCGGGTGGCGGAAGCAGCAACTATCATCACGGCGGTAGTAATACGGCGGCACCTTCGCAGCCACAACAAGACGGTGAGAACGCTGAGTAAGCGCGTTTGCCGTACTGCCTGGACGGGGAGTTCATTTTTCACTGAGTTCCCCGTCTCGGTTCTATTTACAATGAGAGGTCCTACGCTTGTTTGACCGTTACGATGCCGGTGAACAGGCCGTCCTGGTTCACATCTATTTCTCGCAAGACAAAGATATGGAAGACCTGATGGAGTTTGAAACTCTGGTCTCTTCCGCGGGTGTCGAAGCGCTGCGTGTAGTAACAGGCAGCCGTAAAGCACCTCATCCCAAATATTTTGTCGGTGAAGGAAAGGCAGTCGAAATTGCCGATGCGGTAAAATCCAGCGGTGCATCGGTGGTGTTATTTGATCACGCCTTAACCCCGGCTCAGGAGCGAAATCTTGAGCGTCTGTGCGAGTGTCGCGTGATCGATCGCACCGGTTTAATCCTTGATATTTTTGCCCAGCGCGCCCGTACCCACGAAGGTAAATTACAGGTCGAGCTGGCTCAGCTTCGCCATCTGGCAACCCGTCTGGTTCGTGGCTGGACGCACCTTGAACGCCAGAAAGGCGGTATTGGTTTGCGCGGCCCGGGTGAAACCCAGCTGGAAACTGACCGACGCTTACTGCGCAATCGTATTACCCTGATTCTTTCTCGTCTGGCGCGCGTGGAAAAGCAGCGCGATCAGGGCAGACAAGCCCGCGCCAAGGCCGATGTACCGACCGTGTCGCTGGTCGGTTATACCAACGCCGGTAAATCGACGCTGTTTAACTGCATCACTTCGGCCGATGTTTACGCAGCCGACCAGCTGTTTGCCACGCTGGATCCGACCCTGCGCCGGGTTGATGTCGCGGATGTTGGCGAAGTGGTGCTGGCGGATACCGTGGGCTTTATTCGCCACCTGCCGCATGACTTAGTTGCGGCGTTTAAGGCGACGTTGCAGGAAACGCGTCAGGCCTCGCTGCTGCTGCATATTATTGATGCCGCCGATCAGCGCGTCGATGAGAATATTGAAGCGGTCGATGTGGTGCTTGAAGAGATTGAATCGGACGCGATCCCTCAGCTATTAGTGATGAATAAAATCGATATGCTGGAGGATTTTGAGCCGCGCATCGATCGCAACGAAGAAAATATGCCGGTGCGGGTCTGGTTATCGGCGCAAACCGGTGTCGGCGTGCCGTTACTGTTCCAGGCACTGACCGAACGTCTGGCTGGCGAGATCGCGCAGTATGATTTACGTCTGCCGCCAGAAGCGGGGCGGTTACGCAGCCGTTTCTATCAGCTACAGGCGATAGAAAAAGAGTGGAATGAAGAAGATGGTAGCGTAGGTTTGCATATACGCATGCCGATTATTGACTGGCGTCGACTGTGTAAACAGGAACCGGCACTGGTGGATTACATTGTTTGACTGATTTTGCCTGAAACGCGTATCCCGGCCTGGGATACCACCGCACACACAATTAATGGAGTATAAACATGGCGTGGAATCAGCCCGGGAATAACGGACAGGACCGCGACCCGAGGGGAAGCAGCAA